>Ga0315270_10002284_pt1 | contig 10139 bp, 10 predicted proteins | sample C1_bottom_MG_FD_204932 | JGI IMG/M metagenome (GOLD analysis project Ga0315270, IMG submission 204932) | Sediment microbial communities from Yellowstone Lake, YNP, Wyoming, USA - C1_bottom | ecosystem: Environmental > Aquatic > Freshwater > Lake > Sediment | place: USA: Wyoming | collected... | reverse complement strand
ATTAGTTTCTATTTTAAGAGGTTTTAAAAAAGAAGAATTAATAAGTTTTTCAAAAAAATTAAATTTCACCAATTATAAAATTCAATGGAAATGGGCTTTCCGTTATCAATGGATAATTTCAAAAATATGAGTGTAAAAATCAAAACTGTTTCTAAGCAATTACCTAAATATTCCAGAACTACGGAGGAAATTATTCCCTTTCTTGACGCTTGGCTTGATGGTCAGGATTCTCGTTTTATTAGAAAAGTAAAGAAAATTTTTGAGGGAGCGGCTGTTGATAAACGCTATTCTATTATGGATCCAATTGAAGTTTTTACCAATATTTCCTTTGAAGAAAGAAATGATATTTATGTTCGAGAAGTAATTGAATTAGGTACCAAAGTATTGGAAAAAGCTTTGATAAAAGCCAATTGGAGACCTGAAGATTTAGATTACATCATCACAGTAAGTTGTACTGGAATTATGATTCCGTCATTGGATGCTTATTTGATTAATAAATTGAAATTACGTCAAGATATTGTTCGTCTTCCCGTAACCGAAATGGGTTGTGCCGCAGGAATTTCGGGGATTATTTATGCCAAAAACTTCCTGAAAGCCAATCCCGGAAAAAGAGCTGCAGTTATAGCGGTCGAAAGTCCAACAGCTACGTTTCAACTGGATGATTTTTCGATGGCCAATATTGTCAGTGCTGCGATTTTTGGAGACGGAGCCGCATGTGTGTTGCTTTCTTCCCATATTGATGATGAAGGTCCGGAAATATTGGATGAAGAAATGTATCATTTCTACGATGCGGAACATTTAATGGGTTTCAAACTAACCAATTCCGGCTTACAAATGATTTTGGATATTGAAGTTCCTGAAACCATTGCTTCACATTTTCCGGATATTATTCATCCTTTTTTAGTCAAAAATAATTTAAAAATAGAAGATTTAGACCATTTGGTTTTTCATCCCGGTGGTAAAAAAATTGTGCAAACTGTAGAAGGTTTATTTTCAGATTTAGGAAAAAATATTGATGACACTAAGGAAGTGTTGCGATTGTATGGGAATATGTCGAGTGCCACTGTTTTATATGTTTTAGAACGAATTATGGATAGCAAACCCAAAAAGGGAGCAAAGGGATTGATGTTGAGTTTTGGTCCTGGATTTTCCGCACAAAAGGTTTTATTGCAATTTTAAGCCCCTAACCCATAAAGGGGAATTTTGAAGAATATGACCAAAGAAGAAATCATAGTAAAATTACCGTATTCCAAACCTTTTTTGTTTGTGGATGAATTGCTGCATATAGATGAGAATGGAGTGGAAGGAACCTACACTTTTGATGAAAATCTGGATTTTTACAAAGGTCACTTCAAGGATAATCCCATCACGCCTGGAGTTATTTTAACCGAGGTTATGGCTCAAATAGGATTGGTTAGTTTGGGGATCTATTTGTTGAATAATGAATTTAATGCAACTACTGCAATTGCCTTAACATCAACTGAAATAGAGTTTTTAAAACCTGTATTTCCTAATGAAAAAGTAACTGTGATTTCGAAGAAAATATATTTTCGATTTGGTAAGTTAAAATGCAAAGTCAAGATGATAAATCAGAAGGATGAAGAAGTTTGTAACGGAGTAATAGCTGGAATTTTAATATAAAGATTTTATGTTTTGTCATTTCGACCTTCGGGAGAAATCGCATTTTTTGCTCTCATTATGAGATTGCTTCGTACCTCGCAATGACCACAAAAAAATAAAAAAAATGAATAAACGTGTCGTAATTACCGGTCTTGGCGTTGTTGCTCCAAATGGAGTGGGACTCGATGCGTTTACCAATGCCATAAAAAATGGAATTTCAGGAATAAAGCACGATGCCGAATTGGAACGTTTGCATTTTTCGTGTCAAATTGCCGGAAAACCGGATGTTTCTATCGAATTATCATTGCGCTATTTTACGGAATTAGAATTACGGAATTTTAACTCATCCGGAATTTTATACGGAGTAATTGCAGGTATTGATGCTTGGAAAGATGCTGGATTATCAATAGAAATCAACGAAGAACCTGATTGGGATAGTGGAACTATTTTTGGAACCGGAACTTCCGGAATCGATAAATTTAGAGAAAGTATCTATAAAATTGATGACTTTCAAACCAGAAGATTGGGAAGCACAGCCGTTGCACAAACAATGAATAGTGGTGTGAGCGCCTATTTGGGTGGAAAATTAGGATTGGGAAATCAAGTGACCACCAATTCCTCTGCCTGTACCACAGGAACAGAAGCTATTTTGATGGCTTATGAACGCATCAAATCGGGTCAGGCGAAACTTATTTTGGCAGGAAGCACGAGTGATTCCGGCCCTTATATTTGGGGTGGATTTGACGCGATGAAAGTGTGCACTTTTAAACATAACGAAACACCGGAACAAGGCTCAAGGCCAATGTCAGAAAGTGCTTCAGGATTTGTGCCAGGAAGTGGAGCAGGAGCTTTGGTGTTGGAAGATTTAGAAACTGCTTTGGCTCGAGGAGCTAAAATATATGCTGAAGTTCTTGGTGGAAACGTAAATTCTGGTGGTCAACGTGGTCAAGGGACAATGACAGCTCCAAATTCAGTTGCAGTGCGAAAATGTATTAAAGAGTCTTTGAAAAATGCGGGAATTCATCCCAATGAAATTGATGCTATCAACGGACATTTGACTGCTACTTCAAAAGATAGTTTGGAAATTCAGAATTGGAGTGAAGCTTTAGGGAGATTTGGAATTGATTTCCCGTACATCAACTCACTAAAATCAATGGTTGGACATTGTTTGTCAGGCGCAGGAAGTATAGAAAGTGTAGCTTCGGTTTTGCAATTGCATCAAGGATTTATTTTTCCAAATATCAATTGTGAAGATTTGCATCCTGAAATCACTGCATTGATTGATGTGACTCGAATTCCACAACAATTAATTGAAAAAGAATTGAATATAATAGCAAAAGCCAGTTTTGGTTTTGGTGATGTAAATGGATGTGTAATTTTTAAAAAATACAAGCCCAACCCCAGCCCTTCCCAAAGGGAAGGGAGCAAATACTAAACAAAATAAAAATATATGAACAAGCAAGAAATTATCGAGAAGTTAAAGAATATCGTAAAGCCGTATATCAAAAATCAGGAAGCCTTTGAAAATCTTACGGAAACTACTGATTTTATTACTGATTTGCAGATAAATTCGGCAAATTTAGTAGATGTAATTTTAGATATTGAAGAAGAATTTAATATTATAATTGATAATCAATCGATGGAACGAATGCTAGATGTAAAATCAGCAATGGAAATTATTGAAACGAAATTATCCGAAAAATGATAGGGAATGATATAGTAGATTTGGCTTTAGCCCAAAAAGAAAGCAATTGGAATCGGAAAGGATTTTTGGATAAGATCTTTACCAAAAACGAGAAATTACAGATTTTTAATGCAGAGGATTCAGAAGTTATGGTCTGGAATTTATGGAGCAGGAAGGAAGCGGTTTATAAAATTTATAATCGGCAAACGCAAATTCGGGGGTATTTTCCTTTGCAATTAGAATGTTTTGATTTGGAAATTATCGATGGAATTATTTATGGAAAAGTAGCAATAAAAGAAACTGTTTATTATACAAAAACTGAAGTTAAGCCTCAATTTATCAACACCATTGCAGTAGAGAATATCGAAGATTTTGATACAATTAAAACTTTAGAAAATCGAAATAATATTCAAAAAATCAATAAAATACCAAGTTATTTTGAAAATGAAACATTAGGCTATAAGCCAGTATCTATTAGCCATCACGGGAGATTTGAGCAAATTATTTCTATTTAATTCAACCCAAGCCTAGATTTTAATTTCAGGAAAAGTAATGCTATTTTATAGGCATCTTCGGAAGACGAATTCCTGTCACTTTTAGGGATTTTGTAAATCTCACATAATTCTTCAAGCGAAAATTGTTTATTATTGATATCCAGCAGTTTTCGATGCATTATATCAATATCCAAAGCCTCATTTTTTAATCTTCCACAACCTAATCTTTCTAAAGCGGCATTAATCATTTCAACATCAAAATCAATATGATGGCCTACCAATACCGAATTCCCAATAAACTCTATAAAGGCTTGAATTCCTTCAGATTCTCCAAGTTTTTTCATTTTACTTTCAACAGTAAATTCGTTTGAAATTCCGTTGTCGTGAAAGAATTTATACTGAGCAAAATAAGCTTCGAAACTATCTCCAATGAGAATACTATTGTTGATTACAGAAAAAGAACCGATCGACAAAATCACGTCTTTTTCAGGGTTTAAACCAGTAGTTTCAGTGCAAAGCACAACAAATCGATTTGATTTTTTATCAAATTTAGAAAGATAATTTTTCCAAAATTCAGGATATTCCTTTTTGATATTTTTTATCCAGTCTAACATTGTTATGAAAATTGGGTAAGTTGAAACTTGTTTTTTATTAATTCCTCTAATTCTCTCATTGGAGCTAAAGCATTTTTTAAATTTTCCTTGTCCACTTTTGATAATTCCTGCAAGTTTATAAATTGTCCGGAATTATCGTTTTTTAAACCCTCTAAAGTTCTAATTTTTGATAAAGTCAAAAAAGCTTCGGAACAATTCAAATAAATTTCAGCATTTCTAGGATCTACAATTGCTAATTGCTTGAATCTCATAAAAGTATTATTGACACCTTTTAAATTATAGCTTAAACTAAATAAACGCGCTCCATCGATAAGTGGCATTAAAGCACGAGTTTTTATGTCAAATTTATCTTTGTTTGGACCTTCTTCTTCCACTATAAATTTCTTAAAAAAGCTTAATGGTGCATTTTTGCGCAGGGCATCATTTCCAAGAAAATCAAAGAATAAAGAATTGTTTTTAACGTTATTGAAAATGACATTCTCAATTGATTCTTCAATTTTTTGTTCACCAAAAGCAATTTCGAAATCAAAGAAAATACTGCTTATCTCATTACTGTTTTCACCTGGAGTATTCATCCAGTTATTATATTGTTTAGTCCAATCAGTCAATGACTTACACCACAGCATATTGCTTCCCATATGTCCATTTGGACAGTATTCATAACCCACTTTTTCCAGAATAGCCGTAGTTCTTTTTCCTAATTTCAGGAAATAATCTTTTACATCTCTGTATTTATCGGCAGTTACGTCTTCAAAGATTAAAATACTGTCCTGATCTGTTAGTAATAATTGCTCTTTTCTTCCTTGACTACCAATGCTTAACCAAGCAAAACGAGCAGGAGGAGAGCCTAAATCCAAGATTGATAATTCGACAGATCTTTTTATGATGGCCAAATTGATTTCACTCGCGATATTACTAATATTAGAAATTGAAACGTTTTTATGAATTGATTTTTGAATAAGATTTGTCAATCGTTCCCGAATTGATTTTAAATCTTTGGCTGATTGGGAACGTTTAATTTCTTTTATCAAAACCCCAGGATTATTAGCCTGAGCCACAATCAAATCATGTTCAGAAATAATCCCTTTGATGTCCGATTTATCAGAACCATCTTTAGTAACACACAAATGAGTCACATTATTTTTTAACATTAACAATTGGGCTTCAGCCAAAGAAATATTCTCTACTACAGTTACAACAGGTGATGACATAATTCTATCTACAGTTGTCGTGATAGGGAATCGCCCAGTGGCAATATTAGAACACATATCAGTATTCGTAATGATTCCAATAGGATAATTGTCTTTAGAAACAATAGCTCCATTAGTCATAGCATCAGTCATTTGTTGTGCAACTTCCTGAACCATACTAGTTATGGCAACTTTTAATGGAGAAACATTGTAAGTTAACAACTGAAAATACTGCATTTCAGATTGTTGATTAGAATAATAGACATTATCAGAAATTAGTTTTCCGCCGATATTTTCCATATCGTTTGGATTGCTTGTATTTGTGGCGAAACTATGCAAAAGAAAGTCTAAAACCTCTGAATTATTAGCTACAAATGGGCGGAAAGTGGCTATGGGAATCGCATAAATAATGCTTTCTTCACGAGCTTTTGCCGTCATCATATAATTATTTTTGGCAAAAAACGGACGCAACCCAAAAATATCTCCTGCGACACATTTATTCAATAATGTTTCCTCTGCATCTGCAATTACGGATAGATTAATAACTCCGGAAGCCACAACATAGAAACTATCATGTAAAACATCATTTATTTGGAACAAAATTTTGTGTTTTTCAAGATTTACCACACGAATACTTGTAGCAATCTCAGATAGTTCCTGAAAAGATAAATTATCAAATGGCGGATATTTCTTTAAAAAATCAGCAATGTGTTCTGCAATTGTGTTCATATTGTAATTGGTATAGTCGAATGTAAAAATAATGAATTAATAAATTATAATACTGTCCTTACTAGAGTAAAACGATTAATTTATAAATTTCTTAATTTTTTCTTAAAAAAATTAAGAATAATTACAAATTTAATTAAGTTATTATAAATTTATAACTCAAACTAAAACATTTTAAATCATGGGATTACAAAAGAAAATTTATTTGATGTTCATTGTCTTATTAACGGTAACGTTCGTTACCGCACAAGATAAACCGGCAAGCCCAGCAGCAGTAGCTACTGGTAAAATTAATGGTGCTAACATTACCATTAATTATTGCAGTCCATCTGTAAAAGGAAGAAAAATTTGGGGAGAATTAGTACCGTTTAATAAAGTTTGGCGTGCCGGAGCCAATGACGCGACAACTTTTGAAACCGATAAGGATTTAATAATTGAAGGTTCAAAATTACCGGCAGGAAAATATTCTTTTTTTGTGATTCCTAATGAAAAAGAATGCATCATTATTTTTAATAAAGAAGCTAAACAATGGGGAGCTTATAAATATAAAGAAAAAGACGATCAGTTAAGAGTTACTGTAAAGCAAAACATTTCAGATTCAAGTGTCGAAAGTTTAATTTATAAAATAAATAATGATAGTGTTCTTTTAATTTGGGAAAAATGGAATATTCCAATTTCTATCAAATAAAATTGTAAAATCTTTTACTAAAGCATTACCATTATTGGTAATGCTTTTTTTATACTATGAAAGTCTTATTTATATGGAAAATATATTGAAATTACCAATTGAGGCTCTATCTTCCAATGTTATTAAATGAACTATAATTTATATTATGTAAAATAGAATTTTATGTTTAATAATACCTCTCTTTTCGTTTTTGATATATTTCCAACAATATAAACTACGCATCCCCTTTAGTTCTCTTTTCCGGTCTGATAATCATTCGCAAGGATTGGTCTTTCGAGAAATAGGCTATCATCCAATGGTAAAAAGTATTGATTCGGTTGCGATAGGTTATCAAGGACATTAAATGCACAAACAACCAAATCATCCAAGCAAAAAAGCCATTGAAATGCATTTTTGATTTGGGTAAATCCACAACAGCTTTGTTTTTTCCTATAATTGCCATAGAACCTTTGTCATTGTATTTAAAGGGTTTCAACGGTTTATTTTTGAGCATTAATTTGAAGTTTTCGGCTAAATTGACTCCTTGTTGAATGGCCACTTGAGCCACTTGAGGATGGCCTTCAGGAAAATCAGCATCGCTAAGTTGAATGCAGGTATCGCCAATGGCATAAATGTTTTCGGTAGCGTTTACTTTATTGAAGGCATCAGTAGCCATTCGTTTGCTGCGTCCGTAACTTTCTATAGGAATTCCTTCAAATATTTTAGCTGAAACACCTGCTGCCCAAATTAAATTTTTGGTTTGTATGGTTTTTCCATCGGCTAAGAAAACGGTATCATCCTTATAATCAATTACTCGGGTATTTAGTTTTACAATAACCCCGAGCTTAGTTATGGCTTCGAGTGTATCTTTTTGTGAATCTTTACTCATTGGTGATAATAGCGCATCACCTCCATCAATCAAATATATATTACTAGCTGTTGTGTCTAATTCAGGATATTCTTTGAGCAATATATTTTTTCGCATTTCAGCAAACATTCCAGAAACTTCGACTCCAGTTGGGCCACCGCCGGCAACCACAATGGTTAACAGCGTTCTTCTAGTGCGAATGTCTTTGCAAATAGCAGCTTTTTCCAGATTTTTCAATAAGGTATTTCGCATCTCAATGGCATCATTGAGGGTTTTCATTGGAATGGCATTTTTCTTGACATTTTCCATACCAAAATAACTCGTTTCGGCTCCAGTGGCAAAAACCAATTGGTCATAATGCAATTCGCCATTATTGAGAATGATTTTATTTTCGGATGGAATTACTTTTTGCAATTCACCCAAACGAAATTGTAGGTTCTTTTTGCCTGAGAAAAACTTTCGAAAAGGATAGCTGATACTAGAAGGTTCCAAAAATGCCGTAGCCACTTGATAGATAAGTGGCGGAAAGAAATTATAGTTGTTTTTATCTACAAGGATTACTTCAATACCTTTATGGTTTGCCAGTTCTTTAGCTAAATTGATACCCGCAAAACCCCCACCTATTATTACTATTTGCATATCGAGACTTTTATAAAAATGATTTATTTATAAAAGTACAATATAAATTAGGCGCAAAAATTAGTTTTTGAATTTTTTAACAGGTTTTGCAGCATTTGAATCGGCTTTGGTTTGTAGCAATTGATTTGCTAATAATTTTTCTATCAATTCGTCTTTGGTCAAATGATGAAAAATAGTTTTGACTTTATTTTTAAAATCAGCTGAAACTTCGTGATTGGGTTTGGTTTTGAAGATTTGTTTCGCCCACAAAAGTGCATTATTTTCTTCAATATTTTCGGCAGTTGGTTTTTGGAATTTGGTAAATTTGATTCCCAATGCTGCCTCAAAATCGGCAATTTCAGCCACTTCTTCTTGTTGTAAAACCGTTAACGAAAGTCCTTTGGCTCCAGCTCTGGCAGTTCTTCCGCTTCGGTGAACATAAACTTCATACACATCCGGCAAATGATAATTCACCACATAAGCGATTTCCTTTACGTCAATTCCTCTGGCTGCCAAATCAGTTGCGACCAAAATATTAATGTGCCCCTCGCGAAATTGCTCCATAATTCGATCCCGGATTCCTTGTGATAAACTTCCGTGCAATGCTCCTGAAGAAAATCTATTGATAGCTAAATTCTTGGCTAATTTATTAACTGCAGCTTTGGTTTTACAAAAAATAATCCCGCGTTCTCCTTCTTTTGAAGTTAGAAAATGCATCAGAACATCCAGTTTTTCAATGGGATCCACCACGATGTATTGATGATCAATTCCTTGATTTCCTACCGTTTGCATATCAGCGCTAACCTGAACTACATTTTTGTTCAAGTAGTTTTGAATCAGTTGTTTTATGGTTCCCGGCAAAGTAGCCGAAAATAGAAAAGTTTTATGATTTTTGGGTAATTCGGCGATGATTTCGTCTAAACCTTCTTTTAGAATCGTAACCATTTCGTCTGCTTCATCCAAAATGAGAAATTTGGTTTCTTTTAAGTTTATGGCGCTGCGTTGGATTAAATCAATCAATCGTCCCGGTGTTGCCACTATGATATGCGTCGGATTTGATAATCGTTCGATTTGCGGTTTTATTGGAATTCCTCCGCAGGTTGCTGCGATGGAAACTTCAGGAAGGTATTTAGCGAAAGCTTCTAAATTACTGAAAATCTGATGTCCCAATTCCCTTGTTGGAACCAAAATTACTGCTTGTATAACAGGAATATTTGTATCTATTAATTGTAATAAAGGCAATCCAAATGCTGCGGTTTTACCAGTTCCGGTTTTGGCAAGCCCAACAAAATCATTTGTATTTGATAAAAGTAACGGGATTGTTTTTTGTTGAATTTCTGTTGGTACAACAATTTTCAAACCATCAAGTGCTTTTATGATAGATTCTTGAATTCCTAAATCGGCGAATTGTTTTGACATTTTGTTGATTTAATAATTTATAAATTGTTGTTTTAAACAGCTTCTCGATACAATTTTAAATTGTAAAGCTTTCGCATTACTATTTAAAACCACTTGAAGTGAAGATTATAGATTTAATTTTATTCGATTATAATTCGATTTCCACTGAAATCTGCAATCTCAAATCTGCAATCTCAAATCTAAAATTAATCGGCTTCGCTCATAATTTTTTCGCGATACTTCTTCCCTATCAATAAAGT
>Ga0315270_10002281_pt1 | contig 10145 bp, 8 predicted proteins | sample C1_bottom_MG_FD_204932 | JGI IMG/M metagenome (GOLD analysis project Ga0315270, IMG submission 204932) | Sediment microbial communities from Yellowstone Lake, YNP, Wyoming, USA - C1_bottom | ecosystem: Environmental > Aquatic > Freshwater > Lake > Sediment | place: USA: Wyoming | collected... | reverse complement strand
GCCGCCACAAAAACTTCGGCGCGATGTTCGTAATTGCGGAACATGTCGAAACTGGCGCAGGCGGGGGACAGCAACACGGCATCGCCCGCCTGGGCCAGTGCCGCGCTTTGCCGCACCGCATCATTCAGGTCGCGCGCGCGCGCGACCGGTTTGCCGCAACCCTGCAAGGCGCTTTCAATTTTCCCGGCATCGCGCCCGATCAACACGGCGGCGCGCGCATGTTGCGCCACAGCATTTCTCAGCGGCGAAAAATCCTGTCCCTTGCCATCGCCGCCGAGTATCACCACCGCCTGCCGGCCCAGGCCGCTGAGCGCGGCCTCGGTCGCGCCGACGTTGGTGCCTTTGGAATCGTCGTAATAAGTCACGCCCTTAATTTCCGCGACTTTCTCCACGCGATGCGGCAGCCCCTTGAAGGCGCGCAGTGCTGCGCACAACGGCTCCTGCGACAAACCTATCGCGCGGCACAGGGCCAGCGCGGCCAGCGCATTGGCCGCGTTGTGCATACCCGCCACCTGCAACTCGCCCGCATTCATCACCCGGCGCTGTCCCTGCGCCAGCCAGTTGTCTGCGCCCCCGCGGATAATGCCCCAGTCGCTGTCGCCTTGCGGCGCATCCAGGCCAAACTTAATGCACGCACTGCCCGCCTGCACCATCGCGTTGCTGCGCGCATCGTCGCGATTCAGCACGCGCACTTTGCTGCCGATGAAGATGCGCGCCTTGGCGGCAGCATAAGCCTCCATATCGGCGTAACGATCCAGATGATCTTCGCTGATGTTGAGCACGGCCGCCGCATCGGCATGTAACGAGCCGGTGGTTTCCAACTGGAAGCTGGATAGCTCCAGCACCCAGACCTGCGGCTGTTTGCCCTGGCGCTGCAACAATACGTCGAGCACCGCAGGCGAAATATTTCCCGCCACCTCGGTATCCAGCCCCGCCGCACGGCACATCGCGCCGACCATGCTGGTCACCGTGGTCTTGCCGTTGGCTCCGGTGATGGCAAGAATCAAAGGACGCCCCTCTCGTTCGCTCCCTCTCCCTTCGCGGGAGAGGGGGAGTGGCGAGTTATTAATATGCTGCGCAAACAACTCGATGTCACCCGCTACCGGAATATTTTGCGCGATGGCGCGCTGCACCAGCGGCTCGGCCAGCGGCACGCCGGGGCTGATGGCGACAAGATCGACACCCTGCAACAGCGCATCGTGGAACAAGCCGCAATACACCTCGCTCAGCGGCACATGCAACGCCACCTGCTCCAGCCCCGGCGGTTTGCTGCGCGAGTCGGCCACGCGCAGACGCGCGCCCTGCGCGCCCAGCCAGCGCACCAGCGACAGCCCGGTCTCACCCAGCCCAAGCACCAGCACCGATTTGTCTTTCAGTTCTATCATCTCAACTTAAGCGTTGCGAGTCCCAACAAGACCAGCAGCATCGTGATAATCCAGAAGCGCACCACTACTTGGGTTTCTTTCCAGCCCTTCTGCTCGTAGTGGTGATGCAGCGGCGCCATCAGGAAGATGCGCTTGCCTACACCGTGAAACTTTTTGGTGTATTTGAAGTACGACACCTGCAGCATCACCGACACTGCCTCGACCACGAACACGCCGCCCATGATGAACAGCACCAATTCCTGGCGCACGATCACCGCCACCACACCCAGCGCCGCACCCAGCGCCAACGCGCCGACATCGCCCATGAACACTTCCGCCGGATAGGCGTTGAACCACAGGAAGGCCAGGCCCGCGCCCGCAATCGCCGCGCAAAACACCGCCAGTTCGCCCGCACCGGGTATGTGCGGCACGCCGAGGTATTTGGCGAACACCGCATGGCCCGCAATATAGGCGAACAACGCCAGCGCGCTGCTGATGAACACTGTCGGCATGATGGCGAGACCATCGAGGCCGTCTGTGAGGTTCACCGCATTGCTGCTGCCGACGATGACCAGATAGGTCAGCACGATGAAACCGAACATCCCCAGCGGAATCGCCACCAGCTTGAAGAACGGCACGATCAATTCGGTGTGCGCGGGCAGGCTGGCGCTGTACCACAGATAGACACCCACCGCCAACGCGATCAGCGATTGCCAGAACATCTTGGCCCTGGCCGACAGGCCCTTGGGGTTGCGATGCACCACCTTGCGGTAATCGTCCACCCAGCCGATTGCGCCAGTGCCTAACGTGGTGAACAGCACCACCCAGATATACGGGTTGTGCAAGTCACCCCACAACAACGTGGTCACCGCCACCGATGCGAGAATCAGCGCACCGCCCATGGTCGGCGTGCCAGCCTTGACCAGATGCGTCTGCGGGCCATCCGTGCGCACCGCTTGGCCGATTTTCATTTCGGCCAGCTTGCGTATCATCGTCGGCCCGACGATGAAGCCGAAGAACAATGCCGTCATCGCCGCCAGCACCGCGCGCAGCGTGATGTAATTGAACACGCTGAAGGTGCGTATATCGGACACCGAGCCCAGCCATTGCGCTAATGCGAGCAGCATGTTTCTTCCCCCTGGATGCAATGACTGACCACGCGCTCCATTTTCATGAATCGCGAACCCTTTACCAGCACAGTTACGTCCGCGGACATTTCTCCATCCAGCGCCACGCACAGGCTCTCGATATCATTGAAGTGCTGTGCACCTACGCCGAATTCGCGCACCGCTTCGCGGCTCAGCTCGCCCAATGCCAACAGACGCTGGATGTTCAGGCGCTTCGCCTCCGCGCCAATCTCGCCATGCAGCCGCGCGGCAGCCGCGCCCAGCTCGCCCATGTCGCCCATTACGAAAATACGCTTGCCCGCCGCCTGCGCCAATACATATAAGGCGGCACGCATGGATGCAGGATTCGCGTTATAGGTGTCGTCTATCAGCATCGCGCCGTTGCGTGCAGGCTTGCGCTGCAAACGTCCCGCCACGCCGGTAAATTTTTCCAGCCCGCGCGCAATGACAGACAGCGGAATATCCAATGCCAGGGCGACAGCGACAGCGGCCAGCGCATTGCGCGCGTTGTGCGCACCGGGCACTTGCAGGTTCAGGCTCGCAGAACCTTGCGGCGCGGTGATTTCCATCTGTATGCCGAAATCGGTGACATCCCAGCAAGCCCCGACATCCGCCTCGGCGTCGAGCGCAAAGGTGACGGTGCGATGCGGCTGTGCCAGTTTGCGCCACAGCGCAGCATAGGCATCGTCGGCATTGATAACAGCAACGCCGTCCTCTTTCAGTCCCGCGAAAATTTCCCCCTTGGCTTGCGCCACCGCTTCCACCGTCCCCAGCCCGGCGAGATGCGCACCCGAGGCATTGTTAATCAGCGCCACATCAGGCCGGGCAATACGCGCGAGGTAATCAATTTCGCCGGGATGGTTCATCCCCATCTCGATCACCGCATAACGATGCCCCGCATTCAGCTGGAGCAAGGTCAACGGCATACCGATATCGTTGTTGAGATTGCCCGCCGTAGCCAAAACTGCATCCGCATTGCCTGCTGCCTCACGCAGGATGGACGCCAGCATCTCCTTCACCGTGGTCTTGCCGTTACTGCCGGTCAACCCCACCAGCGGAATAGAAAACTGTGCGCGCCAATATGCCGCCAGGCTGCCCAAGGCCAGGCGTGTATCTTCCACCAGCAACACCGGGCAAGGCAGCTCGTTGCCACGGTAACTTGCCGCATTCACCAGTGCCGCGACTGCGCCGTCGCGCGCAGCGAGCGCAACATATTCGCTGCCGTCGAAATTTTCACCCTTTAACGCGATGAACAGGTCTCCCGCCGAAATTTTGCGGCTATCAGTGGACACCGCGGCAAAGCGCACATCGCCGCCTATCATTCTTGCACCCAGTGCCTGCGCGGCTTGTGATAGCAGCATCATGCCTGTGCCTCCCATGCAGCCAGCGCGCGCTGTGCCACTTCGACATCACTGAACGGGTATTTCACACCGCGTATCTCCTGATAATCCTCGTGCCCCTTGCCTGCCAGCAACACGGTATCCGCGACACCCGCCTCATGAATGGCGAGTGCGATAGCTGCGGCGCGGTCTTCGATCATCCGGTACTCGCGCCCCCCCATGCCGGCCGCAATGGCGACAATAATTTCGTGCGGTTCTTCATTGCGCGGATTATCGCTGGTAACGATGCATATATCCGCCAGCTTCGCCGCGACCGTGCCCATCATCGGACGCTTGCCGCGATCGCGGTCGCCGCCGCAACCGAACACGCACACCAGTTTGCCTCCGGTTACTTCGCGCAGGGCCTGCAATACTTTCTCCAGCGCATCCGGCGTATGGGCATAATCCACCACCACGGCGGGATGCCCATTGCCGCCGAATGCCTGCATGCGCCCCGGCACTGCGCGCACTTCCCCCAGCTCACGCACCGCATCGGCCAGGTCCACGCCGCTCACCAGCAGCACTGCCAGCACGCCAAGTAAATTTTCCGCATTGAATCGCCCGAGCAACGAGCTATGCAAGGTTGCACCACCCCAGCTCGAATGCACTTGCAGGCGTATGCCCTGCGCGTCCATGTGCAGTTCGCCGCCATACACCATGCGCAGGCCGAGGCGCTCCGCCAGTTGCAGCGCAGCATCGTTCAGGCCGTAGCCGATCACTTCCGGGATCGAAGAGTGCTCTTCTCGTTCGCTTCCTCTCCCGCTTGCGGGAGAGGATTGAGGAGAGGGAAGGTGTGGAAATCCAGCGCACAATTCGGCAGCGAGTTCCGCGCCGAATGCGTCATCCAGATTCAGCACTGCATATTTCAATTGCTTCCAGTCGAACAGGCGGCGCTTGGCCAGTGCGTAGCTCTGCATGTCGCCGTGATAATCGAGATGATCGCGGCTGAGATTGGTGAGCAGCGCCACGTCGTATTTCACACCGTGCACCCGCCCCTGTTCCAGCGCATGGGAAGACACTTCCATCGCCACTGCCTGCGCCCCCTGCGCCAGGTAATTCGCCAGCAGGCCATGCAAGCGAATTGCATCCGGCGTGGTGTTCAGCGTCGGTTGTAATTCACCCGGGAAGCCATTACCCAGTGTGCCGACCAGCGCAGCCTTCTTGCCCAGCGCGCCCAACGATTGCGCAAGCCAGTGGCTGCACGAGGTCTTGCCGTTGGTGCCGGTGACGCCGACCATCCACAATTTTTCAGATGGCTCGCCATAAACATGATGCGCAATTTCACCCGCCTGGTGGCGCAGGCCAGTGACGGCCAGATGCGGCACGTGCCAGGCATCGTTCCAAACAAAGCCGTGCGCTTCCCACGGGTGCCCGGACACAAGTTTTTCGTAGATCACCGCGTTCGCGCCGTTGGCGATGGCCTGCGCGATAAACTGGCGACCGTCCGCCTCCCCGCCAGGATAGGCTACAAAAGTATCACCCGGTGTCACCGCGCGGCTGTCGGTCACCAGTCGCGCGATATTCACGCCGAGCGCGTGCAGCAGCGCCGGATTAAATTCTGTTCCAAGCTTGATTGAGGGAATCATGTTTCCTCCTTCACCGCATCGCCGCTTGGCATGGATACGTTATCGAGCGGCGCATCGTTGGGCACATTGAGCATATGCAACGCTCCACCCATCACCGCGCTGAATGCCGGTGCCGCGACTTGGCCACCGTAGTATTGCTCACCCTTCGGATCGTCTATCTTCACCGCCACTATCAGCCGCGGATTGGATGCGGGTGCCAGCCCGACAAACGAGGCGATGTAATGATCCACGTAATGGCCGCCTTCCAGCTTGTGCGCGGTGCCGGTTTTGCCTGCCACACGGTAGCCGCTGATTTGCGCCAGGGGCGCGGTACCACCTGCTTTCACTACCAGCTCCAGCATGTCGCGCACTTCCCGTGCGGTAGTCGCGGAATAGATTTTTTTTCCAACAGGAGGCACATCTTGCTTCAACAGTGACACCGGCAATAATTCGCCGTCATTGGCAAATACGGTATAGGCGCGCGCCAACTGCAACAGGTTGACCGACATGCCGTTGCCATAAGACATGGTCGCCTGTTCGATGGGATGCCAGTTTTTGTAATCGCGCAGCTTGCCCGCCGCCTCTCCGGGAAACCCGCTGCCGGTGGATTCGCCAAAACCATCTTCGTTCAGATTGCGCCAGAACATTTCCGGCGTCATTGACAGCGCCATCTTGGCCGCGCCCACGTTGCTGGATTTCTGGATCACCTGCGCCACCGTCATCATTGCGTCTGGATGCGAATCGTGTATGGTATGCCCGCCTATGGTCAGCATGCCGCCCGCAGTATTGATCAGCGTCCCGGGCTTGACCTTGCCCGATTCCAGCGCTGCCGCCACAGTAAACGGTTTCATGGTGGAGCCCGGTTCAAACTGGTCGGTCAGCGCGCGATTGCGCAACATTTCAGCGCTGGGTTTAGCGCGATTATTCGGGTTGTAGCTCGGCCAATTGCTCAGCGCCAGCACCTCGCCAGTTCTCGCATCCAGCACCACGATGGAACCCGACTTGGCATGATGCTGCTCGACTGCCTGCTTGAGCTCGCGATAGGCCAGATATTGCATCTTGCTGTCTATGCTCAGCGTCGCGTCGCCGCCCGGCTTGGGCATGCGCAAGCTGGCCACGTCCTCGACCACGTTGCCGCGCCTGTCCTTGATCACGCGCTGACTGCCTTCTTCGCCGCCCACTCGGCTTTGCAACGCCAGCTCCATGCCTTCCTGGCCGTTGTCATCCACATCGGTAAATCCCAGCAGCTGGGCCATCACTTCGCCACCCGGGTAATAGCGCCGGTACTCGCGCTGCAATGACACGCCGACTATCCCTTGCTGCACTACCCGCTCCGCCTGTTCCGGCGGCAATTGGCGCTTGAGATAGACGAAGTCGCGTGATGTGTCGGACAGGCGGCTTTTCACTTCTTCGATATTCATGCCGAGAACTTGCGCCAAGCGCTTCACCTGCTGCGGGCTCGCCTCCAGTTCTTGCGGGCTGGCCCACACCGATTCCACCGGCGTACTGATGGCCAGCGGCTCGCCATGACGGTCGGTAATCATGCCGCGATGCGCGCTGACGCCTATGGTGCGGCCATAACGCGCATCCCCTTTTTGCTGCAAGAAGGTATTGTGTATGCACTGCAGATACACAGCGCGCAGCAGCAACAGGAAGAGTCCCGCCAACATCAAGAGAAACAGTGTCCGCGACCGCCAAGGCGGCAAGGCGACAAGTCCCGGGGACTGTATGCTGCTGGTGTAATTCATGGCTGCGCGGTCTCGCCTCCCATAGTCCCAATGCGCACATAGCGCGCCTGCCCGCCCTTCGGCAATTGCATCTGCAATTTCATTGCGGCAACTTTTTCCACCCGCCCCGGCGTTGCCCAGCTGCTTTGTTCAAGCCGCAACTGCCCCCACTCCACCTCCATCTGCTGCGCCAAATCTTTTTCCTTTTGCAATTCCACGAACAGATTGCGCGCCTTGTGTTGCGAAGTCACCACCCCCAGCGCGCATGCGATAAGCGCCAGCAGCAGCAGCAAATTCACCCTAGTCATCCGTCTCTCCCGCGCGTTCCGCCACGCGCATCACTGCACTGCGCGCACGCGGGTTGGCCGCCACCTCTTGCTCCGAAGCGCGCAGCGCGCGCCCGACCAGGCGCATCTTGCTGCGCGGCACATCGGCGGCGCGTATCGGCAAATTGCGCGGCAGCTTGTCGCCTTGCGCCGCGTCGCGCATGAAACGCTTGACGATTCGGTCTTCCAGCGAATGAAAACTGATCACCACCAGCCGTCCTCCCGGGTTCAGGCTATCCACGCACTGCGGCAAGACATGCGCGAGCTCATCAAGTTCCTGGTTGAGGTAAATCCGTATAGCCTGAAAGGTTCGCGTCGCCGGATTCTGCCCAGGTTCGCGCGTCCGCACTGACTGGGCGACGAGCTGGCTGAGTTGCTGCGTAGTGTTAATGGGTAGCTCCTTGCGCGCAGCAACAAGCGCTGTTGCAATCTGTTTAGCAAACCGTTCCTCGCCATAATCGCGTATTACCTCCCTGAGCAAACCTTCGTCCACTGTCGCCAGCCACTCTGCCGCCGTCTGGCCGCCGCTGGTATCCATGCGCATATCCAGCGGCGCATCAAAACGAAAACTGAAGCCGCGCTGCCGGTCGTCCAGTTGCGGCGACGACACCCCCAAATCCAGCAATACACCATCTACTTTTTCAACCGACAATCTATCCAGGGCTTCTGCCAGGTGCGCAAACCCTTCATGCACAATCTGGAATCTCGTATCTGCGATCGCCTGCGCCGCCGCCACTGCCGCCGGGTCTTTATCCAGCGCGATCAAGCGGCCACCGTCACCCAGCTTTTCCAGAATTAACCGGCTATGCCCACCGCGCCCGAAAGTGCCATCCACATATGTGCCATCCGGCTTTACCTGCAATGCTTCGACTGCTTCGTGCAACAGCACCGTGGCGTGGGGCAAGCCTGCGCTTACATTGCCCGGGCTAACAACGCCCCGGCTCACAACGTGAACCCCTCCAACTCGGGCGGCAAATTGCTATCCGTAAAACCGACCATCTTCTCGTGCTGCGCCTGCCAGCGCGCCTCATCCCACACCTCGAACTTGTTGCCCTGTCCGACCAGCATCACATGCTTGTCGAGCACGGCGTAATTGCGCAAAGTGGGAGAAACCAGCACACGGCCTGCGGCATCCATCACCACATCTTCAGCATGACCCACCAGAAAGCGTTGCAGCGCGCGTATGCGCGGATTGAAAGCGGAGAGTTGCATCAACTTCTCGCGTATGGGCTGCCACTCGGGCTGCGGATACAACAGCAAACAACCGTCCGCATCGGCGGTCAGCACCAACTGCCCGGCGCAATGCGCCAGCAGCATGTCGCGATACCGCGCCGGTATCGCGAGCCTGCCCTTCGCATCCAGATTAAGTTGTGCAGCCCCTTGAAACACCCTTTTATCCCTGAGCTCGTTTACCCACCAAAACCCACTATCCACCACTTTCGCCCACTATATTGAAAATTTCAAGTTAGGTCAAGGGAAAAAACGTAGTTTTCCTTTCCGGGACAGTGAGTTAGCTATCAGGCTGAATCTAAAATTAAAATTCTTTGATAAATAGCTAGTTGCATAAATAACCTAATGTTATTCATTACCTCGAAATAAATTGAGCGCAACTAATCAAGAAATACCAAGGAAGGGGGATTGAGTGGGAGAGAATGTTACTTTGCTAGCCCCACGATTTGCTGTAGCGTTTAACCTCAATCTTGCTACGGACTTGATCGAGCAGTTTGGGAGAATCGAGCAGTTTGGGAGGGGACGGCTCAAGCGGTGTAATTTGTAGTAATTTCAGTGCCCATAACCACAAGCCACCGGTTTATTATTTGATAACAAACAAAGGACTGACCGCAATTATGCGTCGAATTATACACCTCGAAATCCCGGGATATACACCGTTGCAGGTGTCTACATTACGTTAGCCCTCCCTAAGGAGAAATAATGATTTTGCGATATGTGCTATTTGTAGTTTTTGTTACATCCAGTGCGGCAGCCACAGCCGCCACACATTGCAAATCAGGTGAGATTACCTACTTCTCCTGTCAGATTGCGAAGAGCGAAAAGGTTGTCTCCCTTTGTGGCAGCGCCTTCAGAGACAATGATCGTGCGGAGGCTGAAATCAATGATGGCGCATGGCTGCAATACAGATTCGGTAGGCCAAGTCAGTTGGAGCTCGTATATCCAGCAAAAAAAGAACCACTTCTAACAAAATTTAGTGCTGAATATATTCTAGCCAATGACAATCGGCTTTATTCCCTAATGTTCACTAACAGTGAATTTAAATATGAAGTGCTATTCGTTCATGATTGGCAAATTTTAGTTGAAGGGCGAGGTAAAAAAATCAAATTGACCTGCCAAGGTGAGCCAGTAACTCAGCGCGCAAATAACTTGAACGATTTTTTTCAGTTGGTTCAGGATTTGAGTGAACAAAAAAATGAGGAGCAGTTCGGCTAACCCGTCAGTCAAGAGGGACTGCGCGAATAAACCCTCGCGCAGCCCCTTACTTCTACGTTGACGCTGTAGAAAAACCCATTTCCAGAGCAAATTCGACCACAAAAAAGCGCGGTTTATCCGCGCATTTTTTATTGCTCACACTTTTCTGATTTGGCTCACCTCATGAAATCTGCCGATATGCGCGCACCTCTGCCGGGGCGGCCCTTCACTGG
>Ga0315270_10002279_pt1 | contig 10150 bp, 11 predicted proteins | sample C1_bottom_MG_FD_204932 | JGI IMG/M metagenome (GOLD analysis project Ga0315270, IMG submission 204932) | Sediment microbial communities from Yellowstone Lake, YNP, Wyoming, USA - C1_bottom | ecosystem: Environmental > Aquatic > Freshwater > Lake > Sediment | place: USA: Wyoming | collected... | reverse complement strand
ATTGACAAACACGCCGAAATGGATAAAATGTCGGCTCTTGATTCTGCGGGAATAGCTCAGCTGGTAGAGCGCAACCTTGCCAAGGTTGAGGTCGGGAGTTCGAGCCTCCTTTCCCGCTCCAGATTGCGGGGGGAAGCGAAGCTAAACACTTCGTTTTCCCTTTTTAGTTTCTAACGCGGATTTTTCGCGCTCCCACACAGGTTTTACTTCTGTACCTAGGCGGGGTGGCAGAGTGGTCATGCAGCGGCCTGCAAAGCCGTGTACGCCGGTTCGATTCCGACCCCCGCCTCCACATATATATTTCCACTGCCCGGATGGTGGAATAGGTAGACACAAGGGACTTAAAATCCCTCGCTGAGAAATCGGCGTGCCGGTTCGATTCCGGCTCCGGGCACCATCCAATTCAGTCTGCCATTGAGCGCTTATTTCAAGGATAATTCCAAAGATTGTCCTATGGCACTCCTCAGCTTACCTTTTCCTGTCGATTTAATCCGGCTCCACGCCGCCAACCCGGCGCGTTATCCATTTCTGTTGCAGACCTTGGGCGGCACGCTGGGCTGGGATATTTTGTTTGCGTTTCCCGAACAGCAGATCTTGCAGCGCTTAGGCGATAAGGATTCTTTTCTCGATCGTTTGGATCAGGCGTGGCAGGCCCAGCAAAGTGGTAGCGATGGCAAAGCGACTTGGCTGCCGTTTCATGGCGGCTGGTTTGTGTATTTTGGCTATGAGCTGTTGCATGAAATCGAAGCAAGTATTCCGCGTCGTGAGCCTCAATCGGATTTTCCTATCGGCTTTGCCGCACGCGTGCCGGCGGCGATCTTGGTGGATCGCGAGCATGATACGACCTATGTTTTTGCCGAACCGGGGCATACGTCGTTGTTGGATTGGATGCAGCAAGATATTGCCCAGGTGCAGCCGATCGGTGTTCAGCCGATTTCGGCCGCTGATCTGCAGGAAGACCCGTCTGAGCATTATTTAAACGGAATTGAGCGCATTCAGCGCTATATCCAAGAGGGTGATGTGTTTCAGGTTAATTTGGCCCGTGCATGGAATGGCACTTTACAGGGTGACGCCGTTGGCTTGTATCAAGCATTAACGCGCAGCAATCCGGCACCCTTCGGCGGTCTGGCGGATTTTGGCGATGCGCAAATTGTCAGTTCATCGCCCGAGCGTTTGGTGCGTATCCGGCATGGCGTAATCGAGACGCGCCCGATTGCCGGTACCCATCCGCGCTCCTCCGACCCGGATCAAGACGTACAGTTAAAGGCACAATTGCTGTCCACTGCCAAAGAGCGCGCCGAGCACATCATGCTAGTGGATCTGGAACGCAACGACCTGGGCCGGGTGTGCAAGCCCGGCAGCGTCACAGTGCCGGCACTGCTGGATGTCGCCACTTATGCCCATGTGCACCATCTGGAATCCACGGTACGCGGTGAATTGCGGCATGGCGTGACTCCGGTCGAAGTGATCCGTGCGCTGTTCCCCGGTGGCACGATTACCGGCTGCCCCAAAGTACGCTGTATGCAAATCATTCGCGAGCTGGAACAGGGCCCACGTCTGGCTTACACGGGCAGCATGGGTTATATCAACCACGATGGCAGTCTTGATCTGAACATCCTAATTCGCAGCTTTATGCTACAAGGCAAGCAACTGCAATTTTGGGCCGGCGCCGGCATCGTTGCGGATTCTGTAGCGGAGCGTGAACTACATGAAACGCGTACTAAGGCCAAAGGGCTGTTGCGCGCCCTGCAGGGCGAATAGAGCGGAACTCGACAGGGATGCGAATGTGTTGGATTATTCCAGTTTTGCACAAAAATAATAAGGCGCGAGTATCGTGATCATGATCAACGGCGAGCAAGGCGGCGTAATCCATGCGATGGATCGAGGGGTCATGTATGGGGATGGCGTGTTCCGCACCATGCGCATTCGCCGTGGCCAAGTTAAGTGTTGGCAGCAGCAATACCGTAAGCTTGCCGACGATTGCCATGCTTTGGATATCCTCTGCCCGTCGCTTCACACCTTGGAACAAGAGTTGCAGCAACTGGCTCGCGACGAACCTGATTGTGTGCTAAAAATTATCGTTACGCGTGGCGAAGGCGGGCGTGGCTATAAGGCTCCGCCCATGCCATCGCCCAATCGGGTATTGCTGACTGCCCCTGTGCCGGAATACCCGATCGAGTTCTGGCATGAGGGCGTCAAGCTGCATCTGTGCGAAATCCGTGTGTCGCACCAACCCCGTCTGGCTGGGATCAAGCATCTCAATCGACTGGAAAATGTACTGGCGCGCATGGAATGGGATGACGGCATGATTGCGGATGGATTATTACTCGATGCTAACGGCTGGGTAGTGGAAGGCACCATGTCGAATATTTTTATGCGCAGCGGCCAGCGCCTGCTGACGCCCGACTTATCGCAATGTGGTGTGGCGGGCTTGCAGCGCGAGCGTATTCTGAAGCATGCACCATGTTTGGGGCTGACGCCGGAAATTACCCAAATCAACTTGCCGACCCTACTGAATGCGGATGAAATTTTTGTCTGCAATAGTGTAATCGGCGTTTGGCCAGTACGGCAGATCGGTCTAAATGCCATTCCGCTCGGATCGGTTTCCCAAAAAATGCAGGGTATATTGGAGCGTGATCTTGATTAAACGTGTTCTGCTGCTGGGCGTGTTACTGACCATCGGCGCTGGCGCTTGGCTCGCCCATTATTTATTTACGCCGGTGGCGCTACCCGCCAACCCCTATGAATTCAACGTGAAGTCTGGCACCACATTGAAGCGGGTCGCGCAACAATTGGCGCAAGCGGGTGTGATCGAGCAACCCTTTGCCTTTACGCTCGCGGCACGTCTCTCCGGTAAAGGTTCGGCCTTGAAGGCAGGTAATTATTCCTTGGATAGCGCGCTGACCCCTTGGGATTTGCTCGGAAAACTGACCAAAGGCGATGTCAGCCAGAGTGCAGTTAAGTTCATCGAGGGCTGGAATTTTCGACAATTGCGCCAGGCCCTGGACAGTCAGCCCGATATTCAGCACGACACCCGCGGTATGAGCGATGCCGAAATCATGGCTAAATTGGGCTCTCCCAATCAGCATCCGGAAGGCCGCTTCTTTCCCGACACATATTTTTTTACTAGCGGTATGAGCGACTTGGCGATCTTGGCGCGTGCCTACAAGCTGATGCAAACCCAGTTGGAAAATACCTGGCGCGAACGCGCTGCCAATCTGCCATATCAGAGCATGGAAGAGGCATTGATCATGGCCTCCATCGTAGAAAAAGAAACAGGGCAGGCTGCTGAGCGACCCTTAATTGCCGGGGTATTCATTAATCGGCTGCGAATCGGCATGTTGTTGCAAACCGATCCCACGGTGATTTACGGTTTAGGCGAACGCTATGATGGCAATCTGCATAAGCGCGATTTACTGAGCGATACGCCTTACAATACCTATACCCGCGCAGGCTTGCCACCGACGCCAATTGCCATGCCAGGCGCAGATGCGCTGCATGCGGCGGTCAACCCGACGCCAACTAAGGCGATGTATTTCGTGGCGCGTGGCAACGGTATGCATTATTTTTCAGCGACCCTGTCCGAGCATAACCAGGCCGTTAACAAATATCAGAGGCGACAATGAGCCGCGGAAAATTTATTACCCTGGAAGGCATCGATGGTGCCGGCAAAAGCACCCATCTCGGTTTTATCGCCGACCACTTGCATGCGCTGGGGAAAACGGTACTGACCACGCGCGAGCCTGGCGGAACGCCCTTGGGCGAAATGCTGCGCGACATGGTGTTATCACAATCCATGCACGTTGAAACTGAGACCCTAATCATGTTCGCTTCACGTCGCGAGCATATCGATAAAGTCATCCTGCCGGCGCTGGAGAAGGGCATATGGGTTATCTCTGATCGTTTTACCGATGCCACCTTCGCTTATCAGGGCGGGGGGCGCGGTATCAGCCACGCGCGGTTAAAGACACTGGAAGACTGGGTGCAAAATGGCCTACAGCCGGATCTGACTTTTTTATTCGATGTATCGGCTGAGCTTAGCCAGCAACGCCTATCGTTCAACTTATCGCTGGATCGTTTTGAGCAGGAGAAACAAGACTTCTTTAAGCGCGTACGCGATGCTTATCTGGCGCGTGCCGACGAATTCCGCTTACGCATGCGTGTGATTGACAGCAGTCGCTCAATAGGCGAGATCCAAGCGGAACTGGGCGGCCTGCTGAATACCTTGGCGCAATAAGGGCGGCCATGCACATTTATTCCTGGCAAACAGCGCTGTGGCAGCGCCTAATGGCACAACCGGAACGCATGCCACATGCAATATTGCTAGAAGGGGCGCGCGGCATCGGCAAACGCGATTTTGCCTTGGCTTTGGCTGCGTCACGTTTGTGCGAAGCGCCTCAAAGCGATGGACAAGCCTGTGGCCAATGTCCATCTTGCCATTGGATCAGCCAAGGCTCGCATCCAGATCAGCGTCTGCTGGAGCCGCTAACGGCGGATGCAGATGACGCGGAGGAAGGGGCGCCGCGCAAAAAATATGAAATTACCATTGGTCAAATACGCGCCTTGGGCGATTTCGTAAACCTATCTAGCCATCGTAATCGCGGGCGCGCCGTGGTGATCCATCCAGCCGAGGCACTTAATCCAGCCGCCGCCAACGCCTTGCTGAAGACCTTAGAAGAGCCTAGTCCTAACAGCGTATTTTTGTTGGTCACGCACCAGGCTAATTTCCTATTGCCGACCATCAAAAGCCGCTGCCATCGCATCAGCATGCCGCTGCCAAGTGCTGCACAAGCCAACGCCTGGTTAGCACAGAATGGCGTGGAGCAAGCGGCTTTGTGTTTGGCTTTGGCAGGTGGTTCGCCACTGCAAGCGCGCGACTATGCCGATGCGCAATATCTGCAAGCGCGCCAGCTTTTCTTGAACGCACTACAAAAGCCTAAACAGCTCAATTGGTTGCAAATAGCAGAGCAGGGTGCAAAATCTGATCTGGCTGCGCGTTTCGATTGGTTGCAAAAATGGCTGGCGGACTTGATCAGCGCACGCCTCGCGGGGAAGGTACGCTATAACCTGGATTTCGTTTCCAGCTTGCAGGAATTGGCGCTAAAGGTTAACTTAATGCGCGTACAGCATTTTGCTGGGGAGTTGGCGCAAATCAAGCGCCGTTTGAAACATCCCTTAAATCCGCAACTGCTCTTGGAGAGCGTGTTGCTCAGTTACCTAGCGGCGGTCAGTGAATGACAGAAGCACCTAAACCCAGCGCTGTTGGTGGAGCGCGTCCCGGCGTATTGTCCCTCAGTATTAAGGAAAAATCGGCGCTGTACGCCGCTTATATGCCTTACCTCAAATATGGTGGAATTTTTATACCTACCAATAAAAGCTATACCATCGGCGACGAAGTCTTCATGTTGCTCACCTTGATGAGCGACCCCAACAAGCTGCCGGTAGCCGGACGTGTTGTTTGGATCACGCCGCCTGGCGCGCAGGGTGGCAAGACCCAAGGGATCGGTGTGGAATTTGCTGCCAACGAAAGCGGCAGCGCCGCGCGCAACAAAATCGAGGGCTTATTGGGGGGGTCGCTCAAGTCAACCCGTCCCACGCATACGATGTAAGCCCTATAATGGCGCTTTACCTAGTATCTTTTCTGGGCGCCATTTCTTATGTTCATCGATTCCCATTGCCACTTGGACTTCCCCGAGTTGGCGCAAAACTTACCGGAAATGTTGTCGCATATGGCAGACAACCAAGTCACGCACGCGCTATGCGTGTCGGTCGACTTGCCGGATTTCCCCAAGGTTCTTTCACTCGCCGAGCAGCATCGGAATTTGTTCGCCTCAGTCGGCGTTCATCCCGATTATCAGGATACGCCTGAACCTACGGTCGAGCAGTTAGTGCGCTTAGCTGCTCATCCGCGTGTGGTGGCAATTGGCGAAACGGGTCTGGATTATTTTCGCCTCAAGGGCGACCTGGAATGGCAACGCGAACGGTTTCGAACCCACATCCGTGCTGCGCGCGAAGCCGCTAAGCCACTCATTATCCATACGCGTGAGTCAGCAGATGACACATTGAAAATCATGCGCGAAGAGGGCGCGCACGCGGTCGGAGGCGTTATGCATTGCTTCACTGAGAGCTGGGAAGTGGCGCAGCAGGCAATGGAACTCGGGTTTTACATTTCTTTCTCCGGTATCGTTACCTTTAAGAAAGCATTGGCGCTGAAAGAAGTGGCGCAAAAAATCCCATTGGAACGCATGCTGATCGAAACCGATTCTCCTTATCTAGCTCCAACACCGTTTCGCGGCAAGCAGAACGAGCCGGCCTATGTTAAACATGTGGCGGAAGAAATAGCCCGTCTGCGTTCCGATTCGCTTGAAAATATCGGCAAAACAACATCTCTAAACTTCTTTAGATTATTCTCTCAAGCTAATGAATATATGTAATAAAGCAATTATTGCAGTTTGTTGTTTGCTTGCGATTTTAGCCAATTCAGCTATTGCGGGCGAAATTGTCGATGACACCCTGCAGGCGATCAATCTTGATGATGTAAGCGGAATTTCAGATGGATTGCGACGTGGCCTAGATGTCAATTTTGCAGACCAAGATGGCAACACATTATTGATACTGTCCGCACGCAGCGGACACACTGAAGCGGTGGCTTTGTTGCTTAATGCTGGAGCAAAAATCTACCCCAGCAACATCCACGGCGATACCGCCATGCTGGTTGCTAGCTTTGGCGGTTATGAGGCGATAGTCGATATGTTGCTGGCCAGGGGTGCTAGTTTGGATGCAAACGCCCAAGGGTGGACGCCACTGCATTATGCGGCTTTTGCTGGTCATGAGAAGCTGGTGGTGAAGTTTCTTAACCGAGGTAGCCAAGTTGATGCGAGAACTCAGATCGGACTGACGCCGCTGATGGTTGCCGCAATGAATGGGCATCAGCCTATTGTTCAGGTTCTACTCAAGCATGGCGCAGATGTAACGCTACGCGATGAAAATGCGCGTGATGCCTTTGATCATGCGAAGGCAAAGGGAAATACTGAGATCGCTGAAGTATTGGCGCATGCGCCTAAGAAGAAAAAGTAATCGGTCTTAACTATGGGCGAACCTTACAACTGTTCGCATAATGTATATTATGTCAAATCGACAATTATTTGAAAAGTAAATAATTTCAGATAGTTAAGTTATACGCGCGTGGCTCGTGTGCCAAATGTGGATAAATGTGCAAGAACCTTCCGTGTCATGTCCAAGAGCGGCACGCTCTCATCTACACCGCCAGCCAAGACAGCTTCTTTCGGCATACCGTATACAACGCAACTGGCCTCGTCCTGGGCAAAATTGTAAGAGCCAGCCTCTTTCATTTCTTTCATGCCGTTTGCGCCATCTTTTCCCATACCAGTGAGGATAACGCCGATGGCATTGGCTCCTGCAAAATTAGCTGCTGAGCGAAACAAAACATCGACCGATGGCCGATGTCGATTGACGGCTGGTGCCTGACTAAGTTCAGTCATGTAATTAGCACCACTGCGCTTGAGTAACAGATGTGAATGGCCGGGTGCAATGTAAGCATGGCCCGGCAATACACGTTCATTGTGCTCTGCCTCTTTGACGGAAATTTTACACAGGCTATCCAGTCGTTGAGCAAAGGATTTGGTGAACGCTTCTGGCATGTGTTGTGTAACCAAAATTCCCGGACAATCAGATGGCATCCGGATCAGAAACTCTTTGATGGCTTCTGTTCCACCGGTTGATGCGCCAACGATAATAATTTTTTCTGTGGTGGCGAGGCGATTTGAAATAGAAGGCAATACTGCATCCGCACTATTGCTAGGAACTACATTAAGATTGGATGACCTTCTGATTCTGGCTTTTGAAGCAGCCCGGATCTTGTCGGTAATATCCTGGCTATATTCTTGCATGCCACTATGGATGTCCATTTTCGGCTTGGTTACAAAATCCACAGCGCCAAGTTCCAGGGCACGCAATGTAATATCAGAACTCTTTTCAGTCAGGGATGAAATCATCACGACCGGCATCGGACGTAGACGCATTAACTTCTCAAGGAAGTCCAAGCCGTCCATTTTTGGCATTTCGACATCGAGTGTCAGCACATCCGGATTGAGCGACTTGATCATCTCTCTCGCCACAATTGGATCCGGCGCAGCGCCAACGGCTTCCATATCATCCTGGGAGTTAATGATCTCTTTCAGGATGCTACGGATGAGCGCTGAGTCATCGATGATTAAAACTTTTATTTTCATCTTTCAATCGCCAGAAATGTTAAGAGAACAATTCAACATCACCGCCCACATCATTCTGACGCAAGCGAACACGGTATTCGGATTCACGATCCACAATGGTGTTGTTATGGACATTACGCAGTTTTTTCACCATGACTTTCCCTGTATTCGGAAAGTAATACACTTTACGAGGGTAGATATCTAATAAATCCTGAGCCACTACAGGAATTTTCTCCATGCGTAGGAAATCTAGGACAAAGGCAGAGTTGCGCTCGCCCACATTCGCAATGGTAAAGCCGCGTAACACATTGCCCCCGCCAAATACCTTGGCCTCGAGATTGGGGCGGCGCGCACCTAGTTTCGATAGTTCATTAATCAGCATCTCCATCGCGTAGGTGCCGTAGCGCGCTGATGAACTCAAAGGGTTAGATTGATCTTGACCAACACTATCCGGCAACATGAAATGATTCATGCCACCGATGCCGCTGACGCGGTCGCGTATACAAGCGGCAACACAAGAACCGAGTACCGTCACCAGCACCATATCGCGGCTAGTGCCGTAAAATTCGCCCGGTAATATCTTGGCCGCATCAATATTGAAATTGCGGTCGAAATATAAATTCGGCGAGTCGGTTTCATTGTACCCATCGGCGTTCATTTCAGGCTCTTTTCGCCAACTCGTACACCGTTTTTGCACGTAACTTAAAAATGTCCGCCGCGTTATGGAAACTTTCGGAATGCCCAGCGAACAACAATCCATCTGAATGCAACATCGGCGCGAATTTTTGCAATATTTGAAGTTGAGTCGCCTTGTCGAAATAGATCATGACATTGCGGCAAAAAATCGCATCAAACGGCCCGCGTATCGGCCACGTTTTGTCTAGTAAATTCAGTTGGCGAAAAGTAATCATGTTGCGCAACTCTGGGCGTACCTTAGCAAAACCGGCCTGGGTGCCCTTACCCTTCATGAAATAGCGTTTGACTTGATCAGCAGGCATTTTTTCAAGTCGTTCCAGGGGATATACGCCCGCCTCCGCTTTGGCCAACACATTCGTATCCAAATCTGTCGCCAAAATTTTGACTGGCGGCATATTCGATCCAAAAAGATCGAGCATCGTCATGGCCATAGAATAGGGTTCTTCACCAGTGGAACTGGCCGAACACCAGAGGGTGATAGCGTGTTTATCGCGTTGTTTACGAACATGATCGGCCAGAATTGGGAAGTGGTGTCCCTCACGAAAAAATGAGGTCAAATTGGTGGTTAGCGAATTGACGAATGCTTGCCACTCCTCAGACGCATTATCCTTCTCAAGGCGCGCAAGATAATCACTAAAATTGGTTAGTCCCGTGGCGCGCAAACGGCGCGCAAGACGACTATAAACCATATCCTCTTTGGTCGGATTAAGCGAAATACCTGCATGGTCATAAATGAGCTTGCGTACTTGCTCAAAATCTTTGGATGAAAATTGGAATTCTCGGGATTTTTCGACTTCTTGGCTGACTGGCGGCATAGTCTGATATACCTAAATAAGTTCTACTACTCTGCCCTGCACATTTCCGCAGGGAATATCTTGCGCAAAGAAATCTCTTCAACAAACCTACCAAGCATTTAATCGCTAGTGCTTGGCAGGCGTTGAGTTGAATGCAACCCTGGATTAAAACTCTTCCCAGGATTCATCGCTTCCGCTGGACTTAGGCTTAGCACCCGATGTCTTAGCAGGTTTGGCTGCTGTGGCCGATACGGCTGGTAATGTCTTATGTACTGGGGATGTAACGCGTTTGGCTTGCATACCGCCACCGGATGACCCCGCCACTTTAAATATGCTGACAGACTCCAACAGATTCTGCGCTTGCTCTTCCAGCGATTCCGCGGCCGCAGCTGCTTCCTCTACCAGTGCAGCATTTTGCTGTGTGACTTC
>Ga0315270_10002278_pt1 | contig 10151 bp, 8 predicted proteins | sample C1_bottom_MG_FD_204932 | JGI IMG/M metagenome (GOLD analysis project Ga0315270, IMG submission 204932) | Sediment microbial communities from Yellowstone Lake, YNP, Wyoming, USA - C1_bottom | ecosystem: Environmental > Aquatic > Freshwater > Lake > Sediment | place: USA: Wyoming | collected... | reverse complement strand
CGTGCCTGACCATTTTGGGGCCGGGCGTTTCTTGAAATTTTGCGGCGGTTCGGCTGATGGGGTCTGTTGTGGGTCCTTCTCCGTAGCCCGGTGAAACTCGAACATCCTGGGCCGAACCGCCGCGCTTATTTACCTTCCCATCGATTCCGGGGTTATTGAACCCGAACCACCGCGTGGAGTTTTTCTTTGAACTGCGCCACTACTTTCTCGTGCGCTGCGTTCGTTTCCACATCCGTCAACGTCCGTTCCGGGCTCCGATAAGTGAAAGCATAGGCCATGCTCTTTTGACCGGAGGGCACGTTCTTTCCCCGAAAGACATCGAACAGGTCCACAGCCTCCAGGTTGGCGGGTTTGGTTTGCCTGACCACCTGAAGGACGGCTTCGTGGGTGGTTGTTTCCGGCACTAGCATTGCCACGTCGCGCCGCATGGAAGGAAATGCGGGAAGCGATTTGAAGTTCTTGCCCGGGTTACGCCGCGCGAGGAGTTCGCCCAGGTTCAGTTCGGCGAGGAACACGGGATCCCGCAGATCGTATTGTTTCGCGAGCGGCGGCAGAAGCTGTCCCAGTTGGCCGATCGACAATTTGCCGAGTTGTATTCCGGCTGATTCCAGCAACAGGCTGGTGCTTTCGTTGCGCCGGTTGAAGGAAGTCCCGCGCAGGCCGAAATTCTCAAGGAATTCCTCGACCAGGCCCTTGAGGTCGTAGATATCGAACTTGGCTTCGCGGTCGTCGCCGGTCCAGAACAGCAACCGGCGCTGGCCGGTGATGGCGATGGCGATGCGCCGCTCCTCGCGGAATTGTCCGCTGGCCTCGCGCGAGAACACTCGTCCCAATTCAAACAGCGCCACATCCAGCATTTTCCGGTTGAGATTATGGCGCAGAGAATCCAACAAACCTGGCAGCAGGCTCGGGCGGAGCACGTTCATGTCGCTGCTCAGCGGGTTGGCCAGCGCCGCCAGCGGTTCTGCGGTTGCCAGGCGCGCGGCGGTGTCCGATATCAACGTCTGTCCCTGGGCTTCATTCAGGCCCAGGCCGGTCAATATCCGGCGCGCTTCCGCAAATTGATCGTGGACGCTGTCGTAGGCGTTGGAACCAATTGCCCCGCGGGGCGGGGTAGCGGGGATTTTGTCCACGCCATACAGCCGCGCAATTTCCTCGATCAGATCGATCTCGCGTTTCAGGTCCACCCGGAAAGTCGGCACTGAAAAGGCCACCGGGGCAGGGGAGGGGGCCTCAGCGCCCACCGGCTGCGGTTTCCGGCTGGCGGGTTGGATTTCGAGCCGGCCGAGGAAGGACTCCACGTCGATCGGCGGCAGGTCAACGCCCAGCAGTTCTTTCACTTTGTGATGCCGCAGCGTGATTTGCTTCGGCTTCACCGGGGCAGGGTAGGCATCCACCACGCCCTGTGCCAGGATTCCGCCCGCGGTCTGGATGATCAGTTGGGCGGCGCGGCGGCTGGCCCAGTCGCAAATCCCCACGTCACCACCCCGTTCAAAGCGGTAGGAGGACTCCGTTCGCAGTTCCAATTTCTTGGAAGTCGCGCGAATGTTCTGCGGTTTGAAGTAGGCGCTTTCGATCAACACATCCACGGTGCGGTCGTTGATTTCCGTGTTCTGGCCTCCCATCACCCCGGCCAGCGCCACCGCTTTGGTCTCATCGGCAATCAGCAGGTTTTGCGGTCCCAACGGGCGTTCCTGGCCATCCAGCGTCACGAACTTCTCGTTCTCGCCGGCGCGGCGCACAACGATGACGGGCTTCATCGCTCCGGTGGGTTTCGCCAGCAAATGAAAGTCGAAGGCGTGCAGCGGTTGCCCGACTTCCATCATCACGAAGTTGGTCACGTCCACTACGTTGCTGATGCTGCGGATCCCGATCTTTTCGAGTGCGCTCTTGAGCCAATCCGGGCTGGGGCCAATCTTGACCCCGGTAACCACCCGTGCGGTGTATCGCGGGCACAGCTCCGCATCCTCCAGCCGCACCGCCACCAGGTCGGAGGCCGCCGGTGCCGATGCGGGGGAGGTCAGGGAAATATCCGGGAGCCGCAGGGGATTGCCGGTGACCGCAGCGATCTCGCGGGCGATTCCGATCACGCTGTTCAGATCGGGCCGGTTGGGCGTCACTTCCAGGTCATAGACCACGTCTCCTGAGGCGCGCCCCAGATATTCAGCGAATGGGTGTCCCACTTTCGCGTCCTCACGCAATATCAGCAGACCATCCGCCTCGTCGGCCAGGCCCAATTCCTTGGGTGAGCACATCATGCCGTGCGATTCCACACCGCGGATCTTGCCGACTTTGATCGTAAAGGGTGCTTCCCCGGCTTTGGCGGGCAGGGAGGCACCGGGCAGGATGAGAGCTACTTTGTCGCCGGCCTTGAAATTTTGCGCGCCGCAGACGATCTGCCGCTCGCCTTTGCCGTCGTTTACCCGGCACAATGAGAGTTTATCCGCGTTGGGATGCTTGTCGCGCGTGATAACCTGCGCGACGACCACCCCCTCGAAGGCGCCCGCAACTTTTTCCACGCCTTCGACCTCGACGCCGAGCATGGTGAGCCGCTCGGACAATTCTTCCGGGGTCCAATCAAAATCCACGTATTGCTTGAGCCAGTTAAGTGTGACTTTCATTTTCTTTCCGAATCAAATCTCTTGGTTTGGTCAGGTGGGGAGCCCTATCCCCGGCTAGAACTGCCGCAGGAACCGCAGATCGTTCTCGTAGAACAACCGGATATCATTGATCCCGTAGCGGATCATGGCTATGCGCTCGATGCCGAAGCCGAACGCCCAGCCGGTCCAGACCTCGGGATCATAGCCGACATTCTCAAACACCTGCGGATGAACCATGCCGCAACCGGCAATCTCGAGCCATTCCTTGCCCATCTTCCGCGTCAGCGAACTGCTGAAATCAATTTCGAAACTTGGTTCGGTATAGCTGAAATAGTGCGGACGAAAGCGAATCTTAGTCTCCGGTCCCATCAATTCTTTGAACACGAATTCGACAGTTCCTTTCAGGTCCCCGACGGTCACGTTCCGATCCACATAAAGCCCCTCCACCTGGTGGAAGGTCGGGTTATGGGTCGCATCGGCGTTGTCGCGCCGGTAAACCCGTCCCGGGACGATGATGCGCGCCGGCGGCGATTGCGTTTTCATCACCCGGATCTGGACGGAGGACGTGTGGGTACGCAACAGCAGGCCCGGCCCGGCGGGCTTGTTCCCCGCGGAGTCCGCCGTGTAGAAAGTGTCTTGCGAATCCCGTGCCGGATGGTCGGCCGGCGTGTTTAGCGCGTCAAAACAGTGATACTCGTCCTCGATCTCAGGACCATCCGCAACCACGAATCCGATCTTCCGAAAGCTGCGAACAATATCCTCAGTGACTTGGGTCAAGGGATGCAAGCGCCCCAGGCGGGGACGCCGTCCTGGCAGAGTGAAATCAGTCGGCTCCTTGGGGAGGGACGCCCGGAGGTCGAGTTCGCCGCGCCTGGTCGCCAGTGCCGCCTCAAGCTCCAGCTTGGCGGCATTAATCGCTTTCCCGGCCGCGGGCTTCTCTTCTTTAGGAAGCGTGCCCAACTGCTTCATGAAGGCGGTGAATTTCCCGTTGGCGCCGAGGTAATTGACGCGGGCCTGGTCCAGCGAGGCCGGATCTGTTGCCGCCGCCAATTCCTGAAGGGCGGCCTGCTTTACGGGTTCAAGTTGCTCGAGAATTCCTGCCATAATTTCCACTCTTGAGGTTCTTACTGCGCGCAAAAAACATCAGCCACAAACAAAACACGGGCGATCCTTTTCGGGTCGCCCGTGCGCGGTTGTTGAAAATCGAGATTAAGCCTTCGCGGCTTTGGTCTTCAGCGCGTTCTGGGCGATCTTGACCAATTCGCCAAACGCGGGAGCGTCTGTCGCGGCAAGGTCGGCGATCACCTTGCGGTCAAGGGCGACCTGGGCGGCCTTGAGACCTTCGATGAACCGACTGTAGGTGATGCCAGCAGCGCGGGCCGCCGCGTTGATGCGGACCTGCCAGAGGGAGCGGAACGTGCGCTTCTTCACGCGGCGATCGCGGAAGGCGTATTGCCGGCCATGATCCACGGCGTCGGCGGCATAGCGATAAAGTTTTGAGCGACGCATGCGAAAGCCCTTGGCGGCTTGCAGCGTGCGTGTGCGTCGTTTGCGGGATGCGGGAGCGTTGGTAACGCGCATATGTCAATGATCAGTATTCGATGATTAAAGTTGTTTGGAAAAATTAGTGGCTAAAAGGCATGCATTGCGTGATGCGGTACTTATCCGTCTTGTCCACCTCGGTGGTGCCGCGCAGGTTTCTGCGCCGCTTCGGGCCTTTGCCTTGCAGCAAATGGCGCTTGCCGGCGCTGGAGCGCATCACTTTGCCGCTCGCGGTGATCTTGAACCGCTTGGCCGCGGATTTCTTGGTCTTAATGCCTTTTGGACGTCGCATAAAAAAGTCAATCGTTTCGCTTCAAAAAAGAGCCGGGAATATATGTGCCTCACAAACCACAAGCAAGCGGTAATTTCGAGTTTTTCCGATACCCGAGGGTAATGGCTCCCGCAGGGCAGGGGCGGGCGACGGATTGGAGGTGGTCCTGGGCTATAGGAAGTTTGTTCATTTTGGCGGAGCGCCCCCCGTATGGCGCGGATAAGGCTGGAATAGGCATCGGTCTGGGCTTCAGGGACGAGGGAGATTAGGATTAAGATTAAGAGCAGGATTAAGAGTGGGAGGCCACAAATCCCCTATGGGTAAAAGAACCTTGCCACCCTTGACATTAACGTTATTCATTGGTGGTTCGGCCAAAAGAACCGTGTCCGGAACCGTGTCTTGAAGCGTGTCGCGCGTGATCGGAAGCGTGTCTGGTGGCGACTTTAAGAAGGGTGAGAGACCGTGGATTGCGGGGACTGAACAGGAGGGCACGGAGGCTGAACTCTTTCATCAGTTGGGGAGTAGCGAAGCCGCGAGAGAGCTTGGCTCCCTCGCGGCCAGGCTCGGATTCATCGTACGGTCACGTGGTAAGTCATATTCACAGCGATGTAATCCCCAGGCGCGTCGGAGAACTTGAACGCACCGGTGTAGTGGATGGTGTGTTCGCCCACCGAGAGTGGTGAAACCATCACGAAATAGCCCACCCCGGTCGCGAGGCCCTCGCCGCCGGTCGCACCAAAGATCCACGGCGTCGGCGCAGTGAAACTGAATTGGGGTGAAGTCACGCGAAAAGCGTCGAGATTTCCCACGGCCCTTCCGTCAATCGTGAAAGACAGGTCCGTAATGAAGTCGGCGAAGCCGTTGGCGATGGCCAGTTGGTCAGCGGCGGTGGCCCCATAAAAGGGCGGCTCTTCCAAAGTGGAGGAGTCCACGTTCACCAGCGCGACGAAAAGCGCGGTACCCACGGGAATCGTCACGGTTCGCTCAACAGTGCCAAAGGGACCGGCGAGGAACCAAACGTGGCCGGATTGTCCCTTCGTGACATCGAAGTTTGGAGTGTCGTTTCCGGGGTTGTCGACCACCGGGAGGGAGAATGCCCACTGCCACCAGGCAGCGCTCCATTGGCTGTAACTCTTCCCGAAAGGGTGGGACTGAGGCGGCAGCACGCCCCCGTAGGCCTGGGCTGCCGAGATGCCTACCAGCGCTGCCAATCCAGCCGCCAGGATGGATAAGTGCAGACTTCTTTGGATTCGATTTTTCATTCTTGCCTTTCTTTGATTTGAGACGACGCGCGCCTCGAGTTGTTTTTCTTTGCCTTGAACGCAAATGACCCCAAGGGCTTCACGTTTTCCGGCTTACAATCTCTTGCTACAACAAAGCCAGTGCGGGGTTACAAACAATCTGAACAATAAGTTCGGGGTGAGAGTATTTGCGCCTGCTTACAACTTCCTGGTTGTTAAGTAGAAAGGGCGGAAGCAAGCTTCCGCCCCGTTTGATCTACCTGGTGGCTTCGGCCAAACTTAGTCCCGGTCCCCGTCATCGTCCTTACCGCCATGGTGCCGGCCTTCGACAACCGTAAGCTCGATGGTTACGTCGTGGGGCAAATCCACCGCCTCGTCCCCGAATTCACCCGGCTCAAAGTGGTATGTGCCACCGTAGTGAATGGTGTGGTGCCCTTTGGAAAACGAGTCAACCATCACGAAGTAACCGTCTCCGACGCCGGTGCCGGCCCCGCCGATGTTGATGTCGGGGTTGCCGAATATCCAGGGCGTGGGCGCGGTGAATTCAAACTGCGGTGAGGCGAAGCGATAGGCTTGCAGGTTTTTGACGGGCACGCCGTCAATGATACAAAACAAATTCACAATATGATCGGCAAACCACGTGGAGTTGGCACGTTGTTCCGCCTCGGTGCCGCCGAAAAACGGCGGATCTTCCAGCGTCGAGGTCTCGACGTCGCGAATTGTCAGAAACAGCGCCGTGCCCTCGGGAATTGTAGCCGGGCGCGTGATGAGATCGGGTGCACCCACAAACCACACCTTACCCGACTGCCCCGCACTGAAGTCGAACTCGGGCGTGTCGAGGAACGGATGACCTTCGAGCGGCCGGGCCAGCGCCCATTGCCAGAACGACGCCTCCCATTCGCCATAGCTCTTGCCGAAGGGATGCGACTGTGGCGGGAATATGTGCGGGCGCTTATCCTTGTGTCCGTCGGCCAGAGCGGACGAAGCGACGGTGAGCGAAAGGATGGTCAGGGCCAGCACTGCCGACCTCAGCCCTTTGCTGAGGAAGGGTTTAATTTGAGTTATGCTTGATCGTTTCATTTTGTGTCTTGCTTTCGGTTCAGGCGCGTTGCGCCCGGTTTGGTTTCGGTTTCTGCCTTGAACGAAAATGACCTGAAGGGCTTCACGTTTTTCGGCTTACACTTCCTTGCTACAACAAAACGGAGCCGGAGTTACAAAAAATATGGAAGCCTGGCACAAGATCTGGTCTCGGAGGAGAGATGGGTAAACCGCATGAAGGGGCACGATCCCGAGAAGGTCGTTTCTTGCTCGTTAAGATGGTCCGCATGCGATGCGAAAAGCACTTTTCGCACTAAAACGGACGAATACACATGCATCCCTGGATGCCAACGAACCGGAAGACAGGGGTATTCGCCTTGTCAGGGCAAAGGCCGTTCGAGCGCCTCCAAGCCATAGTGCGCGAGCAGGCGGCGGTCATACGCGGTCTTGAAATGGAGTTTGAGAAAGGACTGTTTGCCCAGCAGCTCGATGAGCTTGAGTTTGATGGGCAGGTCTTTTGAGCTGAGCCTGGCCAGGAGCGCGGGGAGCGCGTTGGTGCCCATCTCCCGAACCGCCTCCTGCGCTCGTTGGCGCCCCTCGATCGGCTGGCCGAAAGGCAGGTCTTCCAGCCAAACGCTCAGAGGTTTCCCCTGCGCGATCGGCTCGTAGGAACCCAGTTCGACGATCGCCAGCCCGAGGACCAGGAGCCCTGCTAAGACGAGGACGGTTGTGATCGGTTTTGGCATGGCAAACTCCCGCGCCAGGCTGAACCTCGCGCGACCTTAGGGCCACTGCTTAATGCAAGCCTCGATGCGAAGGTAGTCGCGCATTTCGTCACTTTTCACCCGGCGCGCCCAGCTTCCATCATAAGTAATCGGGACATTCCACTTCCAGTGCTCCGCGTGGCCGTCCGCAAAGGAAAGATTGGCGCCCTGATCGTGCCGGTTGGCAGGCTGGTCCCACCACCAATCTGGAGTTGGCGGATCCCCCGGAAAAAATGCGGTCGGCATCCCGAACTGCGAATCGATTAGCGTGTTCTCGTTCTCGTCAATGAAGACCAAGCATTTGTCGGTGTCGGGGCCGTTGACGGAAGCGAGTTTGCTGAACATGGGGACGTGGGTGCGGATGAAATCATCAAAGTCCGGATAACCGTTGACGGAGAGGCTCATGTTGTAGCTTCGTGCTCGCGGTGGCCCCCAGCGACCACTTGCACCCGCGACGGGGTCAAACTTGTTCTTATGTTTGTAGGCTAGGGTGGACCGATCCGCCGGACAACGATAAATTCCCAGGTGCCGGTTGTAATCAAACAACAAGCCCTGCTGCACATTCAACGGAGTCGGGTCGGCCAGTGCCCATGACGCGCCTCTCCAAATCAGGCCAAACGTAGAGTCCACCGAGTTGTTCGGAGCCAGGGCGTCCCGGTTGTCAACCGCATACAAATGCCAGCAAAGTCCAAGCTGTTTCAGATTGTTGATGCAGGCGACGGTCTTGGCGCGATTCTTGGCTCTGGACAGAGCCGGCAGCAGCATGGCGGCAAGGATGGCGATAATGGCGATGACCACCAACAGCTCGATGAGTGTGAACCCAGACTTCTTGTTATTATTCGTTTTCATAATACCTGCGAGATGAACTGGTTGCTTATCTTTCTTTCATAGAATAAAGCGATTCGCGCCGGGACCGGCTGCCTACTGAGGCCCTCCTGCGACGGTGATATGATAAGTCGTGTCGATCGCCCACCGCTGATCGGCGGGGGTGTGATCTTTCCCCTTGGTCAAAACCATGGCGGCGCCGAGGCGGAGGGTGTGTTGTCCCGGAGGCAGTGGCGCTAGAAAGACGAAATAGCCGCTGCCGGACGAAGTACCTTTGCCTCCGGCCTTGCCGAGGATCCAGGGGGCCGGGACCTGGATATCGATCTGGGGGCTTTCGACGGCGTAGGCCTCCAGATTTGAGAGCGGAGTGCCATCCAGTTCGCAGAACGGATCGACAATGAGGTCCGCCCAGGATTGGGCCATCTGGGCCTGACCTTCGGCTGTTGCGCCATAGAAGGGCGGGGCCTCGATACTGGAGCACTCCACGGAAAACAAAGGGAAGAACAACGCCTTTCCCGAGGGGATCTGGCATCTGCGTTCGATCGAGTTCGTCGAGCCCGGGACCAGGAAGGGCGCGCCGAGGAACCAGACGTGGCCGGTTTGCGAAGCCGTGACGTCAAACCCGGGAGAGTCGATCCACGGATGGCTCGCCCCAGCCGAATTGGTCGGAGGCATTTCCATGGCCCACTTCCACCAGGCGGCGGCCCATTGCGGGTAGCTTCGGCCGTAGAGCCGGGCGGAGTCCCCCGGCGGCACCAGATTCGGGACCTTATTGGTTTGCCCCATCCAGATCTCTCGCCGCTCCGGTGGAATCGTTGTGCGTGTGATCTGGCCATCGACAAAGCGTTTGAGCACATCTGCCATGAGGGCTTCCGCTGCGCGCGCCTCCTTTTCCTTGGCCTGGCTCTTGATCTCAGCCAGGACTGCCAGACGGTGCGCTTGCCGCTCCGCCAGCCACAAGCAGGTGGAAAGGCCCAGCCCCAGGCAGAGCGCAGCCGCGACGCCACTCACCGCGGCCACAGCCATTTTATTTCGGCGCACCAACTTCTGGAAGCGGTAGGAGGCGCTGGGCGGACGTGCCACCACTGGTTCGTTGTTCAGATGCCGCAGAACGTCCATGGCCACTCCGTTGGCGGTTTCGTAGCGACGCCGGCGATCCTTCTCCAGGCACTTCATCACGATCCAATCCAAGTCGCCCCGGACGAAGCGCGACAGCTTTCCCGGCTCCGCCTGCCTTCGCTGGGCAACCTCCGTCAGGTCGGCGTTCGCCATGGTGCTTAGTCGGGTGCTGGGCCGCACAGGCTCCTCTTCGCGGATGCGTCGCCGCATCTCATCCAGGCCCGCCTGCAGCAATTCCTTGGCATCGAATGGAGTCCGACCTGTGAGCAATTCGTAGAGCAGCACGCCAAGCGCGTAAATGTCGCTGCGCGTGTCGATGTCCAGCCCGCTCAACTCCGCCTGCTCGGGGCTCATATAGGCCGGTGTGCCCATGAATTGGCCGACCGCTGTGAAAACGGTTTTCTCCGTCAGCGGCTGCTCGGTCGCCTTGGCGATGCCAAAGTCAATCACCTTGGGCACCGGCACGCCGTCGTGCAACGTCACCAGGATGTTGGAGGGCTTGATGTCGCGGTGGATGATGCCCTTCTGGTGCGCGTGCTGGATGGACTGACAAACCTGCGTGAACAGGCCCAACCGTTCCTTGGTGGAGAGATGGTTCTGGTCGCAATATTCGGTGATGCGAATGCCCTTCACGAGCTCCATGACAAAGTACGGCCGACCCCGGTCGGTGGTGCCGGCATCCAACACCCGCGCGATGTTGGGATGGTCCATCATCGCCAGTGCCTGGCGCTCCGCCTCGAACCGGGCAATA
>Ga0315270_10002275_pt1 | contig 10162 bp, 8 predicted proteins | sample C1_bottom_MG_FD_204932 | JGI IMG/M metagenome (GOLD analysis project Ga0315270, IMG submission 204932) | Sediment microbial communities from Yellowstone Lake, YNP, Wyoming, USA - C1_bottom | ecosystem: Environmental > Aquatic > Freshwater > Lake > Sediment | place: USA: Wyoming | collected... | reverse complement strand
CGTGCATCGTTCATGATCGGGACTCCTTGGAAAGGGAAGATGAAGGGGCTTCGAGCTGGGACCGCAGGTCCCACCAGATTTGGCGGACTTGGGCTCCGAAAGGAGTGTCAGGGCCTTCGGTGACGGCTTTTCCGCGGACCATAGCCCCGGTGACGGCTGGATCATGGGGCAGGCGGCCCACCACGGGAATCTCTCGTGTCTGACAGAAGGCATGGATGGCGGCTTGGTATCCCGGGCTCAGATCCGCCTTGTTGATGAGCACCGTGCTGGGTAGACGAAAGTGACGGCAGAGTTCAGCCACGCGCTCGAGATCGTGGAGGCCCGAGGGTGTGGGTTCGGTGACGAGCAATACCAGACTCGCCTGGGAGAGCGAGCTGATGACCGGACAGCCGATGCCCGGGGCCCCATCGCTCAGAATCAGCTCCAGGCCCAATTGGGCTGCCCGCTCCCGCGCTTTTGCCTTCAGAAGGGTCACGAGCTTTCCCGAGTTCTCCTGCCCGGGATCGAGTTGGGCGTGAACCATGGGGCCAAAGCGGGTGTTGCTCTCGTACCAGGTGCCACAAAGGCGATCCGGGAATTCGATGGCCTTCTCGGGGCAGAGTACGACACAGACTTTGCAACCCTCACAGTGGGTGGTTTCCACAACGAAGTGCCTGGCTTCGCTGTGAATCGCATCGTAGGCGCAGACCTCCCCGCAGGTTCCACATCCCGTGCAGGCTGCGGAATCGATCACGGCTACTCGGCCCGATATGAAAGGGCCGCTACGCTGCACAGCCGGTTCAGCGATCAGGTGTAGATCCGGTGCGTCCACATCCAGATCGCACAGGACCGCATTCTCCGCCAGATGGGCGAAGGTGGCGGTCAGTGAGGTCTTCCCCGTACCGCCCTTGCCACTGATGACCACCAGCTCATGCATGGTTCACCGCCCCACCGATACGATCCAATTGCTCTACCAAATGTTCGAAGGTGGCCTTCATGCCCGCATCGAGGTGGGCCAAGATGCCGCCATGGGCATAGTGCTCGGCGATATCCCGACGGTAGGGGATCTCGGCCAACAGAGGCAGCCCCTTCTCTTGGCAGAAGGTCTGGACCCGGTCATCACCCAAGCCTGCCCGATTGATGACGACCCCCATGGGTTTTCCCAAGGGGCGAAAGGCCAGCCAAGCCAGCCGGAGATCGTGCAGGCCGAAGGGCGTGGGTTCCGTGACCAGCAGCACCATATCGGCATCCTGCACGGCCGTCATGGCAGGGCAACTCACCCCTGGGGGTGCGTCAATGAGGATGTCGAGTGAATACTTGCTGGCGTGTGCATGCATGCGCTGGCGGACTTTGCCCATGAGGGGCGGGCTCAGGGCCTCTCCTATACGCAGGCGGCCTGCCAGGCATGGGATTCCATCGGCGGTGATGCCCATTTCCACGACGCCCAACTCCCGCTGACCCTTCTGGAGTGCCCCCTCTGGGCAGATGCGCATGCACCCACCGCAGCCGTGGCACATGTCGGGGAAGACAAGGAGGTGGCCACCCATGAGGCTGATGGCCTTGAACTGACAGAGTTCGGCGCAGGCCCCGCAAAGCTTACAGAGCGCCTGATCGAGCACTGGCACATCCAGGTAGGCCGCGTCACGACTCACGGATGCTTGTTTCAGAAAGAGATGCAGATTCGGCTCCTCCACATCCATATCCACCGCCAGCACGGGGCGCTTCCAAACCGAGGCCAGGGAGGCAGAGACGGTTGTCTTGCCTGTCCCCCCTTTTCCGCTGGCGATCGCGATGATCATGGGCGGCTGCTAGCGACTGGGAGCATCGGAAAAGGCGAATAGCCCCGCCTTGAACTTTGTTACCGCCTCACCGACGGTCATGTTCTCGACTCCCTGAACCACCTTCACGCCGGTGGCTTGGAGGGCGGTCCAGGCCTTGGGCCCCACATGGCCGGTGAGCAGGGCCTGGGCTCCCGCCTTCACAAGATTCTCCGCCGCCTGGATTCCAGCGCCCTGGGCCAGCACCTGGGAGGAGCCATTGTCCACATAGGTCGTAGCCATCGATTCTAGGTCAACCATCACGAACCCACCTGCGCGACCGAACCGGGCATCCACCGGATCCGCAAGGCTGGGGCCTTCACTGGTGATGGCGATCTTGTGGATGGGCGCAGCGGTCATGGGAAACCTCTTGGCCAATAGTGCGCATATGCTCATTACTGGTCAACCTGACCTTGGTCACAATTCGGATGGGAGGAAACCTTGGGCTCGCATCCAGTCGTCGTTGAAGACGGTGCTGAGGTAGCGTGAAGCCCCATCGGGAAACACGGTCACGATGCGAGCTTTGGGGCCAAGTTTCACTGCCACCTGGCGGATGCCCCAGATTGCGGCACCGCTGGAACCGCCGACCAGAAGTCCCTCACTTCGGGCCAAGGCCCGGGCTTCCAGGAAGGCCTCCTTATCGGTCACCTGGAGGATGTCGTCGAGGATTTCGAAGTCCATGGTGGCTATGGGGAACTCGTCCCCCAGACCCTCCATGAGGTAGGGGCCGGAAACCGGATTCTTCTGGCCTCGGAAATGATCATGAAAGACCGAGCCCAGGGGATCGATGGCGATGACCTGGATCTTAGGATCCCGCTCCTTCAGAAAGCGTCCCACACCGCCGATGGTGCCTCCAGTGCCTGCCCCAGCCACGAAAGCATCAATGCGGCCCTCCATCTGGTCCCAGATCTCGGGGCCAGTGCCATGGTAGTGGGCCGCGTTGTTCTCACGATTGCTGTGCTGGTCTGGAAAGTAGCAGTTGGGGGTCTCCTGAGCCATACGGGTGGCGATGCGGTTGTAGCTGTCGGGGTGCTCGGGCGGCAGGCTGCTGTCCACGAGATGCACCTCCACACCCAGGATGCGGAGCTGGTCCAGCTTTTCCCGACTGATCCGATCCCGGACCACGACCTTTAGGCGGTAGCCCTTCTGGATGGCCACCAACGCAAGGCCAAGCGCGGTATTCCCAGAAGAATTCTCGAGGATCAGGTCTCCAGGCTTGATGCGCCCGTCACGTTCTGCGGCCTCGATCATGTAGCGGGCCACACGATCCTTGATGCTGCCCATGGGATTGAGGAATTCCAGTTTGGCAAAGACACGGCACCCAGCTTCCGCAGCAAAATGATCGAGCTCCACCAGCGGAGTTTTCCCGATGGCCGCCAGAATGTTGTGATGATGAGTTCCCATCCCCAGTCCCTTCCCATGGTCGGTGTGATTCGGGAACATCGAATTTCAGAGTCTCGAAACAGGCCACGTAGTGAGCATATGATCATATTGTGGCACCATGAAAGCCTGCGCGGCGCAACAGAAGCGCTGCCTTTCCTGAAAGGCAACTCATTTCTCGTTCACCCCGGATCGTTATTGTTGGCGGTGTCGCAGGCGGCGCCAGCTCGGCTGCCAGGGCCCGCAGGCTCAGCGAAGAGGCCCGCATCGTGCTCTTCGAGCGCGGCCCCTATGTCTCTTTCGCCAACTGTGGGCTGCCCTACCACATCGGCGGTGTGATCCCCGAACGGGGGCGGCTTCTGGTGCAGACACCTGAAAGCCTGAGGGCTCGGTTCGACATCGATGTACGGGTGAACACGGAGGTCCTGTCCATTGATACCCAGGCCCAGATGGTCGTGGCGCGGAACCTTCAAACGGGTGAGGAGGTCCTCGAGCCTTACGATGCGCTGGTGCTGAGTCCTGGCGCTTCACCCATTCGACCCGGGATTCCCGGCGTGCAGAACGAGAGGATCTTTACCCTTCGCAACATGGGCGACATGGATGCCATCCTCGCCACTGTTTCCAAAGATGGAATAGGGCGGGCTCTTGTGGTTGGGGCCGGGTACATCGGCCTGGAAATCGCTGAACAGCTTCACCACCGAGGCCTGCCGGTGACGCTGGTTGAGAAGCTGCCCCATGTGTTGGGTGTGGCAGATACCGAAATGACCTTTCCGCTCCATGAGGAATTGGTCCGGCAGGGGGTGGACCTGCGCCTTGGGCGCTCAGTGTCTGCCTTTGAGGAAGAGGGCAAGAGGCTGGTGGCCGTCCTGGATAATGGTGATCGAATTTCCTGTGACCTGACCGTGATGTGCGTGGGTGTGCGCCCAGAGACTCAATTGGCCCAGGAAGCGGGGCTGGCCATCGGACCCACGGGGGGCATCCTGGTGGATGACCAGATGCGCACCAGCGATCCTCGGGTCTTTGCGGTGGGGGATGCTGTCGAGATTCGCGAATTCGTGAGCGGCGACCCTGCCCTCATTCCGCTGGCGGGGCCCGCCAATCGCCAGGGTCGCATCGCGGCAGAGGTCATACTCGGGCGCGCCAGCCGCTACAAGGCCACCCAGGGAACCTCCATATGCAAGGTGTTTGACCTCAGCTTCGCCATGACGGGGCTATCCGAAACCATGCTCCAGCGCAAAGGCCTGGCCTATCGGCGCATCTATGTGCATCCTGCGGACCACGCCACCTACTACCCCGGCGCACATCCCATTTCTTTAAAGCTGGTGTTTGATCCCAAGGATGGGCGAATCCTGGGTGCCCAGGCGGTAGGAGTGGCTGGCGTGGACAAGCGGATCGACATCATCGCTGTGGCCCAGCGGGCGGGTCTCACGGTCTTTGATCTGGAGGATCTGGAACTCTGCTACGCCCCACCTTTCGGGAGCGCCAAGGATGTCATCAACATGGCTGGTTTCGTGGCCTCCAATGTGGTGCGCGGAGACATGGATCTTTGGGAGCCGGAAGAGCTGGAACTCTTGAAGGACAGTCAAATTCTGCTGGATGTGCGAACCTTCCAGGAACATGCCCATGGTTCCATCCCTGATGCCATCTGTGCGCCGGTAGACGGGCTTCGGGACCGCTTGGAGGAACTGCCCAAGGGAAAAGAGCTTTTGGTGTTCTGCCAGGTGGGTCTGAGAGGCTATGTCGCCGCCCGCCTGCTAGGCCAGCATGGATTCAGAGTTCGGAACCTTTCGGGGGGCTACCGGCGCTATGCCATGTGGAAGGGCACTCATACAGTACCATTAGCGTGCGAAGCCGCCATGCAGCACGAGGATGGCGAATAGGAATTTGATTTCACCGGCGAGTGCACGCTGAATCTAAGCGGCTCCTGCAGGAGCAAGTGGAGCGAGCCTAGCTAGCTGACCTTCAGCGGGCATTGATCGCAGGGGGAAACTTCACCTTTCTCGACCGCGGCCTTGGCTGGGCACCGCTCGCAGCGCTCTGGACCAATCATGCAGAAGGATCCGCCCTCGATGCGCAAGGCGCAGCCTTCCACCAGGGCCTTCGTGACCTTGCAGTGTGCTGCATCCAGAACTCGACCAAAGGTTGCTCGGGAGACGCCCATTCTTTCTGCAGCATCCTGTTGGTAGAGAGATTCCTTGTGCGCCAATCGTAGTGCTTCCAGTTCCTCTACGGAGAGAATGACCTCCTCCAGCACCGACAAGGGCACGGCCCGCGGCTTGAAATAATTCACGCCGGGCATTTCCTCGACTCGTTTGCAGCAGGGACGACGGGCCAAGTGATCCTCCAGCTTCAGTGTCAAGGCAAGCAACTTGTATTTGCAAGCTGTCAAACCCGAGTGGGGCACTAAGCTTTGAATATGTCTGAAAATCCGACTGTGTTGGCGCGCGTTTTGTCTGTGGATAGCCTCGGCTCACCCTGGTGTCACATTACTGTCCAAGCCCTTTGGGCTAAGAGAACTCCAGAAACACCTCGAAGACATCGGGCTGGAGTGAGGACCATTTTCACGGGTGCTGTGAATCTGGTCGGCGGGGTTGCAGCGTCTTTACTAATGACATAACATGTCTTAACTCAAGATCCAGCGTTCTGACCTCACGGATTCAGGGGATTGTTCTGCTCCGACCGCGTTCGAAGATAGCGGGCCGTAATATCCCTTACGGGAGAGGATTTCGCGCAGAATGCAATCGCATTCTTTGGAAGGTCATATTGATCAGCGTCAAGCTGATAATGAGAAAGCTTAAAACTTTGGTGCGTACCGAGGTCATTGCCCGTAACTGCATCAAGCTCTTTGACCTCAACCACACGTTCAGCCGTCACCGTTGGCAGATCAGAACGTCTAAGAGAGTCAGTTTGTTTACCGTTTTTCCAGTGGTGCGTGATGAAATTGATCTCGAAATCATCTAAGCGAGTGTCGAGTCCGACTAGCCTCTGAAGAAAGGCGACAAGCATCTGCTTCTTGAGTATCGACGCAGAAAAATAACTGCTTAATACTTCACTATGCGTGATCCGGACAAGTACAGATTCTTTGAACTGTTCCAGCCTAAGGGTCGTTCCGATTGCATCCTCGCTCCCAGAGCCGAATCTAAAATTATCGGTATCAATTTGCTTCTGCGGCTCTGAGTAACGCATTTCGCACCTGATAACGTCACCTCCTTGGCGGTAGGTGCTGTCAATAGAGACGGCTGAGAAATGATGGAAAAACTGGATGCGGCCTGCACCTTTGCACTTTCCAATTCCAGAGATAGAGAGATCGTCTTTGTAGGAAGTATCCATTGTTAGGAAAGCTTTGAGTGGTTCCTCTCCGAGGCCGCATCCATTGTCCTTACAGGAAATCGTCATTGTTTCGCGGTCCTCGAGCATGTCCGCTGGAGAAAAATCGACTGCGACTTCAACGCGCATACTCACTACTGAGGGATCACTGTGCTTTCGGATGAGGAAAGAGTCTATGGCGTTGGAAACCAATTCCTCGAATACGACATATAAATTGGAGCTAAGTTTTGTGTTTTTTATGCTTCCTCTAATGTCAAGTGTCATTTTTACCTCAATTATTATTTAAGTCTATTTAAGAAGTTAATATCCAAATAGATCGCCCTCAAGCTATTTGAAGCGTTCGAACCCCCGCCTTCCTCAGGAGGCCATACAGTGTAGCGATCTTTGTTCGCGCCCCACGGCGGGCGCAATAGGTGAAGACGACGCGCTGCTTGGCGCGGGTGAATGCCACGAAGAAACCCGCAGTTGCCTCAATTTGATCATCGGAGAAACTCCACCATGCTCCATCATCAAGCCCTACGAAAATAACCGTATGATATTCGAGCCCCTTACTCTTGTGGATTGTCATCAACGGGATCGCATTATGCCCTTCGTAAGCATCCAACGTGGACGACCAATCCAAGCCATTAGCGGATATCGCTAACAGATGCTCGGCTGCGGCGTCGAGCACCTTGTCAAGCCAACCACCTTGCCCGTAGGCCGGATGAACGGAGATCAACCGTTCGCGGTTGATGAATGCAAGCACCTCATCCACGAGAGAGCGCGCGGTTTTCTTTGAAGTCGGTGGGCTGGGATGCGTGGCACCTAGCTTGCTCATATAAGTGTCTAAATTGCGCGCGAGTTTTATTTGTGTGTCTTCGTCTTCCGGGGCAATGCCATACAGTCTGCCAAGAACTTCCTGACATTCAGTCCAATAACGTCCGGCGCGCTTTGTCATGGCGAGGCGGAGAATCGCGATAAGAAGTTCAGACGCTTCTTCCGCGAGTAGTTCCTGGAGCATTACAGCGCCAACCATCCCAGCTTCGTTACGCAGAGGAATACCTGCAGATGTGAAAGTTGGTTCGAGGACGGCCGCATATTCCGCCGCCTTCTGGCGGACGATTATTACTAGGTCTCGCGGATTGAGCTGGTGCGCTTTCATTTCGGCGGCTACGAACGTAGCTAGGCGTTGGGATTCAATCTCGGGTGTCGAAAAATCCCAAATCGCACAGCTATCCCCCGCGATCGTCCCCGCCGCTTTCGAGATTGGTGCTACGACATGGGAGTCCAGGGCCTGTGCCAAAACATGCTGGATGCGCACCAGTTCTGGGGATGAACGATAGTTGTTGTACAGCGGTGTCCGTTTCGCGGAGAAATCCTTATCGAATGCAGTGAACGGGTCGTCCATCGCCATCGCCCACCGCATTATCTGCTGTTTATTGTCCCCGACAGCCGTGATGATCGAGCTTGCCCCGATGAAGATTGTTTGAACAAGATCGTATTGTATCTGTGTCGTGTCCTGAAACTCGTCCATGAACAGATGCGAATAGGTCAAACGTAGCGCATCACGCGCCATCGGATTGACCCTTAGCAGAAGTTCCGCGAGGCGTCCGATCATGGGGAATGACAAGAAGCTCTTTTTCCCGCCGTGCAAAGACTCATGCCAGAAACGATCCCCCGCCCATTGACCTGGGGTCGGATTCTCCAAGCCGCCTACCGGCAGGCGCGATCCAAACAGGTGGCGGCGTTGGAACGACTTGACCGTAATAGCTTGAATGTCGGCATAAGTTCCTACGGACGACGGGGGCGGGCCAAGATACTGCTGGAGGAAATCTCGATAGTCACGATCGTTGGGAAAGACAATCTCGTAGTCCGATGTCGGCCGCCAACGCCCGGGTAGAGTCTGCCCGAAACGATCTATCAGGCTTTTGGCGAACGCGTCAAATGTCATCGAATCAAGCCGGCCGGCATGACTGCGATGGCAGCGCTGGCGGACCCGTGCGGTTAGGTTCGTCGCGGCGTCTCGCTTGAAGCTGATGGCCAGAATCCGTTGAGGAGCGGGCGCTTTCCCCGTCTGGAGCAGGTAGGCGGCGCGCTGAGCGAGTAGTTCGGTCTTGCCCGCGCCCGGTCCGGCGATGACGGAACGGTTATCCGCCGAACAGACGACCTCCATCGCGTTGGCTTCGAGCGTCTTCACGCCGACTGGTGTCCAATCTTCAGGGCGAACCCGTCGCGACAGCACGGCCATTTCTCAGTCCCGTCGCAACGAATTGGCGATATGCCGGAGGACCTCTGCCAGTACCGGCGGCATGTCGGCTGCCATGTCCTTCTTCTTGATATGCGTGAGGGCTGCGAGGTGTGTGGCCGGCTTGCTGTTCGTGAGGAAATGATACCGGTAGACGGGTAACAGGTCGGGGTAGTGCTTGAAAGGCCCAGTATATGCCGCCAGGCCGGAGCCCGCTGTTCCGAGAACGACGTCTGCAGCCTTGTCTGTCGTCATTTTGGGGCCGCCGCCTTTTGGAATAATCGCCTTGTAGGCGTCAGGAAATGCTTCGAGCATGACAAGGTCGAGGTCGAGCGGCGCCGAGAAATAGACGGCATGGGGTTTCAGGCTTGCGACCCACGCCATCAGGTTCTTGCACTCCTCTGGATCCTGCCAAGTATGCATGGTCGCGAAGTCGGTATCGGATAGCACCCCTTTGTCGATCTTCAGAAGGTCAGTCTTGGAGACACCGACGTCGATCAGCTTTTCGATCGCGATTTTCACCCGGCCGAAACCGCCACCGTCCCTTCCCAGATCGAGGTCCAGCAACGTCGCGTGCGGAATACCGAGCTCGGTCAGCAGCCGCCAGAAATGCTGCACATGCCGCCCGCCCAACGGTACGATGGCCACAAATGCGGGATCGATCAACAGGCCGAGCGCTTCGGCGAGAGGTGGCAGCACGATTCGCTCGGAATCGCCTTCAACGAGCAGGACGAAACGGGCGAAATAAAGTTCGGGATAGGCCAGCATGGCCCCGCGAACGAACTTGGCTGCTTCACCAGTCCCGCTTGGAATCTTGACCCTCTTGACGGTTGAAACGCGAGTTTTCGGATCGCAGCGACAGTAACGAACTTCGCGAGGATTGATACGGCTTAAAACGGCAGGTGAGTGGCTGGTAACAATGGCCTGCGCCCCTCCATCGCCCGTTAATGAGCGGACCTGCCGGATGATTCGTGCAAGGAAGTATGGTGACAGATGGTTCTCTGGCTCTTCGAGTGCAAAGAGTGTCAATGCTGGTATCCGCAGATTGTCGTCGCGGAATCCTCCGACTGTGCCTGCAATAACCTCCCGTTCCAGGTCAAATACCGCCGCCGCTAGCGCGAAATAGAAGAGTGATTGTTGACCGTCGCTAAGCGCCTCGAGCCCCCGCTCATGGCCGTCCGGCCCATGTTCGAAGATCACGGTAATCTTGTTCACGACCTCCTCGAAGCGACGACTGACTAAGCTGAGTCGAGGCTTTGTGTCCACAACTTCGTCGTGCAGGCCCAACCAGCGGGCCTGAAGTGCCTTGCCGATCGCGGCAATGGCGGTCTCGCCCTCGAAAGCAGCGCTCAGATTCTCGCTGGCCTTCTGAACGGCAACCTCAGTTTCGGACGACCATTTGATGGCTCGAAGCAACCTAGCGGCCAGTGCACCG
>Ga0315270_10002274_pt1 | contig 10167 bp, 12 predicted proteins | sample C1_bottom_MG_FD_204932 | JGI IMG/M metagenome (GOLD analysis project Ga0315270, IMG submission 204932) | Sediment microbial communities from Yellowstone Lake, YNP, Wyoming, USA - C1_bottom | ecosystem: Environmental > Aquatic > Freshwater > Lake > Sediment | place: USA: Wyoming | collected... | reverse complement strand
GAGAGCCGCCATTAATGTATGGTATCGGGGCTTACTTTGCGTTGCGGAATGCGGTGAAGGCTTTTAATCCTTCAGCTATTATTCCTTACGATGCACCCATGACACCGGAGAAAGTGCTGATGAGTTTGTATGCCCCCATCCCCTAAAGGGGTGCAGTGAAGTTTTCCTATGATGCAAAAAAAATTAAACCCTGTCCAGTTCTATTTTAGTCAGTTCGTTTTCAACATTTCCTGTATTTAATGTTGTTCCCGGTTCAAACAGCATTATTTCCACTTCCTGCCTGGCCACCGGTTTGTGTTCGGTGCCATGAGGAACAATGATAAATTCTCCTTCATGGATGGCAATAATTTTATGCCGGAAATGCATATCAAAGCTCCCTTTTACCACAAAAAACAATTCATCTTCCTGTTCATGATGATGCCAGACAAATTCTCCTTTGAATTTTACCAGCTTTACTTGCTGGCCATTTAGTTCGCCGACGATGCGGGGATTGAAGTAGTCAGAGAATTGAGAAAGTTTATCGGCAAGATTAACTTTTTTCATATTGTAAAATTTAAAAGTCCTGCCGGTTTATGGACAGGACTTACTTACACATTCAAGCTCTTCAGAAGAAAAATTGTTCTTTCACAATTTTTCCGTCTTTCACTTCATACACAGCAATTTCATCCAACTTCATTCTGCCCATGCCTTTCATGGTGCAATCCATCCCCATCCCTACGCTGAAAAAATTTCCGGCTACAACAGGTGCAGAAGTATAACCGCCATGCATTTCTTCAACCATAGCACCAAAGGCCTCACCTTTTTTACTAATGGCATCCATGCCTTCTGCATTTCCCATACCCATGGCTGCTGCATGCGCCGGCTCAATACTTACACAATTGTCTGAATACAATTCTTTCTGAACCTCTGCCCATTGTCCTGTTTGCGACAGTTCATTAAACCGGTTGGCTACTTCCTGTGTTGTCATAACTGCTTCTACGATTGACATAAAATAAAATTTTAATTGTTAAAAAAGAATGGAGAAGCTACGAAGTTTTTCAATAATGCAGGTTTAAATTATTATGAACGGCATGGCCAGACAGATGAGCACCAAAAACAGCAGGAATAATCTATTTTTGAAAAAAAATTTTGACCTTACCGGAAATCTGGAACGAGTTTGTTGATAATATACGTAAAACAAGTCCGCTTGAATGGCTGAGCACCGTCACACAAATTGCCAGCGTATGGTATGCCAGGAAGAATAATGTACTGGTATACCCCACGGGCATCATTGGTGTTCTTGTCGCTGCCTATCTTTATTTTTTTGATTCGCATCCGCCGTTATATGCGGATGGCACGCTGAACATTTATTATTTCATCATGAGTGTCTATGGCTGGTACAATTGGGTACAGAAAAAAGATAGCGAACATTTTACTTATCCAATCAGCTGGTGCAATAAAAAAGAACTCACTGTGGGTATTGGTATTTTCCTTTTCGCCTGGGGAGTTATTTATTTTACGCTTATAAAAATTACAAACAGCAACACCCCTGTTCTTGACTCATTGGTTTCCGGTTCAGCAGTAGTGTCCATGTGGTGGATGACAAAACGAAAAATTGAAAACTGGCTTGCATGGATTTTTAGTAACATCATCGCCATCCCCCTGAATTTTTATAAACATTTTTACCTGTTCACCCTTATGTATGTTTTATTTCTTGCAATGGCATGGTGGGGGTTTGTTGAATGGAAAAGAAAATCAAAAAACACAGCATCCGTTTAAACGCTGTGTTATTCAATTCAAATTCTCCTTAACAAAATAATACTTTCTTATTTTGATTCAGAAGCTTCATTTTCCGTTGGCTTTTCTGAATAACGACCGCCACAACGATTTTTCCAATTTTGCTGAAAGGCTGTTCTATCTTCTTCATTCATGTTCATCCATTTTCCCCGCCAGTTATTTCCCCGGCGATAACCTCTGCCCCTGCCACCGAATCCGCCAACTAAAATGCGGCTAAGTACAAGCAATCCGAGTGCCTGCCAGATAGTTATCATACCTGCTCCGGCCGCCGGTACCATCACAGCATTCCACAAGAGCATCACCACCCAACCAAATAGGAATACTGCTGCCGCAAAAAGAATTAAAAAAAGAGGGGATAACAAAATGAGTTTTTTTCTACTAAAGTGTTTCATGTTTATTATTTTTTTAAAAGGTTATAAAATCGTTGTATAAATTTTCAAGCCTGTTTCGCAAGTGCTGAACGGCATATCGTTTTCTTGAAATAATTGTTTTCAGGTTTTCTTTTTCCTTATCAGCAATTTCCTGAAGTGTTTTATCTTCCAGTTCGTTCCAGACAAAAACATTCCGTTGGTTTTCCGGCAATTCCTCCAAAGCTTCGATCAATTCTTCCCAGAATAATTTTCTCAGTTGTTCTGTCTCCGGATCAGAATTATCTGCAATTAAAAAAGCCGGAGGTTGCCATTCGCCATCATCACCGCCAACATTGTAATCATCCAGTGACTCTTCTTTTTTCTTACGGTACTTATCCGTTATTTTATTCCGGGCCACCTTGTACAGCCATCCGCTTACGCTATCTATCGAACCTATATCAGACCGGCTGCTGAGCTGGTACCATATTTCCTGCAAAATGTCTTCCGCATCTTCTTGGGTGTTAACCCGATTCCTGATAAAACCAAACAAGCGGCTGCCATAACTTGCTATTACCTGGACTATATTTTGTTTTTCTTTGGCCATTACCAGCGACATACCGGGTATTTAATAAGGAAGACGGTACAAGGTTATTTTTACTTTAAAGACATCAAAATATTTTTTTCCTGCCGGAAAAGATAAAATAATTCAGCAACAAACTATCTTTCCACCGATGCCTAAAAAAATTGTTATCATAGGACCTGAGTCAACCGGAAAAAGCACACTGTGTGAGCAACTGGCAGGGTATTATAAAACGGCATGGTGCCCGGAGTATGCAAGAGAATATTTATTAGCCCGGGGTAAGAAATATGATTACGATGACCTTCTTACAATCGCCAAAGGTCAGGTTGCTTTGGAAGATGAATATATTGCCATGACGAATACGCCCGGCTCACGACTCACGACTCACGACTCACGACTACTCTTCATCGACACTGATATGTATGTCATGAAAGTCTGGAGTGAATTTGTTTTTGGAAAATGTCATCGCTACATTCTTGACCAGATAATAGAAAGAAAATATGATTTGTATTTATTGTGTAATACGGATCTTCCCTGGGTAAAAGATGAACTGAGGGAATACCCTGATCTGCTCACCCGGCAGAAGCTTTTTCATATTTATAAAGACATTTTGATCAACCAGCCGGTCCCCTGGGTTGAAATCAGCGGGAATAATGAAGAACGGTTGCAACGGGCCATCAGGACGGTTAACAAAATCTTATAATTTTTTGGGTAATATTTTGGCTGCTGCGTCTTTATAAGACAAACCATGCTGCCATGAAAAAATCAAACATTCTTGTTATAATTCTTTTTTATTGCTTTGGCTGCGTTTCCCAGCCGGGCACCCCAAGAGGTGAATTTGCCACAAATGCAAACGGACTAATGTACAGCGATGCAGATATGAAAAGCCTTCGCTTTATTGTCGATTCGCTGAATCTCAGGTTTAAGACCTGTGACCTTACTAAAAATTTTTATTCAGTACCGCAGGCTAAAGAATATTATGTTTCTTTTAAAAGTGAAAATAACAATTTGAAACAGGTTATTGCAGCCATAAAAGCAAATCCTTCCTTCCGGGATCTTACCATTAAGTACAAGGAATTTATCAGTACAGTGGATACCAACCTGATCATTGTCAGGCATAATAATCTTGAAATAAAAGAGGGAAAATATTATTTCCTGGAAGGGAAACCTTCAGATGGTTATGAAACAGCTTATTTTGAAGACAACAGTTTATCAAATGAAGATATTTCAGGCAAATGGGTGTATGAATATTCCGAAAAGGACAAAAAGGATAAAGATGACTATTATCACCTCGCCTGCCGGTTCTTCCCTTCTTCATTCCGTTCACAGGTTATCCCGGACAAATATTGCCAATTGATCCAGTATGTGGATTGCATGATTGATACAACGGCCGTTGTCTTTCTAACCGATCAATATACCGGCGGATGGCTGCGGAAAGATGATCTAAAGGCATATAACAACCTGCAGGGGTTAAGCGATTACATCAATACATTAATGAAAATGGAAAAATCAAAGGGAAAGGTGATAAAATTATCAGCGGATCAGATTTCATTTGCGAAAAATAATCTTACCGGCGATGAGTCGTATAAAGCTTTGCTTGGAAAAACCATTAATGATTATGCTGCCAATAACAGTTTCAGTTTTCAACTGGAGGAACTGGCGGGAAGCGCCGGTATGTTTGATAAGGAGTTGCTGATGAAAAGATGTTACCGGGTCATGGGGAATTGCAGCCAGGATGAATCACCCCGTCGTCATGCCAGGGATATTGCTATTCTCGCCGGAAAATCACATAGCTGGGATATTTTTCTCAGGGCCCACCTCGATATAATGAACGACAGGTTTGAAAGGGTCTCGGATGGCAGTTATGCTTGGCACAACAGGAAAACTTACCTGAAGGAGCTGGAGGAACTGAATCTGGACATTGTTGATCTTATGCTCGGTCTTACTTTCCGGGCAGCCAATACGGCGCCCAATCATTATTTTGGCACGGTATGGAGACTTGGATGGGCATTAACAGAGAGCCGGGAAAAGAAAAACTTTGAAACAAAAGCTATAAGCATAATAAAAGATGAACAACTGGATGAATTTAACCGGGGACTTGTTTTTCTATTATATCGATCATATATCCAACACCTGGATGAAAAGGAAAAAAATGAAAAAATCAATTGGCTGAAAGAAAATATAGACGGGTTCCCTTTCAGCATAAAAAATTCAATAGAGGAATTTGAATCTCCCGGACAAAGGAAACGGGGCCGCTAAGATCGATTTTGCTTTGTTTATATTTGGCAAATGAATTTTATCAGAGGAAGGTTCATTCAAAAAAATCACCGTCTTGTTTTTTACAGTGTATGGTTATTGCTTGGGTTGATGCAGGCCGGCCTCACCGAGTTGCAGGATGATGAAGCTTATTACTGGGTCTTCAGCCGGTATCCCGACTGGGGTTATTTCGATCATCCGCCGATGATAGCGGTGCTGGTAAAAATGGGATATGCTATTTTTCCTAATGAATTGGGCGTAAGGTTATTCCCATTGCTTTTAAATGTTCTCTCGCTGGTCATTATTGAAAAGCTCATCAGCAAAAAAAATCCACTCCTGTTTTATGCTATTGCTTTGTCTATAGCCGTTATCCAGGTTACCGGCTTTGTGGCAGCGCCTGATATTCCGTTGATATTTTTTACCGCATTATTTTTTTTGTGCTATAAACGGTTTATTGAAAATTTTTCATTGTTTAATACTGTATGGCTGGGCATTGCGGTGGCGATGCTTTTTTACAGCAAGTATCATGCTGTGCTGATTGTTTTGTTTACCCTTCTTTCCAATATAAGGCTATTTACAAAATACCAGACTTACTTCGCCGCTCTTATTGCTTTGTTGTTATTTGCACCCCACTTGTGGTGGCAGTATCAGCATAATTGGATAAGCTTACGCTATCATCTATTTGAGAGTAATGTAAATCCTTACAAACCTTCATTTACTTCCAGTTATATTTTGGGGCAGCTATTGTTACCCGGCCCGGTTGCCGGATTCATTTTATTGCCGGCGGCTTTTTTGTATAAAATTAAGAACCCAACGGAAAAAGCGTTGCGTTTTACTATGATTGGAATTTATGTCTTTTTCCTGCTTAGTTCATTTCGCGGAAAAGTGGAGGGCAACTGGACCTCCCCGGTTCTGGTTTGCTTAATTGTTTTGTCGCATCAGTTTTTAATTGAAAAACTGACCTGGCAAAAATGGCTTATCAAATTATTGCCTGTTACACTTATACTTGTGTTGTTTGCAAGAATAGTAATGATCGTTGATATACTTCCGGTAAAAGGAATTAAGGAACGATACCATGCCTGGAAAAACTGGCCGGCAGTCATGAAGGAAAAAACAAAAGGGTTCCCGGTTGTTTTCAGCAATTCTTACCAGCGGGCTTCCAAGTACTGGTTTTATTCCGGGCAGATGACGTATTCTCAAAATCTGTACAAACAAAGAAGAAACAACTATAATTTCTGGCCCCTGGAAGATTCGATGCTGGGTAAGCCGGTTTATTTTCTGGACATATACGATCTGTGGCGGTTTCCTGATTCAATGAAAACACCGGTTGGCCGGGTTGGCTACCGGTATGATTCGTCATTTGTTTCTTTTGTCAAAGTAAAAATTGAAACATCGGAGTGTAAAATTAAAATCCGTCAAACGGACTCTGTAACCATTAATGCAGTAACAAAAATGCCACAAGCGTACTATAATTTTATTTCCGGCAATAGTGGCTTGCCATCGAAAATAATTATCAGTGTTTTTAACAAGTTTGGCTGGATAAAAGATTATGATACCCCTCTCACTATTCAGCAGATAGCTCAAAGCAGTTTTCGTTTTTCTTTTTACCCGCAACTGGAAAAAGGAAAATATTATTTGCTTTTTGCGATCGGCAGTGGTTTTTATTATCCCACTCACAATAGCGAAAAAATTAAATTAATCGTGGAATAAATACATCAGGGCGGCAACGCTCCGATCAGCTGTTGTATATCCGGATCGGGTTCAAGATAGCTCATCTGCTGCAGCACCCAATGTGACCTGGAGGAAACAAAACCAGATAGTGGCTTTACAGTATATCGTTTCGGATTAGGTAAACAGGCAGCAATCATAGCCGCCTCTTGCCGGGTTAAATTCTTTGCCGGTTTATTAAAATATTTTTCAGATGCCATCTCAATGCCAAATATCCCTTCACCCATTTCAATCACATTCAGGTACATTTGCAGTATCCGTTTTTTTCCCCAGACCAGTTCTATCATAAATGTAAAATATACTTCCAGCCCTTTTCTGACCCAGCTTCTGCCCTGCCATAGAAAAACATTTTTCGCCACCTGTTGGCTGATGGTGCTGGCGCCTCGGACACGTCCTGGTTTTTTTTGGTTATAGGCCATCGCTTTTTTAATACTTTTCCAGTCAAACCCATGATGATCCGGAAACAACTGATCTTCTGCTGAAATGACTGCCAGTTTTGCATTTGGTGAAATATGATATCTACTGACATAATTTCTTTTCAAACCATGACCGTTGACCCAGCTGACAAGCTGTGTCATGGTGATAGGAGGGTTGATCCATTTTAATAATACAATATAAAAAAGCTGCGCAATGAAGAACCCAATGAAAATGCGTTTGCTCCATTTCCATAATTTGAGCAGCCATCGCCTGGTTACGCTGTTTTTTTTGTCAGATTCGTTTGCCATAAAGGATCAATCCCCAGATTAATGCAATGCCAAAAATAATCAACAATATCCCGTTGATTCGGTTAATGATATGGATATTGTGAGGTGTAAGACGGTTCCGGATCTTTCCGGCCAGAAAAACTTTTAATATATCGGTGCTTAGCATCCACACAAGACAGGTGGTAAAAATAATAATACGATCGTTAATAGAATGGATGACAACTGCCGTTGAAGCATATATCCAGAAAATAAAAACAGAAGGATTCAGCGTATTCATAAAATATCCGGATAAAAATATTTTAGCGAAATCCCGTTTACGAAATTTAAAAACCTGTTTTCCCGCTTCATCCACCTTCACTTTTTTAAAGAAAAGAAAATAAATGCCCAGTGATACAAGAAATGCACAACCAGCCACACCTACTTCCTGCTTATAGGCTTTCAGGCTGTTAAAAAGTTCAGTAAAAATATTGCTGACCAGCACCAGGGTAATATCACTGGCTGAAACACCAAAAACAAATGTCATCCCACCTTTGTGGCCATTATTCAGGCTTTGCTTGATAATGGAAAAAAGAACCGGCCCTACTGAAATGCTCAGTAGCAAACCAAATGTCAGTCCTTTGATAATAATTTCAATCATGAAATAAAATACGAAGTTATAAGTACGAAGTACGACGATTCCGCTATTTACTATTTACCCTTTTCCGGGTGGTGTTAATAGACGAAACAATGATTTTAAGAATTTCCGTTCCTTCATTTATCAGTTCACTGATGCGTTCTTTGAAGTTGATGTTGAACTCTCTTAATAGTTCAAGAAAATAAACAGACTCGTCGGACTCTTCTTCAACAATCTTTAATTTATTAATAAAATCAGCATCTGATTTTGCCCGTCTTGCAGCCCGATAGTTCGCTCCCACAGAAGAAGAGCATCTTATCAATTGACTGAAGTATTCTTTATTAACTGCATTGTATGGTAAATCAAGAATAAGTTTTCCAACTGATACAGTGTATTGAAATGTTCTTTGCTTTAAATCCTGCATATATAGGTTATTTATCGGAACAAAGTTGATTAGAGTATGCGTACTTCGTACTTCTGACTTTGTACTTTAAATATTCCCGCTTTCCAGGAACCTGTTCCATTCTTCCAGCATTTTACCTTTCATTACCCTGGGAAATTTATGTTGGCTTCCCAGTTTGCCCTTCAACTCCATAAATTTCATAAATTTTTCTTCAGGCAATACTTCCAGGAATACTTCTTGTAAGGCGCTGTCCCTTTCGGTGGCGTAATCGTCGTTTAATACCCGCAGGTTTTCATCAATTCTTTTGCGTAATCTTTCTGTATCGACTTCATCATTGGTGGCTACATACCATTTGTGTGCAAAAAGTGTCTCGTAAGGAAAACCGACAACCGTATATTCCGGGATATAAATATTAAATTCTTCGCTGACCAATTCAATCGCTTTGTTCATATTTTCCACACTCAGGTGTTCCCCGGTGAGGCTGAGGAAATGTTTAATGCGGCCGGTGATTACTACTTCGCTTTTTTCAAGATCTGTAAATTTGATGGTATCTCCGATCAGGTAGCGCCAGGCCCCGGCATTGGTGCTCATCAATAAAGCATATTCTTTTCCTTCCTCCACTTCATGTATCATTTTTACATCCGGGTTGGCAACAATTTTTCCATCGTGGTCAAAATTTTTATCATTAAAAAGAACAAATTCAAAAAAGATATTATTGTTTAGTATCAATTGCATCCCCCGGGCATGTTCCCTTGTTTTGTAGCCAATAAACCCTTCGCTGGAGAGATAGTTCTCAATATATACAATGGGTTTGCCCAATAGTTTTTCAAACTCCTTTTTATAAGGCTCAAAGGCAACGCCCCCATGAACAAAAAAACTGAAGTTGGGCCATATCTCGTGAATGTTTTTCACTTTGTAATGCTCAATCACCATTTCCATGCACATCTGGCACCAGGCGGGCACACCAACAATGTAACCGATATCCCATTCCCGGGCATGTTCAACTATTTCATGCAGCTTCTGGTTCCAATCGGCCAGGGCTGCAATGCGACCACCGGGTTTATAAAAACTCTGAAACCAAAAAGGTCTTTTCTTTGCCAGGATTCCACTCAGGTCACCGGCATACCATCCGGCTTTTCCTTTTTTAAGATCAGTTGCTCCTCCAATCATCAAAAAGCCTTTGGTCATGGCTCTCTTGTTAGCATCTTCATATCTGATCAGGCTCAATAATTGCCGCAGGTAATTAACCGTATTACTTCGTAATAATTCTTTTGTTATGGGAATATATTTACTGGCTGCTTCAGAAGTACCTGAACTGAGAGCATAATATTTTATTTTGCCGGGCCATGTAACATCCGGCACGCCGTCCAATGTTTTCTTCCACCATTCCCCGTATATCTTATTATAATCATGCACCGGCACCTGTTCCTGAAATATTTTGGCAGGATTCCGGTTCAGCAATGCTTCATCAAACCGATAGTGTTGACCAAACTCGGTGAATCTTGCTTTTTTTAATAATTTTTTCAGCACCCGAATTTGCTGACGCTGCGGATCATTTGGTGGAATACGTAAGGCGGCTGCAATGGCCCTGGGAAGTTTTATTTCAATGATGTTCGCCATGTATTGCTTAGAGAATTGGCTTAAAGTTACAAATATATAAAATAGGCAATGTACAATAGGCAAAGAGTCGTTTCTGTACGGAAAAAATCTTGTTTAATGTCAGTTGCCTGTTGCTTATTGTTTATTGCAAATTGTTT
>Ga0315270_10002272_pt1 | contig 10168 bp, 5 predicted proteins | sample C1_bottom_MG_FD_204932 | JGI IMG/M metagenome (GOLD analysis project Ga0315270, IMG submission 204932) | Sediment microbial communities from Yellowstone Lake, YNP, Wyoming, USA - C1_bottom | ecosystem: Environmental > Aquatic > Freshwater > Lake > Sediment | place: USA: Wyoming | collected... | reverse complement strand
CATGAAATGAGCATCGAAAGGGCCGAGCTCCTGCGCAATGACATCGGTTTCCACTGGATAGTGGCCGCGCAACGTGGAGTCCGATCGACTGACTAGCACGGGATGTATGACGATGCCGACATGATCTAAAGCATCGAGTGCTGTACGCAAATTGATACACACTTGGCGCGTCGTATGCGCAGCTTCCGCCGCAGACATTCCTCGTGTGTTGGTCAAAACAAAAAACAGTGGCGCGCTATCCATTAGCGCTTCGCGCAGCGTGCCAGGATCCCAACGCGTCAACAACAAACAGCCATGAACCGTTTGACACCCGGTCGGGTCGTCGTCCAGCACAATGATCTTGGTGCGTATCATCGAAGTTCCATCCTGCGCACGAGGCGCAACGTTTATTTGGACGCAATCAAGCGTGTTGCGGTATCACGAATGGCGTCGGCGGTAATGCCGTTAAACGCCATGAGTTCACCCGGCGATGCGGTGGTTTCGCCGCGCTTCCAGCAGATCACGTCGCGTTGTGGCGCGCGGGTGCGCAGCAATACTGGCTCTAAGCAAGCGCTCGGACCACCGCTGATTGCAATCAATGCATCTGCGTCAAACAGCGCATTAAAATCTGCATCGCTCAGCGCTTTGTTGTCGGGCTCGGAAACGGTGTTCCAGCCGGTATCGCTGCTGCGATACAAACGACGTGGATTGACAACCGCAACAATGCGTACACGATAACCGGCGGTTTCCAGTTGTTGTTTGGCTTCGAATACTGGCAAGAAGACCATGTCGCCGGTGACGGCCAGTACGACAAGAGGTTTGTTGCTCGTCGGACTTTCAAACAAACGAATCGCGCCTTCTTCGATCGCTTTGCGGCTGTCGGCTAGCGAAGTATAAATGGGTAACGGACTCTTTGACGCGAAAATCGCAACGCCTTTGTTACAACTGGTTTGCGCCCAGGCATACGCTGTTTGGATGCAATTCGCATCATACGGAAACAAGGGATACACATTGCCGTTGCGCATCATCGCCGCAAAATAATTTTCCACCTCTGGCCGCTGATGCGTCCAGCCATTGCGGCCTTGCTCCAACGCGCCGGCGGTGAACATGCAGACGACCGAGGGCGTTTTGCGGCGCAATTCGGCCATGGCTTGCGTGACTGTTTGCACGATCGGTAGACCGTTGATGGCAAAACTCTCGTACGACAACCACAGCGCGCGTGAGCCAAACAACGACAGAGCGCTGGCAAGTCCTGCGCAAGCATCTTCATTCAATGGCTCGTAGACGCGTCCGGTTGGAGTTTGGTTGTACAGCGGATCTGTTGTTGGATGGCGAATCTTCATCGCGTCATTGATATTCTTCATGGCCGATGCTTCGTTGCCATCGGCATTGGTCACATAGAATCCAGGATCTTTGGTCGCCACGCTCGCCACAACATTGCCCATCGCGGTCGACGGCACTTGTTTGTCGTTGAGTGGGTAATCCGTCATTGCCAAGTTGTCCAGCGCGGGAATTGGCAGTTCGCTTTCGGTTACGGACGTACGTGAAGCGGGGCCACCACCGGCACGACTAAAGTTGTCACGCACAATTTGCCACGCTTGCGCCGGTAACGCGCGACGTTGCAGCGGTTCTTTGATGTGTGCTTTATCGAGCGTATCGCCTGGATACAAGTTGTGTGACTTGGCACCTACGGCGTGGACGCCGGCGCCTTTCAACTGTTTTACGATGAGGCAGGACAAGGTGCCCGACAATGCCGATTTCGCCGCGCGTTCTGCGCCGGCCAATACGGCTGCGGTGAAGGCCAGGCGTTGTTTGAAAGAGAAACGCGTGCTGTCGACATAGTCGCCGGATTGATTCGTGTCATCGAAGTCTTTGGCGTTAACCAAAATAATTTCTTTGAAACCATGGCCGCGCCAGTAGTTCATCATTTCATCGTTGCTCATGGTCGACACCATGGCGTGATGTTCTTGGCTGTAACCGTTCCATACCAGTACTGGCAAGAAATTCGTTGCGTGCGGGAATGCGGTATTAAAGTGCATCATCGCTGACAACACATAGGGCTCGCCCATGCCGCCATCGCCGAGCGTAAACGGGAATAACGTCTTCGGATGCAATAATGCACCGGCCATTGCGAAGTGTTGGCCTTGGCCCAGCGGACCGGCCGGCGCGAGAATGCCCGGAATCGCTCCCGATAAATGTCCCAGCAAGCCGTGCTTCTCACGGAAACGGTCACGCATTTGTTGCACAGTGTGAATGCCCATGGCCTCGAGGGAGGAATCGAGAAACATGGCGCTGTAAAAACCGGGCGCATGGTGACCGACTTCGGTAACGATGTTGGTGTGTCCCAACATTACGAGTGATGCATACGCTTCGGCGCTGCTGGCGAAACCACCTGGATGTCCCGATGCCTTGGCGCCGGTGACTTGGAGTGTTAGGTAACGTAAAGCATCGGCGGCCAGCATTGTTTGGTAGACGGCGGCGGGATCGCTGCTGCTGCTCACGGCGGCTTGGTTCGCGCCAATGGCGGCCTGGCGGCCGAGCCGGTCCATGTCCGGCCACGCTTCGCCAAAGAAATCAATGCCTTCACAGAATTTCGGGGCGTTGGTATTGGGTAGTTGGCTGGCGACGGTGCTCACGGGCGACTCCTATATATATGTGGTTGGGGCGTCGGGTGGTCCGGCGGCTGGGCGTCGGATCAATGCTCTCTATTGACCTTAAGTTAAAACAAAGTGCAAAATTGCACAATACGGAATCGTTTTCACAATGTGAAAAATAGGCGAGAGCACATGGCGCAGGTGGAGTCGAGTATTCAGGTCTTAGATCGGGCGGTCAGTTTGCTGCAATGTTTGGCGGATAGCGGTGAGCCGTTGAGTTTAAAAGTGTTGGCGGCGGAAACGCAATTGCATCCATCGACGGCGCATCGGATCCTCGCTTCGTTGCAGCTTCACGATTTTATCGAACGTAATGAGCGCGGCAACTACCAACTCGGTAATGCGTTAGCGCGCCTGGGCACAAAAATGCGCGGGCAACGCGATTTGCGCAGCGAAGCGCGCCCCATTATGGAATGGTTGCGTGATCAGGTCGGTGAAACCGTGAATCTCACGGTGCGCGAAGGCGACGAAGTGGTGTATGTCGAACGCGTCGTACCAGCGCGCATGATGCGTGTGGAGCAAGTCATTGGCAGTCGCGCCCCATTGCATGTGACTGCGGTCGGCAAACTCATGTTGGGTGAGCAAGACAAAGAGCAAACGCAGCGTTATGCGCAACGTTCGAAACTGGCGCGTTACACTAAAAACACCATCAGCACGAGCAAGCAACTGCAACAGGTGGTGCAAGAATGCAAACAACTTGGTTTTGCTTACGACAATGAAGAAGCGGAGTTGGGCGTAGGATGTATCGGCGTGTTGATTCGCGATCGCAGCGGTGCTGCCATTGCGGGCTTGTCGATTTCGGCACCGATTGAACGACGGCAAGATGCTTGGGTTACGTTGTTACAAGAGGCCGCACAGCGGATTACTGCGCGGCTGGCGTAAGATTGCTTGCTTATGGCCATCCGGTGTGGCGAGAAGCGGGCGTCATCAGCGCGTTGACAAAGACTGGGTCCCGGCGTTCGCCGGGACGACGGGCGATGCTGTTGCGGTACAACGCAATCCGCTACAACACCATCGTCATCCCGGCGAACGCCGGGATCCATCTTGACTCACTATGTGCCAACTCCAACAACGTGCTAAAAACGCCCAGCTAACTGCAGCGCGTATGTTTCTTGTTTATCACCCACGCCCGCTGCCAGTTCAAAGTCCACGCCAAAAAACGTTACGCCGACGCCCGCTGTCACTAGTCCCGCCGCGCCGATGTCTTGCAAATTGTGGACATATCCGGCGCGCAACGCGAGTTTCGCCATCGGTCTATACTCGGTGCCAAATGCCCATTCTTGCGACGGAGCTTCGTACCCCCAGCGGGGATTGCGCACCAAATCCAAATCAGTAGTGAATAACCAATTGCCGTAATATCTCCCGAGGCCGGCGCGCACTTGCGGTTGAATTTTTACTGGGGTGTTGAGCGGAGTCGTGAGAGTTTGCGGAATGAGATTTCGCGCGGTAAAGCCAGCGCGATAGGAGCCATGAAAATCCATCGCCCAGCCCAAGTCAGCGTTTAAGCGAATGCGATGATTGATGTCATGGGAAACATCAAGCCCGCCTTGGGCCGCTTTTTCGACGTAATCAAAAACAGAAATAGCCTGAATCTTTGGCGTGAATCCCCAATACATGGGAACATCGCGCCAAGTAAATTTGTCGGCCATGCTCACGCCAGATTCGACTAACAACGCACCACGCGCGCTTGCCGTTGAGGTGAGTGTATTGGTGGGGTCGATCAGTCGGCCTTGTGCGTCGAATAAGCTTGGTACCGAGCGGCCTGCGGCACCACCCGTGGCGACGAAGTTGAGTCCGTCGACATAGTCGTTGAGTATCTGCACGTCCGCGTCCGTTAAATTTAAGACGCCCGATCCCACCGCGCGGGTTTGAACGAAAAATGCACCGCCTTGCCACTGAGTTGGCACTGCAACCAACATGCTTAGCTGGCCGTCAACATTGATTTTTTCGCCGTTGAGCAAGCTGAGTCCGCTACGTAGAGCGCTGGTGGTTTCGGCTACGCCTGCGGCCGCTGCCGCACCCGGGCTGGCGTTATAGGAATTGACCGATTGGCTCAACTGGTGCTCGTAGTTGTGCGTCTGGAAATCCGCCAAGTCCCAAGCCGCAGAAGAAAAACGCGCGGCAATAACCGGAAATGCGAAGCGCGGGTCGCCGCTGTGTTCTTTATATTGTGGATAGGTGGCGAGTAGGGCGGGATTAAAATAAACCGCGTCGGCGCTTTCCGCACTGACCACGCCCGTTCCGCCCATGCCCGTTGCCCGCGGGCCTAACATGCCAAAGGTGGCGGCGCAACTGAGTTGCGGCAGGGCAGTCAGCAAAAAGCATCCCAAACCTCGAGTCGTGAATTTCACTGGTTAAAGACCTTTCCCTGGTTTTTCTTGTAAAGCGCGTGTGATTCAGGCTGGATCCCGGCTTTCGCCGGGATGACGATGCTCTCGTGGTTGACCGAGCTCTATCGCAACCCTATCCCCGTCATCCCGGCGAAAGCCGGGATCCATCATCCTTGATTCGGCCGTTGAACCCGTTGCGAGACCGCCTAAGGTGCCGAAAATGTGCGAGAAAATTGAAAAATTGTTGCGACGGCGTACTCACCCGTACGGTGAGCGATAATTTTTCAATTTTCTCGCGCAGATTCGGTGCATTAGGCGGTCGCAGTAGGGCTCAACGGCCGAATCAAGGATTCATTACTGCAGAGCACTTTATTCCCCGCGCGTGCTCGTAGTATAAACAAACTTCGAGATAAATTTCTGCTTGGTAGTTGGGGAAGTTTGATCTATGTCGATCTCGAAATTACGGGCAAGGCTCAATGAGTTGCCAGCTTACCATCGAACGCTTGCGACAATTGACGCGACGCATTTTAATCTAGTTCGGTTGGCACTGTTGCGGCTTGAGCAGCCTTTGCGCATTGCGTTGCCTCATTTGCGCGGATTGGATTTTCTCATTGAGCCTGACGCGTGGGTGTGTGTTGATCGCACGCTCAATGATGTGCCGGTGGTCGCTTGGGTTGATTTTGCAAGCGCCGGTAGAGCCAGTCTTGTCGCGCCGATCGATTGCCAGCTATGGTCCTACCATTCTCACGGTGAAATGATTGTGGACGCGATTCTCGCCGACGTGACGGCTTTTTTAACGTCGCGTGTACATGGCAACGAGTAATATCACTTGTCTTGTTTAAGTTGTCCACAGTCGTCTCGCCACTCAGGCCGTCGCGCGTAGCAGAAAACGCTGCGCCGCCAAGTTTTCAGCGGACATCGGTTTGCCCAGATAATGTCCCTGCGCATAGTCGCAACCCAAGCGCCGAAAATCTTGTAAGTGTGTTTCCGTCTCAATGCCCGTTGCCGTGACGGGCAGCGTGCGTATTTTTGCGATAGCAATGACGCTTAGCACTAAGGTCTCGATCGCATTTTGATCCATGCCGCTGATGTTGCGCGACAATTTCAATCCGCTAATGGGTAGCCGCGCGAGCGTGCCAATGGAGCAATGTCCAAAACCAACGTCGCTGATGGACAGGCCGACGTTTATGGCGCGCAAGTCCTGCAAGACTTGCTCGAGCGGACTGTCGACCTCCTCGGCTGTGTGTTCTGAAATTTCAATCATAAGTCGATTGACGGCAACGTCGTGCTCGGCGAGCGCACTCACAATAAAGTTAACAAAGCCCAGGCTGCGCAAGCTTTGTTCCGAGACGTTGATCGTTGTGACAGGTACGTTCATACCGGCAATTTTCCAGGCGGCCAATTGTCGACATACTTCGTTGATGACCCAACGATCCAGTTTGTTAGCGAGTCTTGCTTCATCCGCGATATGGATGAATGCAGCGGCGTTTAACAAACCAAAGCGCGGATGTTGCCAACGCACCAGCGCTTCCAATACGGTTGGTGACTCCGCATTGAGGAAGCGCTGAGGTTGATAGTGCAGCAACAAATCGGAGCCGTCTTTGAGCGCATAGGCTAACTCGTCGGCCATTCGTGAGTGCTCGTCCATTGTGTCTGCCGCCGCCTCGTAAAAGGCCGATCGATTGCGTCCGGCGGTTTTTGCCGAATACATGGCGGCGTCAGCGCGTTCGATTATGTCGTTCGCGGTTTGACCATCTGTGGGATAAGACGCAATTCCAATGCTGCAACCGACTTGAACGGTGGCCTCATGGAGAGCAATCGGCACGTGAATGGCGCGAATCAGTTGTTCTGCCATGGCTTGGGCGGTGCGTGTGCCGTGAATCTCTTCCAGAATCACAACAAATTCATCACCACCCACTCGTGCGATAGTGTCGCACTGGCGCAAAGCACGCGTCATGCGCGCGCTGACTTGTTTGAGCAGCTCGTCGCCGGCTCCGTGTCCATGGTGATCGTTAACGCTCTTAAAGCCGTCCAGGTCTGCATACAACACTGCCAGAGACTGACCGCGTCGCCGTGCACGCTCGATCGCGTGTTCCAATCTGTCAATGAGCAAGAGTCGATTCGGCAGTCCCGTGAGGGCATCGTGAAAAGCGAGGAAGCGAATGGTTTGCTCCGCGCGGGCGGCTTGCAGCAAGTAACGAATCCGTTGTCGCAGCACGGCAAAGCGAATGGGCTTGGTAATGTAGTCGGCGACGCCCGCAACAAACGACTCCTCGATTGCCGTTTCATCTTCGGTGCTGGTGATCATTAACACTGGAATGTGTTTATGACGTGGATCGGCCTTTAAGCGACGACACAATTCAATGCCATTGATGCCGGGTAGCTGAAGATCGAGCAAAATCAAATCAGGTTGTAAACGATGACACACTTCTAAAGCGGCCAACCCGTTGTCGGTCTCGGCCACGCGATGTCCGGCGCTTGCTAATGTTTCACGCAGCAAAGCGCGCATCGGTGCCGCATCATCGACGACTAAAATCAGACCGCTTATGTTTCCCTGAGCAGCGGCGGATTTGTTAAAGATGGGTGTGTTTGTCATGGCTGTTTTATCCTAATGTGTCGCCGATATGTTCACTGCTTATGTTTGTCTTGTGCTGCCAAGTGCGTGCGAAAAAGCAGTAATGCGGGCTGTACACGATGGTCGTATTCGCTGCGCAGCGTGCCCAGGAGATCCCGAATTTCGCCGATCCGCTGATCCTGGCAGGCTTGGCTGACGCGGCCGCAAAGTTCGGCAATCGATGTGGCGCCGGCATTGCTGCTATTGCCTTTGAGCGTGTGCAGTTCGGCGCGCAGACGCTGCATGTCGTGGTGTAGCTCGGCATCATTCAGTGCGGCGAGACGTTTGGGTACATCGTCGAGTAGCTGGTCGATAAATGGCACCGCACGGCTACCCAGCGCGGCTTCCAGTTGATCTGTCATGGCGTTATCCAACACACTTGGAAATTCAATCGGTGCGTCGCTCTTGTGCGCATTGTTCGTTGGCAGTGTCGTAGCAACTTGATTGGCGGGCACGTTGACTGTTGAACTGTCTTGCGTACGCGACCGCAGTTGTTCGCTCAACAGCTGATCGACGGTCGCGAGTAATTTATTCAGATCGAACGGTTTGATAAGGTAGGCGGCAAAACCTATTTCTTTGCCGCGTTGGATATCCGCATCGCTGGCGTTGGCGGTGGCTGCCACGACCGGGATCTGGGCGGTCGCCTCGCTGCGCTTGAGTCGCTCCATCACGGCAAAGCCATCCATGTCCGGCAAATTGATGTCGAGTAAGATCAAATGCGGCTGATGAGCTGTGGCCAATTGCAATCCGTCTTCGGCATTGGCCGCGGCTAGATAGGTGAGTTGTGGCCAATTGAGTGTGAGTAGCGAGCCGATCAATTCCAAATTTGCCGGATTGTCTTCGATGCATAACACGCAACAGCTTGCAGCTTTGGTGCGAATCACAGGAAGTCGTTCTACTTGCACCTGGCTACGCGTGACGTCAGGCAACGATGCCACGGCAGGCAATGTGACGGAGAAGCGAGAGCCTTGACCCTTTACGCTTTCAACAACGATTTTCCCGCGCATTTTTTCGACCAAGCGTTTGGTGATGACCAAGCCGATGCCCGTTCCTTCAATTTGACTGAGTTCTTGTCCCAGTCGATTGAAAGGTTGAAAAATGTGCGTGAGTTGTTCTTTGCTTAAGCCCGCTCCTGTATCCGCGATGTGTAGTGTAATGTCGTCGTTGTGACATGCGCAGGTCAACGAAACAGAGCCACCTTCGCGATTGTACTTGATGGCGTTGGATACGAGATTAATCAGAATTTGCCGCAGTCGCACGCGATCGGCAATGACGGCCGTTGTGCCTACCATCGCGTCGTCGGTGATCGACAATGCAATACCTTTTTGTTCTGCCAGTGGTTGCATCAAGGCGCGACATTCGGCCAAGACGCTGATCAACGAAACGGGTTCCAGTGACACCGTGAGTTGGCCCGCTTCGATACGCGCCAAGTCCAATAAATCGTTTACCAGACTCAGCAAATGCTCGCCTGCTTTATGAATCTTATTGGCAAACGCGAGATGCTGGTTCGCCAACGTGGGGTCGTGTTTTAGCAATTGTGCGAAGCCCAGAATAGCTGTTAATGGGGTGCGCAATTCATGGGAAATATTCGCAAGAAATTCAGATTTGGCGCGATTGGCGCCTTCGGCGAGTTCCTTTGCTTGCAACATCTCCGCGGCCGCACGTTTTTGTGCTGTTGTGTCGTGGACGACGACGACCGCGCCGAGTTTTTCTCCGTTGGTAGTGTAAATTGCTTGACTGTTGACCACTACGTCGTGCTTCGGGTCGGATCCCAGCACCATCTCCACGTCGACGACAGTTTCGTCGGCGAGTGCGCGCCGCAATGGCGCAATCGTCATGGAGAGCGGCGCGTGCTCTTGTGCTGTTAGCTTTGTTCCTTGTTCCAATCCTTGCGTATCACTGGGTAAGTCGTGCAGTGCGCGAAACGCGCGATTGCAGAAAATGAGTTGGCCTTTGGTATCGCACACCGCAATACCATCCGAAAGATTTTCTAAAACGCTGCGCTGAAACGTTTGCTCGCGTGTGACGGCCCGCTGTCGCTGGGAGCTAAGTGTAACAACGACGGCAAAGAGGAATGCATCGATTAATGTTCCACCCATCGCGAGCAACCAGGGTTTCGGGCTTGCAATCGCGGTTTCAAAGGCAACTGTGCTGGCGAACCACAGTTGCCAGGGTTGGCCGGCGACAGCAAGTGTTTTCATCGTCGTGTATTTTGGCGAAATGACTTGCGATCCGCCAAAAAGCTGCGCGTCCTTGTCAAACAGCAGCGTGGCGTGGTCGTCGCTGCGGCTGGCGAAGATCTCAAGATCAATCTGTGCTTCGGCATCGCGTGCGATGATGTCGCGCAATAAATCGGCTACGCGTAAACTGGCATAGATAAACCCAATGATGGAGTCCTGACGTTCGGTGGGCGTTGCAGGTTTCGTGCTGGCGCGATAAACCGGTAGCACCAGTGCAACCAGCGTTCCCGAATTTGCGTTCGCGGAGCTTGTGTCATTGGGCAGTTTACCTGAGAGCGCCGCTTCGCCCGTATCGCGGGCCAACTCCAACGTAGCACGTAACACGGGGCTGGTTAATAAATCCGTGCCCAGTTC
>Ga0315270_10002271_pt1 | contig 10170 bp, 13 predicted proteins | sample C1_bottom_MG_FD_204932 | JGI IMG/M metagenome (GOLD analysis project Ga0315270, IMG submission 204932) | Sediment microbial communities from Yellowstone Lake, YNP, Wyoming, USA - C1_bottom | ecosystem: Environmental > Aquatic > Freshwater > Lake > Sediment | place: USA: Wyoming | collected... | reverse complement strand
AAATGGCGAACTGGTCTTCACTCAGGTGCGCGGCAATATCATTCGGGCGCAGGCAGTGCAGCATGACCTGGGCGATGGTGCGTTGCGCCTGATCGCAGCCGAGGCTGCCGAACAGCCTGTCGTATTCTCCGAAATTATTCACCTTCAGCAAAATAAAGGCGCACGGCTGCTGGTTCATGGTGTGGCGGTGGATCAGGCGTTCGATGTTTTCAGAGAGCCAGCGGCGGTTATAAATACCGGTGGTGGTATTGATGTAATCCAGCGCCTCATAGCCATGCAGGAACTCCATGCTTTCCGCCAGGATGCGGTTGCTGGAGCGCATGCGGCTGGACAGGATGTTCAGCATATTGTGCGAGGCCTGCAGTGATTCGTTGAGCACCGCCCATACATCCGCATGGTTGATGGCCAGCAGCTCGCAATCGGTGGCGGCGATGATGAAGGCGGAAACCTGGTTGTCGTCGAACATGGACATCTCGCCCACGCATTCGCTCATGCCGAACAGCGCGATCGGCCTGGTATCATCCAGCGTAAACTGGGCGCGCAGCCTGCCGGAGAGGATGATGTAGATGCGGCTATTCTCCCGCCCCGGCGTCAGCAGGATCTGTTCCGCCACCAGCCGAATGCGGGTGGCCTTCATGAGCATGGCGGCGAGCGCGCTGCTTTTCACCTTCATGAACAGCGGCGATTCCTGCAGCAGGCTGATAACTTCGGTTGAATTCATATTGCGTCTCCAGATGCCAATTTGGTTTTTATTCCGCGATTATATTCATGCCAAGAGATCATTCGGTGCGACAGTGGTCGGCCCAGTTGTTGGGCGTCTCAAACAGGCGCACCCGTTCCAGCCGCAAATGGTTGCCAAAAGTATCGCGGTAAGCGACATTGAGTATGTTGAAAGCGAGCAGCGCCAGGTTCTCCGCCGTGGGCACGGCATCCAGCATCACTGTCTTGTGTCCCGGCAGCGTGTTCAGGAAATCCAGCACCGTCTGGTCGCCGCGATACACCAGGAAGGCGTGATCCCACGCATCCACCACCTGCTCCTTGGCGATGCGCTTCACATCAGAAAAATCCATCACCATGCCCTGCTCGGACGCGCCCTCGACGTTGATGATGTCGCCGGACAGCGTGATCTCGATGGCGTAACGGTGGCCGTGCAGATGCTTGCACTGGCTGGCATGGTTGGGGATGCGGTGACCTGCATCGAATTCAAGGCGGCGGGTAATTTGCATGGGCGCGATTATAACTTGCCGGCTTATCCGTTGGGCTTAAATACCATCAACCCGTAAATCGCGAGCATCGCCACGAAGGCCGGGTAGCCCAGCCACTCCCAGTAGCGCACGTATTGCCAGTATTGCCCGGGCAGCGGCTGTTTGGCATGGACGGCGGCAGCGGCGATTTTTGCCATGCGTATTTGCAGCCACACCACCGGCAGCCAACATGCGCCCGCCGTGGCGTATAGCGCGTAGCTGTAGTGCAGCCAGCTTTGTTGCATGTCCATGCCAGCGACGGCCAGCATGGCATAGCCGGTGATCGGTTGCAGCAGCACGGCGGGTGCGGTGAACCAGAAATCGGCGCGCACCACCAGCCGCAATACTTCGGCAATCGCCGCGATATTTTTCGTGCGGTTGATGAAGAAAAGATAAAACGCGCTGCCGAAGCCGGTGCCGACCAGCAGCACGCTGGAAATAATGTGCAGCCATTTGAACAGCAGGTAAGTGTTCATGCGGTTTGCTCCCGATGTTGGTGCAGCAGCCAAAGCAGCAGCAGGATGGGCAGATTTTTCAGGATAGGCCCGAATGGATGCAGCCAGAACCAGGGCAGGCAGATGGCAATGATGACGCTGTAGGCGATCACCAGCGTGGCCTGCGCGCGCCACAGCATGGGCGAGGGGAGCAGCAAAGTTAAGATGCCCAGCGCGATGTCCAGCATTGCCGAGCCATACAGCGCAAGCAGCGCGGCATCGCCATGCAGTCCCACCTGTCCGAGCAGTTCCAGGCTGTCCCGTTGCGGGAAGATGCCCAGCGACAACACGCCCGTCACCATCCAGACAGTCGCCAGCGTGTAACGTATCAGCTTCAGATCGTGTGCGCGCATCACACTGCTCCTTTAAGAAATAAATGCCCTGTAGCTGCGCGGCTGACGGCCCAGCAATTCGGCGAAGTGTGCTGCCGATGCTGTGTTGCCCGCCGCGAGCATGGAGTAAGTGTCGCTGCACAGCGGGCTGCTCGGGATGAAGTCGCCGATGCGTGCGGCCAGACGCACGAACAACCCGGGTGTCGCCACATGCCATGCCGGGCCGTGTCCCAATTGCTCGCGGTAGCTGTCCAGCATCCCGCGCATGGTGGCCGCCTCCGCGCCGACGGCATCCACGGTCTGGCTGCTTGCATCCGGCGCTGCCAGCCAGCGCGTCACCGCCGCACAAATGTCGTCTATGTGTACCGGTTGCAGCGTTTGCGTTCCACCCATCGGCAGCGCATGGAGCGGTAGTTTCGCCAACCGCCTGAACATCTTCGCGCTGGCTCCGTCCTCGCCATAAATCACCGAAGGGCGCAGGCACAGCGTGCGGATGTTCGCGGGCAGCGCGTGCAAGGTACGTTCCGTTACCAGCCGCGTCGTAAAATACGGCACATCTATCCCGCTCTCCACGCCGAGCGCGGACAGGTGAACGATGCGTGTCACTTCCGTCTCGACGCAAGCCGCGAACAGCGCCAGCGGTGTGTCGGTGTGCAGCTTCTGCATCGGGTTATCCGCGTTGTTGCGCAGCACTCCCACCGCATTGACGACCACATCTATCCCGGCCAGGCGCGGCAGCCAGATTTCTTTTTCGGTGTCATTGCAAAAATCCGCCGCGACGTCGCCCGGCGCGACTGGCCTGCGCACCGCGCGGATGACGATGTGTCCGGCTTCGCGCAATGATTGAGTCAGGTGTCTGCCGACAAATCCACTTGCACCGCAAATCAGTATTTTCATGATGAAATCCTTTCGTATCAGTTCAAACTATTTTCGCAGACGAGCGCTTTGCTCAGGCGCATGCCGCTCCAGTAATCGCGCACACCCCAACCCAGCACGCCCACCCCAAGCACCGTCAATATCCAGGACAAAATCCCGTAATCGATGCCGACCATGGCGGTAGGCTGTTGCGACCAGCGCCACAATTCCGGGATCAACAGCGCCACATAAGCACCTCCGCCCATGCTCAGCGTGAGGTGGATGACGCGCTCGTTCGGGCTGAGTGTGCGCGTCCGGTCTTCGATGATAAAATCCCAGGCGGTTAGGAGCACTTCGATCGCGAGCAGCCCGAACAATATCCAAGCCCATGCGCCATTCCACGCGAACCATGCCAAGCCGACAAAAATCACGGCGTATAACAATTCGCGCAAGCCGTGGATTTTCTGTTCCAGATTGGCGGTTAGTTTGCCGGGCAGGTTTTCTTTCCACTCGTGATTCCAGATCACATCGAAGCCACCCAGCAACCCTTGAAAAATTAGAACGTATATGACGGTTTTCATTTATGCCTCCATCGGTCGGTTAAGGTTGGATTTATTTTGGTACCTGATTGCGCGCGCCCTTAGCACCATCGTCGGTGGGACGATAACCAGCAGTGCGAGAGCGTCTATCAGCACATGCAGCCAGAAGTTGTGCATCAGGGATATGCCGATATCGCCTGACGCCCAGACCGCAGAGACAATCAGCAAGGCATTCCATGGTTCGGGTTCGCGATGTCTGATCCCGGACTTGACCAGGTAAAACATCATCACGCCCACGCTGGCAATGGTCGGGCCGAACAGCGCAAACATCCATCGCTGGAATTCCTTTGTTTCCGGCGGAACTTCATGGACGAGCCAGAAGGCCTCCTTCAACAGCCCGCCGTATAAATCAAACGCTGTGGAATATGCAAAAACAGGAATTGCGATTCCCACCGCAATATGGCCGAGCGCAACCAGCAACATCCATCGCCCCAGAGATTTTTCTGCATGAAACATGTTCGCTCCTTTTATGCCGTTATTTCATCGTGGGTGGGATGGCGCATTGCCCTTTGCTGCATTGCGTGCTGCGTTTGTGGGCGCGCCGCGCCGCATAGCTGCCCCATGCCTCGAACAGCAGTGGCAGTCCAGTCAGCGAGAGCACCCGGCGATGGCGCGCTATCCACGGATAAAGTTTTTCCATCAGCGGGCGGGTGTAGTAGCCACCCCAGAAATTGGCCAGCGCCGACATCCCGATCGTGCGGTAAATCAATTCAAAGGCGGGTACGCCCTTGATCCATGCGCCCTGGTTGTCGCGCACATGCAGGCATCCCATCATGGCCGCGCGCGTGATGCCGAAGGCGCTGAACGGCGCATCATCGAAGTCCGCTGCGGAGCAATCCACCAGCAGCAAATAGCCCGCGCTATCGTGTCCCTTGATATTCCGCATTTCGCTGTGGCATAACCGACATGAGGCATCAAAGTAAACCGTGAGTGGCAAGTCGCTGCGCATCGTAACCTCCATTAATTTCGTTAAGTTCTGTACAAACAGAAATAATAGGGCAAAAAAACACCCCGCCTATTTTGGGGACAGCAAATTCTGGATTTTCGCCCCCAATTTCATCACCTTCACCAGCGTGGCCGGATCGAGCTTCAACATCTGGTCTCCCCATGCGGACAGCGCCTCCATCAAGGCCAGCGTCTCCTTGATGCGCAGTTGCGCGGCGGCATCTTCTTTGGCTAAATCCTTGCTATCCAGGCAATCGCGCAGCACGCCTATGGTTGGGTCGAATTCGCGCTGTTTACGTTCGCTGACCACTGTGCGGAACAGCTCCCACACGTCGGTGGAGGTGGCGAAATGATCGCGCCGGTCTCCGGTCAGATGCACCATATTGATCAGCTTCCAGCCCTGCAACTCTTTCAGGCTGTTGCTGACATTGGAGCGGGCGACGCCCAGCGTGTCCGCGATTTCGTCCGCGGGCATCGGCTTGCCCGCAAGGTAGAGCAGGGCATGGATTTGCGAGACAGTGCGGTTCACGCCCCACTTGGAGCCCATTTCACCCCAGTGAAGAACAAAGCGCTGCGATACAGGATTGAGTTTCATGGCCGCACTCTATTTCATTCTGTTGTTTCTGTCAATACTGAAATTACTGATTGCTTGCTTGAGATATTTAATATGTTCCGGGTCTGGATCAACGCCGTAGCGCAATGCAACATAGTGTCCGGTGATGTCACTCACCATAGCGGCGTGTTGCGGCCTGGACTGTGCCACGCGCGCGGCAAAGTCTTGCGGCCCTTCGTGCGCGGCGCGCACCAATCCGGCCTTGGCCAGCTTGCGGCAAAATTTCAGATACAGGCTCTGCACTTCATCGGTGCGGTGCGCATACAGGCGACGCAGCATCAGCAGCGCGAACAGGCCGATCAGCAGCGCCATCAGGCTGGCCATTTGCAGTGCCAGTTTGCGCCAGGTGATGTCTTCCATGCCCAGCTTGGTGAGGAAGGCGAATTGGCGTTCGGTGTTGTAACCCAACACCCATTGGTTCCACTGGAAGGCGACGAGGTCGAGCCGGAAACGCAGTTTAAGCAGCCATGCCGATGAGGTGCGCCCCATGAAAGGCAGCGCGGCTGCATTCGGCACGGCGGCGGCGAGCCCATTCTGCACCCGCGCGGGCGAGACGGCGGCGGTAGGATCGGCGCGTACCCAGCCTCGACCTTGCAGCCACACCTCGGCCCATGCGTGGGCGTCGGACTGGCGCACGATGTAGTAGTTGCCCTGCTCGTTGAATTGCGCGCCCTGGTAGCCGGTGACCACGCGCGCCGGCACACCTGCCGCGCGCATCAGGAACACAAAGGCGCTGGCGTAGTGCTCGCAGAATCCCTGTTTCGTCTCGAACAGGAAATCGTCTATGGTGTTGAAGCCCGTCAATGGCGGTGGTTCCAGCGTATAGGAGAAACCCTGCTGGTTGAAATAGCGCAGCGCTGCCAGCATGATGGTCGTATCAATTCCCGCAAGGGAACGATTGCCCCCTCTCCCTCCGGGGTAACCAGCGACTTGGCCGCCGTTTATTGGCGGCTTAGTCGAATGGCTAGTAGTTTCATCAGAGGGTTGGGGAGGGGGAGCCTCCTCGGCTTTCTTGCGCCATTCTTCTGCCAGCTGCCGCGCGCGCGGGTTGAGCCCGCGCGGCAGTATCAATGCGCGTTTTAACTGCAGCGGTTCTTCTTCGACGTTGGCGCGGTAGTTGAGTTGCGATTGCACCTCGTAGCGCAGCCGCGAATTGACCGGGTCTTTTTGCCGCAACTGCAAATCGTAAGTCAGGCCTGCCGGAATCGAAATATGCATCGGCATTTCCAGCGCGAACAACCAGTTCTTGCCGTGCGGTTCCAGCATCACCGTGTAATCAATGAGTGCGCCGGGTGGGCCGAATTGCGGGGGCTTGAAGCCGCCCGCATTGCCCGGCGTCCAACGCTGCCCATCGTATTCCCACAGCACCGGCCCGCGCCAGTACATCTGTTCGTTCAGCGGCGGCATATCCTTGAAAGTGACGCGGAATGCAATTTCGTCGGACAGCGACAGCTTGCTGATACTGCCGGGCGACATGGTGTCGGTGAGCCCGGTTTTGGCGAGGTCTTGCTGCGGCATACCCCACAGCGGCCCCTGCACGCGCGGGAATAAAATGAACAGCACCAGCATCAGCGGGATGGATTGCAGCAGCAGTAGGGCCGCGATGCGCAAGCGCGGTTTGAGCGGCAGCGTGCCGGTTTGCAAATGCAGCCAAGAGGAAATAATCACCAGCAGCGTGACCAGCATGAACAGCGCGGTAGGGATGCTTTGCGAATAGAAAAAATTGGTGATGATGATGAAGCAGGCCAGATAGATCACCACAGTCGCATCGCGCACATTGCGCATTTCCATCAGCTTCAGCGAGGTGAGCATGACCAGCAGCGTGACTCCCGCTTCCTGTCCGAACAAGGTGTGAAATTCGATCAGCAGGCCGACGATGCCGCCCAGCGTGATGGTGAGCAACAGCCAGCGTATCGGCAGCGGCTGGTTGTAGCGGGTGAGGTAGGTGCGCCATACCAGCACCATGCCGCACAGCGCACTCACCCACAACGGCAGGTGGTCAACATGCGGCGCGCTGACCATCAGCACGCATAGCAACAGACCGAAGGTGACGGGGGCGGAGAGTTTCATGAAACCCCTCTCCCGACGCTACGCGCCACCCTCTCCCGCAAGCGTGAGAGGGGATTCTGTCGCTCCCCTCTCACGCTTGCGGGAGAGGGGCTGGGGGAGAGGGAGGGCGTTTCAGGTTCACTCAGTCCAAACAGCGCCAGCGCGCGCAGACACTCATCGCGGTGTGCCGCGCCGCGATCCGGCAGCAGCTCGCTGCCGGGCAAACGCAAGCCATACAACAACCCCTGCGCTTCGGCATCCAGTACCCAGCGCGTGAGGATGGCTAGTTTTTGTTCGAGGTTCTCGTGGGGAGCGAGATTCAAGTCCAGCCACAGCTCGCTGCCCTGCGTCGCGCTGAATTGTTTGACCTGCAGGCCCTGCTCCCGCGCCAGCGCTTTCCAGGCGATGCGCTGCGGCGTGTCGCCCGCCGCATAGCCGCGCAGCCCGGCGAAATCCTCATCGCCTGCCATGCTGACCGTGCCCGTGCCGCTTTGCGCGACGCTGGCCGGCAGCGGAATGGGCTCGGCGGGTTTGGGGTAGACCAGCGCCCGCGTATCGAAATTGAGGTAGGACCAGGTGTAAAACAGCCCCAGCGGAAACTCGGTGTACAGCGTCAACCTGCCGCTGGTTAGCCAGCCGCGCCGCGTTGCAGGAAGCGCGAGTTTCACCTCGGTGGTTTGTTGCGCGGGAAGATCGAAGACCACGCCGTGCGCCTTGCTGATGTCGTGCAAATGCACTTGGTGCCGCGCCAGCGCGCCGGTGTTGTGGAAGTGGAAAACAAATTGCGCGTTGTCCCCGGCGAAAACCGGGTCGGCACGCCCGGCGCGTATTTCCAGTTGCACCATGTTGCGGAACGCATGCAGCATGGACATCACCGCCATGGTGGCGAGCAGGAAGGTGAGTACGTAACCCAAACTAAGCGTGTAGTTGATGTCGCCCAGCAGCATCAGCACCAACACCCCGACAAAGGCGAAGCCCTGCCGTGTCGGGATGATGTAGATGCTGCGCTGGGTGAGCGTGATTGTGCCTTCATGGATGCGCTGGCGGCCCATGGCCCAGGCGGAGAAACGTTGTTGGAGTGCGGCAATCATGGTGCGACGAGCGATTTCAATTTTTCAATTTGAGCGAGTAGCTCGGATTCATCGCCGCGTTTGGCGTAAGCGAGGAAGGCCTCATAGAAGCGAACTTCTTGCACTCGCCCTCTGCGAGGGAGGAATAGAATGATAGGCGTGTGTTCTTGCCGCCCACCCCAATGACGATGTGCTAAACGCTCGATTGATCGAGCTGCCTTCCATGTGGGATCGGCAGAGATGTTTACTATGACGGCTTTATCCTCAAGTACGGGAAGTATCTTGTCAGGGAAGTATTCCTTCCATTTATGGCTGTCCGAATAGACGGCAAGAAAAACCTTTCCATCTTTCCCGTGTTTGTGATGCCACAGCAGGAATAGTGCTTGTCCGTAAATATAATAGAAGGGCAGTGTGAAAATGGCTATCGGCGTTATCACACCGAGAATAACAATTGCGACTGGAACGCCCAATACAATGAAGGCAATTCTGTCAATGAGGGTGTTTTTTTTGCTCATTCAGAGTTGCCGGTAAGTTATGGGATCGCCACCGCCTCAATCAACTCTCGCGCCAGCTTATCACCGTCCTGCCGCTGCACATCCTGCACACTTTGCAGGCGGTGGCTGGTGACGCCGGGCAGCACGGCTTGCACGTCTTCCGGGATGACCGCATTGCGTCCGTCCAGCAGCGCCCAGGCACGTGCCGCAGCAAGCAGCGACAACCCGGCGCGCGGCGACAGGCCATGTACGAATCGCGCCGATTCGCGCGTGTGGCGCACGATGGCCTGCACATAGTCGAGCAGGGCGGGGGAGACGAATACCTGCCGCACTTGTTGTTGCAAGGCGAGCAATTCATCCGCGCTCATCTGCGGTGTGAGTTTGGACACGATCTCGCGCCGCTCGACGCCGGCGAGCAAGCCGCGCTCCGCCTGCGCATCCGGGTAACCCAACTGGATACGCATCAGGAAACGATCGAGTTGTGACTCCGGCAGCGGGAAGGTGCCGATCTGGTAAGTGGGGTTCTGCGTGGCGATGACGAAGAACGGCGTGGGCAGCGGGCGGGTCGCGCCTTCGGTGGTGACCTGCTGCTCCTCCATCGCTTCCAGCAGCGCGCTCTGCGTCTTGGGCATGGCGCGGTTGACTTCGTCGGCCAGGATCATCTGCGCGAAGATCGGGCCGGGATGGAATTTGAATTCGCCCCCTCCCAAATCAGAGGCGGCGCGCTGGAAGATGGACACGCCGAGGATGTCGGCGGGCAGCATGTCGCTGGTGAACTGGATGCGCTGGAAGTGCAGCCCCAGCGAGCGCGCCAGCGCATGCGCCAGCGTGGTCTTGCCGACGCCGGGCAAGTCCTCGATCAGCAGGTGGCCGCGCGCCAGCAAACAGGCCAGCGCGAGGCGTATCTGGTGCGGCTTGCCGAGGATGACCTGCTCGGTCTGGGCGATGACGTTGTGCAGTGGATTGCTCATGGACGATGCTCGCGGAATGTTGTGATGGTGTTGCGAAAGATAAGCCACTTGCGCGGCTTGCACAATAGCCGGTCGTGCCAGGTCATTGACCTTCGGCTATTTGAAATATGCAACTATTTGACTTGGCCGCGCTCAATGCTGATCCCCACCATCTTGCTGCCGCGTATTGCCTGCAACTTGGCGACGCTGACTTTTACCCACGGCGCTTTGAAATCGTCGAGCAGGATTTGCGCGATGGCTTCGGCCAGCGCCTCCAGCAGGTTGAAGTGGCGGCTGGCGAGCGCGCGCTGGATGTCGCGCACGACATCGGCGTAGTTGAGGGCGTCGTTGATGTCGTCGCTCTGGCCGGCGCGGCTGCTGGGCAGAGCGATCTCCAGGTCTATTTGCAGGGTTTGCGGCACGCGCTTCTCCCATTCGTACACGCCGATCAGCGTGTCCACTTTCAGTTCGCGCAAAAAAATAATGTCCATCGCAATCATTCAAGAATGGCGTAAAATTCGCCGC
>Ga0315270_10002270_pt1 | contig 10171 bp, 7 predicted proteins | sample C1_bottom_MG_FD_204932 | JGI IMG/M metagenome (GOLD analysis project Ga0315270, IMG submission 204932) | Sediment microbial communities from Yellowstone Lake, YNP, Wyoming, USA - C1_bottom | ecosystem: Environmental > Aquatic > Freshwater > Lake > Sediment | place: USA: Wyoming | collected... | reverse complement strand
CGGTGATGGGGAAGTTCTCGGCGCCCCGCAGCGTCTGCACGCCGTAGTATGCGTCGGCCGGGACCTCGCGATCGCCGAGGAAGTCGTGCTCGATGCGGACGTTGGTGCCCATGGTGCTTCTCCCTTGCAGGCGCGCCGGAGGCGGCGCGCCATCACATGATCAGCTTGCCGAGGATCAGGCCGGCGGTGACCGAGCCGGCGGTGGCGGCCAGACCCGGCAGCATGAAGCTGTGGTTGAGGACCCACTTGCCGATGCGGGTGGTGCCGGTGCGGTCGAAGTTGATGGCGGCCACCAGCGTCGGGTAGTTGGGGATGAAGAAGTAGCCGTTGACGGCCGGGAACATGCCGGTCAGGGCGCTGGCCGGCAGGCCGAGGCTGACCCCCAGCGGCATGAGCGAGCGCACCGTGGCCGCCTGGCTGTAGAGCAGGATCGACATGACGAAGAGCGCCACCGCGAAGAGCCAGGGCTGCTGGGTCACCAGCCCCTGCAGCGGCCCCTGGATCTGGTCGAGGTTGTTCTTGAAGAAGGTGTCGCCCATCCAGGCGATTCCGAAGATGGCGATGACCGCCTGCACGCCGGCGCGGAAGACCGAGCCGTTGGCCATCTTCTCGACGTCGGCCTTGCAGGCCATCGCCATGAGGGCGGCGATGGAGAGCATCAGCATCTCGATGGCCTGGGCCATGCCGAGGACCCGCGGCTCGGCGCCGTCGTGCCAGGTGCGGAGCTCCGGGAAGGTCCCGAGCAGCACCACCAGGACCACGCCCAGCAGGAAGAACCCGACCGAGAGCTTGGCCCGCCAGGTGGCTGGACCTGTGGTGGCCGCCGCCGCGGTGGCGCCCAGCCCCTCGGCGAGCCGGCGCTGGTAGTCGGGGTCGTCGGCCAGGTCCTTCCCCATGCGGCTGGCCACCAGCGCGCCGATGCCGCAGCCGATCATGGTGGCCGGGATACAGACCGCGAGGATGAGGCCGAGCGACGGGGCGCCGGGCAGCAGCCCGAGCATGGCCACCGTGGCCGCCGAGATGGGGCTGGCGGTGATGGCCTGCTGCGAGGCGATCACCGAGATGGAGAGGGGCCGCTCCGGCCGAACCCCCGACTCCCGCGCCACCTCGGCGATGACCGGGAGGATGGCGTAGGCGACGTGGCCGGTGCCGGCGAAGAGGGTGAATACGTAGGCCACCATGGGGGCCACGAAGGTGATGGCCGCGGGCCGCGTGCGCAGCGCCATGGTGGCCAGGGCGACGAGGAAGTCCATGCCGCCGGCCGCCTGCAGCCCGGCCGCCGCCGTCACCACCGCGGCGATCATCAGCATGACGTCGATGGGTGGGTCGGCCGGGGGCGCCCCGAAGACGAAGACCAGCAGGGCGGTGCCGAGCCCGCCCATGATGCCGAGGCCGAGGCCGCCGAGCCGGGCGCCGACCACGATGGCCCCGAGCACGATCACCAGCTGGATCCAGAGCATCGGGCGTCCCTCGCCGACCTGCGACACCATGAGTCGCAGGCACGCGATCAGATACGCCAGATTTCACGGGTGGCAACGGCGTGCCTTGGGGATGCGGCAAACGGTCGCAGCCGGGACGTGGCGCCGGGTCACGGCCCTATCGAGCCCGGCTCCGCGCCGGAGGCGACCTCCCGCCTACCCGTCGGCGGCAGGCTCCCGGTCCTGTTCGGAGATCCAGGAGGAGGTGAGCGTGTAGGCGACGGCCAGCACCGCCGGGCCGATGAAGAGCCCGACCACGCCGAAGCTGACCAGCCCGCCGATGACGCCGGCGAAGATGAGCAGCAGCGGGAGGTCGGCTCCCTTCTTGATGAGGATGGGGCGCAGGATGTTGTCGATCGAGACCACGCCGACGCTCCAGACCAGCAACGCGATGCCCCACCCGGTCGAGCCGGTGGAGAAGAGCCAGATCACCGCGCCGGCCATCACCAGCAGTGGCCCGACCTGGGCGATGCAGAGGATCAACACGATGGCGGTGAGCAGGCCGGCGTGCGGGATGCCGGCGACCGCCAGTCCGATCCCGGCCAGCGTGGTCTGGACCAGGGCGGTGACCACCACGCCGAGGGCGACGGCGCGCACCGCCTTCCCGGCCAGCTCCACCGCCCCCTCCCCCTTCGCTCCCGCCAGCCGGAGGAAGAAGCGACGCACCCCGGTGGCCGCGGCCTCACCGGTGGAGAAGAGGATGGCGGAGATGATGACGGTGAGCAGGAACTGGACGATGGTCCCGCCGAAGCTGCCGGCCTGGTCGACGAGCCAGTGGAAGGCCTCGCGCGCGTAGGGGGCCAGCTGGGCGCTGAGCGCTCCGGGCTCCCTGGCCGACAGGTCGAGCCACTTCGCCTCGAGGCTCGATCCGACCAGCGGGAGCGCCTTGAGCCACCCGGGGAGCTCCGGCAGGGGCCGATCCATCCCGCCCTTGACCAGATCCGCCACCCGGTCGGAGTACTCCACGATGGTCGAGATGGCCAGGTAGATCGGCACTACCAGGAAGAGGAGCAGCACCACCACCATCACCGCCACGGCCGGTCCACGCCGCCCCCCGAAGCGGCGCTGGACCCAGAGCAGGATCGGCCAGGTGGAGACCGCGATCATGGCGGCCCAGACCAGGGCGAGGAGGAAGGGGCGCATCACCCAGGCGGTGCCGAGGATCAGGACCGCCAGGGCGACCACGGCCATGGTGATGCGGGGCAGGTCGAGCGGGCGCTGTGACGCGGTCATGGTCGAGTGCTCCTCCGTGCTCGCCGCTTCCCGGAAGGGGTCGCAGCGGGGTGGAGACTACCCGTTGGCGCCTCCCGGCGCACCTCCACCGGAGACGCCTCTCGGGGCGGCTTCCCCTAGAAGCTCACCCCGACGCTGGCCTCCGGCCACCAGCTCTCGCAGTTGCTCTTGCAGTCCAGCGCCTTCTCGTAGGCGACACCCACGCCGGCGAAGGTCCGTCCCCGCGAGAACATCGTGTAGCCGGCGCGGGCGCCGACGGCATTCTGGTCGGGGAAGCCCGAGCCCACGAACCAGCGGGCGTAGTAGGCCCCGAGGTAGAGGCGGAGCGGCGTATACCAGGTGATGCCCGGGGCGAGCCTGAAGAGGGAGGGCGTCTCGCCGGCCCAGTACTGGCCATCCAGCTCGAGCATGAACCCCTTCGCCAGGTCGCGACCGAGCCGAGCCCCGATGAGGAAGTAGGTGTTCCCGTAGGAGCTCCCAGCTCCGACGCTGGCCGAGACGCGCCACTTGCTCTCCCTCGGCTGCTTGGCAGGCTCAGCCTGCACCGCCACCGGGGCCGGGGCCGGCGGGGGGGGCGGCGCCATCGCCTGCGGTGGAGGTGCCGGTGGTGGCGCGATCTCCTGCGGAGGAGGTGCCGGTGACGGTGGCGTCTCCAGGGGCGAGGTCACCACCGGGGGTGGCGACGAAGGGGGCGCCGTCGAGTCAACGGGCGCCGGAGAAGCCTGGCTGCCTCCCACCTGCGCGGCCGCCGCGAATGGGATTGCGACGAGCGTGACGACGAGCGATCGGAGGTGCATGGGGGATCCTGCCTTTCGGGACGCCACCGTGAACTTCTAGTGTAGGGAAGGTCTTCGCCAAGGTCCTTGCCTGCATGGGTATAGGCGAGGCGGCAACGCAGGGCGTCATGCTGAGGGCTCTTCGCGGAACCTCCTGCCTGATTCCCTTCGCCACCGGGCTCATCGTCGCAGGACCGGTCAAGCCGGGGTCCTGCGTGGGTCAGCCGGTGTCTACCCGAGGCGCTCACCGGCACTAAGTGCCTGGCGGCCCGCTTCAGCGTGGTGGCGGGGCGAAGAGGACGCTCACCGGTTTCGAGATCGCCAGCGGGCGGCCCACCGGCTCCGGACGGCCGGTGGCCGGATCGAGGCGGAAGACCACGACCGAGTCGGAGTCCTGGTTGGCCGCGAGCAGCCACCGTCCCGAGGGTTCGATGGCGAAGAGCCGCGGCGTGCGGCCGCGCGACGGAACGAGCCCCGCCGGAGCGAGGGCGCCCGTGGCGGCGTCGATCATGAACCAGGCGAGGCTGTCGTCCCCGCGGTTCGAGGCGTAGAGGAAGCGACCGTCCGGCGAGACCGCGACCTCGGCCGCGGTGTTCTGACCCGAGAACCCGGCTGGCAGCGTCGAGATGACCTGAAATGGCTCGAGGGTGCCGCCTCGCGCGTCATAGCGGAAGGCGGTCACCGTCGAGCGAAGCTCGCTGATCGCGTAGACGTAACTGCCCGACGGGTGCCAGGCGAGGTGGCGCGGACCGGAGCCGGGCTCGAGCTCCGTCGCCCCGGGCCGGTTCGGCTCCAGGCCACCGGTCGCTGCCAGGTAGCGGTAGACGAAGATCCGGTCGGAACCCAGGTCGGCCGCGAGGGCGAAGCGCTCCGCGGAGTCGAGGACGATGGTGTGGGCGTGCGCCTTCCCCTGGCGCTCTCGGTTCGGTCCGGTCCCCTCGTGCCGGCGGACCGCCGACGCCGGCCGCAGGCCGCCATCCGCACCGATCGGCAGGACGGCCACGCTGCCTCCGCTGTAGTTGGCCACCAGGAGGTTCCTGCCTCCCCGGTCCACCGCGAGGTAGCAGGGGTCGGCGCCGCCGGACGCCTGCTGGCCGGCCAGCGTGAGCCTCCCCGCCGCGCCGATCACGAAGGCGCTGACGGCGCCCGTGGCCGCGCCGCCGAAGTCGCTGAGCTCGTTGACGGCATAGAGAAGGCGTCCGTTCGGGTGCAGGGCGAGGAAGGAGGGGTTCTCCGACTCCCCGGCCAGCACCGGCTCCGTCCAGGCGCCCGAGAAAGGATCCAGCTCGAAGCGGTAGATCCCGTGGCTCCCTCCACCGGTGTAGGTGCCTACGTAGACGGCGAGGCGTGGGGCGGCGGGTGCGGCCGGGACTGGCCCACGTCCGGCGCAGGCCATCAGGGCCCAGGCGGCCAAGAACGACGCCAGGCCCATCCCGAGGCGACGTCGAGACATGGACATCATCCGCTACCGGCCATGCGGCGAAAGAGCCGGTCGCGGTCGCTGTCGAAGTAGTAGAGCTTGGCCACCTCGATGCGCCTGGCGAGGAAGCTGCAGGCGAGGACGGCCAGGAGCATTCCGACCATTGGCCCGACCCAGTAGAGCCACCAGCCCTGCCACTGCCCGGAGATGACCGACGGGCCGAGGCTGCGCGCCGGGTTGGTGCTGGTCCCCGAGATGGGCGACTCGGCCCAGACCATGATGGCGTAGAGCGGCGGGAAGATCGCCGGAGTGAAGGGACGGATCCTCCTGAACCCCAGGAAGACGGCGAGCAGGGCGACCATCGCGAACGTGGTGATGACCTCGCCGAGGAAGATCGTCGAGCGGGAGTAGCCGACGCCTGGCACGGTTGCTCCGAAGGCCACGCTCTCCCCCATGGCACCCCAGAGGAGGAGTGGCAGCGACCCCACCACGGCCCCGATCAGCTGGGCCGCGACGTAGCCGAGCGTGGTCCGCAGGTCGAGCTTTCCCATCAACCGGAACCCGAGCGTCACCACGGGGTTGATGTGCGCCCCGCTCACCCTCCCGACCGGAGAGAGCGCGATCGAGGCGCCCGTGGACCCGAAGAGGAAGCCGGTGATCAGTCGCCTCAACCCATCGCTCGGGATGAGTCGCGCCATGGGGCTGCCGGCGCCGAACATCACGATCACCAGGGAGAGGCCGACCAGGACGAGCAGGGCCGTCCCGATCAGCTCGGAGAGGAAGAGCCTCCAGGGGACCGGTCGGTCGTTGGCGGGACCCATCAGACGTCCGAGAACTGGATGACCACCTTGATGTCGTCGGGCCGCCGCTCCAGTGCCTTCATGAAGTCCCCTGACTTCTCACGGCGCGTGATGAGGCGTCCCAGCCATTTCCGGTCGGCGCGCGCCAGGGCCTGGGTGGCCTTGTACCAGTGGCGCCGGTTCGCGTTCACGCTGCCGACCACCACGTTGTTCTTGAGGACGGCCGCCGCGGCGATGTCGGCCGTGGCCCGGGGGGCGACCCCGCCCGAGCCGACGCCCGTCAGGCAGACCACGCCGCCCGCGCCGACCTTCTGGATCGACTCCGCGATCACCGATCCGACGCCGGGACACTCCACGATGACGTCGGGATCGAAGCCGACATCGAGGACGCTCCCCGAGTGATAGGTCGCGCCCAGGGCGCGCACCAGCTCGGGCTTCAGGCCGGTCTCGACACGGTCGAGGACGTGGACCTCGAAGCCTTGCAGGCGCGTGGCCATGGCCGCCAGCAGGCCGATCGGACCGGCGCCCGTCACCACCACGGTCTTCGGCTGCCAGAAGGAGCGCTGGCCCACGGCGACGACCTGCTCCAGCGCCTTGGCGATCACCGTGGTGGGCTCGAGGAGCACGCCGAGGAGCCCCAGTGAAGGGTCGACCTTCATGGCGTACTCGGGCTCGATGCGCCAGCGCTCCGACATGTACCCCTGGCGCTCCTTGATTCCCCGCTCCGTGTACTGGCCGTTCCGGCACATGTCCCACTCCCCCACTGCACAGTTGGGGCAGGGTACGGTGTCGGGGCGTCGGACGATGCCGACCACCAGGTCACCCTTCTCGAGACCGCCGCTCGGGCCGGGGTCCACCACCCGCCCCAGTGACTCGTGGCCGAGCACGAGGCGCGTGGTGCCAGGTGGGGCCCAGCCGTACTTCCCCTCGACGATCTCGACGTCGGTCCCACAGACGCCGACGGCGATCGCCTCCACGAGGACCGAGCCTTCACGCGGATCCGGCTCCGGCACCTCCTCGAGGCGGGCGGTTCCTGCCTTCCGGGGCTCTACGGTGATCGCCTTCATCCTGTTCTCCCTTCGACTCGGGGCCCGCCCCGGGGACGATAACTGGTTGCAGATCTGGTGGCGGCACCGCCACTCGGCGAAAGGGCCATACCCAAGTGGGCAAGGCGCACCCCGGCTTCAAGCGGGCACCTCCGCGCTAGGCTCCGCCCAGCCGCAGGGCAGCAAGGAGAACCCATGACCGCTGAACACCGCCGGCTGGAAGAGGACCGCGAGAAGGCCACCGCCTGGAAGAAATGGGGGCCCTATCTGAGCGAGCGCCAGTGGGGGACGGTCCGCGAGGACTACAGCGAAGGGGGCGACGCCTGGAACTACTTCACGCACGACCAGGCCCGCTCGCGCGCCTACCGCTGGGGCGAGGACGGCCTGGCCGGGATCTCCGACGACCAGCAGCGGCTCTGCTTCGCGCTGGCGCTCTGGAACGGCAAGGACCCCATCCTCAAGGAGCGGCTCTTCGGCCTCACCAACAGCGAGGGCAACCACGGCGAGGACGTCAAGGAGTACTACTTCTACCTCGACAGCACGCCGACCCACTCGTACATGAAGTACCTCTACAAGTACCCGCAGGCCGCCTTCCCCTACGACGACCTGGTCCGGACCAACGGCCGGCGGACGCGGGAGGAGATGGAGTACGAGCTCCTCGACACCGGCATCTTCGACGCGGACCGGTACTTCGACGTCTTCGTCGAGTACGCCAAGGGCGGCGCCGAGGACATCCTGGTGAAGATCACGGCCCACAACCGGGGACCGGAGGCGGCCGAGCTCCACCTGCTGCCGACGCTCTGGTTCCGCAACGACTGGTCCTCCTGGATCTCCGGGCACGCCGAGAGGCCGGCGCTCCGCCAGGTCGAGGGGCCGGCCGGCGCCAGCACGGTGGCGACGGCGCATCCCCTGCTGGGGGAGTACCTGCTCTCCTGCGAAGGGGACGTGCCGCTGCTCTTCACCGAGAACGAGACCAACAACCAGCGGCTCTTCCCCGGGGAGAAGAACGAGCACCCCTGGGTCAAGGACGGCATCCACGAGGCCGTGGTCCATGGCCGCGAGGAGGCCGTGAACGCGGCGAAGGAGGGCACCAAGGTCTCGGCGCACTGCCGGCTCGAGGTCCCTGCGGGCGGCTCCAGGACGGTGCGCTTGCGCCTCACCGGGCCGGCCCCTGGGACCCGGCCCGGGATGACCCGCGGGGACGCCCGCCCCTTCGGGCCCGAGTTCGACGCCACCTTCGCCGCCCGGCTCGAGGAGGCCGACCAGTTCTACGCCGCCGTGACGCCGCCCTCGACCTCACCGGACGCCGCCCTGGTGATGCGCCAGGCCCTGGCCGGCATGCTCTGGAGCAAGCAGTTCTACTTCTTCGACGGCGACCGATGGCTGGCCGAGCACCACGCCCACCCCCTCGAGGCCATGAGGCGCGAGTCCCGGAACTGGGAGTGGTTCCACATGCTGAACCGGGACATCATCTCGATGCCCGACAAGTGGGAGTACCCGTGGTACGCGGCTTGGGACCTGGCCTTCCACACCCTCCCGCTCGCCATCGTCGACCCCGACTTCGCCAAGGAGCAGATGGCGCTGATGCTCCGCGGTGGCTACCTGCACCCGAGCGGCCAGATGCCGGCCTACGAGTGGAACTTCAGCGACGTCAACCCGCCGGTGCACGCCTTCGCCACCCTCTTCCTGCACCGCACCGAGTCGGCCCTGCGCGGCGAGGTCGATCTGCCCTTCCTCAGGGCGGCCTTCAACAAGCTGCTGCTCAACTTCACCTGGTGGGTCAACCGGAAGGACCGCTTCGGCAAGAACGTCTTCGAGGGCGGCTTCCTCGGCCTCGACAACATCGGGGTCTTCGACCGCAGCGCCCCGCTGCCCACCGGAGGCCACCTCGAGCAGGCCGACGGCACGGCCTGGGTAACCCTCTTCAGCCAGAACATGCTGGAGCTCGCCGCCGAGCTCGCCGTCCACGACCCCAGCTACGAGGAGATGGTGGTGAAGTTCGCCGAGCACTTCGCCTACATCGCCTCGGCCATGAACCGGCCCGGGCAGGAGGGCATGTGGGACGAGGAGGACGGCTTCTACTACGACCTGCTCAGGCTCCCCGATGGCAGCGGCCAGCGGCTCAAGGTGCGCTCCATGGTGGGGCTGCTGCCCCTCTGCGCCACCACGGTGATCGAGGCCGCGACGCGGGAACGCATCCCGCGGGCCCTCGCGCAGATCGCCGAACGGCTGCGCCGGATGCCCCACCTCCTCAAGACCATCCACCCCACCGGCGAGGGGCACCTGGGCGTCGCGAGCCGGGGCATCATGGCCCTCGTCAACCCGGAGCGGCTCCGCCGCATCCTCGGGAGGATGCTCGACGAGGCGGAGTTCCTCAGCCCCTACGGGATCCGGTCGCTCTCCAGGTTCCATGAGGAGCACCCCTACGTCCTCCAGGTCGAGGGCCGGGAGCACCGGGTGGACTACCTGCCGGCCGAGTCGAACACCGGCATGTTCGGCGGCAACTCCAACTGGCGAGGGCCGGTCTGGATGCCGGTCAACGTGCTTATCATCCGCGCGCTCCAGCAGTACTACCTCTACTACGGCGACTCCTTCCGGATCGAGTGCCCCACCGGCTCGGGGAAGATGATGAACCTCTTCGAGGTGAGCAAGGAGATCGCCGATCGGCTCGGCCGGATCTTCCTGCGCGACCCGGCGACCGGACGGCGGCCGGTGTACGGCGGCACCGAGAAGTTCCAGTCGGATCCCCACTGGCGCGACCACCTGCTCTTCTACGAGTACTTCCACGGCGACAACGGCGCCGGGCTCGGCGCCAGCCACCAGACCGGCTGGACCGGACTGGTGGCCAAGACCATCCAGCTCTATGGCCTGGTCGACCCCAAGCGGTTCCTGGAGCAGGGCAAGGCGGCCGGGTTCATCCAGGGCCAGCGCCGGAGCTGACGCCGCGGGACGGGCCGAGGACGCCGATCGCCAGGACCTCGTCAGGACCTGTCGAGATCCTGGAAGCGCTCCACCGCGTTCTGGAGCGTGAAGAACATCCGCTCGCGCCCCAGCGCCTGGCCGAGCGGCGAGCGCTGCACCACGCGCAGCACCTCCGGGTTGAGCGCCGCCAGCCAGAGCTCGCCGCCGCGCTCCCGCACCCGCTGCTCGGCCTCGCCAAGCATCTTCAGGGCCGTGTACTCCAGGTCGAAGAGGGCGCTGCACTCGAGGACGATCACCACGGGCAAGGCCTCCCGCACCAGCGCCGCCATCAGGTCGAGGGCCCGCTGGGCGTTGCCGAAATAGAGCCGCCCCTCGACGCGGAGCAGCAGCAGGCCTGGGAAGGTCTCGTCCTCCGGGTGCTCCCCGGTCCGGCGCCGGAAGACCACGGTGCCGGGCTTGCGTCCCACCGCGTAGACCGGCGGGCTGTTGGCCTGGT
>Ga0315270_10002266_pt1 | contig 10177 bp, 8 predicted proteins | sample C1_bottom_MG_FD_204932 | JGI IMG/M metagenome (GOLD analysis project Ga0315270, IMG submission 204932) | Sediment microbial communities from Yellowstone Lake, YNP, Wyoming, USA - C1_bottom | ecosystem: Environmental > Aquatic > Freshwater > Lake > Sediment | place: USA: Wyoming | collected... | reverse complement strand
GCATTGAACGGTATGGCGGGTGGCATACGTTCTGCGGTCGCTGTTGTACAGTCAAAATATATACTGCTGGGCAACAGTGCCTTAACCACCGTTTCGGCACAAGATGGAACACCGATTACAGTATCTGCCAGCGGTATTCCAGCCGGTACGGCATTGGGTATTGGCAATGCCTTGCAGAGCATAGAAGGTTTTACACCTGACTATACGGTACCAACAGCGGTGACCATCCGGCCAACCAACGGCGGGTCGGCTACATGTCAGGTGATTTACAACGGCACCACGGGTATTGTTGCTGCTTCCGGAACAGTGGCTACTTGCCAATAGCGACAACCCGATAGACCCGCGGCGAATACAACAAGCGTCGTGCAGGATGCAGCTGGAAAAAAAGAGGGGAGGCAGTAGCCTCCCTTTTTTGTTGATAACGACTGAGCTGGTTTTTTTGCCCGATCAAATCGTGTGAAGCAAAGGAGTGACATGCTTGAGGTAAAGCACAAGTTGAAGCGAAAGGACAATGCGGCGCGCGGCTTTACACTGGTCGAGCTAGTCACCGTTATGGTGATTATTGGCATCCTTTCCGCCATCGCCTTGCCGCGACTCTTTGATCGCGGAGTCTTCGACAGTCGTGGCTTTTACGACCAGTTGCTTTCATCCCTGCGTTACGCACAAAAATCCGCGATCTCACAACGTCGACAAGTATGCGTTACCTTTCCAGCAACAAACAGGATCGTACTCAGGGTCGCATCCGCTTTTGGCGGAGCGTGTGATACAGATTTGCAAAGCCCTACGGGTAGTTATCCGCCAGCACAAACAACTTACACCGTAGAGAATGTAAATGGGGTGACCCTGAGCGGTGCGGTTGATTTTAATTTTGACGCGCTGGGAAGGCCCAGCTTCGCGGGCACCACACCCTTGGCTATCACGGTGTCAGGTTATGCTTCGGCCAATGTGTGCATTGCCCCCGAGACGGGTTATGTGTACGGGCGTGCGCCATGCTAAAAATTAATGATCCGCTGCAGCGTGGTGCCAGCATGATTGAGCTGATACTTTTTATTATTATTGTCAGTATTGCCCTTGCCGGCATATTGCTGGTGATGAACACGGTGACCGGGCATAGTGCGGACACGCTGATCCGAAAACAGGCACTGGCGATTGCCGAGTCGATGCTGGAAGAAATCGAACTGCAGGATTTTAGCAAACCCGGTGGCTGTTTTGCGGGGCCCTATACGCCGGCCAATCGAACCAATTTTGACTGTGTTAGCAACTACGCTGGTTTTTCTACCACGGGTGTCTACACGCAGACTAATACACCCCTTGCAGGATTGGGCGGCTACAACGTGGCGGTAGAGGTGGTACCTTCAGCACTTGGCAGTATTGCGGCAGGCAGTGCGGTATTGATTACGGTAACCGTGACCGATACCCAAGGTGTTACTACACCCCTCTCTGGATATAAGGTGGCACTCTGATGCGCACAGCCAACGTTAGTCATGGTGGATTTACCCTCGTTGAAATGATCGTGGTGATGGTCATCACCGGCATTATCGGCGGGATGGTTGCCATGTTTATCCGCGCGCCAGTGCAGGGGTATGTCGACAGTTCGCGTCGTGCAGAAATGGGGGATATTGCCGACACGGCATTGCGCAGACTGGGGCGTGATATACGCACCGCGGTGCCAAACAGTGTGCGGGTTCCGGTTGCCAGTTGTGCGGCCACCTCGGGTACACCATGTTATCTCGAATTTTTGCCAACCCGTGATGGCGGGCGTTATCGAGCCGCACCTGCTGCAGCGGGGTCAGTTGTCTGTGGTAGCTACATCGGTGCGATACTCGACTTTGATACTGCCGACGCTTGCTTTGAAATTATCGGTGCGCCCATGACCTTTACCGCGACGGATCAGATCGTGATCGGCAGTACGCAGTCCAGTGGCAATCCTCCCTATATCAGCACCTTTGCCGGCAATGGCGTACGACGTGCTTACACGGGTACGGCAGGGGCCAGATCGTTTGTGTCGATCACAGCTGAAAGGTTGCCCGTGTTTGCCGAGGTACCCGGGCAGCGGTTTGACGTGGTGCCAGGTGACCAGCAGGCCGTCACTTACGCGTGCCAGAATGTGGCTACAGACGCAAACGGGGACGGTACCGGCTCGCTCATGCGGTATTGGGCCTATGGTTTTAATCCTGTCCAGCTTGCACCTCAATCTGCATGGACCAGTGCGCTGTTGGCCGATCGAGTAAGTGCTTGCGAGATAAGTTACGACACGATTAACCAGCGCAGCGGGTTGGTGGAAATTCGTTTGGGGATCAGCCGGGGGGGAGAAAGTATCAGCCTGTTTCATGCCATTCATGTGAACAATGTGCCATGAAAAAATTACCCAACATGATCTCGAAATGTGAGCAGGGTTTCAGCATGCTGACGGCACTTTTTTTACTGGTGGTGTTGGCCGGTCTGGGGTCGGTGATGGTGACATTTTTTGGGGCGCAACAGCAAGGAACGATTCTTGATGCGCTGGGCTCGCGTGCTTATCAAGCGGCCCGTGCGGGTATAGAGTGGGGGGCATACACAATTGCCAACGCCGTACCCGGAACAGGATGTGCTGCCATACCCTCACCCCTTTTCACCGGTAATTCACTCGCCGGAAGTTTGTCACCTTTTAGCGTGATCCTGAATTGTAGCGTGGTGGTAGCGACTGAAGGCGGCGCCACCGTCCATGTGTATGCGTTGACAGCAACTGCGGTGAGTGGTGGCGCGCAGGGTAGCAAAGATCATGTTGAGCGCGCGATTAGCGCCACCATCAGTCAACTGAATTAACATTCTTGAACAGGATACGATCATGCATAAATTGAGTCTGAAGCGGTTTAAATTTGCATGCTATGGGATGCTGGCAGCCATAAATTGTTTGTATATGTCTGGTGCCGTTGGTGCCTGTTCTGCTCATGCAGGTAAAGTGGTATTCAATGAGGTGTATGTCCCAACGAGCGGGACGGCACTGCTTGAGCTGAAGGTGCTGGATCCTGCCGTAGTGGCGGCGACCGGCAACTTTACTAATTGGAAAATTGATTTATTTGCAGGTAATTTTTCCACCGTGCAAAGCACAAATGTCAGTGCTGGATTTAGCAGCAGTAACACCAGCAGTTGCGGGGCAACCTCGTTGTGGATCTCGTTTCCAGAATCGGTAATAAGTTTTCTCTCCTCGCAGTCTCCCCCGTTTAATCTGGTGTTGTATGACAGCATGGGAGGAGGGCAGATTATTGATATTATGCGGCTGGGCAATAATGTCACTTCTTTTTACGGTGCGGGAACACGTTATACCAGTTGCGCGGCGCTGGAAAATTTATTGCCTGCCGTGGGATCTGTGAACTCCCAATACGATGCACAACGGGGATCAGGAACCAGTATCAAGGACTGGTATCGCAATCCGGATGGTACCGGCCCCTGGGATGCTTCAACCAGTAACCCGCTTAATACCAGCTGTGGTTCGAACCAGGGAGGGGGCGGTACTTTCGGCCTGGCAAAAACACCCAGCAGCACCAGTGTGAGTGTTAATACAAATTTTAATTACACCCTGTATGCGATTAATGGCGCAACGCCGGTAACAACACCTGACCCCGTTATTGTTACCGATACCTTGCCCGCCGGTGTGTCCTTCGTTTCCTGCGCAGTTTCTCCGGGCACTATTTCGGGCGCCAGCTCGGGGCCGACCGGAACCTGTTCGCACACCGCAGGTGTGGTGACATGGACAATCGGAAGCATGGCCGCGAATACGAATTATCACGTCACGCTTACTGTCAATGCGACCACGAGTGGATCCAAAAGTAACACCATCGTCTCCAACGTGGGCAGCCCGGCTATATCGGCCGTGGCAGCCCCTGTGACCGCCTATGCACCGTTGGCAGACTACCGGTTTGATGAATCGGTTTGGAGTGGGGCAGGGGGAGATGTGCGGGATAACTCGGGCAACGCCAACCATGCGCAGTCCTTTAATAATGCAAACACGGCTTCCGCATCGCGGGCGATTGCGGGTTCGCCCGGCACTTGCAGCTATGGTGTGTTTTACAATGGGAGCGCCATTACCAGCGGGTATGTGCAAACGCCCCTCCCAAATTTGACGACCGATTTCACCATTAGCGCCTGGATTCGATCGAGCAATAATACGGTGGCGGGGCAACGTATCTTGATCGATGATCAAAACAACAGTGGCGGTTATGGCTTTAGTCTGGGTGATGGTGGCACAGGCAGACTCCGGTTTTTTTCACGAGGGATTGGGCCCATTTCACTGGATTCAAGCTATACGCTCGCCAGTGACACCTGGTATTTTGTTGCCGCGGTAGCGGATTTTACGAACAGACGGCGGACCATCTACATATATGATCAGAGTGGCATGTTGCTCAATGCGACGACGGATGCTGCGGCATGGACAGGTACATGGGGAACCGATGCGGGGCCGGTTTCGATTGGTGGTGAAACGAATGCTTCTGCCGAAGCGGCGTATCATTTTAGGGGAAACCTGGATGAGGTTCGCGTATACCAACAAGCCTTGGGTCAGACTGTGCTCGACGCGTTTGCTATCCAGAGCCATCCATGTAGTGGTGCGGCACCCGACCATCTGTTGATTGAACATGACGGCACAGCCATTAGTTGTGTTGCCGAATCAGTGGTGGTCAGGGCCTGTGCCGATGTGGCATGCTCAGCTCTTTTTACCGCTGGTGTGAGTGGCAACTTGACAGCGGGTGGCAATGTGGCGGGATTTACGATACCCAATGGTCAGTCACAATCAACCGTGGCGATCCACTTACCCACCAATGCTGTGTTGGCCGATCCGCAGACCGTGCGCTTGGGAACCAGTGCGGTGGTTCCTATTCCAGCCGATGTCGGCAGCCCTTACTGCAGCAACAGCGGCGGTGTGGTCAATAACACGACCTCATGTGATATGAGTGTTTACAAAGCGGGATTTATTTTTGATGTACCCAACTTCACGTCGGGTACACCCTCAGGTACGATCAATGTAAGCGCCGTGCGCTCGAGCGATAGCAGCAGCTGTGTACCATTATTTCGAAATGTCACGCGTACCGTGTCTTTCTGGGGTGAATATGTAAACCCGGCCAGCGGTACGCTGCCATTACAAATTAATGGCAGCAGTGTAGAGACCACCAGTGCCCCAGCTTATACGTCACCCCTTCCTTTGCTATTTGATACTAACGGGGTGGCAACGTTGAGCTCGGTGGGTTATGGCGATGTCGGCCTGATGCGTTTAAACGCGCGCTACAGTGGTAGCACCACCAATACCCCACCCGATGGTGGCACGATCGTAACAGGGGGTGATATTTTTGTGGTGAGCCCGGCAAGATTTGCCTTGTCTTCGATCAAGTGTACGACTGTGGATGCCGCCAATTGCGGTGCCGGGGCGCTGTCGATGCCGACATCGGGTGACAACCCGGCTGCCTCTAACCCTGCTGGAGGCGCATTTATTCGAGCCGGTCATCCTTTCAGTGTTACGGTCACCGCCCTGAATAGTGCGGGAAATACAACACCGAATTACGGCAGGGAGGCGATACCTGAAACGGTCCGGTTAACGCCCAACAATGTCGTGGCGAGTATGGTTGCTGCACCTTCTATAGGCGGCACCTTCGGCCCCTTTAATGCGGGTGTAGCAAGCGGCACGACATTTACCTGGAATGAAGTTGGTATTGTCACACTGACACCGGGAATAGGGGATAGCGATTATCTGGGTGCAGGAGATGTGACAGGAACAAACAGCGGAAATGTGGGGAGGTTCTTCCCTGAACATTTTGATACGGCCATTACCCAAGTGGCCAATGTACCGATGGCTTGCCCGACAGGAATCACCTGCCCGGTCGATTACAACGGTTTTGTTTATTCCGGTCAGCCCTTTAGTCTGACGGTGACGGCAAGGAATGCCGGCGGCGGTGCCACTGCGAATTACAACACGACGACTGGTTTTTCGAAAGCAACAGGGCTGAGTGTCTACGGCGCCTTAGGCGCCACGAGTTTGCCTGCAGGCGCAGGTACGCTGGGCGTACCGAGTGTTGCTGCTTTTGTGTCGGGCAGCCTTACCGAGACAGGACAAAGTTATGCTTTCACCACTGTACCAACACTGCCCAGCATGATTTATATCCGTGCTTCGGATGGTGAGGCATCCTCGCTACGTGCCATCAATCCAACCACTACCTCGATTGAAGGAGGGGTGGAGGTGGTGAGTGGTCGAATCAAGGTTTCCAATGCTTACGGCTCTGAACTGCTGCCCTTATTCCTCACGGCAAGCGCACAATATTTTTCTGCCAATGGTTGGCTCACCAGTAACCGTGACAATTTTACTAACCTCACGCTGACACCGAGTTATAACCTGATCAAAAATGCCAGTATCACCGGAACGACCGCCGCAACTAAAAATCCGCTGACAGGACTTTCAGCAGGACAACTAACCATCACGCTGGCCAGGCCGTCAGCTAACGCAACCGGAATTGCCACGATTACCCCGGGTGCGCCCGTCTATCTACCTGTCATCCCCGGCACGGCCACCTTTGGAGTATATAAAAGTAGCAATAATTTAATTTACCAGCGTGAAAACTACTGACCTTTAACGCAGCTTGATAGCGTGAGTGACAGGTCAGCGCAATGACAATAGCGTATCCCCGTCATTCGTAATTTTCATCATGACGTGACGATGACTGGAATTGTATAAAATTCTTTTGCACGATCGATTGAAAAAATAATGCCATAAAATATCTTTCGTTACCGGAAGTAAGCGTAATCAGCGTTTGATCATTTAACTTGATCTTAAAGTGTAAGCATGCCAATCTCGAATTTGTCCGGCAGAATTTGCCCGGCAGGTTGCCAACAATTGCAGGTTGATTCAGAATGCGTTCACTTCCCACTATGACATTGGATTGTAGATTCATGCGCGTACTACACACCAAGCACAATATTCTGGAATACATGACGGCGTTGGTTTGCGCTTTGTTTATGTCTGCGTGTACCCCCCAACCCCAACCGATTTCAATCGCAACCCACGTTTGGCCCGGTTACGAGCCACTTTCCATCGCGCGAGACACCGGCATGTTGGATAACAAACAGGTCAAGCTAGTGGGCAGCTTGTCTGCCACAGATTCAATTAAACTTTTGGAGGAGGGTCGTGTTGATGGCGCAGGTCTTACACTCGACGAAGTCATCCGTATCCGGGAAAAAGGCATCCCAATTTCGGTCGTACTGGTCTGTGATATTTCTGCCGGGGCCGATATGCTGGTTGCACGCGCAGCCATCAATAAATTGCAGGGAATCAAAGGCCACCGTATTGCGGTGGAAGACGGCGCGCTTGGCGCACTGATGTTATATCAGGTGCTACAAACAACTGGCCTTAATTCTGATGAGATCACCCCCGTTTCCATCACGATAGACAAACAGGTTGAAGCCTGGAAACAGGGCAAGATTGATGCTGCAATCACTTATGAACCTGCATCAAGTGAACTATTGAAACTGGGTGGGAAAAAATTGTTCGATAGCCGTCAGATACCCAATTTCATTATTGATGTGATAGCGGTACGCACATCTGTTCTGGATGAAGGTCATGCCGAAGCGCTGCGCCATCTGGTGGCTGCTTATCTGCAAGGGTTGAAGCATATCATCACGAATCCAGATGATGCGGTCTATAGAATGGCACCGAGGTTTAAGTTGACACCTGAGCAGGTGATGTCGACTTTCAAGGGACTAGTCTTGCCGAACCTCGAAACTAATATACAGTTGTTGAGTGGCGACACTCCCACCGTTTTAAAGAGTGCAGTGGTCGTTGCCGGGATCATGCACCAGGCGGGCATTCTCCATCAGCATACAGATTTTGACGGTCTGTTGAGCGCTAAATATCTTCCCCGACAGGAAAAATGAACAAGTCATATTTCTGTTGGGGTGTCGCTATATGCCTGAGCTTGTTGTCTGGCTCTGTATTCGCTCGAGAGAAAGTCAAAATCGCGATTCTACTCGCCAATCAGTCCGAGCAAGAAGTGCAAAGACAGTGGGCCCCTCTGGCAGCAGCAATGAATAAGGACATGCCTAACTATCATTTCGTTATTAATCTGTACGATGCAAAGAAATTACAGGAAATTGTAGCAACACGGCAAACTGATTTTGTATTTACCAACCCGTCCAACTACCTGCTGATGTTCAAACAAAGCGGGCTGTCGGCCCCACTCGCCACCTTGTCAGACCTCGAACAGGGAAAAATGGTTAGGGCGTATGGGGGGGTAATATTTACCCGGGCTGACCAATCAGATATTAAAAACCTGGAAGATATGCGGGGTAAAAAAGTCGCGATCGCATCCACAGAGGCATTTGGTGGCTACCAGATGCAGGCTTATGAACTCAACAGAATTGGTTTAAATCCACGTGAAGATATCCAGTTGCAGTTGTCGGGACAGCCTCATGATAATGTAGTGAATGCCGTGTTGGCACAGCGTGCCGATATCGGGTTTGTGCGTTCCGGCATACTCGAAAGTATGGCCATTGAAGGCAAGCTTGATCTTGCCAAGATCCGGATAATTAACCGTCAAAATCTGCCTGACTATCCTGTCAGTGTGTCAACGCGACTCTATCCGGACTGGACATTTGCTGCCCTGCCACAAACTGACACCCAGCTTAAAGACGAAGTTGCCGCTTTTCTCCTCACCCTTCACGATAAACAAGCACTCGCTCAGGTGCTGCAGATAAACGGCTTCCACGTCCCGGCTGATTACACTCCTGTAGAGGATATGCTGCGTGAGCTGCACTTGCCGCCTTTCGATCATGCGCCCACCTTTACGTTAGTCGATGTCTGGCTGCGCTACCGCTGGTTGATTGTTGTGGTACTGATCTCAGTCGCCATCATCCTGTTACTTGGATTCAATACGCGGCGGGTCAACCGGCATCTAAAAGAACGATCCCTAGAGTTAAATTTGGCAAACTTGCAGCTACAGGAAGAAAATGTCGAACGCAAAGAGATGGCAGAAAAAATCAGCAACCTGGCTTTTTATGACCCCCTAACAGGGTTGCCGAACCGACGTTTACTCACGCATCGCTTGAACGCAGCATTGTCCATTTCGTCACGTAACAATTTGTATGGTGCACTCCTGTTTCTTGATTTGGACAACTTCAAGGTACTCAACGATACGTTGGGTCATGATGTGGGGGATCAGTTGTTGATTGAAGCGGCCAAACGCATCTTGTCTTGTGTGCGCGAAGGCGATACCGTGGCACGTCTGGGGGGCGATGAGTTCGTCATGTTGCTCGAAGGGATCGATGGAAATATAGAAATCGCTTCAAACAAAGTTGCCCTTATTTCTGAAAAAATTCGTGCCACCCTGTCTGAACCCTATCAACTTGGCGATCACATCCAGTACAGCACGCCCAGCATCGGTGTGAGCCTGTACCTTGGCAACGAAAAATCGCTTGAAGTATTGCTGAAAAGTGCAGATATAGCGCTGTATCAAGCAAAAAATGCCGGGCGTAATTTGGTGCGTTTTTTTGACCCGGATATGCAACATGATGTGGAAGCACACGCAGCATTGGAAGCAGACTTGCGCCAAGCCGTTTCTGAGCGGCAGTTACGGTTGTATTATCAGATTCAAGTGGATGCCGATATGCATCCGCTTGGTGCAGAGGCGCTGGTACGCTGGTTGCACCCGATCCGCGGGTTGATATCGCCCATGGAATTCATTCCCGTCGCGGAGGAAAGTAAATTGATACTGGATATCGGTGGCTGGGTGCTGGAGTCTGCATGCCAGCAGTTAAGCGTGTGGGCTAAGGATGAGATGTCCAGTCAGTTGAGTATTGCCGTTAACGTGAGTGCGCAGCAATTCAGGCAGGCTGATTTCGTTGAATCGGTCGAATCAATGTTGCGTACTTATCGCCTGAATGCCTTTGCGGCTGAAACTGGAGTTGACCGAAAGCGTGGTGCTGAGTGATGTTGAGGATGTGGTAAGCAAGATGCATGCATTGAAATCTATCGGGGTCAGTTTGTCGATGGACGATTTTGGTACCGGCTATTCATCATTATCGTATTTAAAGCAGCTGCCGCTAGCCCGCATATTTCATGAAGACGCGAAACAGGCAACCGTAACTCCTCAATAAGCACGCGAGCAAGCAGATATCAATTTTTATGCGATGGAAATGAGTTTTTTCTGAATGCTGGACGTAC
>Ga0315270_10002265_pt1 | contig 10182 bp, 15 predicted proteins | sample C1_bottom_MG_FD_204932 | JGI IMG/M metagenome (GOLD analysis project Ga0315270, IMG submission 204932) | Sediment microbial communities from Yellowstone Lake, YNP, Wyoming, USA - C1_bottom | ecosystem: Environmental > Aquatic > Freshwater > Lake > Sediment | place: USA: Wyoming | collected... | reverse complement strand
AACGTAATCGTTGTTCGCTGACGGGGCGCCCGCGTGGTGTGTTTAGCAAGTTCGGCTTGGGGCGCACCAAATTGCGTGAGTATGCGATGAAGGGCGAAATCCCCGGCATTGTCAAAGCAAGCTGGTAAGGGAGATAACGATATGAGTATGAGTGATCCCATTGCCGATATGCTGACCCGCATTCGAAATGCCCAGGCGGTTGAGAAAGTGTCGGTAAAAATGCCTTCTTCCAAAGTGAAGGTTGCCATTTCTCAAGTGCTTAAAGACGAGGGTTACATAGAGGGCTTCGTTGTTCGTGGCGAGGCTGCCAAGCCCGAGCTTGAGTTGCAGTTGAAATATTATGCGGGGCGTCCCGTTATTGAGCGGATTGAGCGCGTTAGCAAACCCGGTCTGCGCATATACAAAGGTGCAGAGGATTTGCCGAGAGTAATGAATGGTCTGGGTGTGGCAATTGTGTCTACATCGAGCGGTGTAATGACTGATCGCAAAGCGCGTGCCCAGGGTGTGGGCGGCGAAGTGCTTTGTGTTGTTGCCTAAGGGGAGCGGACATGTCGCGTGTAGCAAAAAATCCGATCACTGTACCCAAGGGTGTTGAAGTTACTTTGGGTGCACTGATTTCTGTTAAAGGCCCGCTGGGTAGTTTGACGCAGCGCGCTTCGAATGATGTGGTTGTGTCGCTTAACGAAAACGTATTGAGTTTTGTGCCTACCAGCACCAGTATCCAGGCAAATGCGATGTCGGGAACGATGCGCGCGCTGTTGAATAATATGGTGCAAGGCGTGACCAAAGGTTTTGAAAAAAAGCTTACTTTGGTTGGCGTGGGGTATCGCGCCCAGGCTCAGGGCGATGCTTTGAATCTGACGCTTGGTTTTTCACATCCTGTCGTGCATTTGATGCCAGCAGGCATTAAATGTGAGACACCGACCCAGACGGAAATTTTGATCAAAGGTATTGATCGCCAGGTTGTGGGTCAGGTTGCCGCTGATGTTCGTTCATATCGTCCGCCAGAGCCATACAAGGGTAAGGGTGTGCGTTATTCGGATGAAGTGGTAATCAAAAAAGAAACCAAGAAAAAGTAAGGTTTAAGGACAGAACATGAATACCAAGGCATCACGGATACGCAGGTCGCGCAAAACCCGCGCCAAAATCGCGGCCGTTAAGGCGATTCGGTTGGCGGTTAACCGCACCAATACACATATCTACGCCCAGTTGATTTCGGCTGATGGCGGCACGGTTTTGACTAGTGTCTCGTCTAATGATAAAGACATGCGCGGCGAGTTAAGCAATGGCGGCAATGTCAACGCGGCGACAGTGGTTGGCAAACGGCTAGCCGAAAAGGCGCGTGGTTTGGGAATTGAAAAAGTAGCTTTCGATCGTTCCGGATTCAGTTTCCATGGCCGTGTTAAGGCTTTGGCTGAAGCGGCGCGCGAAAACGGTTTGGTTTTTTAACGAGGCGAATTTAGATGGCCCGTACAGCACCTGGAAAAGACGAAGATCGCGGCGATGGGATGCGCGAAAAAATGATTTCGGTCAACCGTGTCACCAAAGTGGTGAAGGGTGGCCGGATTATGAGTTTTGCAGCATTGACCGTGGTCGGCGATGGCGATGGCGGAATCGGCATGGGTAAAGGCAAGTCACGAGAAGTGCCGGTCGCTGTCCAAAAGGCGATGGAAGAAGGTCGCCGGAATCTGGTTAAAGTGAACATGAAAAATGGCACCTTTCACCATGCGGTAATTGGTCAGCATGGCGCTTCGCGCGTGTTGATCCAGCCTGCATCTGAAGGTACCGGGATTATTGCGGGTGGCGCAATGCGTGCGGTTTTTGAGGTGATGGGTGTGCAGAATGTTCTGGCTAAATGCCTGGGATCCACCAATCCTTATAATGTCGTGCGTGCAACGATTGATGGTTTGCAGAGAATGTCTGCGCCCTCCGAAATTGCTGCCAAACGCGGCAAGACGATTGAAGAGATTCAGGGGTAATCATGGGCGACACAAAAATGATTAAGGTGACCCAGGTCAAAAGCCTGATCGGCACCAAGGCTGCGCACCGCGCTTGTGTGCGTGGCTTGGGTCTGCGTCGTATGCATCAAACTGTTGAAGTGATGGATACGCCGTCTAATCGCGGCATGATTACCCGTGTTGCGTATCTCGTGAAGTGCGAGGGTTAAGATGGAACTGAATACGATTAAGCCTGCTGATGGCGCCAAGAAGAACAAGCGTCGCGTCGGTCGCGGCATTGGTTCGGGTTTGGGCAAGACTGCGGGTCGCGGTCACAAGGGTCAGAAGTCGCGTAAGGGCGGTTACCACAAAGTCGGTTTTGAGGGTGGTCAAATGCCGATGCATCGCCGTTTGCCGAAGCGGGGTTTTGTTTCCCTGACCAAGGCTGACAACGCAGAAGTTCGCTTGTATGAGCTGGATGCGGTTGGCGTTACCGAGATTGATCTGCTGGTTTTGAAGCAGGCTGGGATTATTCCAGGTGCTGCACGTTCTGCCAAAGTCTTTCTGGCTGGCGATATCACAAAAGCTGTGAAGCTAAATGGTATTGCGGTGACAAAAGGCGCGCGTGCTGCAATCGAGGCTGCCGGCGGCAGCATCGCCGAGTAAGGGCGCTATTTTGGCATTGCCGAAAGCAACAGCAGGTAAGTACGATGATCTAAAGCGTCGGCTCTGGTTTTTGCTGGGTGCGCTGGTTGTGTACCGTATTGGAACGTTTATCCCGGTTCCAGGCATTGATCCGATGGTGCTTGAGGATATGTTCAAAACGCAGCAAAACGGCATTCTGGGAATGTTTAACATGTTCTCAGGCGGTGCTTTGTCGCGTTTTAGCGTATTTGCGCTCGGGATCATGCCCTACATTTCGGCATCGATTATCGTTCAATTACTATCGACCGTATCGCCGCAACTGGAAGCATTGAAGAAAGAGGGCGAATCGGGTCGTCGCAAGATTACGCAGTACACCCGGTACGGGACCTTGTTTCTTGCGCTGTTTCAGGCGTTGGGGATTTCCATTGCGCTTGAGTCGCAGGCGGGATTGGTGATTGAGGCAGGATTGCAATTTCGTCTCATTGCGGTCATGACGCTGACGGCAGGGACGATGTTTTTGATGTGGCTGGGCGAACAGATTACAGAACGTGGCTTGGGTAATGGTATTTCCATCATCATCTTTGGCGGCATTGCGGCTGGTTTGCCGCATGCCATCGGTGGCACTCTAGAGCTAACCAGAACCGGGGCATTTTCGATTCCTTTGGTATTGATGCTGTTTGTTGGTGTCTTGTTAGTAACAGCGCTGGTGGTCTTTGTGGAGCGCGGCCAGCGAAAAATTTTGGTGAATTATGCCAAGCGCCAGGTTGGTAAGGTTGTAGTTGGGGGGCAAAGTTCACATTTGCCCTTGAAGCTGAATATGGCGGGCGTTATTCCTCCCATTTTTGCTTCAAGTATTATTCTGTTCCCGGCGACTTTGGCTGGATGGTTTGGCAGTCACCCCAATATGGGCTGGCTGAAAGACATCGGTTCCAGCTTGTCCCCTGGTCAGCCGATTTATGTATTGTTATATGCGTTGGCGATATTATTCTTCTGCTTTTTCTACACTGCCTTGGTGTTTAATCCCAAGGAAACAGCAGACAACCTGAAGAAAAGTGGTGCATTTGTTCCGGGTATCCGGCCTGGTGACCAGACTGCGCGTTATATTGATAAAGTCCTAACGAGACTGACTTTGGTGGGTGCACTTTATATCACGCTAGTGTGCTTGTTGCCGGAGTTCATGATCTTGACGTGGCATGTGCCATTTTATTTTGGTGGCACGTCATTGTTGATTATTGTAGTGGTCACCATGGATTTCATGGCGCAAGTGCAAGCTTATGCCATGTCACACCAATATGAGGGCTTGCTAAAAAAGGCAAACTTCAAGAGCGGGCTGGTGCGACGCTGATGTCGAAGGAAGATGTAATACAAATGCAGGGGGAAGTTGTCGAAAACCTGCCGAATGCAACCTTTCGCGTCAAGCTTGAAAATGGTCATGTTTTGCTGGGTCATATTTCGGGAAAAATGCGAATGCATTACATCCGTATTTTGCCTGGAGATAAGGTAACAGTTGAATTAACCCCTTACGATTTGACTAAAGGTCGTATCGTTTTTCGGGCAAAGTAGATTAGCCCTGTTTTGTTGGCGGGTAACCGTCAGCATGTGTTTGGAGAGAACCATGAGAGTGCAGGCTTCTGTCAAAAAAATGTGCCGCAAGTGCAAGGTCGTTCGTCGCAAGGGCGTGATTCGCGTCATATGCGAGGATCCGCGTCACAAACAGCGTCAAGGCTGAGTGGTTTGAATTCGTTGCTAGCCGATCTGTCGGTTAGCGTGTTATAATTGCTGGTTTTCCGTTCGGAGTATTACGAATGGCACGTATTGCAGGGGTTAACATCCCGAATCATCAACATGCGGTAATCGCGCTGACTGCCATTTATGGCATTGGCCGCACCACGTCGGGCAAAATTTGTGATGCGGCTGGTATTGCGCAATCCACAAAAATTAAAGATGTGTCTGATACTGATATGGAGCGTTTGCGCGAAGGCGTTGCCCATTTCACGGTTGAAGGCGATCTGCGGCGCGAGATTACCATGAACATCAAGCGCTTGATGGACTTGGGTTGCTATCGTGGTTTGCGTCATCGCAAAGGTTTGCCGACTCGTGGTCAGCGCACCCGCACAAATGCGCGTACCCGCAAAGGCCCGCGCAAAGCTATCAGGAAATAATAAAGGTTAACCATGGCTACTAAACCAGCAACACGGGTTCGTAAAAAAGTTAAGAAAAACGTGGTCGAGGGTATCGCGCATATCCACGCCTCTTTTAACAACACCATTGTGACCATTACTGATCGCCAGGGAAATGCCTTGTCGTGGGCAACAGCGGGTGGCGCGGGCTTTAAGGGTTCACGTAAATCAACGCCGTTTGCTGCGCAGGTTGCTGCAGAAAATGCGGGAAAAATGGCGCAGGAGTGTGGCGTAAAGAATCTGGAAGTGCGTATCAAGGGTCCGGGTCCGGGCCGTGAGTCGACCGTTCGTGCTTTGAATGGCTTGGGCTTCAAGATTCTGACGATCTCTGATGTCACGCCGATTCCGCACAACGGTTGCCGCCCGTCCAAAAAACGTCGTATCTAATAAGTTACATCTAAACCAAGGCTGAACCATGGCTCGTAATCTTGACCCCAAATGCCGTCAGTGTCGTCGTGAAGGCGAAAAGCTGTTCCTGAAAGGCGAGAAGTGCTTTACCGACAAGTGTGCGATTGAACGTCGCAGCTACGCACCTGGCCAGCATGGTCAGAAAAGCGGTGCTCGTTTGTCCGGATACGGCGTGCAGCTGCGTGAAAAACAGAAGATCCGCCGTATCTACGGCGTGCTTGAAGGACAGTTCCGCCTTACGTATAAAAAGGCTGACAGTCGCAAGGGTGTGACGGGTGAAAATCTGCTGATCATGCTTGAGTCGCGCCTGGATTCGGTCTGTTATCGCATGGGCTTTGGTGCATCGCGCACGGAGGCGCGCCAGATCGTTCGCCACAACGGCATCAAGATCAATGGACGTCGCGTCAATATACCGTCCTACCAGGTTCGTGCCGGTGATGTGGTTGAGGTGGCCGATGCCGCGAAAGCTCAATTGCGTATCAAGGCTGCGGCGGAAGCTGCGACCGTGCGCGGTTTTGCTGAATGGGTCGAAGTTGACGTCAAAGCGCTTAAAGGTACGTTTAAAGCTGCCCCGCAACGTGCCGATTTGCCGCCGACGATTAATGAATCATTAGTGGTCGAACTGTACTCCAAATAATGTTTATGGCGCGTCCCCCTAAGTGGATGCGTCAAGAACCAAATCCTGTCAGCCCTAAGGAATAGCCTGCTATGCAAAGCGCTACGGAATTTCTCAAGCCGCGTATTGTCGAAGTTGATCGCACTTCTCCTCTTCATGCAAAAGTTATCATGGAGCCGTTTGAGAGGGGATACGGCCATACGCTTGGTAATGCGTTACGACGCATTTTGTTGTCATCCATGGTTGGTTATGCGCCGACTGAGGTGACTATTAGCGGTGTGGTCCATGAATACTCCACAATTGAAGGCGTGCAGGAAGATGTCGTAGACATTCTTCTCAACCTCAAAGGCGTGGCATTCAAGATGCACAACAAGTCTGAAGCTGTGCTCAAAGTCTCCAAATCGGGTGAAGGCGTTGTGACCGCCGGTGATATTGAAGTCGGTCATGATGTCGAAGTGCTGAATCCGGATCATGTGATTGCCCACCTGACCAAGGGCGGCAAATTAGACATGGAAATCAAGGTTGAGAGTGGCCGTGGTTACCAGCCTTCAACAATTCGCAAAGTATCTGAAGAAACACGAGGTGTCGGTTCTATTCTGGTTGATGCGTCGTTTAGCCCGGTGCGCCGTGTGTCTTATGCGGTTGAGAGCGCTCGCGTAGAACAGCGTACTGATCTTGACCGTCTGGTGATTGATATCGAGACAAACGGTGTCGTTGAGCCTGAAGAAGCCGTGCGTACTGCGGCACGTATTTTGGTTAACCAGTTGTCTGTTTTTGCTGATCTTGAAGGCACGCCTACAGAGTCAGAGGCGCCACGTTCACCCCAGGTCGATCCGATGCTGATGCGTCCGGTAGACGATCTTGAACTCACGGTTCGCTCGGCCAATTGCCTGAAAGCTGAAAACATTTATTTTATCGGCGATCTGATTCAGCGTTCAGAGACCGAATTGTTGCGTACGCCTAACCTGGGCCGCAAATCCTTGAATGAAATTAAGGATGTGCTTTCCAATAAAGGCCTTTCGCTCGGCATGAAGCTGGATAATTGGCCACCTGCAGGCCTGGAAAAAGTTTAAATAAATTTCATTAGTCAATAATAAAGTGCGGGGCATCTTGGCCGATGCCCTAGCCAAAGAATAACATTTCAAAGGAATAGCCATGCGTCACCGCAAATCGAACCGTAAACTTAATCGAACCACGAGCCATCGTTTGGCGATGTTTCGTAACATGAGCAATTCACTGCTAAAGCATGAAGTCATCAAGACCACCTTGCCTAAAGCCAAGGAATTGCGCCGCTTTGTCGAGCCGTTGATTACATTAGGCAAGACGCCCAGCCTGGCAAACCATCGCCTGGCATTTGATCGCCTGCGTGACCGCGAAATGGTCATGAAATTGTTTGGTGAATTAGGCCCGCGCTATAAAGCACGCCCGGGCGGCTACTTGCGCATTTTAAAATATGGCTTTCGCGTTGGTGATAACGCGCCGATGGCTTTGATCGAGATGGTTGACCGCCCTGATAGCGACGCGCCGACTGTTGAAGTCGAGTAAGGCTGGCGGACTCGCCGCGTAAGCGCGAGGTCAGTGTGTGAAAAAAAGCCGGGTTAGCCGGCTTTTTTTACGCCCGTGTTGCGCACCGACAGCAGACTTGGCATATTGGTGCTTCAGATATTTTCGGGAATACGTGTGATTGTCCTCTTTACTGATTTCGGCATTCAGGATCCCTACGTGGGCCAAGTAAAAGCCCGTCTGTTGGAACTGGCGCCCGCGCAGCCCGTCGTGGATTTGTTACACGAGGCACCTGCTTACAACGCGCATGCCAGTTCGCACCTGCTTGCCGCATTTGCGCCGACTTTCCCGCCCGGAACCGTATTTCTTGCGGTGGTCGATCCCGGGGTGGGCACGTTGCGTGATGCCGCCGTGGTGCTGAGCGGAGGCCGGTGGTATGTGGGGCCGGACAACGGTCTGATGTCTGTTGTATCTGCGCGTAATAGCGACACCAAGTTGTGGCACATCGTATGGCAACCCGCAGTCTTGTCAGCCAGCTTCCATGGACGCGATTTGTTTGCCGTGATCGCCGCTGAAATCGCGCGGGGCGAATTCCCTGCCGACAAGCTCCAAGAGGTTGCCAAGCTGGATGTCGAATTTGATGCGGGCGATCTGGCGCGCGTGGTTTATCTGGACCATTTTGGCAATGCCTGGACGGGGATACGCGGTGCGCACATACCCAAAAATGTAAGGGTTAGTGTGAGAGGCGAACATTTCAAACACAGCGAGAGTTTCGGTTTCGTGAGCCGTGGAGAGGGTTTCTGGTTTGTGAATAGCGCTGGTTTAGTCGAGCTGGCGGTCAATCGGGGCAATGCCGCGCAAAACCTTGGCTTGGTTGTGGGCGACCCGGTTCAGATTCAATACCCCAATTGAGCCATTTTACTCAGGCGAACACGCCGCCGCTGCCCGCTATGCAGCTAACGCTCGACATAAGTGTTGCGCTTTCTCCCTTGCGCTCCGTAGTGGTTGAGGCTTGCGCAGGCAGTGGTAAGACGTGGTTGTTGGTGTCACGCATGATTCGGCTGCTGCTTGCAGGGGCTGCACCGTCCGAATTGCTTGCAATCACTTTTACCCGCAAGGCAGCACAGGAAATGACCGACCGGCTGTATGACTGGCTGCGGGTGTTGGCGTTGGGCAGTGATGCAGAGGTGCGGGGTTTTCTGCGTCAGCGCGAAGTGCCAGAGGGTGAGATTGCGGCTATGCTGCCGCGCGCCCGTGGATTGCTGGAAGCCGTTCTGGTTGCAAATCCAGGTCCGACGGTAACCACTTTCCACGGCTGGTTTCTGGATTTGCTCAAGCGTGCGCCGTTGGAGGCAGGACTGCCGTGGGGCGCCCCTCTGCTGGATCAGGAGAAACGCCTGCAGCGCGAAGTCTGGGAAACACTGGCAGCGCGGTGGGCCGATGAAGTGGATACGCCGCACGCGCTGGCTTTGGCTGAACTTCTGGCTGAGCCGGGTGCGCATAATCTGGAAAAAATGCTGTTCAATTTTATGGCGCGGCGAATTGAGTGGTGGGCTTATACCAAAGGTCAAGCTGATCCGGTAGGACATGCGTTAATGGCGCTTCGGACCACCTTGCGTTTCGACCCGGAAGCGGACCCGGTGACCCTGTTCTGGGCTGATGAGTTAAAGGTGGCGCGCGTCAAACGGGTGGGGGGTGCGCTAGAGAAGGGCTCGAAAACAGAGCGTGAACGGGCGCTACCGATTATCAATTGCCTCACGTCCGCACCCTCTGTTGCGCATGATGCGCTGATGAAATATTTGATGACGGCGGGCGCCCGGCGCAAGAAAAAAGCGACCAAAGAATTGGAGCAAGCACTGGGTGCCGAGCTGGATACATTTTTGCGTGATGTGGAGTCGCTCGAAACCGAACTGGAAAATATTGCCGACCGCCAAGCCGAAATTCGCGTCTGGCATCTTAATCGTCATGGCCTGTTACTTGGGCATGCCATGCTGCAAGCTTATCAGGATGCCAAAACGCAGCAGGGCGTGATTGATTTTTCCGATGCGGAGTGGCTGGGCTGCGAGCTGCTGCAAAGCGAAGAACATGCGCCGGGTATGAATCTCAAGCTGGATGCGCGTTACAAACATCTGCTGCTGGACGAGTTTCAGGACACCAATCCTTTGCAATTGCAGGCACTGTCAGCGTGGCTCAACGAAAGCCATTCCGCCGATTCGGCGATGACGGTGTTTATGGTGGGCGACCCGAAACAGGCGATATATCGTTTTCGGCGCGGCGAGGCGCGGGTATTTGAGGCGGCCAGCCAGTTTTTGCAGGCGGGTTTTGGCGCGGCGCGATTGACGAACAATATGACCAGGCGATTAGCGCCAGCGCTCGTGGCGGCGATCAATCCCGTATTCGCGAATGAGTCCGGATTTGAACTGCACTGCGCCGCACCAGAAAATGCAGCGTTACCGGGCGCACTGCGCTGCCTGCTGTTGCAGGCAGAAAAGTCCGCGAAACCGATTGAAATTGAATTGCGCAACCCGCTCACCACACCGTATCCGGAAGCCGCCGACCGTGCGGTACATCTGGAAGCCGAACAATTCGCCCAGGTTCTGTATGAAGAGATACTGGGGAAATGGCAAATCCACGATGCGCGTGGCACTCATGCTGCACACGCCGGTGATGTCATGGCGCTGGTGAAAAAGCGCACGCATTTGCAGATTTATGAGCGTGCGCTGGAGGCGCGGGGTATTCCGTTTGTTACCTCGCGCCGAGGCGGATTACTGCATGCGCTCGAAGCGCAGGATTTGATCGCTCTGCTTGAAACCCTGGTGATGCCGCATGCCGATTTGAAGCTCGCACACAGCCTTAAATGCCCGGTGTTTGCGTGTACTGACGGTGACTTGCT
>Ga0315270_10002264_pt1 | contig 10184 bp, 9 predicted proteins | sample C1_bottom_MG_FD_204932 | JGI IMG/M metagenome (GOLD analysis project Ga0315270, IMG submission 204932) | Sediment microbial communities from Yellowstone Lake, YNP, Wyoming, USA - C1_bottom | ecosystem: Environmental > Aquatic > Freshwater > Lake > Sediment | place: USA: Wyoming | collected... | reverse complement strand
CGTTGCTGGCATTACCGCGCCGACATCGGCAGAAATGCACAGCACGCTACCCTGTGCGCGCGTTGCGTCAGCAATCTGGAAGGCGTGAATGAAGGACGGCGATATGCTTAAATCGGCGCTCAATTTTATTTTTCCTGGCACATCTACAGCAGGTGAAAAAAGGGAGTTAATGGGCTGGCTGAGCCTGTCTGCTTTGATTATTGTGTTGGATCAGATCAGCAAGCTGTGGATCAGCGGCCATTTCGTCTACGGCGAAAGCCTGCGCGTGACGGGGTTCTTTAATCTGGTGCTGGCGCACAACACCGGCGCTGCTTTCAGTTTTTTAAACGACGCCAGCGGCTGGCAGCGCTGGATGTTCAGCGCCATCGCCATCGTGGCCGCGGTATGGATAGTGCGCTTATTGCGCCAGCATGCAAAACAGACCTTGTTTTGTGTGGCGTTGACGCTGGTGCTGGGCGGCGCACTGGGCAACCTGATCGACCGCGTCGCTTATGGTTATGTGGTGGACTTCCTGGATTTTTACTGGGGCAACCAGCACTTTCCCGCGTTCAATATAGCCGACTCCGCGATCTCGGTGGGTGCAGCGCTGATATTGCTGGACAGCTTTAGAAAGAAATAAATGGACATCATACTTGCCAATCCACGCGGTTTTTGTGCCGGTGTTGACCGCGCCATTGAGATGGTCGAGCGCGCACTGACCCTGCACGGTGCCCCTATCTATGTGCGTCACGAGGTCGTGCACAATAAATTTGTGGTGGAAAACCTGCGCACAAAAGGCGCGGTGTTTATCGAAGACCTTGCCGATGTGCCGCCCGGCAGCATCCTGATCTTCAGCGCGCATGGTGTGTCGCAGGCTGTGCGGCAGGAAGCGGCAACGCGCGGTTTTACGCTGTTTGACGCGACCTGCCCGCTGGTGACCAAGGTGCATAACGAGGTCGCCCGCCTGCGCGAGAAGGGCAAGGAAATTATCATGATAGGCCATGCCGGCCACCCCGAAGTCGAAGGCACCATGGGGCAGAGTGTAGGCAGCATGTATCTGGTGGAATCCCCGGCTGACGTGCAGCTGCTGCAAGTGAAAGACGAAAACAACCTCGCCTTTGTCACCCAGACTACGCTGTCTATCGACGACACCATTACCATCATCGCCGCGCTAAAGGCCCGCTTTCCCACCATTGTCGGGCCGAAAAAAGACGACATCTGCTATGCGACGCAAAATCGCCAGGACGCAGTCAAACAGCTGGCCAGACAATGCGATGTAGTGATTGTGGTTGGCTCCCCCAGCAGCTCCAACTCCAACCGCCTGCGTGAAGTGGCGCGCAACATGAGCGTGCCCGCCTATCTGGTGGACAACGCGACCGAACTCAATCCGGAATGGCTGCAGGGCAAGCTGCATATAGGCATCAGTGCCGGTGCTTCTGCTCCAGAGGTGCTGGTGCAGGATGTGATTGCACGACTGAAAGAACTGGGCGCAAGCAGCGTGCGTGAGCTGGAAGGAATCCCTGAAAATGTGGTGTTCTCCTTGCCCAAAAATTTGCAGAGTGGCGCTTGAAACTAAGCAGAATCACGCTGCACTTTTTGCACTTGGGACTTGAAGCCGCCCCGTAATACTTTCCGTTTGTGACGAAAATAATACCTCTTGTCCTAATTCTGACTTGTTCAGCTATCCACTGAATGTGAAAACGATTTAGTATTCAAACAAGTTAGTATTTCGAAGATTGTTATTGGAGTGGCACATGAAGCACATAAAAGGTTTTACCTTGATCGAACTGATGATAGTGGTGGCCGTAGTAGCGATACTGACCGCAGTAGCGATTCCCAGTTATAAGGATTACATCATCAAGGGTAATCGTGCTGCCGCTCAGGCTTTCATGGTTAACGTGGAAAACCGCGAGAAACAATATCTACTTGATGTCCGAGCCTATTCGAATGTTTTGGGTTCAACGGGACTGGGACTAACGTCACCTGATAACGTTGACAAATTTTATTCAATTACGATCGCCACTTCATCAGCCCCTCCAACTTTCACCATTACTGCAACACCAAGAGCCGCAACCAGGCAAGCGAATGACGGTAATTTGACGCTGGATAGTACTGGCGCAAAGACTCCAGCAAGTAAATGGTAAGAGTGAAATGAAAACGTATAGCCGTCTCTCTTCTGGTTTTACCTTGGTAGAGCTGCTTCTTGTGATAACGATTGCAGGGATATTGGCCGCTGTTGCATTACCTAGCTTTAGATCACTCACTCAAAGCCAGCAAGTTAAAGCCGCCAGCTTTGAAATGTTTGCTACCTTTATTTTGGCCAGGAGCGAGGCCATTAAGCGCAACAGCAGCGTCACGGTGGCAACAACAGGTAGCTGGCAGGACGGCTGGACCATCACCTCAAGTACTGGTGAAGCAATCAAGTCACATGGCGCGCTCAAGGGAAGCTTGGTTACCAGCGGTTCGACCAGTGTGGTGTACGCGAGAACCGGCAGAGTTACTAATTCGACCGCACCTTCCTTCCAAATTGGCGATTCAACGGCAACTGCAGCTAATGTGCGCTGCATTAAGATTGATTTAAGTGGAATGCCGCGCACCATCAAAGGAGGCTGCTAATGAACGTCTCCAAAATAACCGGTTTCAGTCTGGTCGAGATTCTGGTAACCATTGTGATTCTGATGGTGGGCCTTCTGGGTTTGGCTGGTTTGCAGGGGTTTGCCCTGAGTTCTCAGCTGGAGTCATACCAACGTTCTCAAGCGTTGATTTTGCTGAAAGATATGGAAAATAGAATGAATGCCAATCGCTTAAATGCGGCATCTTATCAAGTATCTATGCTTGGCACAGGGATTACTTGTCCAGTAGGGTCTTCGCTTGCCAGTCAAGATTTAAACCAGTGGTGTAACGCGCTGTTGGGAGCCGCCGAGGCGCAGGGCGGGGTGAATCCAGGCGCCATGATAGGCGCGCGTGGCTGCATCACTCAGACTGTTGCACCGGCGTCAGGTGTGGCTGCTCAATATTTGGTAGCCGTGGCGTGGCAGGGATTGCACGCGACCAAAGCGCCGAATATCACTTGCGGGTCTGGGCAATATGGTAGTAACGATGACATGCGCCGTGTGGTTGCAGTACCGGTCAATATAGCAGACGTGTTAACTCTAAATTGATATGAACTCATCCATGCGCACCTACATTGTTACCAATTATCGCGTTCAACGTGGATTGTCGCTAATTGAGCTGATGATCTCCATTACCATCGGTTTGCTTATCCTTGTAGCTTTGACCACTCTATTCGTCAATCAAAGCCAGATGCGTACCGAGCTGGATAAATCCACTCGCATGATAGAGAACGGGCGCTATGCGATGGATTTGCTATCAGATAACTTGCGGCTGGCCGGATTTTACGATGCACTGGATCCCTCATCGATTACTCTCCCTAGCTCTATCACTGACCCCTGCAGCGCAACTCCTACAGTCATGGCCCCAATGCTCCCTCTACATATCGGCGGCTATGATGCTGCCGGGTCAGGGGCAAGCATAGCAACTCCGCCTTGCAGTTTGACCTCACTGAAAAATGGGAGTGACATTTTAGTATTGCGTTACGCAGACACTGCCTCCCCTGTGTTACAAGCATCAGCAGTGAGTGCCACACATTACATTCAGGTATCGAAATGTAGTTTTGATATACAGAGGTTTATTCTTTCTTCTACTCCGTCCAGCTTCACCCTTCGTAAGAGTTCTCAACTGAATCCCTGTACGGCATCCAGTTCCACACCTTATGCCGACTTAAGGCGTTACATCGTGCAGACCTATTTTGTTTCGACTGACAACAACTCTGGCGATGGTATCCCAACCTTGAAGCGCAAGGAGCTTAACCCGGATGGATCGGGATCTTTCGTCACCACACCGCTGGTCGAGGGCATCGAATACATGCAGCTCGAATATGGGATTGACGGTATAGATACCGATGGAGACGGTATTCCTGATCGTTTTAATAGTGGAGACATGGATGGCGAGGTTGATGCTTACGTTACATGTTCAGCATGTTCCATTGCTCAATGGGCGAACGTGGTAACGGTGAAACTCTATGTCATCGCCCGCAATATCGAAAAGACCCCCGGTTACACAGACGCCAAGACCTATAACCTCGGGCAGGCCGGGACGTTCGGGCCATTTAACGACCAATACAAACGCCACGTTTACACCCAGGTAGTTCGTTTGGTCAACCCATCAAGCCGTAAGGAAGTGCAATGACTCTATTTTGTATTAAGCGGCGAACGGGGATAGCAGGGCAGCGCGGTAGTACTTTGCTGGTCGCACTGGTAATGCTGGTGCTGTTGACACTGACTGCCATCTCAGCGATGAATGCCAGCACCGGCAGCATTCAGGTGGTAGGCAATGCACAATTCCGTGAAGAGGCCAATGCCGTAGCGCAGCAGGCGATAGAGAAGGTCATTAGTAACAAGAGCTTCACGGTTACTCCACCAAGTCAGCAGACCTTCGACGTGAATGGGGACGGCACCCCCGATTTCAACGTAACATTTACGCCTGCTCCTGTATGCACTTCCCACTATTATGCGGATCCACATTTGAATGTGTTGGATGCCGCGTGTAAAGGCATAATTAAATGTGATTGGACGGTATGGGACATCACGGCTGTCGTTACCGACCTCAATGGCTCAGGCGCGGCATCCACGATTCACCAAGGGATACGGGTCATCAAAAGCCAAGTGGATTCTTCTGCTGCTTGCTGATTTGTTGGTAGATTGTTATGAATAATTGGAGGTTGCCATGAATAAGTTGAACAAGACTCTGTATGCTATCGCATTATGTAGTGTGCTTGCCCCAATGAGCACCTGCCTGGCGGAAGACATCGATATTTATGCCAAACCGGCAAGTAGCACGGGCGTAGGCAACCCCAATATTCTGATCATTATCGACAACAGTGCGAACTGGGCGGCTGCTAACCAGGGCTGGCCGGGCGGTATCAAGCAGGGCGAGTCTGAGCTCCGTGCGGTGCGTACAGTCGCCTCCGAACTCGACAATAAGGTCAACCTCGGTCTGATGCTGTTTACTCCGGGTTCTGGAACCAATAAGAATGGCGGCTACGTGCGCTTCAATATACGCCCGATGAATCAAACCAACAAGACTGCACTTTCGGATTTGATTGGGTATTCGACAGGTTGTGTCGACGGGGCAAACAGTCTGAACACTACACCCAACTGCATCTTGAAAAACTTCAATACATCCACTGAAAAAACCAATACTGCCAGTACCGATTACAGCGCGGTTATGTTCGAGGCTTTCAAATATTTCGGTGGCTACACCAGCCCGGCACACGCCACGGATGACGTGGCAGGTTCTCCACTAAGTGCCAGCCAATTTGGCCCAGCACGCTATGCCGGCAATCCTGATGCAAAATCAGATCCCTATGCATATACGCTGACAACTGATACAAATCGGACGACCTATATTCCACCCATCACCAGCACCGATAATTGCGCCAAGACCTATGTCATCTTCATAGGCAATGGTTTCCCGTCACAGGACTCAGGTTCCTCGCTGCTGAGCGGGGTGGGTGGCAATACAACACAATTGCTGTTGAACGATCTGGCTGTTAGCACCACGAGCTCCACTACGACCAGCCTGCTCACAACAACAGCGTGCGGCACCTACGCCAGTGTCGCCGACTGTCAGACCGCCGCTGCCACAACGTATGGCACCCAATACAGCAGCTATTCATGCAATGTCGCCAGCACCTGTTCATCCGGTTCGACAACCTCTGCTACGACTGTGCTGGGTACATCTGCCTGTGGCACCTATGCAAGTGCTACTGACTGTGCAACCGCTATTGCGACACTTTATCCCGGCTATAGTAGCTATTCCTGCACCAACGCGACAGCGTGTACATTTAATACCAGTAATCCTACCCACCCAGTCGTGGCCGATACCGGGTGTATTTCCACCAACCTTAACAGCGCGTCGTCATGCACCACCTACGGCAATACCAACTACCCAAGTTATAGCGGATTTACCTGCACCAGTCTTGGTAATACCGGTTGCAGTACGGGTAATAAGCATTGGTCGATCGATGCCACGACTAAAATAAACAGTGGAAATGCCTACACGATGAACGGCATTACAACCACGACCACCGCCAGCTCGTCTACTAGCTACAACATTTATGGCACGGCCACAACAACGACAACCGCATATACACCCACAGGTAGCTTCTCCGCGCCTACTACCGCCAACATCAACTATGCCGATGAGTGGGCGCGCTTCATGAATAAGACCGATGTGAACAGCGCAACTGGGCGTCAGAATGTGCTCACCTATACCATCGACGTCTACAAGGATCAGCAGGATCAAAACGAAACCAAGCTGTTGTTGAGCATGGCGCGTGCCGGAGGCGGTAAATATTTCGCGGCAACCAACGAAGATGCTATCAAGACAGCGTTGCGCAAGATCGTCTCGGAAATTCAGGCTACCAATAGTGTGTTTGCTTCTTCCAGCCTGCCGGTGAGCGTTAATACCCAGGGCACTTACCTGAATCAGGTGTTTATGGGCATGTTTCGCCCGGACATTACTGCTGCACCCCGTTGGTTCGGCAATCTCAAACAGTATAAATTCAAGTTTTTCAATGGGGATTTGAAGTTGTCCGATAAGAACGGATATGAGGCGATCAGCTCCACCACAGGTTTTATAACCTCCTGTGCCGCCAGTTTCTGGGGTACTGATACGGGAGCATATTGGGATTATCCTAACTCACAAGCTTTAGGCACGTGTACGGCAATCTCCTCGGCCTTCCCATCTTTAGGATCAAGTTCCCTTTTCTCGGATAATCCGGATGGTGAAGTGGTGGAAAAAGGCGGGGTGGCACAACACTTGCGCGGGGCCATGTCCAGCAGCGGCACCCTGACTTCCAGCTCACAGAAGTATGTGGTATGTAGCGGCTCTCTGGTAGCAGGAGAGGGTTGCCGCAAGCTTTTAACTTGTGACGGCTCCAGCACAACCAGTTGCACCTCACTGACAAGCTTTGACAATTCCAACACCTCCATTACGACAACCAATCTCAATTTGCCGGTTGCCACTGCCGTTGAGCGCACCAATACAATTAATTGGATCCGGGGGCAGGACATAGACAACGAAAACGCAAATTTCGACACAAGCGGCGCTCCTATTACCAATGAAGTCCGTCCTTCGGTGCATGGCGGGGTAGTGCATGCGCAGCCTGGAGTAGTGGATTACGGCGGAACCACCGGCGTGGTGGCTTTCTATGGTGCCGATGATGGTGTATTTCATGCCGTCAAGGCTAAGCAGCCCGACACCGACGGAAGTGAGCTTTGGGGCTTTATTGCGCCGGAGACTTATAATAAATTTTATCGCCTGCGGGATAACGGTGCAACCACAACACCCCTGATTAGTTTCCCTGCAGATCCCGTCAGTGCGCAGCCTACAGGCACGGCACGCAAAGATTATTTCTTTGATGGTTCGATCGGGATATATCAAACATCTTCCACAGTATGGCTCTACACTGGCATGCGCCGGGGTGGACGCGCCATCTATGCTTTCGACATTAGTACGCCTAGCAGCCCTACGCTTAAGTGGCGAAAAGGTTGTTTTACCAATGACACCACCAATGACACCAGTTGCAATACCGGCTGGTCAGGCATCGGCCAGACTTGGTCCAAACCGGCAATCGGCTACCTCAGTGGCTACGTAGATGGCAACAGTAATCCTAAGCCGGTATTGATTTTTGGGGGCGGCTATGACACTTGTGAGGACAATGACAGCCAGATTCCATGTTCTGGTACACGCAAAGGTTCGCAGGTATGGTTCGTCGATGCAGATGCCGGTAATATTATTCGCACCTATCCGGTCAGCGCCAGTGTTACTGGGGATGCCGCACTGTTGACCGATAATAGCGGTAATGTGACCTACGTGTATGTTACCGATCTGAGTGGTCGAATTTATCGTATTAATGTTGGCAGTTACGATGGCTCAACGCTGACTGCAAGCAGTAGCAATACTGCGTTTATTGCGGCAGGATGGACAAGTAATGCCAGCACTTCCACTAGCCTCATTGCCAATCTGAGCGAAACTGGACAGGCCCGCAAATTTATCAACGGGCCGGATGTTGTCGAAGACCAAAATTTTAACGCCGTGTTGGTTGGCTCGGGTGACCGTGAACATCCCTTAATTAACAGTTATGCCTGCAATAATTTTGCTACCTCCCCTGCAGGTACCTTTGTGACCAACCAGTTCTATATGGTTAAGGATACCCCTAGTGCCTATTCGACCCCTACTGTAGCAGCTGATCTGACCGATGTGACGACGCCCTCGTCGACTATTAATTCTGTCGGATGGAAGTTCAATTTAGCTGCATGCGAACAGTCTGTTAATAAGTCTCTGACCATTGCTGGTACCACTTATTTTGGAACTAATATGCCGTCATCAGCTTCTGGTTCTTCTTGCAGCGCGAATCTGGGTGTCGCCAATGGCTATGCGGTGAATTACCTAAATGGCAATGCGTCCACTGGCAGCGCTCGTTTTGCATCGTACCTTGGCGGCGGCATGCCACCTTCCCCGGTGGGCGGGATGGTGGATATCGACGGAGTCAGGGTACCGTTCCTCATCGGAGGTATAGACACATCGCTTGCTAATGGCTCTGCGTTTCAGGTAACCAAGCCAAATATTGACCCGAAGAGCAAAAGATACCGTTCGTACTGGTATATTCAAAACGATTGATGTGGAATGCCCCGTGTTGCTCAACTAAACGCATTCATAGCCTGCAGTCGGAGAGAGCAATCTGTTTCTATAAATGAGTACTCGTTCGCGCTGTCTGGTAGCCATTGCCACATCTTTGATGCTGCACATTGTCTTTTTTGCGTTGTTGATTAGCTTTGTTTTCGCAGATGGCGCCTTGAATATGGGCACCCGTCAGACCAGTTCCGGTCTTGCAGTTAATTTAACGCAGTCGCCAAGGCCAGAATTACCTTCTACCCAACGTACTGTGTCGAATTCGCCCACAGGCGACACTTTTAACCAATCCAGTAGGGTAGGTACATCGTCATCTGCTGCTACCGTAATTTCCAGCAGCTATTTTCCTGTGAGAGAACTGGATGTCATTCCAGTGATACGGCGTGAAATCAATATCTATCCGGCTGAAATAAGTACACAGCAAGAGAGCAGTGGTAAGATTATTATTGGCTTATGGATAAATGAATCTGGGCATGTGGTGAAATCCGAGTTGTTAGAATCAGATATGCCTGAGATTTATGGGGAAATTGCCACTCACGCCTTTTTGCAGGCGGATTTTCAGCCGGGTATGAAGAACGGTAACGCCGTCAAATCAATGGTCAAAGTGGTGTTAATCTACTCTTCTCAGTCCCAGGATCGCTAATACGAAAATTTTCATTTTTTTATTTTTCTGGTTTTAGAGGCGATAAATTAAGTTTTGAGTCACGTTGTAATCTTGAATCATTTACTTGCTTAACCTCGAAGCCTACGCCACCAGTTTTACTGGTGGTGTAAATGGAGCAGTTTTTTGAATTCTGAATATTTAATCATCGGTGCTGGTGTGGCTGGTCTGGCATCTGCTCAGCACCTGCTGTTGCAGGGTGCCACGGTTACAGTAGTGGAGCGCGGCGCGGTCGGGCAGGAATCATCCTGGGCGGGTGGTGGCATCGTGGCGCCGCTGTGCCCGTGGGATTATGCGGATGAAGTCACGCGGCTGACCAGCCTGGGTGCGGTATTGTTTCCGCAGTGGGCTGCAGATTTGCATGCTGCGACGGGTATCGACCCTGAATATGAGGTGAGCGGTATGCTGGTGCTGCCGCCGTTTAACCGTTCCCTGGCGCGGCAATGGTGCGATAAGCATGAGTTCAGGCTGGAGCTAAAAGATGATGGCTTGCTGTTGCCTGAGGTCGCGCAGGTGCGCAATCCGCGCCTGGTTCAGGCATTGCGCAAACATGTTGAAATGCTCGGCGGGTGTATCGTCGAGCACTGCGAGCTGCAGGGGATATCGTCCGAAGGAGAGCGGGTGCAGTCAGTTTCCACCTCGTGCGGTGAGTTCAGTGCGGGTCGTTATATAGTGAGCGCCGGGGCTTGGAGCACGCAGGTGCTGGGGGAATACGCGCTGCAGCTAGACATCAGGCCGATGCGCGGGCAAATGCTGCTTTTTAAGTTTAATGATACGGCGACCACCG
>Ga0315270_10002263_pt1 | contig 10184 bp, 6 predicted proteins | sample C1_bottom_MG_FD_204932 | JGI IMG/M metagenome (GOLD analysis project Ga0315270, IMG submission 204932) | Sediment microbial communities from Yellowstone Lake, YNP, Wyoming, USA - C1_bottom | ecosystem: Environmental > Aquatic > Freshwater > Lake > Sediment | place: USA: Wyoming | collected... | reverse complement strand
GTTGGCAACCGCCAGTCCGTATAGCCACCTATATTATTCAGCCCTTCAGAATTATTCATCTCATCACAATAGGCCAGCGCTTTCTCCCAGGTCATGGCTTTGGGAGAACCGTCTTGCTGCCACATCAGCCCGGTAGATGTATCCGTAACCGTACCGTTGCCGTTGACTACAAAAGTTGATTGGGACTGTCCCCCGCGAACGGCACGGACATAGTAGTTGCGGCTCTTCTCGAATCCGTAGACGTGGACACCGCCGTAGACAAAACCCAGGCTCCACGCACTCTTTGTATCTTCCGCACGGGAAGTAGAGGACCAATAATAGGACGATTGGGTGTTCGGAAAATAAGTGGTATTGATGGTCGGCCCCGGATACGGAATATCGCAGTTTACGATAGAGTCCAGCTCTTTGATGGTGGGTAGCCGCCAGTCAGAATATCCGCCAAAACGGGCACTGTTCAGGGCGTGGATAAAAGCTTCGGTGTCTGTGCCGTGGCCCGGGATTCCGACATTGCCGCCATTGGTAGCAGGGTTGCTGTCGTACCAGGTATAGGTGTTGTCCGCGTCAAGTGGATTGTCGTAATTCTTTGCTCCGTCAAAGTCCTGTTTGTTCTCCCAGATCAGGCCGGTGACATTGTCCCGCACCATCACCCAGGATGTGGCTGAATCCGGCAATGCATTTCCGCTGCCATCCAGTTTGGTGTAGGACATCGGGTTGATGCTGTTGTTGGCGTCCTGGCCATAAAGTGCCTGACCCGGTGAGGGGCAGGTGATGACATTGCCTGAAACGTCATAACACTTCGATTGCCCGGTATCCGGAACCGGTTGAACCGTTGTGGGTGCTTGTGTCACCGTCACATCCACCGGACTGCTCGTTGCACCGCTGGTAGCGTTTATACGGATGGTAGCTGTGCGGCTTGAGGCTATGGTGTTGGCAGAATAACTGCAAGTGATCGTTCCGGAATTGTTTCCGCTGGCTCCAGATGTAATCTGCAGCCAACTGCTGTCTGAAATTACCGCTGCTGTCCAGGGCATTGTTGTTCCGGTTACGGTGTTGGAAACGCTGAATGTGGTCGTACCGGTATCCTTTGACACATCCCGGGTAGGTGGAGTTACTGAAAGCACGGGTGTGGGTGCTTGTGTCACCGTCACATCCATCGGGCTGCCAGTCACATCCACCAGGATGGCCGTTTCGCCGCTGGTGGCGGTAATACGGATGGTAGCGGTGCGGCTTGAGGTCGTGGTGTTGGCGGAATAACTGCAAGTGATGGTTCCGAAATTGCTTCCGATAGTTCCAGATGTAATCTGCAGCCAACTGCTGCCCGAAGTTACCGATGCTGCCCAGAACATTATTGTTCCGGTTACGGTATTGGAAACGCTGAACGTGGTCTTACCGGTATCCTTTGGCACATCCCGGGTGGCCGGGCTAACGAAAAGAATCGCTGTGGGTGCTTGCGTCACAGTCACATCTACCGGGCTGCCCGTTGCACCTCTGGTGGCGGTTATACGGATGGTAGCCGTGCGGCTTGAGGTCGTGGTGTTGGCAGAATAACCGCAAGTGATGATTCCGGAATTGCTTCCGCTGGTTCCTGATGTAATCTGCAGCCAACTGCTGCCCGAAGTTACCGAGGCTGTCCAGGGCATTGTTGTTCCGGTTACCGTGTTGGAAACGCTGAATGTGGTCGTACCGGCATTCTTTGACACATCCCGGGTGGCCGGGCTAACGAAAATATCCGCTGTGGGTGCTTGTATCACCGTCACATCCACCGGACTGTTCTTTGTGCCACTGGAAGTTATACGGATGGTAGCGGTGCGGCTTAAGGCTGTGGTGTTAGCAGAGTAACTGCAAGTGATGGTTCCGGAATTGTAGCCGCTGGTTCCAGAAGTAATCTGCAGCCAACTGGCGCCTGAAGTTACAGAGGCTTGCCAGGTAAAAATGTTGGCGGTGGTGGTTCCTAATCCGATGAATTCAGTATCGACCTTAACGTTGACATTTTCGATGAAATCAACGCTGAATGTGGTCGTACCGGCTTCCTTTTCCACATCCCGGATGGCCGGACTCACGAAAAGAACCCGTGGTGTGGGTGCCTGTGTCACCATCACAACCACCGGGCTGTTCGATGCATATGCGGCTATACTGATGGTAGCGGTGCGGCTTAAAGTTGTGGTGTTGGCATCATACCCGCAGGTGATGGTTCCGGGTTTGCTGCCGCTAGCTCCAGATGTAATCCTCAGCCAACTGCTTGCGGGTGTTACCGAGGCTGCCCATGAGAAGTCGAATATCTCTTCTCCAACGTTTACCTTGAAGTCGACGTTGAACGTGACCGTTCCGGCATCCCCTGCCACATACTGGGTGGTAGGACTTACTGAAAGCGAAAACCCATCGGCCGACACAACCGCTGTAAACATCAGCATAATAAATCCAAAAGCACTTACCCATGTTTTGTTCATGCCGATTTTCCTTATTTTGATGTCTGCCTGCGAACCGCCTCCCAGCACTCAGGGTAATCTTACCTGGTTCGATTGTCACTACACTATTTCCACAGGTAATTTTGATGTGCTTTGGCGCTTGAATCTAAATGGTACCTGAAACATCGAGTTGGTGCTTGCCAACTACATCAACGGTACTATGAATCGGGCTCTAACCCCAACCTTTAATTGTTACACTTTGGATGCCTGGAGGGTAATGGATCGATCTCTTCCAACGGTAATGGTCTGAGCATGTTCAATGATAAGAAATGGCTTATTTGAAATTTTCCGTAGCACCTGCCGTGCATTTTGTCAACAACATTTACAGCAAGTCTCGCTGAAAGCCCAGATATATGTGAAGGGAGTAAAAAAGCCAAACAAAGTGAAAGAAATGAAGCAGGTGGATATCAAAGCGCGGAGGGTGATCGTATTTACCCTGAAATTGTTGCCAAGAAATTTGGGCGGAACACAGAAATAATGGTGTGTCAAGAAATTTGAAGATACAACATATTGATTCGACTTATTTTGTGAATATTTTTTTCATCATCGCTCCAATCTGTTTTACCGCTTTTCCTTGAGAAGAGCCGGGGCTTGCATCACGCCCCTCTTGATGAGGTGAGTTCTGCGATTCTACGGGCGCCGCCGGCTCGATTTCCGCAAGACGCCCTCCTCCCAAAAACCTGAAATCCGGTCCCTGGGCGCTTAGCGAAAGACGATGGTCCGGTTCCAGCATCCCCTGGCCTTCAACAATCCTGCCGTTTATCTGGACCAGGTTTTTTCCGGTCAGATCTTTTATCCAATACTGCTCCTGGTAATAAAAAATCTGGGCATGACGCTCAAAAACAGCAGGATGATCGAGCCTGAAATCACATTGAGCACCGCTTCCGATCGTTACCGGAAGTGCGTTATAGGATTGCAGGGTCGGGCCGTACTGGACAACAAGGGATTTTTTAACCTGCTGAATCGGAATATCACCTGAATGCTGTACCTGAGGCGGTGGCGAACTAATGGGCAAAACTGAAACCGGTTGCGACTCACCAACGAGTCGTTCCGGATGCGGCGTCGGCGCAGGTGGTGGAGATTTAACCCGGAGCGGCTCAGGTGCAATGGGGGCAGAAAAGGCCGCAGGTTGCACCGAACCGGCAACACCAGCCGTCCCTTCCATTGTTTGTGTGAGAAAGCTGACCTTGGGCCCGCCCTCGGCAAAAAGGATGACATCCCCATCTTTAAGAATGGCCTCTTTCACCTGTTTGCCATTCACAAATGTGCCGTTCGTGCTCTGATCCATCAACATGAAGCGATTGCCCTCACGAACAATGCGGGCATGAACACGGGAAATAATGGCCAAATCCTTGGGAAAGCATACCTGGCAGGTGTTGCTCCGGCCGATGAAAATCTCCGGCTGGTTGAACTCCTGAATTTCCCCTTTCAACGGGCCTTCCATATGAATAAGCTGAATAACAATGGCAGGTGGTTGTTTCATGATCTTTTGACTCTGTGAACGGTTGAAGCCGCAGACGGCTTGTAAATATCAAAATAGTAACTACTCAGCCATCTGAAAAACAGTCTCCTCACCGCTTTTAAAAGTGTAGTGGATATAATCAGGAGTTGGTAGCGTCAGTTTCAGAGACTTCAAATTTTCGTATCTTTTCCAAGAGTTCTCATATATAATAAACATGATTGTTTGTCGAGCAAAACTTAATACTACGCCTGAGCAATTACCAAAATATTAGTATTTATAGATAATAATTTCAAATGGATGTCAAGTAGTTTCATTGCGGAATAGAAGGTAAGACGGTACAACCTGTCATGTTCAGAATCCTCTCGTTTGGCAAAACGGACTGCGGCCTTCGGCGCTCCAACAACGAAGATGCTTTTCTTGTGAAACCGGAATTCGGTTTTTACCTGGTGGCGGACGGCATGGGGGGGGCTGCCGCCGGTGAACTGGCCAGCCAGATTTTTTCGGAAACTGCTCTGGAAGTGTTTTCCGCTGCAGACCTTTCCCATTCAGATCCCGTCAAGCTTGTCCAACAGAGTTTTATATCGGCAAACGACCGGATTTTAAAACATACCGATGAATTTCCAGAGCATAAAGGCATGGGGTGTACCGCCGAGATCATGGCTTTTTCCGGGGATAAATTTATCCTGGGCCATATGGGGGACAGCCGAACTTATCGCTTTAAAAACGGGCGACTCAAACAGCTGTCCCAGGATCATTCTCTTGTCCAGGAGCAGATGGATAAGGGCCTTATCACGCCGGAAGAGGCCAGAAAACACACGATGAAAAACGTGATTTTACGGGCTGTGGGGGTGGATGAAACCCCTGCCCTTGATCTGGTTCGGGGGAACCTGTCGACTGGTGATCTTTTCCTTCTCTGCTCGGATGGTCTTACGGATATGGTTGAAGATGCGGACTTACTGCCAGTGCTTGCGTCAACAGCTCATCTGACACAGAAAGCGGAAAAGCTGGTTGAGCTTGCCAAGGCCGCCGGCGGCTATGACAATATTACGGTGGTGTTGATCGAAATCGTATGAAGCTTAAGCCTTATGCCTGCCATATTTTTCTCCTGATAGCCCTCATCACTGTTGCCGAATCAGGTTATAGCGCTTCAGAGGCCGTGGAGAAACAGATTCCACTGCCCATCGGTGAGATGACCGATATGCTGGTAAAATGGTGGGGTGACGCCGGGTATCAGATTCAACGTTCCGAACCGGAAGCAGGATATGTGAGGTTTCATGCCCTAAAGGGCTCCGAAAACTGGCAGGTTGATCTTGCCCCTCACTCCGCACTGGCAACCCGGGTCATCGTCTGCTTTTCAGGAATGAGCCCTGAAATTCGGCAACAACAATTTTGGGACCACATATCGCATTACATCCATAATCCGTCGACTGAAGAGCTGCGAGACTCCGACCGGCACATTCCGACAGATGTTCTATCCAAGATGGAATCGGTGGTCTGTATCAATGCCCGATCGGATGAAAATAACGACCAGTTTTCAGGGTTCATTATCGATACCAATGGTCTCGTTCTCTGCACGGCGCATGCTCTGGGAAACAGCCAGGATCTCACCGTCACGCTCTACGATGGTCAGGAGGTTAAGGCGAAGCTTCTTTTTAAGGACCCCCATAAGGATCTTTCGCTACTTCAAATCGCTTTGAAAACAAAGGCAGCAATCCAGCTTTCCGAAGGCCGGAATCTCCTTGGAATGGGAGAAACCGTTTATACGGTGGGATGTCCTGTCAATTTGCGGGGAACCGTTTATTCCGGAACCATCAACAGTCCGCCGCGGAAAATGAATGATCTGCCGCTGTGGCAGGCGCACATGGAAATCTATCCCGGCAGCAGTGGCAGCCCGGTATTTGACGTTAACGGGAAGATCGTTGCCATGGTTAAGGGAAGATATCGCGGAACAACCACGACTGCGTTTTTAATCCCCATGGAAACCATTTTAATTTTCTTCAAAGAGAAAAAATTTTAATGAGATTCGGTCGATACGAAATCGAAAAAGAGTTGGGGAAAGGCGCCATGGGCATCGTCTATCAAGCTCATGACCCTCAGATTGACCGACGGGTCGCATTGAAGGTACTTCGACCGGAACGGGTCACCAGTGAAGATTTTGCACAGCGGTTTTTAAAGGAAGCCCGGGCCATCGGCCGGCTTTCCCACCCTCATATCGTAACTGTTTACGATGTGGGAAATGACCATGGGACCGTCTATATTGCCATGGAGTTTTTGGACGGCCGGCCCCTGGATGAAATATTGCGGGAAAAATCACTCGATCTAAAAGACATTGTCAATATCGGCATCCAGGTCGCTAAAAGCCTCGACTATGCTCACGGGCAGCGTATTGTTCACAGGGACATTAAGCCGTCCAACATCATGCTCACTTCAGACGGCATCGTGAAAATTACCGACTTCGGTATCGCCCGGATTGAAGACCCCGCCGCCGCCCAACTCACCCAGGCCGGTGAAATACTGGGAACGCCCACTTACATGTCGCCCGAGCAGGTAAGCGGGCAAGCGGTGGATGGCCGATCCGATCTATACTCTCTGGGGGTTATCCTCTACGAAACATCCACCGGACGAAGACCGTTCACCGGAAAAAATATTGCCGCCATTTTCAACGCCATTACCAGCGAAGTTCCGGAAGACCCAATGGCGTCAGAACCGTTTGTCGCACGTGGAGGTTCGAGAGTTCTTGCAGAACTGATACTAAAATGCCTTAGCAAAACACCGAAAGACCGATTTCAGAGCGGGAAATCGATGGCGGAAGCTTTGTCGACATGCCTTGAAGAAAGCGCCGGAGAGAAAGCCAAAAAAACACGCATTGTAAAAAAAGCCAGGAAAACAGGTTTATACGCTGCCATTGCCGGTTGTATGTTGGCTGCAATAGTCGGTTTTTTCTGGTTTCAAACCAGTCGGAAAACTCCGGTGCTGCCCACACCAATTTCCGAGCCCAAACCGGTTTCAGTATTAAACGTCAGCAGCAATCCGTCGAGCGCTCAAGTTTATCTGGACGGATTTTTTAAAGGCAACACCCCCTTGAAACTCGAGCTCCCCAGTGCGAAATACGAAGTCCGTGTGAGCCTTAATGATTATTACGAGTATGAGGCACAGGTTCAACTTAAGGACTCAGGCGAATTGCCGCTTTTTGTTCGCTTGGTCCCGATGAAATAATGGTTCATTGGCACACACAGACGAACACGAACAATGGATTTCAACAATACTTTTTTTAACCACATTCTTTTTCGGACTCACGACTCAAGACTGTCGTCAGGAGGTAAATGATGCGCCGGATTTCAGTTATTCTCACAGAATGTTTAATTGCTTTATTGCTATCCATGGCAGGCGATCGCCTGTGTGTTGCCGAAATTACCCCTGGGCAGACGGCTCCCGGCTGTTCTCTGAAAGATACCGGTGGGAAAGCCTATGATCTTTCCAACATGACATCCCAGCCAATGGTGATTCTGTACTTTTTTGATGCGGATTCGCGGCCGAGCCAGGAAGGCCTTCTCAGTCTGGATAAACTGACAAAACGCTTCAAAGGTCAAGAGCTCGTCGTATGGGGGATTACGACATCCGCGCGGGAATCCACCGTCAGATTCGTATCTCAAATCAATCCGGTATTCCCGGTTCTCCTCGATCCGGGTAATGTCAGCGATCTTTATGCCGCCCGAACGATTCTACCGACCATTTGCATCCTCGGGCCGGACCGGAAAGTCCTCGACTATTTCCAGGGCGGAGGTAAAACCACTGAAATCATGCTGGTAAGGCTTGCTGAAAGAACCCTTCAACAAAAACAAACCGTAGTAGCCAAGGCCATTAGCGATACGGTAATCGAGAAGAACCCCGAAAATATCAAAGCCAAAACCGTCAAAGGATATGCGGAAATCAAGGATGGCAACCTGGCAAACGCCGAAAAAATATTCCAGAACGTATCCGCGGGAAAAGGCGAAGGGGAGATTCTAGGAAAGGAAGGTCTGAGCGCCGTTTATGCCAAAAAAGGGGATACGCAAAAAGCCATGAGGATCGCACAGGAAGTCGAGCAGGTGGCGCCGGAAAGATCTTATGCGCATCTGGTCAAGGCAGACATTCTTTACAGCCAGAAGAAAAACAGCGAAGCTGCGGCTGAATACGGAAAAGCAGCGACAAAAAAAGAGGGGGAAATCTATCAAAAATCTGTTGCGCTTAATCAGTCCGGGCGTTTCCATGCAAATCTGGGCAAATTCGACCAGGCGAGATCACTATATGACCAGGCCGTAAAAATAGATCCCTATTATGTGGAGGCAACTTCCAACAAGGGAATGACCTATGAAAAAGAAGGTAAATGGGAAAATGCCCTGACATCCTACCGTCAAGCTCAGAGCCTCGATAAAACAGATACATTTGCAGCCGTGCTTGCCCAAAAAGCCGAGCAGATGCTCGCCCTGCAGAAAAATACCGAAAAACGAAACCAGATCGACCGGCTGGTGAAAGACCTTGCCGAACGATTTCGGCAGCAGCAGAAAGAAACGCCCAAATCGAAAGACGCCTGGACATCGCGCCCCATGATATTGACTTTTGTGGATCTTCAGGAAAAAGGCGGTCTTTCCGAAAGAGATGGGTTCTCAACCGTCATTACCACCGAACTTGGCGATAAACTCAATGCTTCCGGCAGAATAAAAGTCGTTGAGCGAGTGGTGTTGGATCAACTCCTCTCGGAATTAAATTTAGGTTCATCAGATCTGGCGGACCCTGAAACTTCTCTGAAGCTTGGACGGGTGCTTGCCGCAAAAATCATCGGCACCGGCACGTTGCTTCATATGCCCAACAGCACCCTGATGAGTCTCCGGCTCATCGATACGGAAACCACATCTGTGCCAAAGGTGATCACCCAGGAACTGGATTCGGGGGATACGCTTCCCAAAACACTTCATGGCCTGACACGCGAAATCCTCACCACGATTATTCAGAAATATCCGCTTCAAGGATATCTTGTCCAGGCATCGGAAGAAAAAGTCATGCTAAACCTGGGGACAAAACAGGGGGTGGTGCTTGGCACCCAATTCGAGGTCATCGAAACGCAGGCACCCATTGAGTACAAAGGCAAAATGCTCCAGGGTTCACCCAAGGCGGTTGGTCAGATTGAGATTGTAAGCGCGGAACCGGACCTAAGTTACGCAAAGGTCATCAAAAAAGACCGGGCACTGAAACAGGATGACCAGGTTGTTGAGAAGATGACATCAGCCCTGTAGAAGAGGAAAGATCATGAAACAATCCGTGCTCGCCACTTTAATATGCTTTCTCCTATATGGCTGCGCCGCGGCGCCTGTGGCGCCGCCCGCTGTTCCATCCGAGAAAAAACCGATGATAGCAGTCTGGGATCTGGAAGACCTGAGTCCTTTGGGAATCGCTCAAATGGATCTGGGGAATCTTCTTTCAGCCAGGATTATGGAAACCGTTCAGCAAACGGGTGGTTACACGGTGGTCGAAAGGGAGAAACTGGAGATAGCGCTAAGGGAGCTTAATCTTGGCTCATCGTCTCTTGCCGATCCATCCACGCAACTTCGTATCGGTCGGATCGCAGGCGCAAGATTGATGATATTCGGCGTTTACCAGGTAGTAGCGGATCAGATGCGGCTTGATTTGCGAATCGTGGAAGTTGAAACAGGCCGCATCATAAAAACAGCCGAAAAAACAGCCGCAGGCGGTGATCTTTCCGGATGGCTCAAAGCGGCGGAAGCCGCAGCAAAAGAGTTGATTTAACTTTCCAAAGAATCCTAAAACATTGCTGTCAACATAACGCTGGCGATAAACCCTGTGTAAGTTACGTCATCGGTGTGGTACCAGTTGCGTCCAACGTCAAGAATGTAACCGCCGAGGCCGAATTCTCCCCTTAAGAGCGGAGTGAACTGCCTTGCGATGGCGCACGTAAGTGACGTCTTCTGTCTGTCTCCAATATAAAATGGAGAATCAGACGCATAGTCATTTTCTAACATCCACAGATAGGATAATTGAGACCGAAGGGTGGTTACTTTGGATAAATTGTATTTCCAGGATAAATCGGCACTCCACTCATTGCCGTAACTGTTACGTTCTTCCGTTGTCAAAATTTGGCCTCCTTCCTGGAATCCACTCTTTCCCCTGAAAATTCCCTGCACTGTCAGCTTGGCTTCCCAATCGGTCTGGTAGTAATTTATGCCGGCCCCGCCGAGGGAAAAATTGCCTTCTTCGTAATA
>Ga0315270_10002262_pt1 | contig 10185 bp, 7 predicted proteins | sample C1_bottom_MG_FD_204932 | JGI IMG/M metagenome (GOLD analysis project Ga0315270, IMG submission 204932) | Sediment microbial communities from Yellowstone Lake, YNP, Wyoming, USA - C1_bottom | ecosystem: Environmental > Aquatic > Freshwater > Lake > Sediment | place: USA: Wyoming | collected... | reverse complement strand
TTAAAAATTTAATTCTCTATCCCACCAAATTAATCACTTTTCCTGGAACGATGATTATTTTATTTGGCGTTTTTCCGTCCAATTGTTTTAAAGTTCTTTCGTCTTTCATAATGATTTCCTGAATTTCAGGCACAGTCAAATCCAAAGACAATTCGATGGTGAAACGCATTTTTCCGTTGAAAGAAACTGGATATTCCTTGCTGCTTTCCACCAAATGTTTTTCATCCAATTTTGGAAAATCTACCGTCGAAATCGAACCTGAATTTCCTAATTGACTCCATAATTCCTCAGCAATATGTGGCGCATAAGACGAAATCAAAATCGCTAACGGCTCTAAAATCGCACGAGAATGACAATTTTGCGTTGATAATTCATTCACGCAAATCATAAATTGTGAAACCGAAGTATTGAAAGAGAAACCTTCAATATCTTCTGCTACTTTTTTGATGGTTTTGTGTAACGATTTTAAGTTGTCTTTTGTTGGCGTGTCGTTGTTTACGATTAAACCATTTTCGTCAAAATACAAACGCCACAATTTTTTAAGAAAACCAAAAACTCCCGAAATTCCTGCTGTATTCCAAGGTTTAGCTTGTTCCAATGGTCCTAAAAACATTTCGTACAAACGCAAAGTGTCTGCTCCGTATTCATTGCAAATATCATCTGGAGTTACCACATTGTATTTGGATTTTGACATTTTTTCGATTTCGCGACCGACGATGTATTTTCCGTTTTCTAATATAAACTCAGTGTTTTCGAAATCTGGTCTCCAGTTTATTAATTTTTCAACATTTAAAACATTCGAATTGTCAACTAAATCAACCCAAACGGTATGAACTCTCAAATTTGTTTTTGATATTAAGCCTTTCTCTAAAGTTCCTTTGCCATATTTATTTTGTTTAAAATGATTCTCAAATAATTCAAAATTTACATTTTCAAGCTTGCCTTCATAAATATTTTCATATGTCTTTTGAGAAATTGCAAAATCTAATCCCAACAAACTAGTTGAATTTTCTATTTGATAATATACTTTAAGTATATAAACAAATGCACTCATTCCTAAAATCATTCCCTGATTAATCAGTTTTTTGAACGGTTCCTCGGTTGGTGCAAAACCCTTGTCTTTTAGGAATTTGTTCCAAAAACGGGAATACAATAAATGACCGGTTGCGTGTTCGCTTCCGCCAATGTATAAATCCACGCTTTCCCAATATTTCAATGCGTCTTTACTGGCAAATTCTCCGTCATTGTGAGCATCCATATAACGCATCCAATACCAAGAACTTCCCGCCCAACCTGGCATTGTGTTCAATTCTAATGGAAAGATAGTTTTGTTATCGACCAAGTTTGTGTCAACTACTTTATTATTTGCATTGTCCCAAGCCCAAACCAAAGCATTTCCCAAAGGCGGCAATCCGTCTTCGGTTGGCAAATATTTCTCTACTTCTGGCAAAACGATTGGCAAATGTTTTGCCTCAATCATTTGTGGCAAGCCATTCACATAATATACCGGAAACGGTTCGCCCCAATATCTTTGGCGAGAGAAAACCGCATCACGCAAACGGTAATTGATTTTTCCTTTACCCTGATTTATTTTTTCTAATTCTGCAATTACTTTTTTAGTTGCTTCTTTGTATCCTAATCCATTTAAAAAATCAGAATCTACCAATTGAAAACCTTCTTTGGCACCAAAAGCCGCTTCGGAAATGTCTTTATCAAAAATGTTTTTGATTTCGGGCATTCCGTTTTGTCCCTTGAAGAAGTTCGCAAAAGCATAATCTCTTTCATCGCCACAAGGAACCGCCATAACTGCACCCGTTCCGTAACCTGCGAGAACATAATCGCCAATCCAAACTGGAATCGGTTCTTTCGTAAATGGATGCTCAGCATACGCTCCCGTGAAAACTCCCGAAATGGTTTTTACATCCGCCATACGCTCTCTTTCGGAACGTTTTGCAGTTTTTTCGATGTAAGCCTCAACTGCAGATTTTTGTTCTGAAGTTGTGATTTGTGCCACCAATTCGTGTTCCGGTGCCAATGTCATAAACGTAACTCCAAAAATCGTGTCGGGACGAGTCGTAAAAACAGCAATACTTTTCGATTCCGAAGAAACAACAACTGCATTGTGCAATTCGTGTTTGATAATGTTTAGAACACTATCAATATTATTTAAAATTTGATTGGAGTTAAAACGGATTACTTTAAACCCTTTTTCCTCAAGAACTTTTGTGTTTTCTATATCTTCTTTTTGTTGTGTGGTATAAAAAATTCCACCATCAACTTCAATAATTATTTTTTTAGACAGCGAAACAAAATCTACAACATAATCATCTATTAAATGTTGTGGTGTAAATTCAGAAGCTAGTCCTTGATCTTTTAAATTCAACCAAAGTATTTCTTCAGCTTCGGTTGGATTAGGACGAATTTGTTTAACATTTGCTGTTCCCTCGACTGCGCTAGGGATGACATTGAAAGTGACCATCGCTCCAACGGATTTTCCAATCCAGTTTCTTTGACTTTCTTTGATGCTTTCGCTCCAATCGATGTCATTCAAACCTTGCAGTAAACGTTCTGCATAAGCAGAAATTCGCATACTCCATTGGGTCATTTTTTTGCGAATAACCGGAAATCCACCACGTTCCGAAACGCCATTTACGATTTCGTCATTGGCCAAAACAGTTCCCAATCCTGGACACCAGTTCACTTCGGTTTCGGCTAAATAAGTTAAACGATATTGTAAAAGTATTTTTTGTTGCTCATCTGACGAAAGTGCGTTCCATTCGCTTGATGAAAAAGTTGGAATATTATCGTCACAAACTGCATTTACATTGGCATTTCCTTCTGTTGAAAAAATCGAAATCAAGGTCGAAATATCTTCGGCTTTGTCGGAATTTTTATTGTACCAAGAATTAAATAATTGGATAAAAATCCATTGCGTGTGTTTGTAATAATCGGGATTCGAAGTACGTACTTCACGGCTCCAATCGAATGAAAATCCAATTTTGTCCAATTGTTTGCGATAACCGGCAATTTTATTTCCTTCTTTGTCCACGCCTCCATCAATATTTACCGAAGTTGTGTCTTCCGGACGTTGACCGGTTTGTATGGCATACTGTTCGGCTGGCAAACCAAAACTGTCGTAACCCATTGGATGCAAAACATTGAAACCGCAGTGTCTTTTGTATCTCGAATACACATCCGAAGCAATGTAACCCAACGGATGCCCAACGTGCAATCCCGCTCCAGATGGATAAGGAAACATATCCAAAACATAATATTTTGGTTTATCCTTCCCCAGCCCCCCCTCCGAAGGAGGGGAGCTAGGATTCTGTGCTGCAAATGTTTTATTGGTTTTCCAATAGTTTTGCCATTTGGCTTCGATTTCGTTCGGATTGTATTTCATTTTAAGTGTTATTTTAACCCTTTCAGGGTTTTGAACCCTGAAAGGGTTGCAAAAATTGAGTGGCAAATTTACATTTATTGTACGAAAGTTAAAAGTTTGAGCGTTATTAACTTTAAATAAAGAAATTGTTTGTTATTTTTACCCCATAATTCCAATAAACTATGGCTTCTAACTTTGATAAATTTCAAAAACGCAGGTTAATTTCCTCTTATTTCTCCGTTGTACTAAGTGTTTTCTTAGTGTTGTTCCTGTTAGGAATACTGGGCTTTTTTATTATAAATTCTCAAAAATTAGCTAACAATTTCAGAGAAAAAATTGCTATGACAGTATTTTTCAAGAACGATGCCAATGATAGTATTTTAAAGGCTTTTGGAAAAGAATTAAAAGCTGCAAAATTTACTAAATCTTTTGTATATGTTTCGAAAGAAGCAGCTGCAAAACAACATACCGACATTATTGGCGAAGACTTTATGACGTTTTTAGGCACAAATCCCCTGCAAAATTCTTATGACATCAACCTGAAAGCGGATTATGTAGAAAAAGACAGTATTGCAAAAATAGAAAGTCAATTACACAAGAACCCTATGGTTTCGGATATCGTTTATGACAAACAGTTGGTGAATTTAGTAAATGATAATATCAAAAAAGTAAGTATGTGGATATTGATAATTAGTGGTTTCTTAACTTTTATCGCTGTTTTATTGATTAATAGTTCTTTGCGTTTGTCGATTTATTCTCATCGATTTATTATTAAAACAATGCAAATGGTTGGTGCAACAAAAGCATTTATCAGAAAACCATTTGTGATGCGAAGCATCCGATTGGGTATGATTGGCGCAGGTTTAGCTATCATTGCGCTGATAGGAGTTTTAGTTTACCTCCAAGTTAATTTTCCGGATTTAGGAATTTTGGACGACAAATTACTGGTTGCCTTAGTGCTTTTGTTGGTTTTTGGAGCTGGTGTTTTGATTACCTGGATAAGCACTTATTTTGCAACGCAACGATTTTTGAATTTAAGAACCGATGATTTATATTAGATAGCAGAAAATGAAAAAAACCGATAAAAAACAAGAACAAAAACAAGAACACGTATTTCTTTTTGAGAAAATAAATTATAAAATTCTACTCATTGGTATTGCTGTGATTGCTCTTGGGTTCCTATTAATGTCAGGCGGCGGAAGTGATAATCCAAATGTTTTCAATGAAGAAATTTTTAACTTTAGAAGAATACGCTTAGCTCCAACAACCGTTTTAATTGGTTTTGGAATCACCATTTATGCTATTCTAAAAAATCCAAAAAAAGCATAAATGAATACTTTTCAAGCTATTATTATTGCCATTATTGAAGGAATTACTGAGTTTTTGCCTGTTTCTTCAACAGGTCATATGATTATAGCTTCTTCTTTTTTTGGTATTGAACACGATGAATTCACGAAACTTTTTACGATTGTTATCCAATTAGGAGCAATCCTTTCGGTGGTTGTTTTATATTTTAAACGCTTTTTCCAAACGTTTGACTTCTATTTTAAATTACTGGTAGCCTTTATTCCCGCTGTCGTTTTTGGATTATTGTTTAGTAAAAAAATTGATGCATTATTAGAAAGCCCATTGACTGTTGCAATTTCACTTTTGATAGGTGGAATTATTTTATTAAAAGTTGACGATTGGTTTACTGATTCTGAAGAAGTACAAACGTCGAACGAAATCAGTTATTTGCAGGCTTTCAAAATTGGTTTATTTCAATGTTTAGCTATGGTTCCCGGCGTTTCCCGAAGCGGCGCAAGCATTGTGGGTGGAATGTCACAGAAATTATCTCGAACAACTGCTGCGGAATTTTCATTCTTTCTTGCAGTGCCAACGATGCTTGGTGCGACAGCAAAAAAATGTTACGATTATTATAAAGACGGTCTTGTTCTTTCTCACGACCAAATTAATTTTTTGATTATTGGAAATGTTGTTGCCTTTGTCGTAGCGCTGATTGCTATTAAATCTTTTATCGGATTTTTAACAAAACACGGTTTCAAAGTATTTGGTTATTACCGCATTATTGCTGGAATTATTTTATTAGCAATTCACTTTTTCGTTCATCCCCTGACTGTAATTTAATGTCTGCTGAAGATTATTTAAACGGGCAAATCATCTTAATTGACAAACCTTTGCATTGGACTTCGTTTCAAGCGGTCAATAAAATGAAATATGCTTTAATTAATAAAGCTGGGCTTCCTAAAAAATTCAAAATTGGACACGCAGGAACTTTAGATCCATTGGCAAGCGGATTACTGTTGGTTTGTACCGGAAAATTTACGAAACGAATTACAGAACTTCAGGGTCAGACCAAAGAATATACTGGAACTTTCTATATTGGAGCGACCACACCTTCTTATGATTTAGAAACTGAAATTGATGAAACTTTCGAAACTTCACATATTGATGAGATTTTAATTTACGAAACGACGAAACAATTTTTGGGAGAAATTGACCAAAAACCACCAATTTTTTCGGCCATAAAAAAAGACGGAATCCGTCTATATGAGCACGCTCGTGCTGGAGAAATAGTAGAAATAGAGACGCGAAAAACGACCGTTCACGAATTCGAAATTACCCGAATTGCACTTCCCGAAGTCGATTTTAGAATCGTTTGCAGCAAAGGAACTTACATTCGTTCCTTAGCTTATGATTTTGGTAGAGCAATGAATTCCGGTTCGCATTTAACTGTTTTGCGAAGAACAAAAATTGGCGATTATGTCGTGAATGATGCTATGGACGTGACTTTATTTGAACAAAGCTTAATCCATTAATGTAATCAAAGTACTTTTATTCCATATTTTTTTACTTAACTACGCACTTATTGATTAATAATGAGTTGTGGTTTTACCTCCAAAAAGTGCAGTAGAGATGTAATCATAGAATTTTTCAAATAGATTTTTCATATGGCTGTTTTTTAAATTGTTAAACAATATTTAAACACCAATAAGAAAAGTAAATTAATAATAGTAGATTTGGTTGAGGTCACTAAATTACAATTTTTTTTATAAAAAAAAAATAAACATAAATTTTTTTTTAAAAAACTTATAAGCGCCTAACTTTTTAGCATTAAGCGTTTTATTCCAAGCAAATAATTTTAAGCTTCCCACTAAATCTGTTGTCAAATAAACATCACAATCATTCTGCCTGAAGTCAACAATAGATGGGTTTGTATCAAGGAAGCTAACACTCGTTATTTTTTTTTATAATTAAGAAAGGCAATTAAATTCTGTTCGTACTTATCGATTATTAAAAAACAAAATTTTATAAAATATTACGAAAAAGGCTATGGAAGTCACTTTACTTGAAGATTCAAAAAAAATATTTTCTGCCAATTGACGTTAAAAACAAAACCTAAATTAATTTTTCAAAAACATTATTTTAAAAAAATAGAATATGTCTATATTTGCACAACTCTATTCAACAAAACATGACTTGAGCTTGCGACAGCATGACTCCAAATTTTAAATATAAAAACGGAATGAAATATAAAAGAATTCTTCTAAAATTAAGTGGCGAAGCTTTAATGGGCGATCAACAATATGGTATTGATCCAGCAAGATTAGCCGAATATGCTGATGAAATCAAAAAAGTTCATGAAAAAGGAATTGAGATTGCCATCGTGATTGGCGGAGGAAATATCTTTAGAGGTGTTGCCGGCGCAAGCAAAGGTATGGATCGTGTTCAAGGTGATTATATGGGAATGTTGGCAACCGTTATAAACGGAATGGCATTACAAGGAGCACTCGAAGACAAAGGAATGAAAACTCGTTTGCAAACCGCCTTAAAAATGGAATCGATTGCTGAGCCTTATATAAAAAGAAGGGCTGATCGTCACCTCGAAAAAGGAAGAATCGTAATTTTTGGAGCAGGAACAGGAAACCCTTATTTTACAACAGATACTGCAGCTGTTTTACGTGGTGTGGAAATCAATGCCGACGTGATTTTGAAAGGAACTCGTGTAGATGGTGTTTACTCTGCTGATCCTGAAAAAGATGCTTCGGCAGTAAAATTTAATTATATCTCATTTGATGATGTGCTCAAAAAAGGATTGAATGTTATGGATACAACAGCCTTCACGTTGAGTCAGGAAAACAAACTTCCAATTGTAATTTTTGATATGAATAAGCAAGGAAATTTATTGAAAATTTGTGAAGGCAAAAACATTGGAACTGAAGTAAATATTTAGTTGATGGTTTTTGGTTGATGGTTTAACGTTAAACTTCCAACAACCCAAAACCCAAAACCCAAAACCTAAAAAAATGACTGAAGAAATTGAATTTATTTTAGATAGTACCCAAGAATCTATGGCAGGGTCTATCTCGCATTTAGAAAAATCATTTCTAAATATTCGTGCCGGAAAAGCAAATCCAGCAATGTTGGGAAGTGTTTTTGTTGATTATTATGGAGCGGCAACACCACTTTCACAAGTTTCAAATATCAACGTGCCTGATGCCAGAACAATAACTTTGCAGCCGTATGAAAAGAAAATGCTACAACCTATCGAGAAAGCGATTATGGTGGCAAACATTGGTTTCAACCCAATGAATAACGGAGATTTAATCATAATAAGCGTTCCTCCATTGACCGAAGAACGAAGGCGCGATCTTGCTAAACAAGCAAAATCAGAAGCCGAAGATGCAAAAGTTGGAATTAGAAACGCTCGTAAAGATGCCAATACAGAGATTAAAAAACTGGAAAAAGAAGGAACCTCCGAAGACATTTGTAAAAAAGCGGAAGAAGAAGTTCAAATCTTAACTAATAGTTATATCAAAAAAATTGACGAACATCTAGCTCACAAGGAAGCCGAAATTATGAAGGTGTAAAAAACCAATAAATAATAAAAAATCCGCTTAGAGCGGATTTTTTATTATTTAAATTATTGTTTTAAAATTAATACCGAAGGAACTCTTCTCAACCAAATACTGTGCGAATCCAAAAGAACTTTCCAGCTTTCGACACTGATAATCATCAAATCTAAGTTGGCTAAAAAATCTTTTTTAATGATTTTTTCATTCATCATTGTGATGTTTCCGGGGTATTTTTCTTCCAAAGAATTGATAGCGCTTTTGAGAACAAAATTAGTGTTTACGTTGCCGTTTACATCCAAAATCATAATTTGAGAATCATTGTTGTAAATTAATTTCTGTGCATAATCAATCAAAAAGGAGTCTTCTGAACTGAAAATTGGAATAATAACCTGATCGACTTGCTGCAATTCCTTATCAATCAAAATCCCTAGTGGAATCTTTGTTTTCGAAATAATCTGCCTAGTTCTTTCGTCAAAAGGGGAGTTCTCAAACAAACCTTCTTTCCCTGTGAATTTATCAATTAAACGATCGGGATTGATAATTCTCGTTGTGAATCCCAACACTTTTCCAAGCAATGATCCTTCAAAAATAGATTTTCCAAGTCCAACTAAAAGCAAATCATATTCTCCATTATTGGCAATTTCGGCAATATTAGATTCAATATCTACAGTTGCCTGAAATAGCGTTGCAATTTCTTGTTTCAAGACTTTTGACTCAGCAATTATAGGCAAAAATTTATCTTTTTCATATTGGTCTAAATTATAAGGATGCACTTCGTCGCTCAATGTGAGATGCATTGCAGTGATAGTTGATGTTTCTGTCTGTTTTTTAACTAAGCTATTTGCCAGTCTCAAAAGAGACTTCCCTTTTTCGTTGTTTCCAAATGAAAGTAAAATTTTGTATTTGTTGCCATTAGAGATTTCGTCCAAAATACCAACATCTTTTGTCTTAAAAATAAAATTAATTAAATTCAATGCCGGTCCAGTCATTGATGTGGTTACTAATGCCATAATAACCATCATTGTAAATACTTCGGGAGTAAGCACTTTTAAATCCAATCCAATATTTAAAACCACCAGTTCCATCAAGCCTCGTGTGTTCATCAAAGCGCCAATAGTTAAACTATCACGCCAACTTTGACCCACAAATTTTGCCGCTAAAGCACTTCCAAAAAACTTTCCAATAACAGCAACAAGAATAATAAAACCAGTAACTTTCCATAAAAAAGGATCATTTATCAGTCCAATTTCTGTTCGTAAACCTGTATAAACGAAAAATAATGGAAGTAATAATATCACTGAAACATCTTCCACTTTTTCTATGAACAGATTTCTGAATTTGGTTATATCCGGCATTATTACGCCTGTCATAAAAGCTCCGAAAAGAGCGTGTATACCAATAATTTCGGTAGTGTAAGAAGATATAATTAAGGTTAAAAAGAAAATGGCAACAACGGGTTTGTTTAAATTATCTTTTGTTCCGTATAATTCTCCAATTTTTTTCAAAAATGGTTTGACCACAAAAAGCATCATAATTACATAAGAGATTGCCAATCCAATAACGTAAAGTGAACTCACAAAAGTCCCTGCTTTTACAATAGCAATTACTGCGGCAAGTATGCACCAAGCCGTAATATCATCGGCAGCGGCACAAGTAATAACAATGGCTCCCAATTTGGTTTTATGAATCCCTCTTTCTTGCACAATTCTTGCCAAAACTGGGAATGCGGTTATGCTCATAGAGATTCCCATAAACAAGGCAAAAGGAAGAAAAGCAACGCCAATAGGAGCAAATTTAAAATATACAAAATAAGCCAGACCAATTCCCAAAGCAAATGGAATTACAATGCTGGCGTGACTAATAACAACGGCTTCTTTGGCTCTGTTTCTAAGTACTTTTAAGTCGAGTTCCATACCAATGACGAACATAAAAAGTATCAGACCAATTTGG
>Ga0315270_10002261_pt1 | contig 10185 bp, 9 predicted proteins | sample C1_bottom_MG_FD_204932 | JGI IMG/M metagenome (GOLD analysis project Ga0315270, IMG submission 204932) | Sediment microbial communities from Yellowstone Lake, YNP, Wyoming, USA - C1_bottom | ecosystem: Environmental > Aquatic > Freshwater > Lake > Sediment | place: USA: Wyoming | collected... | reverse complement strand
GTACGCTATGGGTGGGATCCTTCCGGATTGGGAAAGCTGCTGCACATCGTGAACCACCGAAGCATGCGGACCGATGGAAAGACCTGGCTATCGAAGATGGAGTTGCCTCAGATCACGATAGAAATGCCGATTGCCTGGGGTGGAGATTATGTCCAGGAGTTAGCTGTGGCCGGCAGCGATGCTGTGCCTGCGACCGATGAGGCGAAAACAGCAAACAAAGCCGTTTGGGAGATAGTTGAACCGTTTGATGGATTCGAACGATGGCTCGAATGTGCCCGTCGCGCCGTCCGTATCCCGAGTGAGGGGCTGGGGATACTCGTCGACTACAAGGATTCCACCGGGTCGACGAATGTGCGCGACCACTACTTCGGCCATGCGGCCTATACCCGTCTCAACGCGATGCTCTTCAACACAACTGAAATCGTGCGGAGCTTTTACGCATCATAGAGATACCTAAGTCTTGCCCAGCACCAAAGGATGGTCAAAAAAACCTTTCAGCAAGGCCGCAGCGAGCGACTAAGGATGATCCTTTCCAAGCTTGCTCGTGTACCTTGTCCCGGGATGGTTCGGATGAGTCCCCCACTGCGCGCGTCCAACGAGGGCCTTCTGAGGCCGCGCGTTGCGCGAGCACAGGGGACTCACCGAGCCATCCCATCCCCTGCTGAAGGCCCTTTTCAACATCCGTCACCCTTCGCGCAACTGCACCGCCAGCGGCTCCCAGGAAAATATGCCGTCCAGGTAGGCATGGCCATTCGGGGTAGTGGCGACAAGTTCGATGGATTCGTAGACACTAATCGTCGTGCCGCTGCCGGCTGAAGCGGAGACTTGCATCGTGAGAGCTGCGCTCGGGGCAGGTGACGCAATGTCCTGATGCGTCCGCAACTGCTTGGGTGAGGCGAAAAGATTCACGAACCGGGCGGGCGGCGCCTGACGAAACTCGCCGTCATAGGTCACCCACAGCCGCACAGTGGCCGACACATGGGAATACCACTCGTCTCCGATCGCATTCGATTCAACCCAATTGAACAGGGTGTTCACCCGCGACATAATCGACACCGTCGTCGGTTCCAGCGAGGCGGGAATCTGCAGCAGAGTCGTGTAGCCCGCGTGGACGTAGCCGAGCGTATCCCAGAGCGAAGGATTCGCCCCGACGCGCGCCTGGACCGATTTATTCGGCAGCACATGCTCCACGTAGTGGGGATTTGCAGCAAGACGGAGATAGTGCGTATCTTCAAGATATTTGATCTGATCGAGCCTGCACAGCGTTTCATCCCGATCGCCGAATCCAATGGTGTTCGGCGCCGAGACACTATCCGCTCCAGTAAAGATGAGCTTGCTCCAGCCGATCGGCGCAATGCAGCTGGCACTCGCCGACCCGTTCAGCTTCTCCAGCACCGCCACACGGCTCTTGATGTCGTTGAAAACCGACTCCAGCCCCTCTTTCGTTCCACGAACCCGTTCGACCAACAGGGTCTTTTCAAGTTTCCGTTGTTCTTCGAGTTGCCGCACAAACGAGGCTGTCTGCCGATCGAGTTCCAACACTGGTGCCATCGGATCCCCCTTTTCATATTCATATAACGTCCTCTACGCCGCACATGTAAACCATGGGGAGATCAGCAAGATAGGTGCCTGCCTAACCACGCGCAAATTGGCTCTGGATAAGGGTGAATCGAAGGCAAAGACCGACTATGAGGACAGGTTTGAACGCGCCTTCAGCAGGCTCCTGGAAAACTGTTGTTGCACGTCAGTATGTCTTGCCAACAGCGATATCGAAGATTGTCTCACGGCCAGCCGGGCGCCAACGCGTTTCAATGAGTGCCTTAAATCGCTCCAGATCTCCCTGGATGCGCTGAGACACTACTTCCAATGCCTCTCCCGCAGGTTCGGCGACACCCTGAGAGTCATACTCTAATTGCAGCATGACCTTTGACTTGGCATCCGCGAGCCGGTGAAATGTCACGACCCAACCCATGATGACACTGCCTCGACTCGTCCACGCGAGACGCTGGTCCGCAGCCTGCTCTGTAATCTCCGTATCCCACTCTTTTACCTGACCCGCGATCTCCGCTTTCCAATGAAACCGCTTACCATCCAGCCGTGTGACTTCTTTCACACCTTCCATGAACTGGGGAAACTCCTCAAATTTCATCCATTGAGCGTAGGCGGTATACTCAGGCACGTTAACGTCAATGGACTTCTCAATGGTCGACATGCGTTCCTCTTTTCGTAACTCTGAATGAGTCGGTCTGTATAGATCTATGATTGGAACTCAGGGTCTGGGTAACGATGTCGGCCAGTTCGTGGTCAGTCTCTTCGTCGCGTTGCGCATACTATCGCAATCCGCTCCCGTGACTCACAACCCGACTACGACGGCGACAACCCTACGGGGTCAGACTCCTTTATTTTCTCCAGTGCGTGCCTCTGACTTTGCATCATTTTCACGCCCACACTTCCAGCAGGCAGTAAACAGACCAACATGCTTCTCCCCACATCCAGCGCAAACCCACATGGGTCGCTCGACTTCATCTCCGCTTCCCTGTTCCTCCAGAAGCTCCTTGGCTCGATCAAAATCAGCATCGTTTACCACCCACAATTCCGGGAACACCTCAACGAACGGAACTTCACCCGCCAGACTGGATCCTTGCTGATTTCTTATTGTGCAGAGAATACCATCGGTACTCAGAAATTCTTTTAATGACTCAACCTCAATTAAGCTTTGAGAGACAAAGAGTCGTTTCATATGTCTCTCGGGCTAGGAGGCGCAGTCTCTAGCAAGGGCCAGCGAGTGCGCTTCTATTTTTCGCATGGCCTCTCGATCGTAAACCTTCTCGCCGCAAGCTGGACACTCATAAAACTCCAGTCGCGGGACTGAATATGTTTGGCCATGAACCTTGCCGGTCCACTTTCGCCTAACCTTTTTAATTTTGTCGTTGCCGCAGGTGGGGCATTTGGTAACAACAATCATTTCTGGTCCGGCCTCTTAATCAAGGATGCGTCGCTCTCCAATGCGGGTGACGTCGACCTGGGAGCCCGACCGCCCGCAGCGGGGTCCCTACACTGGGCGGGGTGCGAGGACGGTCGGGCTGGTCGACGACAGGACCCGCTCTTCGATCACGGATGCGCCACTCGCCAGTTGTGTCCTGTCCCCAGATCGACTTTTAAGGGCACCGACAGACCCATCTTCTTTCCCGTCGCTTCCATCTCTGTCTTCACGAGGTGCTTCGCCTCTTCCAAATCCTTCTCCGGCACTTCGAAGATCAACTCGTCGTGGACTTGAAGAATCATCTTGGCATGTGGCATCTCGTGGTGCAGCAGATTGTTCACATTGATCATCGCTACCTTGATGAGATCCGCGGCTGAGCCCTGAATCGGGCTATTCACCGCCATGCGTTCGCCGAAGCCACGCTGCACCGGATCGCCGCTCTGCAACTCGGGAATCGGGCGCCGCCGGCCGAGGATCGTGGTCGTGTAGCCTTTTGTTTTACCTTCTTCGATATTCCGGTCCATCAAGGCGCGCACGGCGGAAAACTTTTCAAAGAACGTCTCGATGTACTTCTTCGCGTCCGCTTGCGACACGCCGATATTCGAGGCCAGGCCGAACGGACTGATCCCATACACAATGCCGAAGACCACCGTCTTGGCCACACGGCGCATGTCCCGTGTGATCTGACTGGAATGCAGACCGAAAATCTCCATAGCCGTTGCCATGTGGATGTCCTCCCCCTTGGCAAACACGGCGAGCAAGCGCGGATCCTGCGACAGGTGCGCGAGGATGCGCGGCTCGATCTGGCTGTAATCGGCGCAGAGGAGGGTGTGGCCAGGTGGCGCGATGAAGGCTTCTCTGATTCGCAATCCGTACTCGCCCTTCACCGGAATATTCTGCAGATTCGGCTCGGTTGAAGAGAGCCGTCCGGTCGCTGCGACGGTCTGATTGAGGGACGTATGGAGCCGCTTGGTCTCTGGATTCACCAATTCTGGCAATGCGTCCACATAGGTGGACTTGAGTTTGCTAAGGCTTCGATAGTTCACGATCTGCGCGGGCAATTCATGCTGGGTGGCCAGCTGCGTCAACGTGTCTTCATCGGTCGAGTAGCCGGTCTTGGTTTTCCTGATCGGTTTGAGTCCCAGCTTCTCGAACAACACCGTAGCAAGCTGCTTCGGCGAATTGATGTTGAACTCGCCGCCGGCCGCCACGGCAATCGTCTCCATGATCTTATCGAGGTCCCTCTCCAATTCCTTGCTGAGGGTGCGGAGCCCCTCGACATCCAATAAGAATCCGTTTCGCTCGATCTCGGCCAATACCGGCACCAGTGGCATTTCCACGTCGGTGAAGAGCGTGAGGCTTCCCTGTTCCGACAACCGTTCCGTCAAAGGCTGAGCAAGCTTGGCCAGCACGGACGCGGCCTCCGTCGCCTCTTCTCGTGATCCTATGTCCTCCTCGTCGAATAGGGATTTTGGAGCAGCCTTTTCCTTGTGCCCTGATCCCAGCCGATGATCCAGTATTTCCAGCGCGATGGTCCCAAGCTGATGATCCCGGCGATTGGGATTGAGCAGATAGTCCGCCACCATCGTATCCAGATAGGGGCCGGAGAGGGTGATTCCAATTCTGTGAAACAGCAGCAAGGTCAATTTCAGGTCGTGGACGACTTTGGTTCTCGTGTGGTCATGCAGCAATGCAATGATGGGCCGCATGTAGGCATGGACATCGAGCGGAATGAACGCGGTCTTATCTCCCGAGGACAGCGCAATTCCCCGCACATCCGTCTGTGTGTCAGTTCCAGGTGAAAGCAGACATTGCAAGCCAAGGGCATCTCCCTGCGGCAAGCCCTCCAGGAATCGCTTCGCAGAGGGCTCGTCCTGCACGAGCTCAGTCGCCACCGCCACCTCCTTTTCAACTGGCGTGAAGGATGGCTGAAAGGATTTGAGGAGTGTGGTGAATCCCAGTTCGCGTAACAAATCGATGAGCTGGTCCTGATGCGGCGGCTTCACATGATAGGTCGCGGAATCGAATGTCACAGGGCTATCCAGTTGGATGGTCGCCAGCCGTCGGCTGAGACGAGCGTTTTCAGCCTGTTCAATCAGCAAGGCCTTGATCCGAGGCGGCGAGACCTCCTCGACACGGCGCAAGAGTTCTTCTATCGTGCCGAACTGGGCAATCAGCTTCATCGCCGTCTTCTCACCGATGCCCTTCACGCCGGGAATATTGTCCGCCGCGTCGCCCATGAGCCCCATGATCTCCACGACGCGCGCCGGCTCTACGCCGAAACGTTCGCGGCATTCTGCTTCGCCGAGCCACCTGTCTTTCACCGGATCATAGATGCGAACGTGGGGCGTCAGGAGCTGGAGCATGTCCTTGTCGCCAGTGACAATGACAACGTCGAACCCGGCCTGCTCGGCCTGGTGTGCCAGCGTGCCGATCAAGTCGTCCGCTTCATATCCAGCTTGCCGGACGGCAGGAATGTTGAGCGCATCCACCACCCGGTGGATGTAGGGAATCTGGGCGCTCATGCCTTCCGGCATCGGCGGCCGCTGCGCTTTGTAGGCCGTAAACTCCGCGTGGCGCAACGTCGGACCCTTTTCGTCGAATGCCACGACGAGGCCATCCGGCTTCTTCTCCCGAATGATCTTCAGCAACGTCGTCGTAAATCCGAGGATGGCGTTAGTCTGGAGACCTTTGGAATTATTTAGGGCCGGCAGAGCAAAAAACGCACGATAGATATAGGCGCTCCCATCGATCAAATAGAGCGTCTTGCGGCTGGACTCTGTGGTCGGCATGATGCGGGCTAGCAGGCTGCGTAAAAACTCGGTTTATTCATAAACCACCACTGGAATCTTCCATATGGCACTGATTTCAAAATAGCCTCAGGATGCTCAAAAAGACCGTCCAGCAAGGCCGCAGCGAGCGAAGAGGCGAGGCGTACGCTTCGGTACGTTGAGCCTCTGAGCGATGCGAGAACGCCGCTGGCGGACTTTTTCAGCATCCTGCTAGGGGCCGGGGGCCAGGGTCAAGGGTGGCTTATCGAACTTACGGCGCATGCCGTTAATGACACCTAGCAGGGTCGGCTGGCCGACCATTTTTGCCTCGATCTCGCGCTTTCGTGGGAAGTCCATCAGCGAGACCCCGATCAGCATCGTCAACAGGCCCTGTCCCGGCAAGAAAAGCATGGCAAAGCCTGCCACGAGGAACACGACGCCGACGACGTTCTTGGCGACTAAGCCCAACATGCGCAGCGCTGGATGATGGTCTTTCATCCAATGACGGGGAGTACGCGTGTCAAAATAGTCGGCCGGCAAACGGACCAGAATCAGCGGGATGGCAATCAGGGAACCAACGAATCCAACGGCCGAGGCCACGGTGAGACCGATGAGTACGTCGACGGGAACCCATTGCTGAACTGTTGCAAGTAAGTCATCCATGCGCGCCGTATCCTAGCATGTGACCTGGGGGCACTCCAAGCTGACGAATACCCCGCAGCGAATGTTTACGGCGCCTTTCCCCACGGGCTATAATCGCCTTAATTATGCCGCGTCGTTCGTCCTTCACACCTTGGATCGGCGACTTGCTGGGGATCGCAGTCCTTAGCGTGGGACTCCTCACAAGTCCCTCCTCCGTCTATGCATCGGATGATCTGCATATCGAGATTACGAAGAAAGGCCTGGGCAAGGAGGTCGTCATCACGCAGGGGGCACGGGAGTGGTTCATGCTGATCGAGGTGACGTCGGAAAATTCCGTGATCCTGCGGCAGGAAAAGCAGCACGGCGCCTATCTCGTGGACGAAAGTGAAACGCATGACCGCTCCATGACCACAGGCGAAGTCGATGCGGCCATTACCGATTATGTGAACAGCGTCAAGACGCGCGCCAAGAAGGAGTAGCTACCGACCATGCCGGCTCAACCCAAATTCGTCATCTTCGCCCATCACGCCACCTACGATACGTTGCACCAGGTTGCAACCCTTGGCCTCACCGCCGCAGCGATGGGGAAGGACGTGATCGTCATCTTGTTGTTCTGGACAATCAAGAAGCTGGCCGAGGGAAAGATCGATCAGGTGGACTTCCCCCCCGAGTATGCCGCCTCAGCCAATGAAGTGACGCGGCTCTTAAAGGAAAAGAAAGTGCCGAAGATTTCTGAAATGTTTCAGGACGCTAAACACGTCGGGAAATTTCGTCTGATTGCCTGCAGCGCCGGCCTGGAATACATGGGTGTCGACAGCGCCGTCGTCGAGAAGAACGTCGATGAAGTGATGGGACTCCCTGCCATTATTGCGCTGATCTCTGATGCGGAAACGAAACTCTTCATCTAGCGGGATACTGAAAAAGGCCGCCAGCTTCGTTCTCGCCTCGAAAGCATCCTCAACCTAGCCCAGAGGCTACGCCTCCGGTGCTTTCATCGGCTGCGGCCTTGCTGACGGCCTTTTTGAACATCCCGCTCATCATTCTTGTCCCCTTACGCCTCACCCCTAACGCGATCTTTTAACTCCTACCCGATCACAGTATTCGGTGAGTTTGCACTGGCTGCAAAAGGGCGAGACCGGTTGGCAGAGATGCTGCCCGTAGGGGACAAGCAAATCGTTAAAGGTGATCCAATGTTGTGCCGGCAATTTCCGGCGTAGCGCCTGCTCGGTTTCCTCCGGTGTCTTCGTCTTCACGTAGCCCCAGCGATTGCTGATCCGATGCACATGAATATCCACACAGATGCCGGGCTTGCCATAGGCGACCGTCACCACCAAGTTTGCTGTTTTCCTGCCGACTCCAGACAGAGTGACCAGCTCATCGATGGATTCGGGGACTGTGCCCCCATAGACGTCCAGCAGGCGACGACAAATGGCATGAATGGATTTGGCTTTCGTCCGGTAGAATCCGACCGGATAGATCGCGCGTTCGATTTTCCGGAGCGGCAGTGCCAACATCGCGGCAGGTTGATGTGCCAGGGCATATAGCCTGACACTGGCTTCATTGGTTGTCTTGTCTTTGGTTCGGAGACTGAGGAGACACGATATGAGGATGCGGAAAGGATCTCGATTCGACTCGCGCGCCACCACGCCGAGAACCGGCTCCTCCCACTGCCGAATCTCGCGCTTCACAATGCGAAGCGCGGCAGTGATCTGGTCCTGGCGCATGGACAAGGAAGAATTATGAAGGTCGTGAGAGGAATGCGATCGACCGAACGGGCAAACCCGTGGAAAGACGCTTACTCTGGCTTACGCTTCGACAACCACTTTTGACGTCGCCGCTGCGCCTCGCGCTGCTTGGCTTTTTTCCTGACGCTCGGCTTCTCGTAAAACCGCCGGCGCTTCAGTTCGCGGAAGAGTCCTTCCCCCGCAAGTTTCTTTTTGGCAACTTTGAGGGCTTTTTCGACGTTATTATTGAAGACTTTGATTTCCATTCTGCTCGTCTGCGTACTTTCCCAGGCAATGCCTGTACAGGTTTTTTTCTCGTGGCAACCGACCCCCGACTAAGGGGCGTAATGTAACATAGCCCCCTGAGTTCCTCAAGACGGATTGTCATTTGCTCAATCCGATCGAGAAGAGACGACTTAAGACGTTGATTATACTGAATATTTATATTCTCCTCGACCGTATGACGCCCCGCATCGGCGGCGGCGATCGCCAGCACCAGTCCAACCGTGAGATCGGATCGAACCCGTGGCTTCACCCCTGCCGAGCAAGCATGAAGCAGAGCTCCGGCCTCCACCGCTTGTTCGGCAATTTCAAGGGGAGTCTCTGTCGCCAGATGGAGTGCGGACGACAAGACGGCGGAACGAGTCCGGTCTTTCTTCGTTAGCTTCGTTGCCTCGATAAATCGCTGATAGGCATCACCATCTATTTGCATCAGCTCGCGTAGCCGTCGGCCAATCTCGCTCAACCGATGTTCCACTCCTCGTTGCCGACTAAGGCGCGCCGCCATAATCCCCAGCGAGGCCGCGAGGGCGCCCACCAAAGCCGCGACCGTGCCGCCAGCTGGAATCGGGGTCGCCGCTGCCACCGCGGTCAAAAAATCCGAGAGCGATTGTGCCTGCGAATCAACTGACGCCTGTTCGCGAGACGAACCATGCCGCGCCGACTCACCGAACAGCCGAGTCTCCAATCTCGTCTCCAATACCTGCGTTGCATTGAACTGTTCGAGCGCCAGGCTATGCGTAGCGGTTTGAACCAGCGCCGCTTGGGGCACAAGCCCGATCACTTCGCTCCCCGCTACCGCGACGCCTCGCTCAGTTGCGCGTGTTTGGACTGCTTCAAATGCGACATGGATCGGTGTGATGATGTAATCGGTCAGATTCATAGCGACCTGAACCAGCTTTCGACTGGCCAGCTCCACGCCGATCGCTTTGAGATGGGGCAGCCCTCCGTTCGATTGGCGAATATCTTTCGCAATGGATCGGGCTAATGCCAGATCCGTCGAGCGGAGATTCACATTAAAGGCAATCAAGGGAGGTCGCGCGCCAATCACCATGGCGCCGGCAGTCTTATGGAGATTGGGAGGACCAAAATCCGGCGCCCAGTCCGGATCGGAGGCCATGCGGAAGGCAAGGCCCCGCAGTCCTCCTCGACGTACCGATTCAAGCAAGGCATGGTCGCGATGCAGAGCCGCCTGTTCGTAGAGGAATACCGGAATCTCCAGCTCTGTCGCTACCCGTTGTCCCAACCGCTTCGCCAGATGAATACAGTCCTGCATCGTCGCGCCGCGCACCGGCACGAAGGGCACGACATCCGTGGCCCCCACCCGCGGATGGACGCCCTTGTGCTTCCGAAGATCGATAAGGTCGGTCGCCACACGAATAGCGCGAAAGGCCGCTTCAGCGACGGCATCCGGTTCACCGGCAAAGCTCAAGACGGCGCGGTGGTGATCCCGATCCATCGTGTGGTCCAACAGCCAGACCCCCGGCACAGACTCCACGGCATGCACCAGCGCGCGCACCGTCGTCTGGTTTCGTCCCTCACTGAAATTCGGCACACACTCGACGATTCGATCCACGTGCTGCCCCATTGACAATTAAAACAGAGAAGCCGGAGGTCTGACGATCATCCCTCCGGCTTCTCACACTCTCTGTCTGTGCGGTTACTTTGTCTTTCTCACAAACGCTTTATAGATCGTTCCCGATTTCGTCTGTTCTTCCTCGAGACCGACCATCTGATGGCCGGTCGTGTCGCACCAGGCCGGCATGTCCTTTTTGATACCTTCGTC
>Ga0315270_10002260_pt1 | contig 10186 bp, 8 predicted proteins | sample C1_bottom_MG_FD_204932 | JGI IMG/M metagenome (GOLD analysis project Ga0315270, IMG submission 204932) | Sediment microbial communities from Yellowstone Lake, YNP, Wyoming, USA - C1_bottom | ecosystem: Environmental > Aquatic > Freshwater > Lake > Sediment | place: USA: Wyoming | collected... | reverse complement strand
GTTTATTACCAGCCGAAGATTGATCCCAATAATCGCCGCCTGGTGGGCATGGAGGCGTTGGTGCGCTGGCTCGACCCCGAGCGGGGCATGATCCCGCCCGGCGAATTCATTCCGGTTGCCGAAGAGAGCGGGCTGATCGAGCAGATCGGGCAATGGGTGCTGGAAGAGACTTGTGCACAGAACCATCGCTGGCAGGCGCAAGGTCTGCCTCCCGTGTGTGCGTCGGTTAACGTGTCTGCACGCCAGTTTCGCAACCGCGACTTTATCGCTTCGGTGGAAGATGTCCTGAAGCGAACCGGGCTGGAACCGTGCTGGCTGGAACTGGAAATCACCGAAAGCATGTTGATGGGCGATATTGACGCGATTGTCGCGCGCATGGAAGAGATAAGGCGGCTGGGCGTTTCCCTTTCCATTGACGATTTCGGGACGGGCTATTCCAGCCTGAGCTACCTGAGCCGTTTTCCGATTACCACCTTGAAAATTGATCGCGCCTTCATTGTTGACGTGCAGACCAACCCGCACACCGCCGAGATTGCCCGCGCCATCATCGGGCTATCACGCGGGCTTAAGCTGGAGGTGGTGGCTGAAGGCGCCGAAGTTGTCGGGCAAGTGGAGTTCCTGAAAGAGCACGGCTGCGACATGGTGCAGGGTTTCTTCTACAGCAAGCCGTTGCCCGCAGATGAATTTGCCATCCTGTTGCGCGACGGCCTGCGCCCGCACTAACTCTCCCTGTTTGGCCGCGCTATGAATCCGCCCAGGCTTGTAGCAACGCTTCGGCAAACACCTCAACCGGCTGTGCGCCGGAAATGCCGGACTTTTCATCGAACACGAAGAACGGCACGCCGCTGACGCCGAATGATGCCGCGCGCGCTTCGTCGGCGCGCACCGCGTCGGTAAAGGCATCGCTCTCCAGCATCGCCAGCGCTTCGTTTTCAGCCATGCCGAACTCCGGCGCGAGGCTGGCCAGTGCGGTGCGGTCGCCCACCGGCAGCGCTTCGGAAAAATAGGCATGCATGATGCGCTCGGTGGCGCGGTCGCCGAGCTGCCGCGAGGCGGCGAAATGCAGCAGGCGGTGTGCGGCTAAGGTGTTGCCGGGGCGGGCGCTGGACAGGTGATAGTCGAGGCCGACTTCCGCAGCGAGTCCGCTGACGCGCGCATTCATCGCCGCCGCCTGCTGCGGGCTGACGCCGTATTTCTTCGACAGCATTTCCTCCAGCGTACCGGGATGTTGCTGCGGCGCATGGGGATCAAGCTCAAAGCTGCGCCAGATGATGTTTACATTTTCTCGCTGTTCAAATTGCGCCAGCGCCTGCTCAAAGCGGCGTTTGCCGATATAGCACCAGGGGCAGATTACGTCCGACCAGATTTCGACTTGCATGGGTGGTTCCTTTTTCTGCGATTAAACATCAAGTTTTCTTTCACCAAGCCATTTCACTTTCTCGGGATCGCGATGGTCAAAGAAACTGCTCGTCTTTGTGTCCAAAGTTGTGATGGCAGCCATGTCGTCTGTGCTTAATTCAAAATCAAGCACACTGATATTTTCCATCATTCTTTCCTTGTGGGCCGATTTTGAAAGAACAACAATTCCTCTTTGTGAAATCCAACGAAGAATTATCTGTGCGACACTTTTCTTGTATTTCGCAGCGATTGAAAGCAATAACTCATTTTTAAAAATATTGTTCCTTCCTTCTGCAAACGGAGCCCATGCCTCAACTTGAACATTGTTTTCCTGCAAAAACTTTTGTGCATCAATTTGCTGATTGAAAGGATTCACTTCAATCTGATTTACCGCAGGAATTATTTTGTTGTGAATCATCAGATCCATTATTCGGTCTGGCTGAAAGTTGGCCACACCTATTGTCCTGACTTTCCCCTGTTGATGTAACTCTTCAATGGCACGCCATTCGCCATAAATATCGCCATAAGGTTGGTGAATGAGATACAAGTCAAGGTAATCTAATTGCAGCCGTTTCAGGGAATTCTCAAATGCTCTTTTTGTGCCTTCATATCCATTTTTCTGAATCCAAAGTTTTGTGGTGATAAACAATTCTTCTCTGGCAACACCACTTCGTTTGATTCCTCTACCAACCGCTTCTTCGTTCAGGTAAGAGGCGGCAGTGTCGATGAGGCGATATCCGGTTTGAATAGCGTCAACCACGCTTCTTTCACATTCTGCCGCATCGGTTATCTGGAAAACACCAAAACCAAGAATAGGAATTTCAACGCCATTATTTAATTTTACTGTTTGCATAATTCTCTCCTGATTCCGCCATATTTGGTTGTCCGCTGATGAACGAAGCTGTGTAAAAACACTGGATGAAAGACAGTCGTAGGTCGGGCTACGTCCGACGCGGCGGGTAAAGCCCGACCCACAACTGCGCGAACAACTCGCTACGTCAGCAGCTTGAAGGCATGAGCCCAGTCATTGCGCAGGAAGCCGGGTATGCACCAGAGTATGCATAGCGGCTCGATGGCACGGGCCGCCTCGGCTTTGCCCATATCTGCCGGTTCCCAGCCAAACTGTTCGATGATGCCCTTTACCACCTGCTTGGCTGCATCGTCGTTGCCGCAGTAAAACATGGTCGGCATGCCGCCCTTGAACTGCGGATTGACCATGCATGCATTGCCGACGGAGTTGAACGCCTTGACGAAGCGTGCGCCGCCGAATTCGCGCTGCAGGCGTTCCATCTGCGAGTCTTCGAGCGTGGTGAAATATTTCAACACGCCGTTGACCGGGGGCGCATCGGCAATGGGGTTGGTTACATCCATCACGGGCTTGCCTGCAAAATTTGCATCACCCGCCAAGCGCAGCACATCCATCGCCGCAGTACCCTTGACCGCCAGCACGACCAGCTCGCCGAACTTTGCCGCATCGGCAAAACTGGCGATATGGGATTGGGGATTCTTCGCCGCCCAGTCGGCGAGTTTGGCAGGCGCGCGCGTGCCCATCGTCACGTCGTGGCCGTGCTTCAGGAAACCGCCAGCCAATGCCTGTGCCACAACACCCGATCCTAGGATACCGATTTTCATGATGTTCTCCTTTCGATAGAAAGTTGAATGAAGGGGCAGACTTCGGTGCTCTTGGCAAGGTTTCTGCCGTTTGATGAACAGCCATTTTCTGCCTCATTATGGCGTTTGGCAATGCCATGTTTGCCCGTACAATAGCGCCCAGCCATGATTGCCTACCTGATACGCCGCATACTCTACGCCATTCCGATTCTGTTCGGGGTGAACCTGCTCACCTTCGCGCTGTTCTTCGTGGTGAACACGCCGGACGATATGGCGCGTATGCAGCTTGGCATCAAGCGCGTGACGCCGGAGGCGATAGACAAGTGGAAGCATCAGCACGGTTACGATAAGCCGCTGCTGTTCAATGCGCGGGCCGGGGGCGCGGGAACCTTGACGGATACTATCTTTTTCGAGAAATCGGCCAGCATGTTTGTGTTCGATTTCGGTTATTCGGATGATGGGCGCAATATTTCGCGCGAAGTCCAGGCGCGCATGTTGCCCAGCCTTGCCATCGCGCTGCCCACCTTCTTTGTCGGGCTGTGCGTCTATATTACCTTTGCATTGCTGATGACGCTGTTTCGCGGCACCGCGCTGGACGCCGTGGGTGTGGCGCTGTGCGTGGTGTTGATGTCGGTTTCATTGTTGTTTTACATTATCGCCGGACAGTTTCTGGTGAGCAAGCTGTGGCATTGGGTGCCGATCTCCGGCTATGCGGGCGGATGGGATATATTCAAGTTTGTGGCGCTGCCCATGGTCGTTGGCGTGATCGGCGGCGTGGGCTCCAGCAGCCGCTGGTACCGCACCATCTTCCTCGAAGAGATCGGCAAGGACTATGTGCGCACCGCGCGCGCCAAGGGCTTGTCGGAGTTGCGCGTGCTGTTTCGCCATGTGCTGAAGAATGCGATGATCCCGATCCTCACCGGCGTGGTGGTGGTCATCCCGCTGCTGTTCCTGGGCAGCTTGCTGACCGAATCGTTCTTCGGCATTCCGGGACTCGGCAGCTACACCATAGAGGCGATCAATGCACAGGACTTCAGCGTGGTGCGTGCGATGGTGTTCCTCGGCTCGGTGCTGTACATCGTCGGCTTGATCCTGACCGATATTTCTTACACGGTGGTTGATCCGAGGGTGAGGCTGCAATGAAGCCCGTCATCCTCTCCACCGATGCACTGATCTTCCTGCTCATCGCGGCGGGTATCGTCAGCGCGTGGTATATCCGACAGCGCCCGCACCTGATGCTGCCGTGGCGGCGCGTGGCGCAGAGCAGCGTGGGCATGGTGTCGCTGCTGCTGCTGTCGCTGTTCGTCATTGTCGGTGTGCTCGATTCGCTACATTACCGCGTCGCCCTGTCGGAAAAAAATAACGGCCAGACCGTGTATGCGCCGGAAGTGTTGAGCGCATTTGACGCGCTGGTTGGCGGCTTGCGCACCCGTGTCGAGAAGACTTATTCCGCGCCGCTGGCGACGCACCTGTATGCCAAGGAGAGCATGGAGACGCCGGATGGGAAAGTGACACGCGATTATCCGCGTTTGAAATTTGGCGGCGCGCATCTGGCTGATCCAGATAACGAACGGGGCGGGGATGTGGCGAGGCGGGCGCTGATAGGGGCGCTGCTCGGTCTGCTGACTGCGGTAATTTTCATTGCTGTCGTAGGGTGGATAAAGCGCAGCGTATCCACGCAGAAAATTGGAGAGCGGAAAATTGATGGCAGATACGCTGCGCTTTATCCTCCCTACACGAAACGCATGTTGCTCGCGGCGGCTTTTATTCTCGCCATCCTCATCGGTGCCATCGCCAACCTCGCCACCGTCTATCACGTCCTCGGCACCGACAAGGTCGGTCAGGATGTGCTTTACCTGTCGCTGAAAAGCATACGCACCGGGCTGGTGATCGGCACCGTCACCACGCTGGTGATGCTGCCGTTCGCTTTGCTGCTCGGCGTGGCGGCGGGCTATTTGCGCGGCTGGGTGGATGATGTCATCCAGTATATCTATACCGTGCTGAGCTCCATCCCCAGCGTGCTGCTGATCGCGGCGGCGGTGCTGATGATGCAGGTGGTGATCGAGATGCACGCCGACTGGTTCACGACTTCCGCCGCTCGCGCCGACGTGCGCCTGCTGTGCCTGTGCCTGATCCTCGGCGTGACCAGCTGGACCGGGCTGTGCCGCTTGCTGCGCGGCGAGACGCTGAAGCTGCGCGAGCTGGAATACATCCAGGCGGCGCAGGCGTTCGGCGTGTCGTCGCTGCGCATCATGACGCGCCACATCCTGCCCAACGTCATGCACATCGTACTGATCTCCGTGGTGATGGATTTTTCCGGGCTGGTGCTGGCCGAGGCGGTGTTGTCCTACATCGGCGTGGGCGTTGATCCGACTACCATCAGCTTTGGCAACATGATCAACGCCGCGCGCCTGGAAATGGGGCGCGAGCCGATGGTGTGGTGGTCGCTGGCTTCGGCCTTCGTATTCATGCTACTGCTGGTGCTGGCGGCGAATTTGTTTGCCGATGCGGTGCGCGATGCATTTGATCCGCGCTTGAATCGGACGGAGGTGTAATGGGCGAAGTGTTGAACGTTGCCTCGCTGGTCACGCGCTTGCGCAACGGCGCGCGCATTGTGGACGACATTTCGTTCGGCATCAGGCGCGGCGAAACTTTTGCTTTGCTCGGCGAATCCGGTTGCGGCAAATCCATGACCGCGCTGTCGCTGATGCGTTTGTTGCCGGACAGCGTGCATGTCGAGAGCGGCGCGGTGCAGTTGGAAGGCGCGGACATGCTTTCGGGAACGGACATCCTGGCGCTGCCGGAACGCGAGATGCGAGAAGTGCGCGGCGGCAGGATGGCGATGATTTTTCAGGAACCGGGCCTGAGCCTCAACCCGGTGATGACGGTGGGCGCGCAGATTGCCGAGGCGCTGGAACTGCATGGCGCAAAGTTTTCACCCTCTCCCCAGCCCTCTCCCGTCAAAGGAGAGGGGGCTGGTTCCCTCCCCCCTCGAGGGGGAGGGTTAGGGAGAGGGGGCGATGCAATCAAACAGCGCGGCATCGAGTTGCTGAATCAAGTGGGTATCCCCGATGCGCCGCGCCGCTGGCACGAATATCCGTTCCAGATGTCCGGCGGCATGAAGCAGCGCGTGATGATCGCGATGGCGCTGGCCGGCCAACCCGAATTGCTGATCGCCGACGAACCCACCACCGCGCTGGATGTGACCATCCAGGCACAGGTGCTGCAATTGCTGCGCGACACGCAAAAAGAAAACGGCATGGCAATGCTGCTGATCACGCACGACCTCGGTGTGGTGGCGCAGATGGCGCATCAGGTCGCGGTGATGTATGCCGGGCATATTGTCGAGCTGGCCCCGCGCGAAAAACTTTTTTCATCGCCCGCGCATCCCTACACCCAAAAATTATTTGCCGCGTTGCCGGATGCGCGGCGGCGCGGCCAGCCGCTGGCGGCGATTCCGGGCAACGTGCCGCCGTTGCATGACATTCCGCATGGTTGCCGCTTTGCGCCGCGCTGTGATCGCGCTTGGGCGCTATGCCATGAACAAGCGCCGGAGTGGACGGTGCTTGATACAGGGCAGGGCGTGCGCTGCCATTTGTATGGCAGGATCGAGGAGCGAGGATTGAGGAGTGAGGGGCGAGGAGCGAGGATTGAGTCACAACCTCTCCCTCTTGCGGGAGAGGGGAACTCGCTCCTCGCTCCTCAATCCCCGCTCCTGCAAGTCGAAGACTTGCAAGTCCATTTCCCCATCCGCAAAGGTATCTTGCAGCGCACGGCGGGGCAGGTGATGGCGGTGGATGGCTTGTCGCTGGAAATCGGGGCGGGGCGCACTCTGGCGCTGGTGGGCGAATCCGGCTGCGGCAAGACCACGGTGGGCAAGGCGCTGTTGCAACTCATCCGCCCCACGGCGGGCAGTGTGCGTTTCGCGGGCAACGAACTGGTCGGGCTCGACGCGAGCTCCCTGCGCCAGCAGCGCGCCGGGATGCAAATGATATTTCAGGATCCCTATGCCTCGCTCAATCCACGGATGCGCGTGGCGGAAATACTCGAAGAGGGGATGGAGGCGCTGGGCAAGTTCCTTCCCCCTGTGAGAGGGGGAGAGCGTAGCGAGGGGGCAAGTAGAATGGGGGTGGAAGCGGATGATATTTCTACCCCCACCCTAGCCCTCCCCCTGCATGGGGGAGGGGACGCTCGCCAGTCGCACATTGATGAATTGCTAAAGCAAGTCGGCTTGGACAGCGCCGCCAAGTGGCGCTACCCGCACGAATTCTCCGGTGGCCAGCGCCAACGCATCGCCATCGCTCGCGCACTGGCGGTATCGCCCAAGCTTTTAATCTGCGACGAACCGACCAGCGCGCTGGATGTGTCGGTGCAGGCGCAGATTTTGAATTTGCTGAAATCGCTGCAACAGGAATTGAATCTGAGTTACCTGTTCATCAGCCACAACCTCGCGGTGGTGGAGTATCTCGCGCACGAAGTGTGTGTGATGTATCTCGGGCGCATCGTCGAACGCGGCACGGCGGAAGAAATATTGCGCGCCCCAAAACATCCTTACACCCGGGCGCTGCTCTCCGCCGTGCCGCATATAGACGGACGCGGCATGGAAATTATCCGGCTGGCGGGCGATATGCCATCACCCGCCAATCCGCCCCTTGGCTGCCACTTCCATCCGCGTTGTCCGCAAGCCATGCCGGTGTGCCGCGAGATTTATCCGCAAGCCAGCACAAGCGGCGCGATGCACCTCGTGCATTGCCACTTGTACGGCAGCAAAGAATAGGGTCGGGTCAGGAAGCCTTGCCGAGGGCAAGCGCCGATACTGAAGTCGGTTTGGCCGGCTTGGCTTTGTTGGTCTTGGCTACGTGAGCGCGATGTTTACCATGGAACACGCCCCCGCTGCCCGCGACGGCGATTTTCTGTCCGGGGCGAATCAAAGTGCGGCCACCATTCCGGCTTTTCAGGCTGGCCAAGCTGACGTGGTAGCGTCGCGCGATGCTGCCCAGGGTTTCGCCCGGACGCACCGTGTGCAGTACCAGATGGCTGTCATCCAGCGTGGGTGCCAGATGCATGTTGAATGTCACAAATTCCCTGTTGGCGTCGTCGCTGGCCGCAGGCACCAGCAGTTGCTGGCCATTGCTGACTTTTATGCCGGAGGGAAGCCCGTTTGCAGCTTTCAGTTTTTCGATGGTAATGTCGAAACGTGCGGCCAGCTTATCCAGCGCTTCGCCTTTCTTGCTCTGGTAGGCTTGCCAGGAAACCAGCGGTTTGTCATGCGCCTCAAGATTGGCCATAAAGATGTCCGCCTTGCTGGCCGGCAGCAAGATGAGCGAGGAATTGTCCTGCAAAATCACCGGGCGGCTGTTGCCGGGATTGAGCGCCTTGAAATCATCCATGGTGATCTCGGCCAATTCCGCCGCCAAGCTCACGTCTATATGGTGCGGCGGGGTAAGCGCGGCAAAATAAGGTTCGTTGGGGATGTCGGCCAGCACCAGGCCATAGCTCGCCGGATTGCCGATGATGTGTTTTATCGCCAGCAGCTTGGGCACGTAGTTGCGCGTTTCTTTCGGCAGTTTCAGGCTCAGCAAATCGGTGGGCTTGTGCAGCTTGCGGTTGCGCTTTTGCGCGCGCTCGATGCAATTCTCGCCGCAGTTGTAAGCGGCCAGCGCCAGTTCCCAGTCGCCGAATTCGTCGTGCAGCTGTTGCAGGTAATCCAGCGCGCCGTTGGTCGCGCCGATCACGTCGCGGCGACCGTCATACCACCAGTTTTGCTGCATCCCAAAATGCTTGCCGGTGGAAGGGATGAATTGCCAGATGCCGGAAGCGCGGCCGGTCGAATAGGCGGTAGGATTGAACGCGCTCTCTATCATCGGCAGCAGCGCGATTTCCATCGGCATGTTGCGACGTTCCACTTCCTGGGCGATGAAATACAAATACAGGCGCGCGCGTTCGGTCATGCGAGAGACATATTCCGGCTGGCTGGCGAAATAGTGCTCGTGGTGCGCCACCAGCGGGGTGTCTAGTTCGGGCAGTGCGTAGCCGTTGCGGATACGCTGCCACAGGTTGTGTTGCGGCAAATCACTATCGGCGGTGAGCGCCAAGGGGTCATTGGTGGAGCGTAAAGAGGCTGCGGACGGTATGACCGAAGCTGTATCGAGGAACGAAGTGCTCAACTGGTTGTTCATGGCCAGCATTTCTCCGGCACGAGCCTCTGCCATTGCGGCTACAACGAAGACAGCGGGCATCACCGCAAGTAATGCGGTAGAACGAAAAGCGAATGCGAACAGTTGGTTAAACGTCATTGCTGATATACCGTCTCAAAAAACTCGTGCGATTATAACCAATACATAAACTTAGGTGTTATTTTATTTACCCAACTAGACTAATCAGTCTATTCCCGGCATAATTCATTCTATGATGATAAATAACCGTGAGCGTTTGTTGGCGGCGGCAACCGAGGTGTTTCTGGAGCATGGCTATGGTGCCAGCGTGGATATGTTGATAGCCCGTGCCGGGGTGGCGCGGCAGACGTTCTACAACCATTTCGAGAACAAGCAGAGCCTGTTTGCCGAGGCGATGCGCAATTGCGTCTCCGATATTCTCGTTCCCCTGAGCGACCATTCCGGCGATTTGCGCGAGAGCCTCAAGAGGTTTGCGAGAACTTACCGGCAGCGGGTGCTCAGCCCGCAGAGCATCGCGAAATTCCGCATTGTCACCGGCCAGGCGCAGCGCTTTCCCGAGTTGACCGGGGAAGATTATGTGCTGGGTCTGGGGCAGATGCTCGGCAGCCTGGCCGAGTTTTTGCGGGTGGTCATGGCGCAGGGGCGGATGCGCAAAGATGATCCTGTGTTTGCGGCGGAGATGTTGCTGTCCATGCTGGCCGGTCTGGAGCGCACGCGGCTGTTGTTCGGGGTCGCCAACCCGCCGCAGGATGAGGCGTTGCGGGTGGAACAGATAGTGGATGGGTTTTTGCGGATGTTTGCGGTTGAACAAAAACAAGTAAACAAAAAATAAAAGTTGGGCCGAGGGAAATTATGAAAACAAACCATCTTATTGAGAGTGTTCTAGCCATTACCTTGGCTTTGTCGCTGGCGGCATGCGGCAGGCACGAAGGACAGGCACCCGGTGCGCCTGGCGCAGGTGCGACACCGCCGCCGCCCGAAGTGAATGTGATCACCGTCAG
>Ga0315270_10002259_pt1 | contig 10191 bp, 10 predicted proteins | sample C1_bottom_MG_FD_204932 | JGI IMG/M metagenome (GOLD analysis project Ga0315270, IMG submission 204932) | Sediment microbial communities from Yellowstone Lake, YNP, Wyoming, USA - C1_bottom | ecosystem: Environmental > Aquatic > Freshwater > Lake > Sediment | place: USA: Wyoming | collected... | reverse complement strand
GGGGCCTCTGGCCGACCGTGGATCCGGCTGGGGTGAACAATCCCGCCGACGTGGGGACCCTCAGCCTCGTCGCGGACATTCCCCTTTTCCAGGGCGGACGGGTCAGCGACGAGATTCGCGAGCAAGAGGCGCGCATGGGCGCGCAGCTGGAGAGAGCGAGACAACTGGAGCTGAAGATCCGCGCCGAGGTGCAGTCATCGATCTTGGACCGCAACGCGGCGGCAGAGCGCGTGTCCGCATCGGAGACAACCGTCGCAGCGGCCACAGAGGCGTACCGGGTAGAGAGCGAGAAGTACAGCGCCGGGAGAAGCACGATCACGGACGTGCTCAGTACCCAGGCAGACCTCCTGGACGCCGAAGCCGAGAGGTCGCGAGCGCTCGCCGAGAGTCATACCGCGTGTGCCGGGCTTCGCCTGGCACTGGGAGAAGAGCCATGAGGCTATCGACGCCTACCCGACGCAACGTCATCGTCGTCACCGCAGTCGTTGCGATTGTCGCGGGCGTGTATCTGGCCCAACGAGGCAAGCAGCCCGAAGGAGGCGGCACTGCTCTGGCCGCGGGTGCTGCTGCCAAGGTTCGTGTGGCGACCGCCACGACTGGAGATCTGTCGCGTGACGTGGAACTCGCTGGTACGGTCGAACCGACGCGGCTCGCCCGCTTATCATCTCCTGCCGAGGGACCCGTCACGAGATTGCTGCTGCGTGAAGGGGATTCGACCCGCGCGGGCCAGCTCGTCCTCGTCATCGGGCGTGACCGCGCGGCATCCGCGCGACTCTGGGCAGATCGAGAGGAGCTTCGCAAGGCCAAAGACGAGCTCGAACGGGTCGGCCGCCTCGTGGAGAAGGGCGCGCTGGCGGGCGAGCTGCTCGACAAAGCACGCGCTGACTACGAACGAGCCAACGCCTTCGTGACAGCTGGCGAGGAAACCACGGCAGACTACAGGATCCTCGCCCCCTGGGCGGGTTTGGTCGCCAAGGTTCTTGTTCAGGAGGGCAACTACGTTGCGCCGCGCACGCCTCTGGTCGAGATCTTCGACCCCGCGAGTCTCGTCATTCGGGTCGCGCTACCGGAGAAGGTGGCTCTATCCGTCCGGCAAGGTGCGACAGCCCATGTCGTTTTCGATGCCGTGGCCGGAAAGTCGTTCGACGCCAAGGTGGAGCGGCTCTTCCCCGACCTGGATCGGAAGTTTCGCACCAGGACCGCGGAGCTTTCGTTGGCAGGGGGACCTCCGCTTTCTCCGGGAATGTTCGCTCGCGTGCGGCTCGTCGTCGAGACGGTAACGGGGGCGGTCATCGCGCCGATGTCGGCAGTCGTCACGAATTCCGGCGGGAAACAGCTCGTCTACTCGGTCGAGGACGACAAAGCCGTGGGGCATGGGGTGGTCACGGGACTCGAGGTCGATGGCAGGGTGCAGATCGTTTCGGGCCTTGCTGCCGGTGCGGAGATCGTCGTGGCCGGACATGCCAAACTGAAGGACGGGAATCCCGTCACCATCACCCGTGACGGAGCCGGGCCCAAGCCGGTAAAGGCAGGAGACAGCACGAGCTCTGCGCCGCAGCGCGAGGCCGGCAAATGAAGCTCACCGAGGTCACTGCCCGGCGTCCTCTCTCCACCGCGGCGCTGGTGCTTGTGGTGCTGGTGCTCGGTGTCTTCGGTCTGACACGGCTGCCTGTCGATTTCCTGCCTAACATCACCTATCCGCTCATCAAGGTTCACATCTGGTGGCGAGGCGCGACGCCCGACCAGGTCGAGCGGCAAATCGCTGACGCGGTCGAGCGGCAGTTCTCCACCGTGGATGGTCTCGACTACCTGGAGTCTTCATCGATCGAGGGTATGTACACCTTGCAGGCGAACTTTCGCTACGACGTGAATGTCGACGTCGCGTACCAGGACGCGCTCGCCGCCATGGCCAGGGTGGCGCGTGATCTGCCCAAGGATATCGATCCTCCTATCGTCATCAAGGCCGATCCCTCCCAGCTTCCCGTGATGCAGCTCACCGTGAGCTCTGACGCATGGGATCTCGTAAAGCTGCGCGACTGGGTGGACACGTGGTTTCGCGATCAGCTCGTGGCCGTGCCCGGGGTCGCGGGAACAGAGGTTGTCGGAGGCCTGAAGCGCGAGATTCGTGTGCACCTGGACCCGATGGCGCTCGAGCGTCATCAGCTCGGTTTGGATCAAATCATGCGCCAGCTCGCGCGGGAGAACATCGAGCTGTCCGCGGGACGAATGACCGTTGGCCCCCGGGAGTATATCGCCCGAACGATGGGTGAGTTCCAATCGCTCGACGAGATCCGCGATGTCGTATTGGTGCGAGAGGGTCCGTCGAGGCTTCTGCTGCGCGACGTAGCGACGGTTGAAGATGCTCACGAGGAGGTCCGGGTCATCACCCGCCTGGGTGGCCAGCCTTGCGTGAAGCTGAGCGTGCTCAAACAGGCCGATGCGAACACCGTGGCCGTGGCACGTTCGATGGAGAAGCGACTCGGCGAGCTGGCGCCGGCCCTCCCTCCTGGGGTGCATCTTGGGACCGTTGAGAATCAGGCCGACTATGTCGAGGCCGCACTCAGCGGTGTGCGCAATGCCGCGGTCGAGGCCGCGATCCTGCTGGTCGTCATCATGGCGCTGTTCTTGGGCAACTGGCGTCAGGTGGTCGCCATGACCTGGGCTTTGCCATTCACCCTGATCGGCAATTTCGCCTGGATGCAGCTCGCGGGACTCTCGCTCAACATCTTCTCGCTGGGGGGCATCGTCATCGCGATCGCTGTGGATCTCGACAACTCCATCATCGTCATCGAGAACATCACGCGGTTGCGCCGCGAGCGCCCCGAGCTCGACTCGGTGCAACTCGTCGTGACGGCTGTCGGGGAGGTCGCGAGCTCGGTCATCGCGTCGACCCTTTCGTTTCTTGCGTTGTTCCTGCCGTTCCTTCTGGTCCCGGGTCTCGCCAGCCTCCTGTTCCGGGAGCTCGTGTTGGTGATCGCAGGCGTCATGTCCATCAGCCTCGTGAACGCGCTCGCAGTGACCCCGGTGCTGATGGCTCTCCTGCTTCGAAGCGCCCCGTCGAAGATCGAGGAGACTCGCTTCGAGAGGCTCGTCGCCAGAGTGACGGGGCTGTACGGCCGGTCACTCGAAGCCGCGCTGCGCAACCGATGGATGACGGCCATGGTCTTTGGCGGGGTCATCGCGATTGGCGGCGTGCTAATGGGCAGCCTGGGCACTGAGTTTCTGCCACGCATGGATGACGGTCGCCTGTTGGTGAAGGTGCGCCTTCCCACCGGTGCCTCGCTCGTCCAGACCGACACGGCAATCAAGCGCATTGAGCAGGCCCTTGCAGGCGATCCCCTGGTGGAGAGCGCATTCTCGCTCGTCGGCGGAAAGGTCTGGGGGCTCTACACCTACGAGATCGCGAACGAGGGGGAGCTCGACCTGCAGCTCGTGCCCAAAAGCCGTCGAGACCTCACGACCAACGAGTTCATCAATCGCTTGAGCCTCCGCCTCGAGAGCGTCCCCCTGCCTGCCGGTAAGGCCATGGTCATGCCCATGAAGACCAAGGGGATTCGCAGCATCGGCGAGTCCGAGCTCGAGGTGAAGATTCGCGGCATGGATGTCGAGAGACTGTTCGAGCTGGCCCGAAAGGCCACGGCGTCGATGACGGCAGCGCCGTTCCTCAAGAACGTCTTTGTGTCCATGGACATGACGAAGCCCGAAAGCCAGATCGTCATGGACCGCATGCGGGCCGCCGAGCTCGGTCTGACCGCGACCGATGTGGCCACTTCCTTGCAGACTCTGGTGAGGGGGCAGGTGACCACGAGATACCGGGAGGGGGACGAGTATTACAACATCCGACTGATGGTTCCTGAGCAGGACCTCAACTCGCGTGCCGTGTTGGAGCAGCTCCCCGTGACGTGTTCCGCCCAGGGGTGCATTCGCGTGAGCGACGTGGCGAAGGTCGTGGACGCCGTCGGACCGGTCGAGATCATTCGCGAGGATCAGGTCAAACAGGTGGTCGTGAGGGCGGATGCGGCTGCTGGTTTGAGCGTTGGCGAGGCCGGAGGCCGACTTCGAGCGTTGCTGGATAAGCTGGAGTTGCCACCGGGCTACGAGATCCGGCACGGCGGCCAGGCACAGATGATGGATGAGGCGCGCCGGAGTCTGATGCTCGTGCTGGCGTTTGCGCTCTTCTTCTCATTCGTGATTCTGATAGTGCAGTTCAACAAGCTGAGAATCCCGGCCATCATCCTCGGGACGATCCCGTTCTCGCTCTCCGGTGTCGTCATGGCACTGGTCGTAAGCCATGTGCCGTTCGGAAGCACCGTCGTCATCGGGCTCCTCGTGGTCATCGCCGCCCATGTGACCGAGAGCGTGCTCGTCCTCACCTACGCGGAGGAAGCGGCTCATCGAGGGATGGAGGTCGCTGATGCCGTGGTCAAGGCGGCGACCACCCGTTTTCGGCCGCGCCTCATGACGGCGCTAGGGGTCATAGCCGGCCTGCTCCCCATCGCGCTGAACCTGGAGGCAGGCGGTGACATGCTGCAACCGATGGCTATCGCGGGCATCGGCGGGCTGCTGACCGCCATCCCGGTCGCCTTGTACTTGGTGCCGGTGCTGTACTCGATTGCAGCCGGACGGGTGCGGCAAGGCCCGGACGAAGTGAGACCCGCGTCCCTTGCCGCCGAGAGAGGTACTTGAAGATGAACACTCTCGATCTTCTGCGGGGCACTCCGCTCGATAAGGGCTTCGCCGCCGAGGTGCTGCTCGAGCACGACCAGATGAAGGTCCGCCGCATCGAGCTTACCGCCGGCGCTCGGATTCCGCCGTGCCAGATGCAGGAGGACGTGGTCTTCGTCGTTCTCAGCGGGCGGGTCACGTTCCGCTCCGACGGCCAGGATGCACTCGTGGTTCCTCCTGGCGCGGTGTTCATCCCCGGAGGAGCCACCACCCGGAGCATGGAGGCTCTCGAAGCCTCGCTGGTACTCGCCGTGCTTTGCCGGCGCGGTGTCGCCCCCGAGGGCGGTGGAGGGGCAATCCAGCCATGATCGTGTTGTGGATCATCACCGGGGTGGCGCTGCTCGCCTCCCTTGTCGCCGACCGACGGAAGACACGCCTCTCCCTGCTCAAGGGGCTCAGGATGTTCTGGGGCGTTCTCCCGCTGCTGCTCGGCGTGCTCGCGGTGGTGAGCCTTATCTTGGCGGCAGTCACTCCGGACATGCTCCAACAGGTGCTCTCGGGCCCCGGTCCGCTTCCCTTCTTCACCGCTCTCGGGATCGGTAGCATCGCGCTGATCCCTGGTTTCATCTCCTACCCCCTTGCGGGCCTCCTGCGGCAGAACGGCGCCTCGACTCCCGTGCTCGCGGCCTTCATCACCTCGCTCATGATGGTGGGAGTCCTCACTCTCCCGGTCGAGGCCAAGTTCTTTGGCTGGCGGGTGTCGCTCCTGCGCAACGGCCTCGCGCTCGCGGGCTCGATCCTGGTCGCCGCTGGCATGGCGTGGGTGCTGCCATGACTGCGCCGGGCAAAGCTCTGTCCGTCATCGGCAAGCTCTGGCCGTGGTTCGCTGTCGCTGTCGTTGCGGGCCTCTGGACCCACGGCCGCTTCGGCGGTGGGCTTGCGTTCGGACTCCGCGCCGGCGAGAGCCTGCGGGACTTCCTGGTCGAGATGGCGCTCGTACTGCCGCCGATGTTCGTGCTGGTCGGCCTGTTCGAGGTCTGGGTGCCGCGAGCTGTGGTCGAGAGGCGTGTCGGCCGGCACTCGGGTGTTGCGGCGATCCCGTGGATGGTCCTGCTCGCGACGGTGCAGGCCGGTCCTCTCTACGGTGCCTTTCCGGTTGCCGTCAGCCTATGGCGCAAGGGCTGCGCGCCGAGAAACGTCTTCATCTACCTCGGCGCGTTTTCGGCCATGAAGATCCCGATGCTGACCTTCGAGGTCGCGTTCCTCGGATGGAGCTTCTCGCTTGCGCGGACAGTCATCACGCTGCCCGTGTTCATCGTCATCGGGGTCTTGATGGAGAAGCTGCTCCCGAACGGCTTCGTGTTGCCTTCAGTAGAGACAGGTGAGCAACCAACTAGCGTGTTGTAAAACGTATGCCATGCCAACCCTTCACAAAGGAGAAATGATCATGAAACGATTTGCACTGTACCTCCTCGCCGCCAGCTTCCCGATGCTGCTCTCAGGCGTTGCCATTGCCCAAGAGAATGGTTTCGAGAGCGAGTCGCACCAGTGGCACAAGAAAGCGGCCAAGACTTGCGGAATGCTGAAGGACCTGAAGACGTTCGATGCGCAGAAGATGGTCTCGGCGCTTGCCGACGTCGACAAGGAGTGGACGGCCATTACTGCGAAATATCTCGCCAATCCGCCGAAGCAGTACTCCGCTGACCCTCTGTGGAAGACGTATTTCGAGGACCTCTCCGACAACGTCAGCCTCGTACGGGAGCGCGTCGAGAAGAAGCAATACCGGCTCGCGCAGAAGTACTGTGGTCAGATTTGCATGACCTTCTCAACGATGCACCAGACCAACGGCATCCCGACATTGACAGACGCCCTGTTGGGCCTACGCATGAGCCTCAAGAGCGCACAGGACATGATGAACGCCGGCAACATCCAGGGGGCCAAGGCCTCCCTGACCAATATCGCGAAGATGCACGACGGTATCGTGCAGCAACTCAATCTGCCCGCCAACGTCAGGCTCATCGACCTTCAGAAGCCGGTCATGGCCGCGTACGACGAGTGGATTGCTGCAGTGACTGCCGGTGACGCTAAAGTGGCACAAGCTGCGCTCATGAAACTAATGGGCGTGTTCTCCAGCCTTGTCATGGCTTCGTGACACGACGACGGCGCAAACAGATGACCCTGCCGCGCGGGGACGGATGAATACCGAGGCTACCGACATTCTCGCGGCGCGAACCCGCGAGCTACTTGGCCACTGGTTTCAGGAGCGTCGTTTTGCGAGAGGAGAGCTGCTCTGGCGTGAAGGCGAGACGAGCGGCCTCCTGGTGTCGATTCGCTCCGGGCACGTGAAGGTCTACCGCTTGCTGCCGATCGGACGAGCCGTCACGCTCTTTGTCTTCGGCCCCGGAGACGTCTTCGGTTTCCTTCCCTTCCTCGACGGTGAGCCCTACCCAGCCTATGCGCAGGCCATCGAAGATGTGGTCGCGGATGTCATGCCGCGCGCCGATCTCGTCGAAGCCGTGCGCTCGAATCCAGATGTCGCCATGACGCTCATGTCGTTCCTCGGCAGAAGGCTTCGCGACGCCTTCGATCGCATCGAAAATCAGTCGACTCCCGGCGCGGTCGCCCGAATAGCCTCCGCCATTCATGCGTTGGTGACGCAAGAGGCGACGTCCAGTACGCCCGTTGTTGTGGAATTCCCGATGTCCGCTGCCGAATTCGCGGGCGCCATCGGCGTGAGCCCGGAGACCCTCTCACGCGCCGTGTCGAAGCTCGCCGCCGACGGTATCGTGCACCGGTTGGGCGCAGGCCGCTTGCAGATCCTTGATCTCGCTACACTTTCCTCGCTCGCTCGGCCTTCCGGGATCTGAGTATCGAGTGGCGCCGAAATGAGTCAGCTCTTGACGGCGGTCAAGGCGCGGCTCGGGCCGAAGGACCTATGATGGGCACATGACAACACGGTCACGGGTGTGACCCCGGGGCGTGAACGGCGCATCTGGCGCAGTCAGAGTTGAGGATCCCATGACAAGCAGCTTTTCCGTGGCCCTTTCTTGTCTGCTGGGCATGCAGGTATCGGCCCAGACGCCTCTGTCCTATCCCGATATTCTGGCGAGGGTTCGTCCCACCACGCAGCAGTGGCGGATGGAGTCCCAGCTTGCGGAGTGGGAAGTCCAGATTCAGGAGAGCTGGGGCTTGCTCCGGGAACGGCCCATATTGTCCTTTCAAGCGGGGCCGCGCTGGACGCCAGGCTCGCCGACCGCGATCGATAAGGGCATTGATGTCGAGCTACCGCTCTTCCTGTCGCCCAGCGTACGCTCGGAAATGGTGAGTAGTCTGGGGCCGGCCCATTCGTTGATGCTGGAATCATCCCGACGGGAGGCCGTACTGCGCGTGAAGCTCGCATACCTGGAGGCATGGCTCGCCCAGCGCATTTTGGAAATCCGGGAGACGGACCTCGCCACCGTAGAACGTTGGCTTGAGGCATCCCGCTCTCGAGTTACGGTCGACTCGGAATCGGATTACCAGGTTTCCCTCGTGGAAGGCGAGATGCTGAAGGCCCAGCATGAACTGGACGAGGCGCGCACGCGGGTGGCCCAGAGCTGGGGGGAATTGATCTCCCTGGCCGACATCCCGGGCACCCCGGTCCCACTGGCGGAGCCCGGTCCCATCCAGGCAATTCCCGAAGATGATATCGAGGCGCGCTTGGGCCAGGGGCCTATGCGAAAGGCGCTCCTGGTCCAGCTCGACGTCGAGGAGCGGAGCCTGCGCCTGAAGGAAGCCCAAGCATCAAGCCGCTGGAGCCTCCGAGGCGGGGTCGCCGAGGAAGACGGGGCGAAGGTCCTCCGTCTCGGAGTAGCCGTGGCCCTGCCTCGCGCGGGGGAAGGCGTCGCGCTGCAGCGCAACACCGATACTCAGATCCGGGTCCTCCAGGAACAGTATCGACAGGCTTTGGCTGAACTGGACGCTCGGATTTTGGGGGTTGTCTATCGGTTCCAGAAAACCTCTGCCGTTTCCCCCGTGCCGGACTTCAGTCGGGCCATTGAGGATCTGGGCTTGCGTTTGGAGGAAGGTCGGGAACAACCCTCCGAGGCCTTTTCGATCCGTCGGCAACTCTTGGAGGCACAGGTGGCCGCACTACGTCGGATTCAGGCCCGCCATATGATCACGGCAGAGATCCAGTTCCTGCTTCCGTAGGCCGAGAATGCGCAAGAAAATGAAGCGGGATCGCAGAAAAGTGCATGCTCTTGACCGCCGTCAAGGCGCGACTCGGGCCGAAGGACCTATGATGTTCACATGAAGACGATGTCATCCAAATACAATCCCCTTTCGAAATGCGGGGAGTACGTGTTCGAGCGCTACGTGCGCTACCAGGACGGCAAGCCCGTCTGCATTCCGTGTTCAGCCTATCTACGCTGAGCTCGAGGAGTCGCTCATGAGCCACAACCACGAATCTCTCGGCAGCGACGGCACTTTGGACAAGAGGCTCTGGGCCACCGCCGCTCTCAACCTGGCCATCACCGTGGCGGAGCTCGTCGGGGGACTCCTCGCAGGCAGCCTGGCGCTGCTCTCGGACGCGGCGCACAACCTCAGCGATGTGGTGGCCGTGGTATTAGCCGTGACGGCCCGGCGGCTCAGCCGTCGCCCTCCGACGACTCGGCACACCTACGGACTCAAGCGCGTCGAGGTGCTCGCGGCCCTGATCAACGCCGTGACGCTGATCGCGGTGACCGCGCTCATCGCTCGCGAGGCTTTGGTCCGCCTCCTTCATCCCGAGCCGGTGGCTCAGGGCATCATGCTGGTGGTGGCCCTGGTCGCGCTCGGTGCCAACATCGGCTCGGTCCTGCTGCTCCGCCGTCACGACAAGAACGACGTGAATGTGCGTAGCGCGTTTCTCCACATGGCTCAGGACGCCCTCGCGTCGCTCGCGGTCGTGGTCGCGGCGCTCTTCGCCCACACTTCCGCGGGGCCCTATATAGATGCGGTCGCGGCGCTGCTCGTCGGTCTCGTGGTCCTGCGCAGTGCATTGTCTTTGGCCTGGCAGACGGTCTCCACGATCCTCGAGGGCGTACCGGTCGACGTCGACATCGTTGACCTGGCGGCCCGGGTGGGCCGGGCCTTCGCCCCGGCGAGTTTGCATCATGTGCACGTCTGGGAGATCGGCCCGAGCCAACGGCTGCTCACGGCCCATGTCAGCATGGGTCAGGAGCTGAACGGACGCGACGTCGAAGGCCTTCTATCGCGCATCAAGGCGTTCTTGCATGAGCAGTGGGAGATCAACCACGCGACCCTCGAGCCCGAATTCTTGGGCTGCGAACAGCCTGAGCTACTGGGTCGGTGGGAGCAGTCCCACACCGATGAATCGACCGCGCCGTCACCCTCCAGGGTGGAGGTGCCGACGAGGCCGACAACGACAGGAGAAACACCATGATTAGCCCCAAGGAATTCTACGAAGCAGGTCTCACGCTCCACGGCCACAAGTGCCCCGCGATGCCCATGGGCCTTCGCGTCGGCGCTGCGGCGATGAACGCA
>Ga0315270_10002258_pt1 | contig 10196 bp, 5 predicted proteins | sample C1_bottom_MG_FD_204932 | JGI IMG/M metagenome (GOLD analysis project Ga0315270, IMG submission 204932) | Sediment microbial communities from Yellowstone Lake, YNP, Wyoming, USA - C1_bottom | ecosystem: Environmental > Aquatic > Freshwater > Lake > Sediment | place: USA: Wyoming | collected... | reverse complement strand
TGATTGGAACTTGGGTATATTTTTTGGGACATTCATCATGAGCACGCCACTCCCCCCCAGCAAGCGGCGTATGTCGCGGTAGATGGGGGGGAGTGGCGTGCTCATGATGAATGTCCCAAAAAATATACCCAAGTTCCAATCACTGACCGGCACGCACTAACCGCACATAGAAACTATCGGTACGGTAACTGCCGCCGACGGTGCCATAGCCGAAATAGACGACCCACGCATAGGCCGGATCAGCAACATACGGCGAGGACGACCAGAACAGATTAGCTTGAGTATTGGGGAACCAGTTGGCGTCTATCGTTGATGCGCCTGACCCTGCGGTCACACCATAATCCACGATGCTTTGTAGTTCACTTCGGGTGGGCAGGCGCCAGTCATAATAGCCACATAACCCTGCTTTATTGACGGCGGTAACAAAAAAATTGGCATCCGTGACGGCGCCATCGTTGGTATAGGTTTTGGCCCAGTCGTGTAGGTCGCCGGCAAGGGTGTTTTTATTTTCCCACATCAGGCCGGTAACGTTGTCGAGGGTACAACCCCAGTCATTTGTGTTTATACCTAGTACGGAATTAATTGTGCAGCTTGTACTACCTGTATTACAAACCTTGGTAAAGCTGAAGCCCAGCTTGCCGTCATTGGGGTTATTGACGGTGACATCCCGGCCCGCCATGCCGTCCTGAGTGCTGCTCACGGCGTTTCCGCTACAAGTGCCCAGTGCGTCACTACCCAATGCCGTGTAGCACTGACTAGCGGTTATGCCGGTGTCGTTGAGCTTGCCCGCTGCGATGAAAATAGGACCATTGGTGATATTGGCACCACTGACTGCAACAGTGACCGAGCCTGGTGTAAACGTAAATCCTGTCTTGGATGGCGTAAGAGTGTAAGAGCCGTTGGCCAAGCCACTAAAGGTGTACACGCCGTGAGCATCGGTTGTGGCACTTCCACCTCCGCTCAGGTTAATCGTTACGCCTTGCAGCACTGCGGAGCCTGAAATGCTATAGGTAAGTGGAGGAATGATGCTTGCCACAAATTTATCAAACGCGACATTCCCACCATTTATGGTCACGGTGCTTGAGGCTGGGCTAAACGTGTAACCTGTTAATGAGGGAGTGGCGGTGTAGGTGCCATTGGGCATGCTTGAGAAAGCGTAGCTGCCTGTCGTGGTGGTTGTCGTGGCCGTACTGGCACCACTCAGGCTGATCGTTACGCTATTGCTGCCCGCACCACTCACTGTACCTGTAATGGAATAGGTGGACGTGCTTGCTTTGCTTGCCACAAAGTTGCCGAGGGTTGCAGGGCCATCTTTGATGCTGACATTGAGGCTGGCCGGGGCAAAGGTGTAGCCGTCGAGTGAGGGGGTGGCGATATAACTGCCGTTGGGCAAGCCGTTGATGGTGTAGCTGCCATCGACACCTGTCACGCCGGAGGCGCCGCCGCTGAGGCTGATTTTAACACCCTGCTTGACTGCGCCTGACACGGTGCCGCTTAGGGGGTAGGTGTTGGCAGTGGAGGTGGCGTTAATTTTTTCGAGAATGACGTTGGCACTATTTACCTTGAAGGTCGTATTTTGTGGGGTGTATGCTGACCCTGATTTAGAAGGGGTCAGTATGTAAGTTCCGTTCCGAAGGCCCGCAAAACTATAGTTGCCATTTGCATCTGTCTGAGTAGAATCTTTAGCATCTCCGGTAAGCTGCATCGTTACTTTGTCAAATGAATAACCGCTCACCGTACCCGTTGCCGTATAGGTCAATACACCAGCACGATCTCCTCCCCCTGCACCACACGAAACCAACATCGCACTAACAAGCAAAACCGAGATGCGTTGAACGATGTTTTTAATAATTTTAACGTGACGCATGTTGGTCTGCTCCTGTGGTATAGATGCGGGAATAAGGTAGATCATAAAACCTGAAAAAATCATCAGAAATGAATGGGGGGATCTACTTTATTTAATGGGGTTTTATATCTTTAAAATCCACCCTATAAAACAGGTTCATATCAACTTTAGCAATGTAACACAGCGATTGTTTCGGAATTGTTTCAAAGCCGAATTAATGCCATAAAAAGAATGACTAGGCCAAATGGCCTATTGACGTGGGAGGGTTGTTGCGAATGGATTTTTTCAGGTATTAGAAAAAATTGGGTCGTGTAACGCTCAGGCGGTGTTCCAGGTACGCCCATGGTCAAAATAAAAGCCTCAAATTGCAATCAAAAAACTGGATTATTCCCATTCGATGGTTGCGGGGGGCTTGCCGGAAATATCGTATACAACACGATTGATGCCACGCACTTCATTGATAATACGATTGGATACTTTGCCCAAAAGAGCATAGGGCAGCTCTGCCCAGTGCGCGGTCATAAAATCCTGTGTTTGAACCGCGCGTAAGGCAACCACCCATTCGTATGTGCGGCCATCGCCCATAACCCCAACTGACTTTACTGGCAAGAATACGGCAAAAGCCTGTGAGGTTTTGGCGTACCAACCGGAGGCCACCAGTTCTTCAATAAAGATGGCGTCGGCACGTCTCAATAACTCTGCATACTCTTGCTTGACTTCACCCAGGATACGCACACCGAGACCTGGCCCCGGGAATGGATGACGATAAACCATGTCGTGGGGTAAACCCAATACGACGCCCAGTTCTCGTACTTCATCCTTAAATAGTTCGCGCAAGGGTTCGAGCAATTTTAGGTGCAAGGTGTCAGGAAGCCCTCCAACATTGTGGTGCGATTTAATCGCATGCGCTTTGTTGTTTTTAGCCCCGGCCGATTCGATTACGTCCGGATAGATGGTGCCTTGGGCCAGCCACTTTGCCTGCGGCAACTTGGCTGATTCACGTTGAAATACTTCTACAAATTCTCGGCCGATAATTTTGCGTTTTTTCTCGGGGTCGGTCACGCCTGTGAGATGTTTCATAAACTCTGCACTGGCATCGACGTGGATGACTTTCACCCCCAAATTTTTTGCGAAAGTTTCCATTACCTGCCTGCCTTCGTTCAGTCTAAGCAGGCCGTTATCAACAAATACACAGGTTAATTGGGTACCGATTGCCCGGTGCAACAAAGCTGCAGCGACCGATGAATCCACGCCACCCGAAAGACCCAATATCACTTCTTCATGCCCTACCTGGGCACGAATTTTTTCAACTGCCTCGCTGATGTAGTCAGGCATATTCCAGTCTTTGCCGCAACCACAGATGGTATGCACGAAGCGCTCAAATATGGCTTTCCCTTGATAGGTGTGTGTAACTTCGGGATGAAACTGCACTGCATAAAAATGCCGTGTTTCATCTGCCATGGCTGCAATGGGTGTGGCCGGGTTACTGGCAATGACTTTGAATCCGGGTGGCAGGGTGGTGACTTTGTCACCGTGACTCATCCACACATCCAGCAAGCCATGACCGTTTTCATTCGTGCGGTCTTGTATTTCCTTAAACAATGCTGAGTGTCCTTGTGCTCGAACTTCAGCGTAGCCGAATTCACGAGTCCGGCCATTTTCAACTGTGCCGCCCAGCTGTGCTGCCATGGCCTGCATACCGTAGCATATACCAAGCACGGGAACACCCAATTCGAACACAATTTGCGGTACTCGCGGCGTGCCACCTTCCATAACCGAATTGGGCCCGCCCGAGAGAATAACGCCCTTGGCACCAAAGCCACGAATAAAAGCTTCGTCAACGTCGTAGGGATGTAATTCGCAATAGACATTTGCTTCACGTACCCGGCGAGCGATCAGTTGTGTGTATTGGGAACCAAAATCAAGAATCAGTATTTTTGTGTGGGACATTTTATGAGCCAATATTGAAGTAGGTTTGCGTTGCGTTAAATAAAAAAACCTCAACGTGGAGGTTTATTATGCTCGATGATTAATAAATATTACCAGGTTCAATCGACGTGATAATTCGGTGCTTCTTTGGTGATTTGTACATCATGAACGTGTGATTCACGTATGCCAGCGGAGGTAATTTCAACGAATTCTGCTTTCGCATGCACATTGGCAATATCCGCACAGCCAAGATAACCCATCGTCGAACGCAAGCCACCCATTAGTTGATGTATAACGGCAAGTACACTTCCTTTATACGCGACCCGACCCTCTACCCCTTCAGGAACCAGCTTGTCTTTGTTGCCTTCATTGTCTTGAAAGTAACGATCTTTTGAACCATCTTGCATTGCACCCAGGCTACCCATACCGCGGTACGATTTATAGGAGCGCCCCTGGAAAAGTTCAATTTCACCGGGTGCTTCTTCAGTACCCGCAAACAACCCGCCTAACATGACCACGTGCGCACCGGCTGCAATCGCTTTGGAGATGTCACCAGAAAAACGCACGCCACCGTCTGCTATCACAGGGATGCCCGTACCGAGCAAGGCTGTTGCGACGTTATCAATTGCCGTAATTTGTGGAACGCCCACTCCCGCTACCATCCTGGTGGTACAGATTGAGCCAGGACCGATTCCCACTTTTACGCCGTCTGCCCCATGATCCAATAATGCTTTTGCTGCTGATGCCGTGGCGATATTGCCGCCTATGACTTCAACTTGCGGGAAGTTTTTCTTGACCCATTGAACACGATCAAGCACACCTTTTGAGTGCCCATGTGCCGTATCGACCACGATCACATCGACACCGGCCTCCACCAGCATGGTGATTCTATCTTCTGTTCCTTCACCTACGCCTACGGCTGCACCGGCGCGCAAACGCCCAAGTTCATCTTTGCATGCATTGGGATGTTCACTGGATTTAAGAATGTCTTTAACGGTAATTAATCCCCTGAGTTCAAATGCATCATTCACCACGAGTACGCGCTCAATTCTGTGAGTATGCATCAAGGCGCGTGCTTCATCACGACTCGCATTTTCTTTAACCGTGATCAGTTTTTCACGCGGGGTCATGATATTGCGAACGGGTAAATCCAGGCGCGACTCAAAACGCAAATCACGATTGGTTACAATCCCCACCACTTTTTTACCCTCAACGACGGGTAAGCCCGAGATACGATGCTGGCGCGTCAGGTTGAGTACATCTCGAACGGTCATATCCGGCGCAATCGTGATCGGATCTTTGACCACGCCACTCTCAAAACGCTTAACCTTGGCAACCTGTTGAGCCTGTGCCTTGGACGTCATGTTTTTATGGATGACGCCGATTCCCCCTTCTTGAGCCAGGGCAATGGCAAGACGCGACTCCGTCACGGTGTCCATTGCAGCGGAAAGTAGCGGAATATTGAGTGTGATATTACGGGTTAACTGGGTACGAAGACTGACATCGCGAGGCAACACAGAGGAGTGCGCTGGAAGCAACAAAACATCGTCAAAGGTAAGTGCTTTTTGAGTTATACGCATGAAATACATCCTCGACAAAGCGAGCATTATACGCAAGCAGAGGCTACGGGTAAATGTGCCTTACAGAAATACTTGGTAAATTAGTTTTTTCGACCCATGACGTAGATGAGCGACTCGGCAAAAACTTCACACCAGCTCAACTCGTTTCCTTTGAGTGCCATGAGTAATTTGTTAACTTCGGTAGGCGGCCATTTGGGGTTGTATGCTACCAAAAATTCTTCGGGATAGATGTCAAACATAGGCTTGAGCTTATCGCCCAATTTATTGATTTCTTTTAGCATAAGTGCCAGATCTTTATCTGAATCAAGCTCTGCCGTCAGGTCTCCGTAAATATTCGGATTATTTATTACATAATCAACAAAGCGGGTCAACAAGAAAAAAAACTCGCTTTTGTTATTCTCATTAACCGAGTCACCCAACATAAATGGGCTGACATTTAATTCGAGCCAATAGTAATTGAGTTTCTGGTTGAAAAATTTTGAAACATTGATATAGCCACTACGCCCCATAGCCCGATGGATACAATCATCCAAAATTAACTTATCAGAATTGCGTGTGGCCAACTCCTTACCCATTAATGCATCCGGTTTTACCAAAAACATGTCCGGCAAATCTTCATACAGTTTTCCCATATGATTATGGGATCGATAATAAGTAGTAAAGAGCTTCACGACGAACTCTTTGTTAGTTTCAGGGTTTAAATAATCCCGACCAGGTCCGTTCGCTAATTTTTGAGACATTATATTTGAGTGACTCTTTTCAAAAAAAGCTGCGCAATGATTAAACAATCCAATTTGATGATTCTACATTATGAATAAAATTATTTCAGGAAATTTATATTATTTTTTGTGTATAAGTAATTCTTAATAATCAGTTTATACCGCCAAACAATATAACAATTCCTTTGGTACAGATGTAATATAGCAAAATTGATTGAAATAATTTATTGGCAAGGAGTACAAAGGTGAAAGATTTTATTGCTGTTCTGATCGCTGTTTTTTTATGTTGTTACTTTAACAGTTCGTTTGCTGCACTGAACAAATGGGTAGACGCAGATGGCAAAGTAAACTATTCGGACTCGCCCCCTGCTGATATTAAAACGAAAACACTGAGAAGTTCTTCAGTGACGGAAGCAGCTGCTCCGGCTGGTGGAGAAAGTGCCCCAAAAACTCTCGTGGAGCAAGAAGTTGAGTGGAAAAAATCTCAGAAGACAAAAGAAGATGCCGAAAAAAAAGCGGCTCAAGATAAAGAAAATGCAGCTCTCAAACAACAAAATTGTGACGCGTCCCGATCCAACTTGGCTACGTACGAGAAGGGCGGAAATATAGCGCAGTACAATGCCAAAGGGGAACGTACGTTTATAGACGAGGTTGCCAGGGCACAAAAAATTGATGAGGCACGAAAAGCCGTGGATAGTTACTGCAAATAAACAGACTACACTCAAGTTGCCAACGGGGTGTTGTCATTCAAACGCAGCGCCTCCTCAATATCTACCGATACCACCTTGGATACTCCACGTTCCTGCATGGTCACACCGATTAATTGTTGTGCCAACTCCATCGTAATTTTATTATGGCTGATAAATATGAATTGCGTATTCATGGCCATTTTCCTGATCAATTTGCACAAGCGTTCAGTGTTGGTGTCATCAAGCGGCGCATCCACTTCATCAAGCAAACAGAATGGTGCAGGGTTGAGCTGAAACAGGGAAAATACGAGCGCGATTGCGGTCAGCGCTTTTTCACCACCTGACAACAAATGAATCGACGCATTTTTTTTGCCCGGTGGATGCGCCATGACTTGAACCCCGCTGTCCAATATTTCCTCTCCGGTCAACACTAAACGCGCGTCCCCTCCCCCGAATAAAATTGGAAATAATTCCGACAAATTACGGTTTACCGCATCATATGTCGCCAGCAACAAGTCACGTGACTCTTTGTCGATGCGTCGAATTGCTTCTTCGAGTGTTGCCATGGCATCATTCAAGTCTTTAGCTTGCGCATCCAGATATATTTTACGTTCTTGCGCGCCCTGCAATTCCTCCAGGGCTGCGAGGTTAACCGCGCCCAGCACTGTAATGTCATCATTGATCTTGCTCAACTCGTTCTGCAAGCCGCTTTGCTTTGCACCTTCCAGAAAGGGCAACAAGGCCTCTTCATCTATCCCTTGTAACTGGTCGGCCCACTGTTCATATTGCAAACGTGCTTCCTGTTCCTTCAGCGTTTGCTCTCCCACTTTTTCGCGAAGCGGGTGTAATTTTTGTTCGCATGACATTCTACTTTGTTCCAGCGTGTTCAATGTCTTCGTAGCATGTTCAAGAACATTGCGAGCTTCGGCCAGGGCTTGTTCACGTTGTTGCCTTTGTTGCAACGTTTCCTGAAGTTGCTGTTGAACATTGTTATCACTAATTTGGGCCAACTCCGACTGAGCTGTTTTGAACGTCTCTTCAAGCTGGGCTAAATTGACACTTGTGAGTTCCTGGTTACGGCCCAGGTCGGTAATTTTTTCAGTACAGGTCTTGGAAAAAAAATATGCTTCTTGCAACTCATGTTGAGATTTTTGTACTCGCTCCCTTTGCTCACGTAAACTTGCTTCAAGTTGGGCAGCTTGCTGTCGGGTTTGTTCCACTTGAGACTGGCGTTCAGCAATTTTTTCGCGCAGAATCTCCACTCTCCCGGCAATTTCTTCAAGTTGTCTGTGTTCATTTGAAGTTTGATCGGTTAATTCTTGCAATTCTTTCGCAATTTGCTGTCCCCGAGAGTAGTTATGCTCTTTGGTTTGTGTAAGCTTTAAAATTTGCATTTGAACACTGTGTTTTTGCTGTTGCAAAGTCGTAACCGCTGAGCGCAGAGGATCGATGCGACTTTCAATACTCTGGTAGGTTTGCTCAGTCTGCTGAGCCTGTTGCTTGTCAAGCGCGAGTTTAGTTTTCAGTTGTAGCGCTTGTTGCTGTAGTTTTTCTATCTCACGTTGTCTCGCCAATACGCCATGGATTTGACTGTCTGGCGCATGAAATAAAACACTGTGCGCACCGATCAAGTGGCCTTGGGGTGTAACCAGCCATGCTCCTGGTAGCAGGCTTGTGCGCTGCTCAAGTGCTTGTGACAGATCGGCTACGGCATAGACGTTGGTGAGCCAGTCATTGAGTACCCGTTCAGCTTTTGAATCCAGATACTGAACATAGTGTGCCAATGGAGTAAGACCTGCATGGTTGCCTGTTGCTGCTGTACTTGCCGCCCCTTCAGCAAACACTGCTAATTTTGCGGGTGGAGAATCACCCCACTTTGCCGCATCTTCCAGATGGGCAATTGCAACTGCATTCAGGCGTTCGCGCAATACTGCTTCCAGTGCATCTTCCCAGCCGGCTTCTATTCGTATTGATTGCCATAACCTTGGCACTTGGTCCAGCTGGTATTTAGCCAACCAATTTTTTAAATTTTTGTCTTGATCAATTTGCCTCTGTAATTGCTCAAGGGCGTTTAAACGTGCCTCAACCTGAGCTAACTGACGTTCAGTGTCTTGCGCATTTGTTTGGCTATTTCGTCTGGCTTCATCCGCACCGGGTATTTGCGCCTGCAGTTCAGTTAGCTGAAGTTCTTTCTCTTTATGGTCAGCATCCACGTCAGCCAATTGCTGTTGCGATTTTCCAAGTGCATCATCATCCGCCTGGGGCAAATTTTCTTGTTCCTGTTGCAAGCGTGAATTACGTGCAACCAGTTGCAGCACATTTCTGTCAATGTGCTGTTTTTGGGTATCAGCCAATTGAATCTGTTGCTGCAATTGCAATTGCTCACGTTGCATTTCGTTATATTTATCTTGTGCAGTGCGTGCGAGCGTTTCTTTCTGCGGCAATTGTTGCGTTTCCAAATCCGCTTGAGCCTGACGTTCTGCAATTCTCTGGCCTGCTAATTGCTGCTCCTGTTGCCAATGTGTCAGCAGGCCCAGTGTTCCTTGCAGCTGATTTTTTTGCACTTCAATCTGCCGAACAGTATTGCCAATCTGCTGTTCCAGACGGATGCGTTGCTCGCTTAAAAATGATATTTGTTGTTCAAGACGTGACACTTCCGCATTAACCGTATACAAATCACCTTGCTTGTTATGCAAGGCATCAGACAGGGTGTAATGTTCGCTCCTAGCATTTTCTAACTGACTTTCGACTTCGCGCAGGCGTGCTGTTTCGGATTCAAGTTCGTTTTTGGTTTTTTCGACCGCTAGCGCAAAACGTGATCTTCGCGTCGTTGCTTCCTGTTTATTCAACATCCATAAAAGATGCTGGGTTGTATCATGCCTGACTTGTAACTCTCGGTATCGTTTGGCGACTTCGGCCTGTTCAGTAAGATGGACTAATTGTTTATCCAGCTCATGCAAGATGTCTGAAACTCGCATCAAGTTCTCGCGAGTATCGCCTATGCGCAACTCTGTTTCGCGTCTACGATCACGATATTTTGAAACACCCGCTGCTTCTTCCAAAAATACACGGAGTTCTTCAGGTTTAGCCTCGATAATGCGCGAGATCATGCCCTGCTCAATAATCGCGTAGGCCCGCGCCCCCAAGCCTGTACCCAGAAAAATATCGGTTACGTCTTTACGCCGAACATGTTGATTATTGATGTAGTAGCTGGACTCACCATCGCGTTTAAGTACGCGCTTGATCGCTATTTCGGCGTAGCTGGACCACTGTCCCATTGCCTTTCCTAGACTATTGTCGAATACGAGCTCGACACTGGCCCGTGCGATAGGTTTTCGGTTGCCGGAGCCATTAAATATTACGTCCTGCATTGATTCGCCTCGTAAGGCGGAAGCTTTTGATTCTCCCAGCACCCAGCGCAACGCATCGATTA
>Ga0315270_10002256_pt1 | contig 10197 bp, 7 predicted proteins | sample C1_bottom_MG_FD_204932 | JGI IMG/M metagenome (GOLD analysis project Ga0315270, IMG submission 204932) | Sediment microbial communities from Yellowstone Lake, YNP, Wyoming, USA - C1_bottom | ecosystem: Environmental > Aquatic > Freshwater > Lake > Sediment | place: USA: Wyoming | collected... | reverse complement strand
CCGTATTCGATGATTTCTTTGATGTGCAAAATGCCGATGGCATACATCTCACCACCTAACAAAAAGGTGAGATATTGGTTATCGTCTGCATCTGATGTTGAAACATCAGATTGACCTCGTGTAGTTAAGGCGCCCATGAACCCTCTCCTTAGAAGTTTGTAAAATCTGCTTCTGAAGGTTCCGCATTCGCGGATCCCGAGGCACGCTTGCCACCGCCACCTGCTGCACGGATTTTCGGTTTGTGAGCCGGTCGCCCTTCATTGGCCGCAAACTGATTGCTAATCTGCACTTTGAAGAACGACATCATCTGCTGCAGTTGCTCTGCTTGCCCCGACATTTCTTCTGCCGTAGCTGCCAGCTCTTCGGAAGCCGCTGCATTTTGCGATGTAATCTGACTCATCTGGGTCATGGCAATGTTGATCTGCGCCACGCCGGTGGTCTGCTCTTCGGAAGCCGCCGTAATTTCCTGTACCAGATCCGATGTTTTGTTGATCGCCGGTAACATTTCGTTCAGCAAACTGCCTGCTTTCTCTGCCAGCCCCACGCTGCTGCCTGCAACCTCGCCGATTTCCTGCGCGGCTATTTGACTGCGTTCTGCGAGCTTGCGCACTTCGGCGGCCACTACTGCAAAACCCTTGCCGTGTTCGCCGGCACGCGCCGCTTCAATGGCTGCGTTCAGCGCCAGCAGGTTGGTCTGGTAAGCAATGTCATCGATGATGCTAATTTTGCCGGCAATCTGCTTCATGGCCGCCACGGTTTGCTGCACGGCTTCGCCACCTTGCGTGGCCTGCCTGGATGCCTGCAATGCCATGCCATCCGTTATTTTGGAGTTCTCGGTGTTCTGCGCTACAGAGGCCGACATCTGCTCCATCGATGCGCTGGTTTCTTCTACCGACGCTGCTTGCTCGGTCGTGGCCTGAGATAGTGATTGCGCTGTTGCTGACACCTGCTCAGAGGCACTGGAAATATTGTCTGTTGATCTTCGCACTTCTGCAATGATTTGCGAGAGCTTCTCGACCATGAGTTTGACCGAATAAAGCATGCTGCTCGTGTCGCCATGTTCCAGATTAATGGTGGTGGTCATGTCACCATTCGCCACTTGATCGACAATGCCTGTGACATAGTTAGGTTCGCCACCCAGTTGGCGCAGCGTGCTGCGAATAATAAACATGCCCAAAAGGCTCAGCAGAACCAGAGCGACCACGCCAATGGAAATCATGACCGTATTGGCGAACTTGGCCGCTGCTGTGCCATCCTTGACAGCAGCATTACCCACATCGACATTTAGCTGGATAATTTTACCCATGGTATTATCGGCGGCTTCGTATAAGGGCAGGAGCCCCGTCATTTGCTGGTAGTATGTTACAAATAGCTGTTGTTGCTGAGCCTCTGATTGGCTACGCTCCATAGACTCTATGGTCTCCCGCACTTTTCCTATCGCGCCTTTCCAAACATTAAATTCCTTATCGAACTGGTTCCACAACACGACCTCTTCGTCGGTCTGTGGTAAGGGCGCATAGATATTCCAACCCTCCTCTAACCTTTTCCAACGCCCTACCAGCTCTTGCAAAGTGTCTGTGAACTTAGCTTGCGCCTGATAGTTATTTTCAAAGAAAGAAATTCTACGGTTTGTAGACTGAATTGCAGTCATCGAGTTTTTCACAATTTCCAGACCCAAAATCGATGGCATGCAAACCACACCAATTTCAGTTAGTGACGCAGTTGTAGTGGATATTCCCATCCATCCCGACACTCCACTCGCGGCCAAGGCCAGAATGCTTACCGCTAAGAAAAGCATTAGCTTTGCCTTTAGTGTCATATTATTCATGTTTTTCTTTCCTTAATGAATATTTACAAAACTAGTAGGTACCAGAATGATGTCTGGTTCCATCGCCCATTTCTACATTCAAACTCTGTACATTCAACCCGTCAATGCCGCACCTCCACTCCAGAGGTCTTCGACTCCTGATTGATGGCGCGCTGAATCAGCGCTGGCGCATCGAGTATCAGAGCCACATCACCACTGCCCAGAATAGTGGAACCGCTAATACCCTTGAGATTTCCAAACAGCGTGCCCAAAGGTTTGATCACCGTTTGAAATTCGCCAAGAAGTGCATCCACGATCAATCCTGCCTTACGGCTGCCGTACTGCACCACCACAATGTTTTCCCGCTTGCCCGCTTTGCCAGATTCGTGGAACTGTTCGCGCAAACGAATAAAAGGCAGCACCTCACCGCGCAGGTTGATGAAGTTGCGCCCATCGCTGCTTTCGTCGTTGGTTTCGGGTAATTCGATACACTCCACTACCATCTCCAGCGGCACGACATAAGAGGAGCTACCCACTCCCATTAGGAAGCCGTCGATAATGGCTAAGGTTAAGGGCAGACGGATGCGCGTCGTGGTACCCACCCCTAAGGTAGAGTCCAGTTCGATGCTGCCGCGCAGGGCTTCGATATTGCGCCGTACTACATCCATGCCAACGCCACGGCCAGACAGATTGCTGACCTGTTCGGCGGTGGAAAATCCCGCTTCGAAAATTAACTTATACACTTCCTGATCGGAAAGACTCTGGTCAGCGGTGACCAGTCCTTTTTCGATCGCCTTGCGTAGAATTTTTTCCCGGTCGAGGCCAGCGCCATCGTCTAACACTTCGATCACGATGCTGCCAGATTCGTGGTAGGCATTGAGCCGCACCAGGCCTGCGGCGGGCTTGCCGCGTTGCACCCGAACTTCCGGTGATTCGATGCCGTGATCCATGGAATTGCGTATCAAGTGAGTAAGCGGGTCGCCGATCTGCTCCACCACAGTCTTGTCCAGCTCGGTCTCGCCTCCGGTAATATGCAGGTGGATTTCTTTTCCGATCTCCATCGAAACATCTCGCACCACGCGATTGAAGCGGTTGAAGGTGTCGCCAATCTGCACCATGCGTAGTTTGAGCGCGCCATCGCGGACTTCCTCAATCATACGGGACATGATCAGTGACGCCTCAGACATGCTGGCCAATTTGCTGCGTCGAACTTCCATCTCGATACCTGCGCCGGCAATCACCAACTCGCCAATCAGATTGATGAGGTGGTCGAGTTTTTCTGCATCCACCCGCACAAGTTGCTGCTGTTTTATTTTTGCCTTTCGGTTTTTATCTTGCTGATCTAATGCTGCGTCCATGACAACGGGCTGGACAAAGCCATGATCAACGGCCAACACCCCAATTGGTTTATTCGCCTCAGGGCTACCCGTCGCGCCTAGCCGCGCCATTTCTTGATATTCCAAAAGCTTATTCAGTTCGCGCTGTGTCAGACTCCCGCATTGCACCAGAATTTCGCCAATCCGAAGATCATCTCCTGCAAGACCTTCGATAAAGAACAAAAAGTTTTTTACACTGCTGTGTGGCGGCAAAATATGGATCTGGCAATCTTTCTGCACAAATTCGAAGATCGATTCGATTGCTTCTTTATTTGCACTGCAGCGAAAATTAATGGCATAGGAGAGATAGCAAGATTCCGGGTCCATGTCTGCAGCAGCGGGAATTTCCTCGATGAAGGTTCTTATTTTTATGATTTCACCAATCGTATTCATATAACGAAAGAAAGAAGTCGGATCCATGCCAGTACGAAAAACATCGCGACCGAATTTCAGACTGATGTGCCAGTTGTCACTATCAATAATCTCCTCGCCTTTTTCTGACACTTCCACCTGCGCCCTGTTGGCAGGCACCATGGGAAGAATTTTACTCGGCGCAGGCTGCGGATTTTCCTCCATATAGGCGTGCAAGCGCAGCTGTAGATGCTCTCCTTCTTCTTTATTCTGTGCAGAGAGAATTTCTCCACCTTCTTGCGCATCGATGAGCTTCGATACCTGATCTTTACAACCTAGTAATAAGACAACCAGATCGTCGCTCACCTCAATTTTGCCGTTACGCAAACGATCCAATACGCTTTCCAACCCGTGTGTAAAAGACACAACATCGTCTAATCCAAACAGTCCGGCAGAACCTTTAATGGTGTGTGCCGCGCGAAATATTGCGTTGATGTCATCCGACAGCTGAGCCTGGTCGGCGCCCTCCAACTTCAGAAGTGTATCCTCCATCACCTGAAGCAGCTCGTGGGCTTCTGCGAAGAAAGTTTGTAATGCCTGATCCAAATTCATAACGCTGTGCTCCAAACCTGTTATTTCGAGGAAATTACCACCGGGTCACCGAAATATCCGGCCATGTCGCAGATGTCTAATACATCGAGAACAGCCGGTGTGTGCCCTACTAATCGTAGCTCTGCGTTTTTCGCCAGGCTTTCGCGCTTGGCCAGCACTAACAGCTGCAATCCTGCCGAGTCCATTTCCTGTACTGAGGACAAATCGATTTCTGTAATCATCGATGTATTGACGATCGGCATAAGTTCCTCTTTTACCGATGCTACGGTGTAGATGTTCAAGTCACCTTTGACTTGATAACTATTCACTTTTGTTTTTGTCTTTCTCATCGTCTGCCTCTCATGTAACGCTATGGCAAAATAAGTTTGGAAACTGCAGTGATCATCTGCTCTGGCTTGAACGGCTTTATTATCCAAGCCTTTGCGCCTGCTGCCTGCCCTGCCGCTTTTTTATCTTCGCCCGCTTCGGTTGTTAGCATAATCACGGGTGTGAACTTATATTCCGGCTTCTTCTTCAATTCAGTAACAAAGGTCAACCCATCCATGTTTGGCATGTTCACGTCACTGATAATCAGGTGTACTTTCTGACCTTTTAACTTCGCTAGTGCATCGACACCATCGACGCCCTCAATTACATCGTAACCCGAGCTTCGCAATGCGATGGCTACTACCTGGCGCAATGAGGCCGAGTCATCTACGATCATGATAGTTTTTGCCATATTATTTCTCCCTAGAAAAAGGTAATTTCGTCCGCTGCACTTGCCTTTGCTGACGTCCCGTGATTTGCGTATTCTTCGGTTGTCGCATAGGACTTCTCCAAGTCTGCAAGCAGCTCTGACCAGTTCAGTGCAGGAAGGCGTCCTTGCTTCATGGCTTCAGCCTCACTCGCACGAAGATAACTGGGAAATGCTGCGATGTTGTCTCGTACATGCGTTAAAATCTGACTGATTCGATCCTGAAATTGAAACTGCACTAATGACTGCTCAATTTCCGTTTTTATGATCTCGCTGTCTGAACGAAGTTGGTTTGACGAATTAACCAAACCATCGGTAACTGCTTTTAACTCTGACATCACCTCGCCGATGGTCGATTCGGCTTCCCGTTCAGAGGCTTCGTTATGCGCCGCGGCACTTCCCACGTTTCGATGAGTAGAGGCAATCGCCTCGCTTATAATTTGTGTCGTTTCTGTGATTCTGCGCCCGGTTTCGCCAGATATGGTTGAGAGCTTACGCACCTCATCGGCAACGACCGCAAATCCACGGCCTGCATCGCCGGCACGAGCTGCTTCTATCGCAGCGTTTAGCGCGAGGAGGTTCGTCTGATCGGCAATTTTTGCGACGGACGAGGCCATCTCTCTTAATTTATCGATGTATTGCACGAGGCTTTCGACTTCTTTTAATACATCAGTGTTTTGGCAAAAGGCGTTTCTCATTGAAGAGACAATGAGCTGTAATTTAGATGCGCTACTGGCGAACACGCCCGTCATATCCTTGTCTTCAGAAGCCTTTATATTGCCCAGCTGCCGCACAATTTCGGAAAATTGTCCCGTCAATCCGATAATGGCGGATTCACTCTGTGTTCTTGCCGACTCAATTTGCTTTACCCAGATGGAAACAATTTCCATTTCCAGATTGTTGAGGCCGTTGAAAAATTCTTTTGTTTGCAGCGATTGCTGTTCCAGCATATTTTTTTTTGTTTGTGCGATTTGTCTGGCAGTGGTGGTGTCTTGTCGCTGCAAGGCCAGATGACTGGAGAACAGTGCAACGCCTGCCAAAACGAACGCCAACAAAAGATCACTGGTTTCTGTGCCATGCAGCACCAATATACCCAGTGCTCCCACCAGCCCCGGAACCATCGGGTACTGCGATACTAAATTCATGACATAGTGTCGACTCACAAGTGCTCCTGCGTTTCTGATGTAGTAAAAATGTTCATTTTTTTTGTGTTTAGGTGCTGTCTTGGATTCGGCCGCACTGATCGATTACTTTAAGCGGACAAGTTAGTATTGAATAATAAAGCGCTAAATACTGCGATATCACTGATGGATTTAACTGAATAGATGACCTCAACTATTAATGATGAATCAGACATACAGGGTCTTAGCGCAGCACAGGCGCAGGAGCGTATTGCAACCTTTGGTTTTAACGAACTGAACCCGCCCAAACCCAAGCGTCTTTGGCACATTCTGTTCGAAGTCATGCAAGAACCCATGTTCCTGCTGCTTATGATTGCCGGTGGCATTTACCTTTTGTTAGGTAGTGTTGAAGATGCAGTGATGCTGCTGTGCTTTGTGATGCTTATTATTGGTTTGACAGTATTTCAGTCACAAAAAAGTGAACGTGTACTCGAAGCATTGCGTGATCTATCCAGCCCGCGTGCGTTAGTGTTGCGGGATGGTAAGCCACTACGCATTGCGGGTCGTGAAGTAGTTCCTGAAGATATTCTGTTATTCAATGAGGGTGATCGTGTTGCCGCCGATGCCGTTTTGCTGAGTTGCAATGATTTGCTTGTTGATGAATCCATGCTTACTGGCGAGTCCGTACCCGTGCGGAAAAAAGCCGGAAAATCCCATCTGACAATGGGTCAACCCGGTGGAGATGATCAGCCATTCGTGTACGCAGGAACCGTGCTGGTGCAAGGCAGTGGCATTGGATTCGTCACTGCAACCGGCAAATCCAGCGCCATTGGGCAGATTGGGAAATCATTAGAAAATACCGAAATTGGACAATCTCCTTTGCGTATCCAGACCAATCGGTTGGTAAAAACATTGGCGATTTTGGCGGTTTCACTCAGTTGCATTTTAATGACCATCTACGGAATTTCCCGTGGCCATTGGTTAGATGCGTTGCTGGCGGGCATTAGTCTTGCCATGGGATCTCTGCCAGAAGAGTTTCCGGTTATTCTCTCTGTGTTCATGGCGCTTGGCGCGTGGCGTATTTCCCAATATCAGGTATTAACGCGGCGGCGAGATGCGATCGAAACTCTTGGTGCCACCACTTTGTTATGTACCGACAAAACCGGTACGCTGACAGAGAATCGCATGGTCATCCGACAACTCTATAGCAGTGGCCAGATGCTTTGTGTAGACAGTCATTCTGCACTTCCCGAACCCTGGCATGAGCTGGTGGAGTTTGGCATTCTCGCAAGTGAGAAAGCGCCCTTTGATCCAATGGAGCGTGCCTTGCATGAACTTGGCCAACGCACGTTGCGCGGCAGCGAGCACTTGCACGATGCCTGGGAGCTTGTTCATGAATATAGCCTTTCACCGGAGATGCTGGCGATGTCTCATGTCTGGAAAGGTGCTGAACAGGAACATCATCTGGTCGCCGCTAAAGGTGCACCGGAAGCGATCATTGATCTGTGCCATCTTCCGCCAGAGCAGGCTCATTCCATTACACAAATCGCCATAGAAATGGCGAGTCAGGGATTAAGAGTTTTAGGTGTTGCGCGTGCAAAGCTTCCACCGAATCAGGGACGTGAGCAACATTGGCCCACACAGCAACATGACATCGAATTCGCCCTCGTCGGCTTGGTAGGTTTGCATGATCCTCTGCGTGCCGGCGTTCCCGAGGCCATCGCACAATGCCATGCTGCTGGCATTCGTGTTGTGATGATCACCGGCGATCACGCCCAAACCGCCCAGGCTATTGCTCGTGAATTGGGGTTAGCTTCAGAACAGGTATTGATTGGTTCAGAATTAGAAACCTTATCCGATGAAGCCTTGCGTATTCGATTACGCAGTACACAAGTATTTGCACGCATTGTGCCCCAACAAAAACTCCGATTAGTCGAAGCCTTTAAAGCCAACGGAGAAATCGTCGCGATGACGGGCGATGGCGTAAACGATGCTCCTGCTCTCAAAGCATCGCACATTGGCGTTGCCATGGGAAAGCGCGGCACAGACGTTGCGCGCGAGGCTGCAAGCATTGTTTTGTTGAACGATGATTTTTCTTCACTGGTGGCTACCATCCGTCTGGGACGACGCATTTACGATAATTTGCGCAAGGCCATGGGTTACGCATTAGCGGTGCATATTCCGATTGTTGGATTGGCGCTTCTTCCCGTTTTGCTTGGTCAGCCACTGTTGTTAATGCCCGCCCATATCATGTTTTTGCAGATGATTATCGACCCTGCGTGCTCCCTGTTTTTTGAAGCGGAAGCAGAAGAAAAAAATCTGATGCAACGTCCTCCACGACAATCCAATGAGGCACTTCTTTCCCGCAGGCTTGTTTACAGCAGTTTGTTGCAAGGACTCATTGCGTTTGCCGTTGCCTGTGGGATTTATGCCTGGGCACTGGCAACGTCTTTAGAGGAAAACAATGTGCGTGCGTTAGTGTTCGTCGCAATGGTGGCGGGAAATATTGCCTTGGTATTTAGCAACCGCACCAGAAGCACTTTATCGCGGGAGATTTGGTCGCGTGAAAACCCCATTCTTTGGTGGATCGTATTGGGCGGCAGTGCAGGACTTGCGTTTGCGTTATCGATTCCGCTGCTTCGCGATCTGTTTCATTTTTCCGGAGACCTAATGCCTATGTTAGGCGTTGGCCTGCTGGCCGCAACCAGCATTTTTGTGCTCAGTGCCGCAGTGAAACGTATGCTGATTTGTTAGTCAGACTTTAAAGTTCAGTGTAATTTTTTTGCAGCTTTTTGTTTGAAGAAAAATAGTAAGGCAACAATCGAAAATAGTAACGCAGCTGAGGCGGAATAACGGCTCAACTCTAAACCTCCTTTGCTTATTGGTTTGTCAAGAAAGTCACCGACCACAGCGCCTAACGGCCGGGTAAGTATGAATGCTCCCCAAAATAATAAGGTATGTGACACTTTTGATCTGTAATATAAAAGGGCAGTGATTGCCAGTAATGAGCCAAAGATTAATGCACTGGATAGATAACCAAATCCTTCTGTGTCTGCAACCCAATCTCCCAAGGCGGTTCCCAATGTTTGAGAAAACATAATGGTTACCCAATAAAATATTTCTGCTTTGGGAGTGTTTATTGTTGCAACCGCTATAGAGCCGAGCGCGCGATACCAAATAAATAAAGAAGATAAAAGTAGTAAGAGTAAAATTGAAGAGCCACCAGCATAACCAATACCAAGTGAACGATCTGTAAAATCGGCAAGCGTTGTGCCCACGGTTGTAGTGGCAATAATGGTCGTCCAGTACAAAACAGGATGGAATTTTTTTGCAAATATTTGAATAATTACAGCGGCCATAAAAATGATAAAAAATATACCTGTGCTTACCAGATAGCCGAGATTCATGGACATGGATACGGCGTCACCGCCCGTTTCTCCAAGGGTGGTAGCGAAAATTTTTATAATCCAGAAAAGCAAAGTTACTTCTGGAACCTTGATAAGCTCTTCCTTTTCTTCATTACTCATTGGCAACGCCTATTTCATTGGCTCAACATAATCGACAAATTATTTGGCACAGACTGCATAAATAGTCATACAGGGCAGAATAAAAGATTGTCAGTATGCCGGTATAGTAACGGTTCTGCCGACCCTTCGACAGGCTCAGGGCGAACGGGGTAGTGCGTAACATCATCTCTTAAGAAATCCTTAAGAATTCCTTGCTAGATTGCCTCGCGGAATTTTTCTAAATACTATTATGCAAACTAATGCATTTAAGTTTTTCTTTTTATCTCCGCAATAGTTGCTGCTATTTTCTTACCGTGTGTTTAATTAAATTTTTAGAACGAAGGTTAACGTGAAGAGACATATACTCAGTCTGCGTGGCCACATTACCGCTTTGTTTACGGTTTCCAGTATTTTTATTCTTCTGTTGGGCGGCGCGATTTTCTGGGCAACTGGTACTGCCGTTCATGCAACAAACAGCATCGAGTTTTGTATTTCTTGTCATGAAATGGAAAAGAATAATTATGCCGAATATAAAGATACCATTCATGCCAAGAATCGCACTGGTGTAAAGGCTGTTTGTTCAGATTGCCATGTTCCCCACGATGCCATAGGCCTTACCGTTCGTAAAATACTTGCCGCGAGAGATGTATATGTTCATTTCACTGGGGGGATTGAGACGAGAGAAAAATTT
>Ga0315270_10002255_pt1 | contig 10200 bp, 12 predicted proteins | sample C1_bottom_MG_FD_204932 | JGI IMG/M metagenome (GOLD analysis project Ga0315270, IMG submission 204932) | Sediment microbial communities from Yellowstone Lake, YNP, Wyoming, USA - C1_bottom | ecosystem: Environmental > Aquatic > Freshwater > Lake > Sediment | place: USA: Wyoming | collected... | reverse complement strand
TGGCGGTGCGGGTCGACGTAATCTGAATGGCCGGATCTTCGCCGAACAGATTCGGCGCTGAATAAAATGCTCCCGCCACAACAATCAGCGCGATGAGCAGATACTTCCATAATGGATATTGGTTTTGCATGCAGCGTCACCTGAAAGACGAAATTGCGTTTTAGGAAGCCGCTTTAATCGTGCCTTTGGGCACCAAGGCGGTCACCGCATGCCGCTGCACCTTGATGCGCACATTGTCGGCGACTTCAACGGTGATAAAGCCTTCTTCCAGGTCCGCCACGCGGCCCAGCACACCGCCGCTGGTAACCACTTCATCACCTTTGGCCAGAGACTCGATCATCTTCTTGTGTTCCTTGGCGCGCTTGACTTGCGGACGCACCATCAAAAAATAAAACAACGCGAAGATACCGCCTAAAAACGCTAACTGCGTCAGCATGTCACCGCTCTGCGGCGCAGCGGCGCCTTCAGCAAACGCATCGGAAATGAAAAAGCTCATGTGAGTTCCTTTATGAATCAGGTATCCAAAACTTCGACCACGGGCCATTGAGGCGCGCCATTATTACACAGGCGGACCGATTTGCGAGCGCATAGCGTAAAACTGGTTCACGAATTCGTCTAGCGCCCGCCACGGAGCCGGCCGACGCCACTGCCCGGAGCCTATTCCAACCAACAAGTTGGGCAGATGAGGCGCAGCCGTTATCCGCCATTTCGCGGCCAGCACCCAAGCAGGCCGCTATTGGTCAAGCCACGCGACTTCGATGCGGGAAGATCATGAATCGTGAACGGACACATACGGCGGATAACGCTGCGCTATTCCGTATACGGGTTACTGATTAAAGCGTTCGACTGAGGGGAGCTGGCGCTTGCCGTGGATTACGGCAACGATTAGAACGTGACTCTCGGCAACTCGGTAGATCAGACGGTAGCTGTAGACGAAGCACTCGCGGTGAGTAGACGCAAGCTCGGGCACCGGTCGCCCGCGCAGCGGGAATTGCGCGAGGCGTCGCGAAGCAGCGATCAATTCCTCGACGGCTTGCTGAGCGTAGAGCGGCGAATCTTTGCCGATGTAGGCGGCGATCTCTTCAATGTCTTCAACGGCCTCGGGCGACCATCTTATTTGGTAATCCATTTGCGCAACCGCGCCTCCACTTCGTCCTGGGTCAACGTGCCATCGGTCGTCACGCGATTCTCGCCACGGTGGATTTTTTCCAGTACGTACAGATGGTAGTGGATGTCTTCAAGCGTACTGTCTTCGGGCAATTGATCGAGCAGTTCGCGGACTTCTTGTTTTGCGGTTTGCATGGGATCGCCTCACGGAATGGATTCTGCTACAGCATATCACGGCACTCCCAGCCGATTCTAAAGCGGGCGCGTGAAGCTACTCGATGCCTGGGATGTCTTCTACGCCACCGGCCCAATCCTCGGGAAACAGCTCATTTTGAACGTCGCGGTGAAAGGACGAATGCGGCCAATCGCGCACGCGTGACACGTGGCCATGCTTCACAGGATTGATGTAGCAATACTCGATGTGGCGGCGGTAATCGTTGTCGTTGCGGATGAGGTGTTCCCACGAGTGCATGGATGCACGAGGTAGCGCAATGCAGGAGCAATTGCCGAAAAGCGTCGCTGCCACAGACCTCGTTCGCCGCACGCGAGAACGGCGCTCGGTCGCTGGAATCTCACGCGCGAAATACGATTTGATCAACCGCCACGACCCGGCGCAAAGCCAGCGCCGACGCGAATCACCACCGCGTAGAAAAATCATCGTCGTCGGCCGGTAGCGTCCATACGCAATGCAGATGATCCGGCAACACCACCCACGCATCAATGTGAAATGGGCGTGCCTGCTTCACCTTGGCCACCGCGCCGCGCAACACATCGACATGCCGCGTCAGCGCATCGTACGGCGACCGCTCCAACAAATTCACCGTGAAGAAGTAACACCCGCCCGCCACCCGGCAACGACGATAATTCGGCATGGCAATACAACACCTCGGCAACAACAATGACAAAAATAACAACAACAAAATAACACCGTAGGACGGATTAGCTGCGCAGCAGCGTAATCCGTCAATACCCGCTCCCGGGGTCCGCGACGTTATCGACGGGAAGCATTTTTCTTCTTCCCAAGGGCGCTTCTCAAGTCATCCGGCAAATGGCGGAATACGCTGCGCTATTCCGCCTTACGGGTTGGCGAATCGTTCGCGCTATATCAATCGGTAAGGTGATCGGAAGGCATTAATTCGTGCCTGACTCTCATGTCACTCTAGCTCTTGAAACGACATTCGTAAGCCATTACCGTGATGACGAATTTAACACGGAAAATTGTCGACATGCCCACGATCAGCACTTTATTACGGCATTTTGATCCAGATGTTTTGGAATGATCACGCTCCGCCGCACTTTCATGCCCTCTACGCCGACGACGAAGTGCTGATCAACATCCGAACTCTGGAAATACTTGAGGGCAGTATGCCCCGGCGCGCTTTGGCGCTCATACTGGAATGGGCGCAGGAACACCGCGCTGAACTATTGGAGGATTGGGAATTATGCTCACACAATCAACATCCGAAAAAGATTCGCCCGCTGGCATAACGCCTGCCATCCGTCCGCACATGCCGTGGCGTGTGTTCGAAGTAAAAGCGTTGCCCGAATACCGGCTGCAGGTCCGTTTCGTCGACGGGCTCTGCGGTGAAGTCGACATGAGCGCCCTGGTGCATTCAACCACCGCGGGCGACTTCGCAGCGTTGGCCGACCCAGCCTATTTTGCCAAAGCTTATGTCGAGCATGGCGCAGTCACCTGGCCCGGCGAAATCGATTTGGCGCCCGATGCCATGCATGCCGCAATCAAGCAGACCGGGGCGTGGGTACTCCAGTAGGCTAGGCTCTGTCACGCTACTTCGATGCGGGAAGATCAGGAATCGTGAATGGAAAAAGGCGGAATACGCGGCGCTATTCCGCCCAACGTGAAGCTACTCGATGCTTGGGATGTCTTCTACGCCACCGGCCCAATCCTCGGGGAATAAACCAGTTTGAACGTCGCGGTGAAATGACGAATGCGGCCAATCGCGCTGCGCGTCACATAGCCATGTTTCACGGGATTGATGTAGCAATACTCGATGTGGCGGCGGTAATCGTTGTCGTCACGGATAAAATGCTCCCACGAGTGCATGGATGCACGAGGTAGAGCAATGCAGGAGCGATTGCCGAAAAGCGCCGCTGCCAGATTGCACGCACGGCGCGCGCACGCCGGACGCGCGAACGATATCCGTTGGCGGTAGCGCTTTTGCAAAACGAATCTTGATGGCTTTCCAGCGACCGGAATAATCAACGTCGTCTTCGGGCAGCGTCCAGATGCAATGCATGTGGTCGGGCAACAGCACCCACGCATCAATGTGAAACGGACGTGCTTCACGCACCCCACGCACCGCATCGCGCAACGCATCCACGTGCCGTACCCGTTCCAGCAAATTCACCGTGAAAAAATACGAGCCCCCCGCCACCCAATACCGCCGATAGTCCGGCATGACTTTCCCGTAATTTGTAGTAATTTGTAGGGCGGATGAGGCGCAGCCGTTATCCGCCATTTTGTGGCCCGCACCCAAGCAGGCGGCTATTGGTCAAGCCACGCGACTTCAATGCGAGCTGTTCGGAATCGTGACCGGACAACATACGGCGGATAACGCTGCGCTCATCCGCCTTACGGGTTATGGGTTGAAGAATGGCGTACTCCACGACCAACATAAAAGTTCGTGACTGTAGTAGCCCTATTTGCGAGGTTGCTCTGGACAGTTGGGGTAAGCTTTTGCGATGCTTCTAGCAACTAACATTTGCAGAGAACACCGTGCATGCCAATAATCTTACGCTACAAGGGATTTCGCTTTTTTTTCTACTCAAATGAAGGGAGTCCCAGAGAGCCGGTACATGTGCATATTCGCAGCGGTGAGGGCGAGGCGAAGTTCTGGCTGCGCCCAGCGGTATTGTTAGAAAACAGCAACGGCTTTGATGCTCGAACGTTGCGTGAATTGGCAGAAGCTGTTGAACAGCATGCCGCACTGATTGAGAGGGCGTGGAATGAACACTTCAGCTAAAACGGTAAGATTTGACGAAAACATCATGTGGGTTGAATTATCGGATGGCCGCATGCTTGGCATCCCGTTGGCCTGGTTTCCCCGTCTGCTTCATGCCACGCCCGAGCAACGTCAGAAACATGAGCTGTCGTATGGCGGCATTCACTGGGATGAACTTGACGAAGATATTTCTGTGGCTGGCCTACTGGCCGGGCGCGGAGATGGTACACATGCTGGAAAAGTTGCGGCGTAAAAATTCTGCGCCGTAGCGCCGTAGGTTGGATTAGCTGCGCAGCAGCGTAATACGTCAACACCAGCCCCGCTCCCCGAAACATTATCGACGGGGAGTTTTTTCTTCTTCCCGATGACTCTCGCAAGTCATCCGGCAAATGGCGGAATACGCTGCGCTATTCCGCCCTACGGAAATCTACTCGATGCTTGGGATGTCTTCTATATCACCGGCCCAATCCTCGGGGAATAAACCAGTTTGAACGTCGAGGTGAAATGACGAATGCGGCCAATCGCGCACGCGCGTCACATAGCCATGTTTCACGGGATTGATGTAGCAATACTCGATGTGGCGGCGGTAGTCATTGTCGTCGCGGATGAAGTGTTCCCAGAAACGTCGTTGCCAGATTGCACGTTCAGAGCGCGCACGCCGGACGCGCGAACGATATTCCGTTGGCGGTAGCGCTTTCGCAAAACGAATCTTGATGGCTTTCCAGCGTCCGGAATAATCAACGTCGTCTTCGGGCAGCGTCCAGACGCAATGCATGTGATCGGGCAACACCACCCAAGCATCGATGTGAAACGGACGCGCCTCACGCACCCCACGAACCGCATCGCGCAACACATCCACGTGCCGCACCAGCAAATCGTTTTTTCGTTCCAGCAAATTCACCGTAAAAAAATACGTGCCCCCCGCCACCCGATACCGCCGATAGTCCGGCATGCCGCTCTCGTAACTTGTAGAAATGGCGGATGAGGCGCAGCCGTTATCCGCCATTTCGCGTCCCGCACCCAAGCAGATCGCTATTGGTCAAGCCACGCTACTTCGATGCGAGCTGTCCGGGGCCGTGAACGGACAACATACGGCGGATAACGCTGCGCTCATCCGCCTTACGGGCTTACCGACCCTGTAAAATAAGCTGTCTTCTTTTTTCTTCCCTAGCTGCTTTCTTTTTTTCTTCCTCGGCTAGACAGATTTCTTTAGTCGAAAAATTTCCTGCCGTCATTTGCTTGTAGGCTGTGTATGGCAGGATCACTGTGTCGGCAACAAAACTCAAAGGCAAATCCCAAAACGCTATTGCAAAGCCTTGTCCTCCACGACCAAACATCACTTCGCAACCGTCCACAATAGTACCGCTGTAAATCCGTGGCAAGAATGCACACTGACTAAGACATGCTGATTCTGTGATCTCATCAGGACTGTAAGCAAAGTTGATAATCAGTGTCGAACATCCTTGGAGTTGGCACGCAACCACGAACAACCCAAACAACAAACTATTCCGAATTATTTTCAGGAATAGATGCGGTATACCACCGTTAAAATGTGACGACACCGCACCCCTCCAACGGCCTACTTCAAGAACTATTCAGCATTCAATAGCTAGAATGGGAAGCCACATAACCAGCGGCTTCCGGCATCAACGAAAGCGTCGCGACAGAATTCACCGCCATCGCAGGGAAAATCGTTGCTGCGTTGAGGAAGCTAGTCGCCGGACCTTTTCCAATTAAGCTCTCCACCGTTCCCATCAACGTATCATGCAACCCGGCCAATGAGTTCCCCGTAGGAATCTTATTTAAAAATCTTGAACCGCCGCCGCCTTCGTCAAACAAGTCTGGCTCAACAAAATGCTGCACCCCATTTGCATCCTTTGGAAAAGCCTCCGCTAACGTGCGACTATTCCCTACATTATTTGCTCCTTCAACCGCAGCACCGCCGCCGTCTTCTGGTCCGTATTTAATTACCGCATCCCCACCCGGCTTCGGATCGATACCATAGCCAACATATGCTTTGTACGCCGCTGCTGCACCTGCCAGCGCGATACCGGTGGTAAATCCTTTCTCAAAACTTCCACCGCTTATTTTGCTTGAAATTCCTGACACCACTGAACGCCCGACCCCCTCCACCACACCACTCCAACTACCACTCATACTGGAAAGTACATTGATACCCGCGCCTAACCCGCCGCCAATCGCACCCGTTATGGCACCGGAAGACGCGCCTTGCCAGAAACCATTCATGGTTCCTGTCGCGGAATATCCGAGTGCGCCGCCAATGATTGCTCCACCCACTGCGCCTTGCACCGCACCTGCGGCGATAGTCGTTAACGCCCCGGCACTAAAGTTTGCAGTTATCAGCGAAGCCGCTGCGCCACCGGTATAAATAGTCACCGCAACTACCGCGATAACTATAACCGCCTTCTTAAACCACTTCTTGTGCCAAAACTTCTTAAACCCGCTCGGGTCAGTTCCCGACAATGGGTTGTTCGCGACATATGAATAGCGGTTATACCCCTGCAAGTTCGCCATGCCGTCGATGCTGGGATCCGCCTGCATAAATCTCCCCAACGTCGGGTCATACCACCGCCCATTCATGTTGATCAGGCCGATGCTGTCGTTCATCTCGTGGCCGGTGTAGCCGTGGTGGTCGACGGTCGACGTGAGTTGCGTTGCGGAGTCGGTGCCGTTCGCATTTCTGCGTTTGCCCCAGGTGTCGTAGCCCAGGCGTTCGGCGATGGAGCCGTCTTCCTTGGTGATGACGTCCACCGAGCCCAAGTGGTCGGTGTGCAGATAGCGCGTGTAGGTGCTGTTGATGCCGGTGCCGTTGTCGCGCTTTACGACGTACATGGCGACCGGGCGGCCGCCGGCGTAGATGTAGTGTTTGTATTCGTCGATGTTGCCTTTCTTTTCTTTTTCGAAGTGGGTGCCGGCGTCCCAGCGCGGGTTGATGTACGTGGTGGTGTTGGCGGCGCCTTCGGTCATGACGATGCGTTGGTGTTCGGCGTCGTAGGCGTAGCTTTGCGAGATCGCCGCCATCGTGACCGACTTCGGTACGTTGAAGCTGGTGTAGCCGAGCGTACGACCCGCGCCGATGGTCTGGTTGCCGTTGGCGTCGTAGCTGTAGGTGGGATTGACCACGCCGTTGACGGTGCCGGTGACGCTGGTCACCGCGTGCGGACGCACGGTCGCGGAGCCATAGGTGAAGACGGTGCCCACGCCGGTCTTCGCGATGATGTTGCCCAGGCTGTCGTAGCCGAACGACTTGCTGGCGCCGCCGGTGATATTGGCGCTGAGCACGCGATTCAGTGCGTCGTAGGCAAACGTTTCGGTGTAGTTGTAGCCCACCACGGTGCTGCTGCGGGTGTTGAGGTTGGGCACCCCGGTGAAGTAGGTGTAGTTCGAGCTCTGCACCGTGGTGCTGGTCGGCCCGGTGGTGTTGATGTCGCTGAGCAAGTCACTGATCGGGTTGTAGGTGCGCTTGGTCTGCGTGCTGTTGCCCATCGTCTCGCTGATCACGCGGCCTTCGGCGTCGATGCCGTCGGTATCCAGTTGCCAATACTTGGTGCCGCCGTTATTGGCAAGACTTGACACCGCCGTGAGGAAGCCCTTCGTGTCGTAGTTGTTGTAGAACGCGAAGTTGCCGAAGCCGGTGACGGTGGACGGGAACTGCACGTTGGTGACTCGCCCGGTGCCGGTGTCGTAGCCGACGCTCATGTTGTACAGCACGGCGTTGATGCTGGTGCCGACGATGGCCGGGCGACCGAGGCTGTCGTACACGTAGCTGCGTGCGTAGCTGTTGGTCGGGCCGGTGACACTGGCGAGTTTGCCTTTGCCGTTGGCGGCGGTGTCGTAGGTCCAGGTGCTGGTACCTTCCACTTCTACCCGCTTGGTCATGCGGCCCAGCACGTCATACGTCATCGTCGCAGTTTGTAACTTGGCGTCTTTCTGCGTGAGCAGTTCGCCTAACACGTCGTAGGTGTAGGACCACGCGCCCATGTCGGGGTCGTTCATCGCGGTCTTGCGGCCGCGAATATCAAAGGTGCTGGTGATGGTCGCGGTCTTGGTGTCGGTGCCGCCGGTGGTGGTGACTTTGCCAAGATTGCCGAACGCGTCGTACTTGTAGGTGATGACGCCGTTCAGCGCATCCGTCACCGACACGACCTGGCCCTGGCTGTTCTTCACTTCGGTGCGCTTGCGCGTTAGGCCGTCGCTATAGGGTGCAGTAACGGTGGTGGAAAACTTGTCGTACGTGGTCTCGGTGGTCGCTGCTTGGGCAGTTCCGTCAAACGCTGTGACCTTGAATGCGCGACCCAGCGCGTCGTATTCCGGCTTCGTCCAGACTACCGTTTCGTACTCGAAATACGGACGTGACACTTTCTTCACCCGGCCCAAGTTGTCGTAGGCCGTGTCTTTGAAAATCTTCTTGCTGCTGTTGAAGCCTTGGGTTTCGCTGCGTAGCTCACGGCCCAGCATGTCGTAGTACACCGTAACCGACGGTGCCATGTCGGTGCCGCTGCTGTTCAGCACCCGCGTGGTGGACGAATAGCGCGCATAACCGATATCCGCACTCAGGGACAAACCATTGATGCCGTAGTCAGTGAGCGATGATAAAGGCAGTCCGGGGAGTTCAACCGTGGTCGCGGTGCCGTCCGCACGCAGCTCCTTCACCTTGCGGCCGAAACCGTCGTAGGTCCAGGTGGTGACTAATCCGTTCGGGCCGGTGGTGCTGAGCGGCACGCCAAAGCGCGCGTCATAGGTGGTGGTTTCAGTATGAGTCAGCGCGTTGGTGGTGCGGATTTGCGGATTCAGCGAACCCGGATTAGTGCTGTTCACATACGCGGTGCTGGTGGTGCGCGTGGCAATGTCGCCACCTTTCACCGTCACTGCATTTTGGTAACCATAGGTCGCGTCGTACCCATATTCCGTGACGAGCGCGGTGAACGGCCCAACACTGGGTGCGACGTATACGCCGGTGCTCAACGTAAACGTTCCTGCCTCGGGTTGCACCACAGTGCGAATCAAGCGACCGAGCGTGTCGTAATTGTTCAATGTCGTGCGCACTTGCGTCTGCGCCGCGCCGGTGTTGCTGTAGGCCAGCGGAACCGTGCTTGACACTTGCGACGCCACCCCCCAGCCCAGGCGCCAGTTGGCGGTGTCGTTGCTGAAGTAACTGGTTGTGACTGTTTTGTAACCGTCGTAACTTGTCGCCGTGCCAGTCGTAACGTTGCCGTAGCGATCCGGGTTGCTGCTGTCGGTCAACGACGCACTGAACGCCGTGTTGGCGCCGAAGTCTTTGGACAGGCTGTAGCTCCAATCGACAAACGGCAAACAGGTGCGCGTAGGGTCAGCGAAGGTGCACGCGCCGCTCGCCAACAGCGCGCTGGTCGGTGGGGTCAATGCCGGGGTCGCCGGTGGCGCGGCGCTGCTGGTATAGCTCGGCACTAACGAGACGTTATTCCAGATCGTCGCGGTCCATTCGGCGGACGACAGATGATTTTGCTGGTAGCCGACCGTGACCCAGGTGCTGGTGCTGCTGTTGTAAACCTTGGTGCTGGATTCGACCGGCATGCCGATAAAGGGCCAGGTTTGAGCGAAGGTCGTCGTGCTCACGCTACCGTCCGGCCCGGTCACCGACATGGTGTGAAAGCCAAGATTGCCGCGACCGGTTTGATGCTCCTTCATGCCGGTGTAGGAATAATTCGCGGTGTTAACCCCGCCGAGGCCGTTGCTGGAGGAGACGGCGGAGACGACGTACATCGGCGTCTGTTCGTCTTTCACCGGATACGCGGCGGCGGTTTCCTTGGTGTAGACGGAACTGTCGGTGAGCGGTTTGTAGGTGAGGGTGGTTTGGCTGCCTAGACCGTTCGTGATTGTAGTTATCGTGTTCGGATATTTTGACAACGAATATCTGAGAAATATCGCACCCGCCCCAATGTATCGATTTGTTGTATCTACTGAGCCTATACCCAGAACATCGGTTCTTCCGTCACCATCAAAATCTCCCGTTTGAAATTGGTAGCCATTCCAAGCTGCTTGATCGCACGCCCAACTCGTTTGCTGTGATAGATCAGCTCCACCATATCGCACAAATAGACATCCCGACCCGGTGTAACGACCGTACTGA
>Ga0315270_10002253_pt1 | contig 10203 bp, 8 predicted proteins | sample C1_bottom_MG_FD_204932 | JGI IMG/M metagenome (GOLD analysis project Ga0315270, IMG submission 204932) | Sediment microbial communities from Yellowstone Lake, YNP, Wyoming, USA - C1_bottom | ecosystem: Environmental > Aquatic > Freshwater > Lake > Sediment | place: USA: Wyoming | collected... | reverse complement strand
CCACCGCCAGGTTGTGGCTCACCAGAAGATAGGTCAGGCTCCGTTTTTTCTGGACCTGCTTGAGCAGATTCAGAATTTCGGCCTGAATGGAAACATCCAGGGCCGAGGTGGGCTCGTCAAGCAGGAGAATTTCTGGTTCCAGAATAAGGGCCCTGGCAATGGCAACCCGCTGACGCTGTCCGCCGGACAGCTGGTGGGGATATCTGAATCTGAAACGATTCCCCAGGCCCACTTCATCCAGGACCTTTTCGACGCGCCGATTGGCATCGCCCAGCCCGTGAATGGCCACCGGCTCCTTTAATGTCCGGTCAATGGTATGCCTGGGATGAAGCGATCCATACGGGTCCTGAAAAACCATCTGGACGTTTCTGTAAAAAGGCAGCTCCCTTTTGCTCTGCTGGGACCTGCCATCGATCCGGATCTCCCCGGTCCAGCAGCTCAAACGTCCGGTGATACAGTTCAGAACCGTGGATTTTCCTGAACCGGATTCTCCGATAAGTCCAAAACTTGTCCCTTTTTCAATTTCAAGGGAAACATTTTTAACTGCATGGTTTCGGCTGGCGCCGGTTCCAAACACCACGTTGAGACTGGTTATTTTCAGCATGGGAATGACGATTCCTTAACCAGAATAAGACGCTTTCAGCCAGGCGTCATTCCTTTTCAGGGTTGGCAGCAGCTCTTGACTGCCGGTGATTCTCGGCAGGCAGTTCAATAGTCCCCGGGTATAGGGATGCCGGGAGTGATGGAGATCCTTTGCCTCACAGACCTCCATGACCCTGCCGGCATACATGATGATCACCCGGTCGCAGAAGGAGGCGACCAGTTCCAGATCATGGCTGATGAAGATCAGTCCCATGCCCCGCCGGGTCACCAGATCGTCCAGGATTGCCAGGATCTGGAGCTGTACGGTCACATCCAGTGCCGATGTGGGTTCATCCGCAATCAGAAGGGCCGGCTCCGGGATCAGCATCATCGCGATCATGATACGTTGGCCCATTCCCCCTGAGACTTCATGGGGATAAAGCCCGTACACCCGCTCCGGCTTTCTGATCCTGACAGCTTCAAGCATTTCCAGGGTTCGCCGGACGGCCTCTTTTCTGGATACTTTTCTGTGAGCCAGATACGATTCTTCTATCTGCCTGCCTACGGTCCGGACCGGGTTCAGGGAATACCTGGGGTCCTGCATGACCATGGTGATCCCTTTGCCCCGGATACCCCTCATCTCTTTTTCACTTTTGTTCAAAATGTCCTGTCCGTTGAATTCAATGGCATCCGCAGAGATTCTGGCAGAGACGGGCAGCAGTTTTAGGATGGCCCTTCCCGTAACCGTCTTTCCGGATCCGGATTCCCCGACAATGCCGACCTTCTGTTTCCCCATGGAAAAGCAGATGTCTTTGACGGCGTGGAAATCCCCTTTGGGACCCGGAAAGACGACGTTCAGATTTTTGATGTGAAGGAGCGTGTCAGCGCCCATGGTCAATTCTCTTTTTTGGGATCCAGTACTTCCCTCAATCCGTCTCCAAGCAGATTAAAAGCCAGACTGACGATAAAAATCGCTGTTCCCGGCAGGGTGATCAGCCACCAGTAATCCAGAATATAGGCGCGGCCGCTGGATGTCATGGCGCCCCATTCCGGTGACGGCGGCTGTGCGCCAAGGCCCAGAAACCCCAGGCCCGCAGCGGTCAGTATAATGCCCGCCATGTCCAGTGTCACCCGGACAACAAGCGAAGACACGCAAAGGGGCATGATATGGCCCGTGATGATTCTGACGGGACCGGCGCCCTGAAGTTTTATGGCATGGATGAAATCCGAATTGCGGATGGTGAGGGTTTCCGCCCTGGCGATTCTGGCATAGGCGGGCCAGGATGTGACGGCAATGGCAATCACCGCGTTTTCGATGCCGGGCCCCAGGGCCGCAACAAAGGCAAGGGCGAGAATCAGTTTGGGAAATGCCAGAAAGATATCGGTTATCCGCATCAGGAGCATATCGATTTTCCCTCCCAGGTATCCGGATATCGTGCCGATCACGATGCCCACCGGTGCGGCGATGATTGCAACCAGCCCGACCACATACAGGGTCAATCTGGACCCGAAGACAATCCTGCTGAAAATGTCCCTTCCCACTTCATCGGTTCCAAAAAAATGGCTTGCCGACATCGGCTGAAGCCTGTTTCTCAGATCAATCAGAATGGGATCAAAAGGAGCAATGAGCGGGGCAAAAATTGCGGCAAGAATCAGCAGAAAAATGATCGAAAGCCCCAGAACCGCCAGTCTGTTATTCGAAAAATCCAGACACCCCGAATAGACCCGTCCGGCCCAGGCCTGAAAAGCCGATGTGGGCGCGTCGGAAAGCAGCCAGCGTCTCGGATTGACTTTGTTTGTATCCGTGATGTCCGTCATGGTTATGGCTCTTAAAAAGCTATCCGGCTCTTGGATCCAGAAATTTATAGAGAAAATCGGAGAAAAGATTAATCCCCAGAAAAATCGACCCCACAACAAGGGTGCTGCCGAGCACGGCGTTCATGTCGGCATTCAGGAGTGAATGGGTCAGATACAGCCCGAGTCCGGGCCATGAAAACACGGTTTCGGTAAGGACGGAGCCCTCAAGAAGGGTGCCAAAGCTCAAGGCGATGACCGTGATCAGGGGAAGCCTGCAATTGCCCAGCGCATGTCCCCAGATGACCCGCCATTCGGCAATGCCTTTGACCCTGGCGGTCAGGATGTATTCCTGGCGTAATTGTTCGATCATGAACGAACGGGTTATCCGGCTCAGGTATGCCATGCTGTAATACCCCAGAAGGGATGCCGGCAGAATGATGTGGGACAGCGCATTCCGGAATATGTCCCATTCACCGGCAAGAATACAGTCGATCAGCAGGAAACCGGTCACCGGATCGACCATGTTCTCATAAAAGACATCCACCCTGCCGGGGCCTGGCAGCAGATTCAGATGTGCATAAAACACCATGAGTCCCATGAGCCCCAGCCAGAAAATCGGCAGGGAGTAACCGAACAGACCTGTGATCCGGGCGAGATGATCCAGCAGGCTTCCCTGCTTGACTGCGGAAAAAATCCCAAGGGGAATGCCCGTAAAAACGCCAATCAACGTCGCAATCACCGCAAGTTCCATGGTGGCCGGAAACACCCGCGCAATATCTTCGAGAACGGGCCTGGAGGTGAGCACGGAAACCCCGAAATCCCCGGCCAGCACCGCTTTGATATAGACAAAAAACTGTTGCCACAACGGCAGATGAAGCCCCAGCTCCAGACGCACCCTTTCATAAACTTGCGCAGAAGCTTTGTCCCCCACCACGGCCAGAACCGGATCAATGGGCACGACCCGGCCGATCAGAAAGGTTACCAGGAGAAGTCCAAGAAATGTCATGGCGACCATGGCGACCATTCCGATGGCCCGGTTCAGAGGCTTTGTAAGTGATCTGTGGTGAATAACATTCTCCATCGATTCGTTTTGATTTTTTACGAGTTCATCTTATTTGGTGATAAACCGATAAAAATTGCTGTCAAAGCTGGGCCCCAGAATAAAACCGTTTACATTGGATCTCTCGGCCAGGATTTCAATCTCCTGGAACATGATGACAAAAGGAGCGCTCTGCTGGTGCTCCTTTTGAATCTCAAGATACATCCGGGCTCTTTTTGTTGCGTCTTTTTCCAGAACCGCCGCATCGACTTTCCGGGTCAGCTCGGGAATGTCCCAGGCATTTCGCCAGGCCATGGTTTTCGTCTGTCCGGCATCCGAATTATCCGGATTTCTGGCAAAGGTGTCCGCGTTGGTATGGGGATCCATATAATCGGGTCCCCAGCGACCGATAAAGATGTCATGGGCTCTTTCACGGTATTTGGTAAGGACCTGTTTGCCTTCACCGGGTATAATTTCCAGTTTGATATTCGCAAGGGCAAATGTTGCCTGAATGGCCAGGGCCATCGACGTTGAGGGCTCCGTGTTCCGTGTATCCATGGTCACGACAAAGCCTTTTTCAAGACCGGCTTCCTTAAGCAGACCCTTTGCTTTTTCGACATTCAGCGAAAAAGGCGTCTCTTCCAGTGCGCCAAGGAATCCCTTGGGAAGGAATGCCTGATGAACCACGGCTTTTCCACTTAATAAGGTGGATTCCATTCCCGCGTAATCGATGAGGTATTTCAGGGCCTGCCTGACCTGGGGAATTTTCAGGTACTGGTTATTCTGGTTCAGGCCCAGATAGTAGAGCGCACCCTTGGCTTTTTTCCGGATCCGGATATCCGGATTCCCGGCAAGTCCCTTGAGATCGTCCGGCTGGATATTCCTTGCCATGTCGACATCCCCTTTTTCAAGGAGAAGTCTCTGGGTGGCGGACTCTGAGATGTGCCTGACGATGATGCGCTTCATGGCAGGTTTTTTGCCGTGGTAATGCTCATTGCAGGCCATTGTGAGGATTTCGGAGGGTTTCCATGCTGTCAGCGCAAAAGGGCCCGAACCGGCGGAACGGGTTTTCAGCCAGCCATATCCCCTGTCGCTGTTTTCCTCATGCTTCAACACCTCCTGTTTATCCACGATGGAGCCCGGAGTTGATGTCAGACAATACAGAAAAAATGTCGGCGCATAGGGTTTATCAATAATCAGCTTGACGGAGTAATCTCCTGTTTTAACGATTCGTTCGGTCATATTGGCCGGGGTGAATCCGAACTGGGTCAACAGAAAAGCCGGGGACTTGTTCAGTTTGATCACCCGCTGAAATGAAAAAACAACATCCTCCGCGGTCAGTTTGTTGCCGGACGCAAATTTCATGTTCTCCCTGATCTTGAAGGTATAAGTCCTGCCGTCTTCGGAAATATCCCAGCTTTCAGCAACCACACCATGGATTTTGCTCACATCCTCCACCTCATAGCCGATCAAACGGTCATACATGTTGACAGCCAGTTCAGCCCCGGTAAATTCAAAGACTTCCGCCGGATCCAGCGTGACGATATCATCAAGTTTCGATGCCATGACCAGGGCATCCCCGGGTGTTGCCGCCAACAGACTGTTTGCGGCAATCACGGAAAAAACCAGGGCGAACCATATTGTTTTTTTCATGCATTTTCCTTTTCATCAAGGATGGCGGCTGACAGTCTTCCCTTCCTTCATGCCCTGTTGTTTTGTATATTCGACAGCAATCAGGCTCATGTCGTCTGAAGGTGCAGATCCGCCTCTTTGCCGGTTGGCGTCTTCAAGCGCCCTGTCTACAAGATCTTTGGTCGGCAGATACTGACAATTCTCCATGAATGCGTGAAACCTGTCCTTGCCTTCACGTTCGCCATCCGTCCCGAAGTTTTCAATCAAGCCATCCGTATAAAGAATCAGCCTGTCTCCGGCATGCAATTGCTTTTCTTCCTGGCCGAAAGCAGCACCGAATCCGATGCCGATGGGTGTGCCATGATTCTCCAGCGTTTCCAGGCGGCCCGTGGATCTTAATATCAAAGGCGGCATATGGCCGGCGTTGCTGTAAACAAAACGACCGGTTTCAATATTTAACGTTATATAGGCTATCGAGAAAAAACAATCGAATCTCTCCATGGGGAACTCTTTATCCAGACGGTTTATGACAGCCTCGGGGCTGAATAATTTGCCGGTCAGCCGCATATAGTTGTGCAGGCTCATCAGAAACTGTGAGATCGTTACGGCGACAAGGGCTGCCGAGACGCCGTGCCCGCAAACGTCCAGCATATAAATGCCGATTTGGTCTTTACTGATTTTATGGATTTGAAAAATATCGCCGCCGATATGGCCGCTGGGTTCAAATCGCCAGGCGATCAGGATGTTGTCGATTTCCAGATCGCTGTCCGGAAGAAGGCTTTTCTGGATCTCGGCGGCCGTTTCAAGTTCATGGTTGATTTGCTGCTGCTGTTTTTCAAGCTTTCTTTTCTGTTCCTCGATTTCCGAAACATCGTAAATGATCACCAGTATCATTTTTTGTCCGTGAAACTGGATCAGTCTTGAAGTAACCTCCAGATATTTTAAAACCGGCATGCCTTTGATGTAGAAGACACGCTCCATGGACTTGCGATCGACAGGGTAATCTTCCACCAGGGTTTGGAGCAGTGTTTTTCTCAAAACGCAAAACCGGCACTGGGATGTGCCGCCACAGGCCTTGTTTTCTTTCACTGCATTCACGCATCCGGATATCTGACCGAAAGAACTTTCAAAAACACGATCCGCGGCATGATCGAACAGGCTGAGAAAGCTTTTATTGAATTGATGAATCCGCATATTCTCGTCTGCAATGAGGATGGCCGAGTTAATGTTTTCCAGAATCAGATTCAGGAATTCGTTTGATTCTTTCAGATTGTCGAGCTCTATCGGCATAAAGGGTTCCTGTCGGGGTTCTAAAAGCCTTGCTTCAGCAATTCATTGATCTCCTCCGGGTAGGCCATGCACAGGGTTTCATTGAACAGGTTGCGCAGGGCGCCGATGTCCGGTGTTCCCAGTTTCTGGTTGAAGAAGGTCCGGGGTGAGAATAGCAGGTGAAAGCGGAAATGCTCATCGGTTTTCGCCCCGGTGAAAAAGTTCATGTTGAAGCTGAAGATCCCCATCTTGTCGTATTCGGCAATGATTTTTGCAAGACCCGTGGCGATGTCCAGAAGATCCTGACCGCTGAGATCCAGTGTGCACCGGGCATCTTCCAGAACCGCCAGTACGTCTCCGGCAACGCCCATGGGGGCAAAGGCTGTCATCCAGTGAGAACGGCCGATCTTTCCCAGATAGCGTTTGTTCAATATCTTCTCGGCAGCCACCAGATCCACCCAGAAGTTGGAGCCGTGGCTGTCCTGATAGTTCTTGGAGGCTTCCAGTTCCTGCCGCAAGAGGTTGGGCGCGGAGGATGTGGAAAAGACCTGCAGATGGGGGTGAATAAGAGAGCTTCCGGCCGGCGGCATGTAGTTCCAGTTGATGATGTGGTACACGGATTCCGGATGTCCGGCGCTTTCGACACGCCTGAAAAAGTCCTGCGCGAAACCGAATGCGGAGGCCATGTGCGCCGGCTCGAACGCCGTCATGGGGATAAAATGGCGGTCGCCGAATGTTGCCACGGCCCCGATGCTGTCGTAGGGGGCGATATTCGGGAAGATCACCATGTCGTCTTTTTGCAGACGGCCTTCGGGGATGAGGCCTTTGGGAAAACAGGGCGTCACTTCCAAAACCCTGTCCGCACAGAACGGGCACCAGGCGTCGGTTCCCGCCACAAGGGCATCGAAATCGGGCTTCTGCCATTGAAGCTTCATGAAATGGCAGATCCTGGCGGTTCGGCCGGTCAGGGGATCGATGCGGATTTCACTGGGGATACGGCGCTCGGCCATATCCTTTTGCGGGTTGAGCATGACGGTTTCTTTTTTGATGGCGTCGAATTTCATAACCCTCCTAAGCACCGTAGCGGGCAGTTAACCCTGCCCGACTTGCTTTTTGCCCATCCGAATCACTTATTCGGTCAGAGCACCTTTTTATATGGCTTTAAAGATAATATCCTCTATCCCATAAAAACAAATCCAAACGCAAGGAATAATAGCTCAATTCCCGTTTTCAAATCCCCCTTAGCCCCCTTTTCCAAAGGGGGAAATAAACCAGTCATGATGATCTGGCCGGAACGATGATCAAGGCCATAAGTATCGGGTGGATCTGGTTTCTCCTTATTTGCCGAATGGGCATTTGGGAAAAGAACAGGTTTTGCATTCCAGACAAAACGCGCCGTGCCCCATGCGGGACAGATCGATCCGGGTAATGGGGACGCCTGCCAGAAGTCGCGGCAGCAAGAGATCAAAACTGGTGGTTTTAAAATACAGGGCGCAGGCCGGCACGCCGATCACCTGAACGGCGCCGATGCGGGCCAACAGCGTCATGGCCCCCGGCACAATGGGCGCACCATAGAGCATATCTTCCGCACCGGCTTCGATCAAACCCTGGCGGGTGACGTCATCCGGATCCACGGAAAGCCCGGCGGTCGTGACCAGCAGGTCGGCGCCGGCATTCAAAATCTTCCTGACGCCCGCAAGTATCGCTTCTTTTTCATCCGGAACAATTTCGGCGTGCACCACGCAGCATCCAAATTTTTCGGTTTTGGCGCGGATGATGGGAATAAAGCGGTCCTGGACAAGGCCCCGGAACACTTCCGTGCCGGTAACCAAAATCCCGACTTTTGCCTTTCGAAGTGGCAGAATCTGAAACAAAGGGCCTTCCTGAAGCACATTCATTGCTTTTTCAAAATCCGTCCGTGGCAGAAACAGCGGAATGGCACGGGTTCCGGCAAATATCTGACCTTCCCGAATCACCGAATACCCTTTTCGGGTCGCACACACCACGCCGGGAATCCGATTAAAGATTTCCAGCCGCTGTTCGTTAACCACCAGTAGCCCGCCGTCGGCAGCCAGGAAATTGATTTTGCCTTCTCTCGGCTGCTCTGAATGGGTAACGCCATTTCCGGCCATTGCCCCCGCAAAAGCCATGGCAGCCTCATTTTCATGCACCCACCCGTTGCCCGGGCCTTTACCGTCGTCAACATACACATGCTGTTTTCCCATCTGATGCAGACGGCAAAGATCGCCTGCACCGATGACCTGCCCTTTTTTAAACACCGGACCTTTACTCTCGCCGGGAATGATTTCGGTCAAATCATGCAGGATTTTCCGCCCGATGGAATCTTCTATCAGCGCCGCATGAAGCTGGGGAATCGGCGGCAACTCCGTAACAACCCGGTACGGCGTTTGGCCCTGACAGGCACGGCAGACCCGCCCGTGGTCGATGGGGTAGGCTTCGTTGCAGAGCGGACAGGACACGATGCGGCCTTTATGCCGTTTTTTAAGATACTGCGGCTGGATCGCCACCGGCTCAACACTGCAGATCGACGAACCCGCCTCCCGGATCTGTGCCATCAAGAGCTTATCGTCCTGTTCTTTCTTGGGCTTCAGCTTGAAAAACCAGGTGTGAATTTCGGAAAATGCCTGGATTTTTCGGGAATCCACAAATACCCGAAAGCCGTCGCCCTGGTATTTGTCATAGAGGCTGACGGCATAGCGCCCGAGGTTAAAGACCCGAAGCCAGCCGTTTCCCGTCGTGCAGGGAGTCAGAAGCTGAATGGCGTCCGGAAGGCAATATGTGGTTTCGCTGATGGCATCGAACAGCGTGCTTGAGGCCAGTTGCTGCATGGCAAAATCCACCATGATGCCGCCGATAACCACGCCGGGCGCTTTGTAGCCGTGAAAGGATTCCACGGCATTCAAGAATTCGTCAAATGTGTATTCGCCGATCGTCTGGGAATTTCCGGGCAAGGAGGCTTGATCTGGCATGGTTATTTCCTGAATGAAGGTTTCGCTATGTTAATATTAGCCTATCGAGATTGATAAGATAAACGGATGCCGGCGTCAAGTCATTTCTTTTCCGGGCATGGCATTGTTTCTGCCTATTCCCCAGACTGCTTCGGCAATTGCGCTTTGATAGATACACAAGGTTATGCAAAATGAGCGGATCACCCTCATCTCTCTGGGGGCAGATCGAAAGCAGGTTGTGCTTTCCACGCTGTGGGAAGCCCGGTACGGCATTCTGGCCGCCAGCATGAACGCCTATGGCCGGGTGATGACAGAGGTGGGCATTGCCATGATGGTGGGAGGGAATATCAAATGGCACACCCGGACCATCACCACCGCGATCGCACTTGAAACCAGCAAGGGACAGTTTGAAATGGGAATCGCACTGGGGCTGATTCTGATGGCCATTGCCGCCATGGTGAACATCTCCTTGTCCTTCCTGCGTAACCGCTCGTAACCCTGCTGACGCCAAATGAATATAAAAAAGAAACGCCAATGAGGCCGAAATGACAGATGAACATGACACTTTCAATCCTCATTGGTCGGGAAACCGCGCGGGAGGCGATCAGGACACGGACATTTATCAGCTCTTCAATATCAAAAAATACCACAAGCGGCAGCTTGCGGTGGACATCGAAAGCCTGACGATTTCGCCTGCCTCGATTACGGGACTGATCGGTCCCAACGGCAGCGGCAAAAGCAGTTTGCTCAGGCTCCTGGCATTTGTGGACAGCCCTTCTGAAGGAAGCCTTTTGTTCAAGGGACGAAAGGTCGCGCCATTTGACGCCTCCGTACGATTTCATGTCAGCCTGCTACCCCAGGAACCCTATCTGCTGAAGCGCTCTGTTTTTGACAATATCGCCTATGGGCTGGTTT
>Ga0315270_10002251_pt1 | contig 10206 bp, 6 predicted proteins | sample C1_bottom_MG_FD_204932 | JGI IMG/M metagenome (GOLD analysis project Ga0315270, IMG submission 204932) | Sediment microbial communities from Yellowstone Lake, YNP, Wyoming, USA - C1_bottom | ecosystem: Environmental > Aquatic > Freshwater > Lake > Sediment | place: USA: Wyoming | collected... | reverse complement strand
CAATCGACTGGAAATAGCGGAGGCAGGCCGCCGCAGTCATGCCGGGGATGCGCGGCGCGGCCTTGGCGCAGATTTCCGGCAGCCGTGCCAGCCCTTGGGCGCGGCAGGCCAGCAGCGTCTGATGGATGGCCTGCGCCGTGCCTGCCGCCGCCTGAAGGAAGTCCTCGCGCACCGCGCAGACTGCGAAGACAAACGGCAGACCGGTCTGCTGATGCCAGCATTCGCCCAGATCAAGTTGCACCGGATAGCGCGAGTCGGGCGCGGCGTTGAGGCGCAGTGCCTCGTCGCCGATGGCCAGCAGAGCCGCAGGCTCCTCAGCGGTCGCGTCCTGGGCAAAGATTTCCCCGCGCACATATCTGGGCCTGACCTGGATGAACTCCTCCAGCATAATCCGCAGCAGGCAGACCGAGGTGTCCGACTGACCGGTGAGCAGCACCAGTTTGCCGGCCAACTGCGCAGGCGGCACGGACGAGAAGAGGAAGACGCTGCCCACTGGCCCGGTGGCGGAGATCGAAAGATCAGCCATCAGCCGGTACAGCCACGGGCGAGCCGCGTACTCGTAGGCAGAGACAAAGCCGAGGTCAACCGCGCCTGCGGCCAGTAGCCGGTTGAGTTGCGCTGGCGGCGCCTCAGTCACCAGCCAGCCGGGCTGCCGCACCTGCTCCTTCCACATCTCGTAGAGCGGCGCGACGTTGATGTAGTTGACCATGCCGATGCGGACCATTGTGGCTTGCTTTCCTATAAGAAATGAGGTGGACGACAAGGCTAGCATTCCATTATCAGTGAAGCATTCTAACGGGTTTCCTCCGAAGAAGCAAGCCGTGAAAACCTTTCACCTCTTTGTGGTGGCCACCTAACTATCCCGACCTATTGCTACCACTCCTCCCCCTTTTTCGTTGCAATTTCAGCGGAAATATGTCAAACTCCATTTAATTGCAACTTCGTTGTTTATCGCAGGCAGGCAAGTGTTTACAGTCTGTCTTTCCGCCTAAGAATACCATGATGGCATCCGTGCCCCTATTTGGATGCCGAACGCATGTCTTCTGTCTGCTGACCACTTCTACGGGCAGACTACGGGCCGTTGTATCCTGTTAAAAATCCGTTGTCCACAGCGTGGCGTTGCTGTCGGCAACGGTTCCATTTTAATTCGCAGAGGAGTACACAATCATGTCTGATTACCAACCGAAAATTTTAGGGTTTCTATGCAACTGGTGCTGCTACACCGCCGCTGACTCCGCTGGCGTGGGCCGCTATCAATATCCGCCCAACCTGCGGGTGATCCGCATGATGTGCACTGGCAGGCTCGATCCGTCGTTCCCGCTGGAAGGGCTGGCGAACGGGGCTGACGCAGTCTTTGTCGGTGGCTGTCATCCGGGCGAGTGCCACTACATTGACGGCAACTACCACGCCTTAGTCTCTGCCGCCCTCGTGCATGAGACACTGGAGCGGATAGGCATCAGCAAAGACCGCTTCCTGATTGACTGGGCCTCTGCTGCCGAAGGCCCGAACTTTGTCAAGATCATCACCAAGTTTACCCAACGCGCTGCCGAGCTGGGGCCGCTGGGCAAGGCTGAAGGTCTGAACGAAGTCGAACTGCGCAAAAAGCTGGTTGAGGCGGCTGAGGTCTCCCGCAATGCCAAAGTCCGCACCGGCCTGATCAGCGCAAGTAAAGAAATGATGAAGAGCGGCGACTATTCCCGGCCTGCTATTGCCGGACTCGTGGCAGCCAAGTGCGACAAATCCCTGACCGATCTGCTTGGAGGACGACCTGTATGAGCAAGACTGCAACCCTGAGCATCAACGGCCAACAGTTCAGCCTTGCCCCTGACCAGACCATTCTGGCGGCGGCAGATCAAGCGGGCATCCGCATCCCCCGCCTCTGTCATCTGCCGGGCCACCGCGATGCCGACCAGCCCTGTCTGCTCTGCCTCATCGAGGTGAACGGCAAGCGGGCGCGGGCCTGTCAGACCAAGATCGCTGACGGCATGGTGATCGAGACGGAGACCGCCGAGCTGATCGCCCACCGCAAGGCACGATTGACCCAGCTTGCCGCCGTCCATTACGGCGACTGCAAGGCACCCTGCAACCTGACTTGTCCCGGTTCGATCAACGTGCAAGGCTACATCGGCCTGATTGCCCAGCGGCAATACAGCGCGGCCCTGCGGCTGATCAAAGAGGTGAACCCGCTGCCCGGCATTGTCTGCCGCGTCTGCCCCGCCTTCTGCGAAAGCCGCTGCCGCCGCTCGATTCTGGATGACGCTGTCGCCATCAACAATCTGAAACGCTTTGCCTCAGACTACGCGGTCACGCATCCGCTGCCGCCAGAGCCAGTTGCCCCGGCCACCGGTCGCAAGGTCGCCATCATTGGTGGTGGCCCGGCTGGACTGAGCGCGGCTTGGTTCTTGCGCAAGCAGGGCCACAGCGTCACCATTTTGGAGGCAGCGGCAGAGCTGGGTGGCTTGGCCCGCACTGCTATGCCTGCCTTCAAAATGCCTAAAGAGGCTCTGGCGCGGGAGATTGAGACTGTGCTGTCTCTCGGCATTGAGGTGAAGAGCAACACGGCTTGGGGCAAGGACTTCACCCTGCAAAATCTGCTCGATCAAGGCTACAAGGCGGTGTTCATCGCCGCCGGTCTGTCAGGCCGGAAAAAGCTGGCCGTGCCGGGCGGCGACTTGGCCGAGAACAGCATGGACTTCCTCGCCGAGGTCAACAGCGGCGCAGTGAAGCAGCTTTCCGGCAAAGTGCTGATCATCGGCGGCAGCAAGGCGGCGATTGAGTCGGCCCGCTGCGCCGTGCGGCTGGGCGCGGAGGAAGTGACCGTGGTCTTTGACCGCCCGGCTGAGGAGATGAGTGCCTACGAGAAGGATGTGGCCATGGCCAAGCGCGAGAAGGTGCGCTTCCTGCCCATGACCGCGCCACTGGCTGTCCGGCAGGAGCAGGACGGTCTGACCGTTGAGCTGGGCAAGACGGTGATGTCTGCGCCGGATGCAAAGGGCTTCTCGCAGCCCCAGTTGCTTGAAGGCTCGCTGCTGTCTTGGCAGGGCGCACTCGTGCTGAACGGTCTTGGGCAGGAGGGCGACGATGCCTTCCGCAGCTTTGGTGAGCTGGAGAGCAAGCTGACTGTCAATCCGAACAAAACGATCAAAGTCAATCCCTCCACCTTGCAGACCAATCTGCCCGGCATCTACGCGGGTGGCGAGATCGCCAGCGGAGCAAAAGCGGTGATTCAGGCGGTGAATGCGGGCCGCAAGGCCGCCGAAGCCATCCATTGGCAGTTTGGCGGCGCAGAAACAGAGCTGGCGGACGGCACGTTCAACTTCAGCAAAGGCAAGAGGTTCGAGGATATTGACCCGCGCAACTACAGCGGTCTGAGCGTGCAGTCAAGCCTGCGGCTGCCGGTGCGTCCAGTCGGCGACCGCAGCCGCGACTTCCGCGAGGCCGAGCTGGGCTACAGCGAAGACATGGCCGTGCGGGAGGCGCAACGCTGCTTGGAATGCGGCTGCACCGGCCTGAGCAAGTGCGAGCTGCGCCCACTCTGCCGCGACCACAAGGTGCCGCTCGCTGCTGCGCCGAGCAAGCAGCAGGCAGTGCCGGATAACTCCCATCTCTTTATCGCCATTGATGCAAACCGCTGCACCGCCTGCCAGCGTTGCGAGCGAGTTTGCGAATTTGACGCATTCGATTTTGCCTGTGAGCGCGGCAAGGACGGCGGCATTGCCAGCATCAGCTTGAAGATCAAGGAAAACTGCGTCTCCTGCGGAGCTTGCGTGGATGCCTGCCCAACCGGTGCCTTAACCAAGAAGCAGCTCGCGCTGCCGCTGCTGCCGAGTGAAGCCGAGCAGGTAGAAAGCGTCTGCACCTACTGCGGCACCGGGTGCAGCGTGGATATTCACAGCAAGCACGGGGTGATTGTCGAGATCAAGGCCAATGCTGATGCCCTGCCTAACTGCGGTGATCTCTGCGTGAAGGGCCGCTTTGGCTATGATTTCTACCGCCACCGCGACCGCCTGACTGCGCCGCTGATCCGAGAAAGCCTTGACCAGCCGTTCCGCAAGGCGACGTGGCCGGAGGCTCTGGCTTTTGCCGCCGCCGGTTTCAAGCGCATTCTGGAGAAGAACGGGCCAGAAGCACTTGGCGTGCTTTCCTCCTCGCGCTGCGAGAACGAGGTGAACTACTTGGCGCAGAAGTTCTGCCGCACAGTGTTCCGCAGCAACTCGGTGGACAACTGCGCCCGCGTCTGCCATGCGCCGTCAGTGAGCGGTCTGCGCATCGCTCTTGGCAGCGGCGCGGCCACCAACTCGCTGGCCGACATCGAAGGGGCCGAGGTGCTGCTGATCAGCGGCTCCAACACCACGGAAGCGCATCCGGTGGCGGGCATGAAGGTGAACCGTGCTCTGGCCAAGGGTGCCAAGCTGATTGTGATTGATCCCCGGAAGACAGAAATGGCTGCACAGGCGGATATTCACCTGCAACTCATCCCCGGCACCAACGTTTTGCTGCTCAACTCCCTGCTGCACGCGATTCTCGACGAAGGCTTGGAGGACAAGGCATTCATTGCCAGCCGCACCGAGAACATCGAGGCCGTGCGCAAGCATTTGGCGGCGTATTCACCTGAAGTCATGGAAGCGCAGAGCGGCGTGCCAGCCAGCTTGGTGCGACAGGCGGCCCGGCTTTATTGCAGCACCAAGAAGGGGATGATTCTCTACGGCCTCGGCATGACCGAGCACCGCAACGGCACTCAAGGCGTGATGGGCTTGGCGAACATCGCGCTGGCTTCTGGCAATGTCGGGCGGCCCAGCGCAGGCATCTGCCCTTTGCGCGGCCAGAACAACGTGCAAGGCTCCTGCGACATGGGGGCGCTGCCTTACGTTTATTCCGGCTATCAGGACGTGGCTGACAGCGCGGCCCGCGAGCGGATGGGCAAGAGCTGGGGCATGGAACTGCCGGAGACAGCAGGCATGACCGAACCAGAGATGTACGAGGCCGCCCGCAGCGGCAGGTTCAAAGGGCTGTACTGCATCGGCTATGACCCGGTGCATACGCAGGGTGATGTCAACAACGTCTGCGCCGCCTTTGCCCAGATGGACATGGTGGTCGTGCAAGACATCTTCCTGACCAAGACCGCTGAGAAGGCGCATGTGGTCTTCCCAGCCGCTTGTTTCTACGAGAAAGACGGCACCTTTACTAATGCCGAGCGGCGCATTCGACGTATCCGCAAGGCCGTGGAGCCGCTGGGCGAGGCCCGCACCGACTGGCAGATCGTCTGTGATCTCGCCCAAGCAATGGGGCATGAGATGGCCTATGCTGATGCGGCGGCGGTGATGGCCGAGATTGCCGCCTGTTCGCCCTTCATGGGCGGAGTGAGTTATGCGCGGTTAGAGGAGGGTAACGGCCTGATCTGGCCCTGCCCGACTGCTGATCATCCCGGCACCCCGATTCTCCACCGCGAGAGCTTCACACGGGGCAAGGGCTACTTTTCGGTCTTAGGCAATGTGGAGACGCTGGAGAAGCCGGATGCCGAGTACCCGCTTATCCTCGTCACAGGCCGGCGGCGCGAGCACTACAACAATGGCTCGATGACCCGTCGCTGCGCTGGCCTGCTGGCCCTCGTCCCTGAGGAGCTGGTGGAAATCCACCCGGACGATGCGGCCCGGTTGGGCATCAGCGATGGGCAACGGGTGCAGATCAAGTCCCGGCGCGGCGCAATTGAGCTGACTGCCAGCGTTACGGAGCGCAGTCGGCCTGGTTCAGTCTTCATGGCCTTTCATCATGAGGAACCGTTGACCAACATCCTCACCAGTCCGGGAGTGGATGAGATCGCCATGACCCCGGAGTACAAAGCCTGCGCGGTGAACGTCGCTTTGGCTGCATAACCAAGCCTACACAGTTTGGAGGTGAGCAATCGTTGCTCATCTCCAAACTACCTGCTGCCTTTTGCTTACTTCCTCGCCTTGGCTTGCTTACACCAGCTCTGCGCCGGGCGCGATGGTGCTTCTGCCAATTTTGCCGATGTGACTGAAAATGACTGTCTTGCCATCCTCTGAAATCACCCAAACTTCCTGCGCCCCTTTTGCTAAATAGAGGTCAACTTTACCGCTGATCTCCGCTTTGGCATTGGAAGGGGAAACAATCTCGATGCAGAGTTCCGGTGCTTTGGGATACGGCGTTGCGTAGGCGAATTGACGGATGAATTCGTCTGAAGCCCAAACAACATCCGCTACTTTCACGCCGTCCGAGGTCTGGATAGAGCATTCAGTGATAACCTCACCGCCGGGTAGCTTGTTGATCAGGTTGGCGGCCATGCGGCCTTGAATGCGCCCGTGCCGGTTGGAGGCTGGACTCATCAAGATGGTACCGAAGCGGTTCAGCTCGATCTTGAAGGGCAGATTCTGAAGGAGGGGATTGCTGAGGACTTCGGCCCATTCCATGAAGTTTCTCCTGTGAGATGAGGTTGCCAAGCATTGTGCATTCCAATGCAATGTATGCAACTTTTGTCTGCAAAGCAAGTTTATCTGGCACAGGAGACGGGGAAGCAGGCCGTTTGCTGCTGCTTCCCCGCCTTGGCTTACGACAGCATATCAGAATCCCTCCTTTCAAATGGATTCACAACTGGTTAAGTTATTAATCATAAATTTGGCTTTTGAATTAAAAGCTTTCCTAAGTTATATTGGGCAGGATACTGTTTTATCCAGCTAACATTAGGTGACCACCCAGTATTTATATCATAACTAATGACTCGTGATGCTGTTGGTGATCCTGACACATCTACTATCACTCCGATTTGATCCAAACTTCCTACAGCCATATTCGGAATAATAGTAGTCTCAGGAACAATTGCAATAAATATGGTAGGTATTGGTTTTATACCAAGTGGACAGCAGCCATAGAGGTTAAGCCCGCATATTCCATAATAACTCTCATCGTTATTCTTCACGCCCATTCCGGCTACATAGGGTCTTTTGGAATTGTTCTGAATCATCACGTTGTTTATGGATTCATCAGCCTCCACTGTGGGAAGTCCATAACGATCAACAATCATTCGCTCTTTCACAGTGATGCGTCTTGAGGTTGCTGCTTCAGCTATAGTCTTTTTGGTGAACGCTATTATAGGCTGGATAGGCTGGGGGATAAATATGGATGATCGATCTGCCAAAATACTTGTAGAATAATAGGCTATGAACTCGTCATACCAAGATATGCGTACTGAATTTAAAAAATCAGTAGTTATATTCCAGCATAGCGGAAATCCACCTGCTCCCTCAAAGGATTCACAGGCTATGAAGCAGCACAGGGAATAGCCGCCTTTGTTCAATGCCTCAACTGTGAGGCAAGAGAACTCAACAATGACACTGTACTTCATATTCTACCGGGGTACAAAAAAGAACGGACATCACTGCGATGTCCGTTCACTTGTAGATAGTGCCTACCGAAGCTAGTCAGCAGGAACGATCAGATCAGGAGCCAGTGCAAAATCTTGCGGATTAACCTTTGCTAAGATGGATCCCTTGGTGTCCCAACCCTTGTTTATATCGAAACCCACTTCTAATTCTGTGAGTGAAGTGCCAAGGGTAATTGACACCGATTCTGAAAATGCCGTTTCAACAACTGATCCCGTGTCCAACTGATCTTGGGAGAAAAGGAGAAGCACCTTCTGATAGGGCATAATAACATTACCAACAGCACCATACTGAGGAAAGGCGCAAACGGGTGCCAATGCTTGACCTTCTGGTGCCACCATAAGACCAGATGTCCAAGCCTCTTTCTTTTCGCTTTTAAAGGAAAACGTCCCAGGCTTTCCGCCAGTGGTTGAAACGCTTGCTGAACCGTCATCGTGGAGAATTATAACATCGCCAGCATTCATGGAGTCACTTGTGCTGGTGTCCACAGTCACGCCATTTCTGACTTTAGTGTTGCTGAAATATCCACCATAATTCTCGCTCCAGTGTACAACTACGTTACTAGAAAAACTATCGACTGTGAACCAAACTGTTGGCAACGCTCCATCAGCAGTCTGACTTTTAACGCCCTTATATACCTGCATGTAAAATCCTGCCTTCAGAGCCTTAAGGGTCTCGTCATTTAACGATACAGTTACCTTGTACAGCGTCATGATCTCCTCCATTGATTGCATGATAATTCATTTCCGAAATTGGAAATGATTTGTTTGTTAGTCTTTGATGCTAGAATCGTAGTAGTATTCTACTACGGCTTTAAAAATGTTGCCGTCGCGTTTTTGCTGGCACCAGTTTTGCAATTACACATATCCCCGTTGCTGCTAGTACCCCGGCGTACATCATAGACCTTACCTTTTATAACAGTACCATCAGTGATTTCTACTGTAAACTCACCAGGGTTTTTAGGTACATCGCCATCTCCTTCTGCTTCCTTCATTGGGTTTTTGCCCGTTGGATTAATCCAAAAATATAATTTAGCCATCTTTTCCTCCATATGTAGTTTAGTGCTGCTGCGAAATGCAGCCATTTAAAATAAAATACCCCCCCCCATGACCTTGTCAAGGAAAAAGTACAGTCCAAGCTGAATGGTGTGCGACAGTCAATCTCGCCAACTTTTTCTATGACTTGATCTCGTATCTCGTAAATGTTTGCAAGGATATCTTTCAATAAATCAATTGAGAATAATAATCAATGAGAATAATTCCCATTGCCTCTTGATATTGGTATCCACAGTCCCCTCACATACGCTGTTGTTTTGCTTCATCAGCCAAAAATGTAGCATACGCGGAGGAACTGTAGAGTTTTATTTCAAAAATAGGTGGCAACTTGGGTTGATTCACCAAGTCATCTCGTCAAAGAAAAAGTTGCTGTCCAAGCTGTATTGCGCGAGTCAGCCCAACTCAACCGCACTTGTGACTCAAAGTGGATCGTGCTTATGACTTGAACTCATAAACGCTTGTGACTTTGACTCACAAGTACTTATGACTTTAAGTCACAAGCATGATCGAGATAAACTCACAAGCACGATCCACTTTCCCTATCTTTCCTGTTGACAAAAAACGCCGCGCTCTTTACGATGCCTGTTCAGACAGTTTCACGCTTATGCCGCGCAGTTAACTCAACCGGAGAACAGCTATGGCAACCGTGCAGTGGAAACCTGAAGTCAACGCCCTGACCACCCCGCAGTCCTGGCGACCCCGCCACGTGCCGCACAATGTAATCAATGAGGACGATCTGGCCGCCGAAATCGCCCAGATGCTCCCCAACTACAACGAGGACGCGGCCAGAAGCATCATCGAGGCCTTTATTGAGCGGCTCAAGGTGAACCTGATCAACGGCAACCAGATCACGCTGAGAAACGTCCTCACCTGCCGCATCTCCCTCAGCGGGCGACTGAACAGCCCTGACGCGCCGCTGCCGCCGGTTGAGGAAAGCCTGTCTGTGCAGATCACCGCCTCGCGGCCTTTTGTGGATGAGATACGTCAGAGTGCGCAGCTTGAGCGGCTGCCGATGTCGAAGAAGCTGCCGCTGATCACCAAGGCCGAAGACACGGTGCTGAAGCTGAACGATGTGCTGAATCCGAACGGTGCGCTGCATCTTGTCGGCAGCGATCTGGTCTTTGACCAAGAGGACGAGGGCTGCGGCTGTGTGCTCGAAGGCACCCGCAGCGGCAGCAAAGTCCAGAGCCGCTACACCGTTGTCTCCAATTCGGAAATCACCTGTCTGCCTGACATTCCAGCTCAGAACGACCCTTGGAACAACGAATACCTCCTCTCTGTCTCCACCCAATATACCGAACACGGCACGGTGCGCACCGGCATCTACGAGCGTCGGCTGCGCACCCCGCTGACTGCGACCAAGCTGGGCCATCCTAATCCGCCGGAAGTCGGCATTCTCACGGATAAGGCTGCTGCGTCGTATGTCAAGATCACCGGAGGCAGCTTGAGCGCGGACGAAACCCTGCGCATTCAGGCCATTTTAGATGTGCATGAGGGCTGGCTGCTGTTCAATTTGCTGGATATGACGGAAGGCGGCAAGGCAGGCGCGGAAGTCAAAGTGACAGGCAACGGGCCAGTCACGCTAAATGGTTTCAGCGGCTCGGCCTTGACCAGCCTGAATCTGAATGTGAGCAACTTTGCCGACTTAGTGAAGATGATCAGGGGAAATTACTCAGGCAGGCTGGTGGATGTGCTGGTGGTGAAGGCGGGAAGCTGAGGAAAGGGGCAGGGACAAAAGAGTTTTTGCCCCTGCT
>Ga0315270_10002249_pt1 | contig 10210 bp, 12 predicted proteins | sample C1_bottom_MG_FD_204932 | JGI IMG/M metagenome (GOLD analysis project Ga0315270, IMG submission 204932) | Sediment microbial communities from Yellowstone Lake, YNP, Wyoming, USA - C1_bottom | ecosystem: Environmental > Aquatic > Freshwater > Lake > Sediment | place: USA: Wyoming | collected... | reverse complement strand
CCGGAAACCGCTGCGGACAGCGACCACCAGAACACGCCCTCGCCCAGCATCATCATCGCCACGCCTGCACCGCAGATCCACATTCCCCACACAATAGGCTTCTGCCTGCCGATGTGGTCGGACAGTTTACCGGTGAAGAACTGCGAGCCGCCCCACACAAAACCGTACACGCCGATGACCCAGCCGATACTGGTTAAAGGCAAGCCATGTTGATACAGAAACACCGGATAAAACACCCACACCAGCGCATCGACGAATTTCTCCACCAGCCCGGCCTGGCTGATAGCCGCCATGCGCTTGTCGCGCCACGACATCAGCGAGAACACTTCCCAAGTGGTGGGCTGGTCGGAGATATTGGTTGGGTAACGCGGTATCGGCCCGGTTGATTTACCCGCCGCATGGCGCGCTCCTTCGGCCTTGGCCCAGGGCAGCGTGTCCCTGACCCACACCAGGGTCAGGATTATCGCCGTCACAATCACGGCCAGCCCGAAAATCAGCAGACCCTGGCGCGCGCCGTAAGCGGTTGCCAGATAGCCTGTCACAATTCCGGCGATGGCCACCCCGACATAACCGGCAAACTCATTCAGGCCTATGGTCAGGCCGCGCTGGTCGGCGCGGGTGATGTCGAGCTTGGAGGTTTGCGTCATCGACCACGCAAAGCCCTGATTGATGCCGAGCAGGATGGTGGCAAACACGATCCAGTTCCAGCTTGGCGCATACAGAATGATTAACGGTATCGGCAGTGCGCTGACCCAGCCCAGCAGCAATACCTTTTTGCGCCCCAGACGCTCGGACAGACGCCCGGCTACAAAATTAAGCGTGCCTTTGACAAAGCCGAAGGCCACCACAAAAGCCATTAGCAGCATGAAGGAACCTTTGGGTACGCCAAATTCGCTTTCAGCCAGTGCGGGCACCACGGTGCGCATCATGCCCAGCGTCAGGCCGACCAGCAGCACCTGCACCAGCTGGTGCGCGAATTGTTGCAAGTTATGGCGGATGCCATGGTTGTAGTGATGGAAGGTATCCGCCATCGAGCCGTGAGTTGTCATAGTTTTTTATTGCATCGTAAAGTCAGGGGGATCATGCTCAGGCAGCAATATTCGCCGCCACCATTTTGTCCATCTCGGCGGGGCGAGGTGGAATATCGCCGGTTACCAGCTTGATGAACTCGTTCCTGTCGGTAAGACGCAGCGCAGGATTGAAGCGCTTCTCAAAACCGATGGTGGAAGATGGCTTGCCGGAAATGCCGGCACCGCATACGCTGCCCGCCTGATGGCCGGGGAAAATTTCAGTTTCATCCGGCAGGTTCAGCAGCTTGGCATGCAGGCTGTCGAACAGTTTGCCCGCCATTTCCTGCTCACGCCCGGCCAGGTCGGGGCGCCCCACGCTGCCGACAAACAATGTGTCACCGGTGATCACAAACCAGGTCTGGTCGGCGCGGCGATTGTCTGAAACGGCCAGGCAGGTGCTGTCCTGCGTATGACCGGGTGTGTGCAACACAGTCACTTTCACGTTACCCACATCAATCACATCGCCATCGCGCAGCGGGTGGAAGGGGAACTTGACGAAGGCTGCATCGCTTTCATGCAGGCAATAAACAGCCCCCGCCATCTCGGCCAGCTTGCGCCCGCCGGAATAGTGATCTGCATGCACATGGGTGTCGATCACATGGGTAATGGTCACGGCAGCCTTTTTTGCCTCTTCGATAAACCATGCCTCATCGCCTGCCACCACGTCCACCGCAATGGATTTGCCCAGCGTGCCGCACCCCAGAAAATAGGAAAGGGATGAATCTTTGGCGGGTAGTTGTTTGAAAAACATAATGAACTCCTGTTGGTGAATTAAATTTAAAGTGGGTGGATTAACGTTCTATGGACAAGCCATGTGCCTGCCATTCGGCAACACCGTCATCCAGTCGTACTGCATGGTGGCCGGCATCATGCAGGATGCTCACCGCTTCACCGGCAAGCAGACAGAACGGGCCGCGGCAATACGCCACGACAGTTTTGTCTTTGGGAATTTCGGCAATACGTTTCTTGAGTTCCGCCACCGGAATGGAACGGGCGAAAGGCAGATGCCCTGCGGCATATTCAGTTTCAGGCCGCACATCGATGACCACCACTTCACCGCTGGCGGCTTCGCGCAACAATTCCGTCCTGTCCATTGTTGCCAGACTTCCCGAACCAGCAACCAAATTGCCCAAAGCAGCCTGCAAATCAAGCAGCCTTTCCTCGGCGAGCGAGCGGATGTCAACCCAGAAACGTGCAACCTCGGGCGCGGCCAGACTGTAATAGATATTTTTTCCTTCACGCCGTGATATCACCAGACTGGATGATTTCAAAACACTCAAATGTGAACTGGCCAGCTTGATGCTGATCTGGGCTTTTACAGCCAACTGTTCCACGTTCATCTCCCCCTGGCACAGCAACTCCAGCAACTCCAGCCGCTTGGGGCTGGACGCCGCCTTGCCGATACGGGCTACCTGCTCATATAGCCCGTCCTTGATCTGACGGGAGCTCTGGCCGGGTGTAGCGGTTTTTTTAAGAGGTTTAGTCATGGCAAATAACATTCCAACAATCTAGTAAGTTTTAGAATGTTATTCGCCGCACAGAAATATGTCAATAGTCGTAACCTGCGCCAGGACAAATATATTTATAAAGTTACTAACTATCATATGGTTGAGTTACTTTTACGCATCTCAACAAATATTGTTTGTAATAATTACTACAATAAAGTAGCATTTACTACATGAATAATTCAACTCTCTGGCTCACCCTTATTATCAGTCTGCCCACTGCCAACGCCACGGCGCGCATGCGCATCTGGCGCGCGCTAAAAGGCCTGGGCTGCGGCGTGTTGCGCGACGGCGTTTATTTACTGCCCGATAGCGAAGCGGCTGCGCTTAGTCTAGAGCAGCAGGCCACAGAAATTCTTAATGCAGGTGGCACATCGCAGATCGTCAAACTGGGCAGCACGCATCCTTCACAGGATATTGCCTTCCGTGAGTTATTTAACCGCACCGAAGACTATGCAGCACTCAAGCACAATATCGATCAGTTTCTCGGCACCCTGCCCTCGCAGAATGTACTCGCCAGCAAACGCACGTTAAAACGCCTTGCCCGCGATTTTGCAGCAGTCTCAACGATCGATTTTTTTCCCGGCGCGGCGCGCGAGCAAATCGCGGCTTTGCTCGACAAAACAACTGCCGAACTGTCCGTCATCACCCATCCGGATGAACCGCACGCGAGCAGGGGCAAGATTAAAAAATTGAAACGCGAGGATTACCGGAAACGCACCTGGGCAACACGCAAAGGATTATGGGTAGACCGCATGGCCAGCGCCTGGCTGATTCACCGCTTTATCGACCCGGACGCCACTTTCAAATGGCTGAACAAGCCGCAGGATTGCCCGAAGAGTGCGCTGGGCTTTGATTTCGACGGTGCCACCTTTACTCATATCGGCTCACTCGTCACCTTTGAAGTGTTGCTTGCCAGTTTCAACCTTGAACCTGACCCCGCGTTGCAACGTCTGGTTGCGGTGGTGCATTTTCTTGATGTGGGCGGCATACCGGTGGCGGAAGCCAGCGGGCTGGAACTCGTACTCAAAGGCATGCGCGAGCGCTGTGCCGACGATGATGAATTACTCGGAGAGGCAACAAGAATTTTTGACGATTTGTACCGGACGTATTCCAACGAGGAGAGCAAGCATGAGCAATAAACCCATACCCGCCGAAGCACCAGCCCCCGTGTCTTTCTGGGAGGCCTTTCGCTACTGGTTCAAATTGGGCTTCATCAGCTTTGGCGGCCCTGCCGGACAAATTGCCATCATGCACCAGGAGCTGGTGGAAAAGCGCCGCTGGATTTCCGAACACCGCTATCTGCACGGGCTTAATTTCTGCATGCTGTTGCCGGGGCCAGAGGCCATTCAACTGGCGATATACATTAGCTGGCTGATGCATGGCGTGCGGGGTGCGGTGGTGGCAGGTGTGATGTTTTTTCTGCCCGCGTTTATCCTGCTGTCGCTGTTGGCGGGGGTTTATCTTGCGTGGGGAGATGTGCCGCTGGTGCAGGGAATTTTCTACGGTATCAGGCCTGCAGTGGTGGCGGTGGTGCTGTTTGCCGCATGGCGCATAGGCAGCAGGGCGTTAAAAAATGAGGTGCTGTGGAGCATGGCGGCGCTGGCCTTTATCGGCATTTTTTTCTTTGATATCGGCTTTCCGTGGATTGTGCTGGTGGCGGCAATTCTGGGTGCGTTGGGCGGCAAATTCCTCCCGGCAAAATTCAAGAGCGGCGGCGGTCATGGCGCTTCCAAAACAGAATATGGCCCGGCACTGATCGACGACGACACTCCAACGCCTGCACACGCAAAATTTTCCTGGGGCAAGCTCCTTGCCACCACCGCAGTATTCGTCGCGATCTGGTTTGTCGCGATGCTGGCAATCCACGGCCAGCAAACGCTCACCGACATGGGCGAGTTTTTTACCAAGGCGGCTTTCCTCACCATCGGCGGTGCGTATGCGGTGCTGCCGTATGTCTATCAGGGTGGGGTTGAGAATTTTGCCTGGTTGAGCGGCCCGCAAATGATGGACGGGCTGGCACTGGGTGAAACCACACCGGGGCCCCTGATCATGATTGTGACCTGGGTAGGCTATATGGGAGGTGTGGCTAAAGCGGTATTTGACAACTCTATCGCAGCTGGTTTGGCGGGTGCGGCGGCGGCCACCTTCTTTACCTTTTTGCCCTCGTTCTTTTTCATTATTGCAGGCGGCCCCCTGGTTGAATCTTCACGCGGCGAAATCAAATTCACCGCCCCGCTCACCGGCATTACCGCCGCCGTAGTCGGCGTGATTATCAATCTGGCAGTATTTTTTGCCTGGCACACTTTCTGGCCGCACGGTGTTACAGGCAATCCGTTTGCGGGCACATTCGACTGGTTATCGGCGGTGATTGCCGTCGCTTCATTTATCGCGCTGTGGAAATACAAGGCCGATATTATGAAAGTCATCGGCGTATGCGCGGTTCTCGGGCTGGGCTATTCCTTTATCAAACCATTTTTAGCATAAGGAGCGTTGCAAATGAGCAGAACGATTCAAGCACAGGAACTTAAATCCATTCTGGGCAGCAAAGGCGTGACGGTGATCGATGTGCGGCGCAAGGATGATTATGCCGCCGACGGCAGCGCCATACCCGGTTCAACCTGGCTCGACCCTGCGCAGATCGACAACTGGAGTTCATCACTACCCGCCGACAAAGAGGTGGTGCTGTATTGCGTGCGCGGTGGTGCGGTCAGCAACTCAGTCGTCGATGCACTTCAGGCAAAAGGGCTGAAAGCGCGCTTTATCGAAGGCGGCATCACGGCATGGAAAGAAGCTGGCGGCAGCGTCGAGCAGAAATAGCGCACGCCTACATTAATTTTACTTTCAGGAGAAACTCATGAAATGGGTAACCCGCGAACGTCCCAAGATAGACCGCATTGCCTGCCCCTGGCTGATCGCCCGCTTTATCGACAGAGAAGCCGAGTTTCTGTATGTGCCATCGAGCAAGGTATTGAGCACGGCGAAAGAAACCGGCGCAACTCCCTATGACATTCCCGGCGTTGAAATGGGGCACGAGGGTGAACTATGCAGCTTTGATGCCTTTATCAAAAAATACCAACTGAAAGAACCCGCGCTACAGCAACTTGCCACCATCGTGCGCGGTGCGGATACAGACCGGCTTGAGCTTGCCCCGCAGGCCGCCGGACTGCTTGCAATTTCACTGGGTCTGTCACGCAACTTTGCAAACGATCATGAGATGCTGCAACAGGGCCTGATCATCTACGACGCGCTCTATTCATGGTGCAGGGAATTACAGGGAGAAACGCATAACTGGTACCCCGCGCAAAATAAATGAAGATTTGATTTGAAAACATCCGCGCCATGTGAAAATGCCTGGACTGCGAAACCCTGCTTGAGGTATTCTAGTTTCAACAATTCTGGAGTATAAAATGTTGAGAAATATAAAACTGGGACTTATCGTTGCAGGGTTGCTGTTGTCGGCACAAGTTAATGCGGGCGAAGTTAAGGTAAGCGATGCATGGGCTCGCGCAACCGCTCCGGGGCAGGAGAATGGATCTGTTGGCGTGGTCATCACCAGTCAAAAGGATGCACGTCTCATTGCGGTAACAAGTACGGCGGCAGCAAGTGCCGAAATTCATACCATGTCTATGGATAACGGCGTAATGAAAATGCGCCAACTGGAATACCTGCCACTGCCCGCAAATCAGCCTGTCAAGCTGGGGCCCGGCGGCGATCACCTGATGCTGTTTGGCCTCAAGCGCGCGCTCAAGGCGGGAGATATCGTACCACTGACAATCACGGTGAAATTTGCCGATAAAAGCACGGAGAAAATAAATATAAAAGCGCTGGTCCAACCTCTTACTTATGAGAAAATCCAGCACCACCACGAGTGAAGACCAATATCCAAAATAGCATCGTGGAATAAAACATAAAAATCTCCGGGGGAATAACATGTGGAAGAACTTCATCTATTTATTGGCTTGTGTCTTTCTCAGCAACTCCTCATGGGCAGGCCCGTATGATCCGATCGTGAGCAAAGCATGGGTGGGCGAAAGCGTACCCGGACAATCCACAGCAACACTTCAATTGAATTTAACCACAGTAAAACCGGTCACCCTGACCGCGGTTAGCAGCCCGCTTGCTGAAGCGGTAGAGATTCACAGCCTGATGAAACTCAAAGGGATAATGAAGCTGCAAGTCGTACCCAGCTTGCACATACCGGAACATCGCACGACGCTTTTCGGTTCGAATGGACTTTTTTTAATGATGACCGGACTAAAACAACCCTTGGCAATAGGCGACCGAGTGCCGCTAAATCTGAAATTTTCATTCCCGGACAATCAAATCAAAGTGATTTCGGCAACCGCAGAGGTTAAAAAGATGGAGTTGAGCTATAAGCACTATGGCCCCAATGAAGTCTATGATCATCATTAGCAATTTCCAGTCACCATAAAACCCGAGCGGATTCAGGCTCGCTACAACCCAGTCTATTTGAGGCCTACTGCAAAGCCTCTTTCACGATATCCGTCAGCAGGTCATTGACTGCCTTGAGGGCTTTCTGCGATGCCGGTGCTCCCACCATCTGCGTTTTGCGGAACGCTATCCTTGCTTCATTTGGCTTTTCTGGCAGCACATAAATCGAAATAATGTAGGGACAAAATACGATATTGTCAGGATCCGCCTCCATCATTTGGCGCGACACCGTAGCGCTGCAAAACTCCAAAGACTCGGCGTTTACAAAAACTTGCTTGCCCCCGCCCAAATCCTTACCGGTGCGTTCCAGCATATTGCCCACATGAGAAACATTATTGATCACGAAACCGCGCCCGGTAATTGCCATTTCAACGGCCTCTCTGGCTTCGGCAAAGCTGCCTTGCCTGGCAAACACTGACATGTGCGAACCTTCAGCCCAAGTTAGCTGGGACACTCCTGATAACAACATAAAAACAAGCAATACTCTGATAGCTTTAAACATTTCCCGTTCCTTTTTGATGAAAATGAATAGTAACGCAAGTTCATGGTGTACGCTCAATACAAAATAATAATTTTCGATTGAATAATTTCGATCCACCTCGGCCCCGGTATTTATTCCTGCGTCACAATGCAATTCGGCGCCCCTTGAGAGGGCGCCGAACTATTCACGATACAAAAACTGACTACAACATATTTATACTATGGGCGAATATAAGAATAACCTGCGCTTTGCTTGTGCATTAACTCAACAACACCGGCTGGCACATAGCTGGTATGAGGCAGCATATCAGCATCAGTCAATTTCATGCCTTTCATTGTAGTTCCGCAAGCAACAATCGTAACACCGGCCGCTTTAGCCTCTTCAATACGATTGGCGACCACGGAGTCAGACTTCAACATACCAATTCCAGGACCATAAACAACGATTTCAGCTTCAACTTTATCCGCACCAATTGCTTGTTGAACGTTTTTAACGTTGTTAAGAGCCAAATTCCACTTGGCCGGATCAGCATCACTAACCTGCAGAACCACCTTCTCTTTGGCAGCGTGTGCTTCAGCTGCTACAACATTTGACGCGGCGAAGGACATTGAGAGAGCAATTGCAGCAGCCAATACATTGATATGTTTCATTTTTTACTACCTCCATGAATTGTTTATAATGCAACCGTTATGAATTAAACAGCCACGGTAGTATAGACTGTGAGACGAGCTATATTATTCCAAATTTTAGTGAAAAAAAATTAACATGCCAAATATGGAATGTTTTTACATACTCCACCGTCTTACACCCTGAAACCATACTAAACATTACGCGATTGTGTGCAGATGAAAATTCTTACTTTATTTGGATATTCAAAAGATTTGCAGAATCAATTGGAGCAAATCCGGCCGAGACTGTATCGGCTAGCCTATTCCTGGAGCCACAATGCAGCACTGGCAGATGACCTGGTACAGGACACACTGATTAAAGCAATGAAAAACGCCAACCAGTTACGCGACCCCGCATTAATAAATAGCTGGCTGTTCAGCATCCTGGCAAATTGCTTGCGCGACCATTATCGCCAATATAAGGAAATGGATGATATTGACGAGCTTGAAGATTTTCATTATGCGCACGAAAACACGCCTGAAAATGCTCATTCGCAATCTCAAATTGTTTTGCGGGTACGGAATGCAGTTTCAAAGCTGCCTCTGGGTCAACGCCAGGTTATTACCCTGGTTGATCTTGAAGAGCTTTCCTATATTGAGGTTGCATCAATTCTGGACATTCCGATTGGTACGGTGATGAGCCGCTTATGCCGTGCCAGAGTATCCATGAAATCATTATTAAAAGAGCTGGCGCCACAATACCCCGCGCAAGCCGTTCCATTAAGGAGAATAAAATAATGAACAAACAAAATATTTCCGATGAATATCTGAATTCATTCGTAGACGGTCAACTCAATTCAAGCGAGAAAGTCCGCGCATTTGACCTCATCAATCAAAATGAGACTCTTAGGGACAGGGTGTGCGAATTAAGCGCTCTGAAAGTAATGGTGAAGCATGCCTATACGCAACCGCCCGAATATGCCCGTCCACAAGTGCAGTTACAGCGTCATTGGATAAAGCACTTCCAGTCTCTGGCCGCATGCCTGCTTTTATTGATTGGCGGCGTATCTGGCTGGCTTACTCACGAATGGCTAAACAAATCAGACAGCCAGAATATAGCAGCAATGCTACTGACTTCTCAGCGTGACGATTCCATTGCCGCAGACACGCGCAAAATTATTCTTCACATCAGCAACTCCAACCCGGCGAGACTCAAAACCGCCCTGGATGAAACCGAAGGATTACTGAACAATTACAGGCGTGCCAATCGACATATACAGGTGGAAGTAATCGCCAACAAGCAAGGCGTAAATTTGCTGCGTGCAAATTTGTCACCGTACAAGGAGCGCGTTAGCCTGATGCAGGAAAAGTATCCCAACTTGAGTTTTTTGGTGTGCGGTCAGACCATCAACAAATTAAGAGGCGAAGGAAAAAATGTGGAATTACTCCCGCATACCGGGATAGCATCTTCAGCGGCAGATCAAATTAATAAGAGACTGCTTCAAGGCTGGGGATACGTTAAAATTTAGCCCATCTTCTTTAGCTTTCATTCTTATCCGGCATTAGTCAATAAGTTATCGCAACTAGCCAATAAATACATGCATCCCAAGCTTATCTTTTGCGCATGAAAGTTAGTATAATTTATGAAAAAACGCTTGTCAGATGTAGATTAACTTGAGTAAACTAGCAATGTTGGTTATTTAATATCGCTTGGACTGACTCATTCAATGGGTTTGATTAACGAGATTTGTCAAACGAGGGTTGATAATAATTTTGAAGAAAAGGTTACTGAAAAACTTAGTAACTAAATTTTTAAAACATTAGAGCCATCATCTGGTGAATACAAAATAATCACAGAGCAGAAGGTTGATCAGATTACCGATTACATACTGAAGTTTTAAGTTTAATTTTATTTGAGGGGTTGTGAAATGGATCAATTACGTAGAACATTTTTGAAGAGCGCCGGCGTAGCCGGATCTGTTGTATTGGCAATCTCGGCAGGTCTGCTTAAATCTGGTGAAGTATTGGCTGCCGCCTGGAATACTACCGCTTTCGCTGCAAAAAACATTTCTGATGTGATGTCAGGTGCTG
>Ga0315270_10002248_pt1 | contig 10210 bp, 8 predicted proteins | sample C1_bottom_MG_FD_204932 | JGI IMG/M metagenome (GOLD analysis project Ga0315270, IMG submission 204932) | Sediment microbial communities from Yellowstone Lake, YNP, Wyoming, USA - C1_bottom | ecosystem: Environmental > Aquatic > Freshwater > Lake > Sediment | place: USA: Wyoming | collected... | reverse complement strand
AGCTTTAGCGGTGGTTTCTGGCCAGCCAGTTTGCCTTTATTCCAGGGTACGTGAACACGACTGGCATTTTGAACGTCTTCCATGATGAACTCCTTCGTGTTGTGAAAGGAGCTCCATTTATAGACGTTTCGATAACGACTATCCGCCTCTAACGCAACGGAAACAGTCATCTGTGCCCAACTCACTGGGTGCCACTTTCAACCAAAAGCAAGCATACGGCGGCTTCGGTTAGTAATCAGCCGTGGAGCGGGCCAGATTCAAGGCTTGATATCGCGAGGCCACCGGCGGTCGTGACTACTGCTAGTCATCGCTTTGCGCTCAGCAGTCCACCTTAACGAGCGTGCTTCCCAAAAAATACGCACCCCAGCGTTAAATGCCCGATCTTGGCATGTAACGTCAAATCCGGCTGCAGTGCTCCGCTTCGCCGAAGATCAGTGCCGCACACGCCAGCAACTCTTCCGGATGGTAACTCTCAATAGCAGAAGGAATAGGGGTGGCAGCCGAGCCGATCTTTCCCCTACCGCTAAAGTCCAGCTAAAAGGTGCCGCTAAGAGCGGAGATGCACGGATTTTATTGGTCTGGCGGCTATTAATTAGTACGACCAGAAAAACTTTGCTGATGATTGCGCGGGAGGGTGTACATGAAAGCGTTTGCCGTTCTAATTTTCCTTGCCACGATTGCGGTTAGTGGTTGTGACAAGTCGCCTACCGAGAAAAAGGTAGAGAGCGTTGACGAGCAACTGAAGTCGGCAAAGATCGAGCTTGAAAGGAAGAATTATGGCAAGACGATCGAGATTACGATCAAGATCACCCAAAGCGATCCCAAGAACGTCGAAGCGTATTACCTCGAATCTCAAGCACAAGCCCTGGCGGGCAGCATCAAGGAAGCCATGAAATCGCTTGAAGCGGCGATCAAGAATGGTTTCAAAGATTTCAAGGGGCTGATGGAAAATAAAAACTTCGATGCAATCAAGCAGGCGCCCGAATTCGAATTGCTCATGCAACGCTACAACCCGGATGCTGCAGCCAAAGCCTCCATCACCGACAAGGAAGTTAAGGCTGGTGATACTAGCATTAAGGAAGAAAACGGCCAGCAAGTAATCAAAGCCGGCGACATCGAAATTAAGATTCCCAAAGATTGATTCATTTCTATAAGGATTTGGCTATGAAAAAGACATTGATCGTACTTTCGCTTCTGGCTGCCTTTGGCCACGCCTACGGCAAGGAAGTTCAGGTAACCGGTGAAGCTTCGGTTTCAGCTACCGGTAGCCCGCTAGCGATCCAGTCTTCTGCGAAGGCCCAAGCGAAGCTCGCTGCCGTGAGCAATGCCGTAAACATTATGCTTGGACCGGATGCTACAAAAGATCCGGCGGTAGCCTCGCAACTCCAATCTATCGCAAGCCAAGTGACTAATGATCGCATTATCAAGAGCGATGGTGCCGTTGCGGGGAATGAGTATGTGATGAGTGTCACCCTGGCCTTGGACGACAAGGAGTTTCGCAAACTGCTCAGCGATATGGGGCTAGCTTCCAATACGTCTACGACCCGCAGCTTTTCAATCCTCGCTATCATGGACGAATTTTTCACCACGCCGACCGATCTCAAAGCACCGCTTGAGGAGCTCGAGGAGTTCAGCCACGAAAAAGGTAAATCGTTCAAAGACAAGTCAGTTTCCGCCAAATCTGCCAAACAGGCCAATGCTTCTTCGGCCAGTGATGCTTCCTCGGTTGATGCGCGCGCTTCGTCAAACGCTAAAGTGAGCGGGTCTTACGATACCCGTGTGGACGCCAGTGGAAAGATGTCTGCGCAAGGAGCAGCACGGGATAGCGATGGGGCGGCTTCCTTCTCGGGTTCCCGCTCCGCATCATTCTCGGGCCGTGACAAAGGGCAACTCTCTGGCGAACGCTCAGATGCGGCGAGCTACAAGGAGGCACAGGCTAGCAGCCGGTCTGACGCAAGCGCCAAGAGTGGTGCATCCGTATCGGCGAAAAATGTTGCCTCCGAGGAACACGACAATGTTCGTTACAAGAAACTTGTGAAATACCAGCCACAGAACCGAGGGCCAGAAAAAACGAGTCAAACCTACAATGCGCTGAAAGGTCAGTTGCAGGATTACGACATCAAGGTGCTGGATAACGACTTGTTCAAGAGCCGCTATTTCAAGAACAAGCCGATCACCATTGATCAAATGCAGAACTCGCAGGAACTTGCCAAGTATGTGGCTTACGCCAAGCAGGACGCCAAAGCCGATTTTTTTATGGTAGGTACATCTATCATCATCGACTCTGGGAAAAATGCAGCAACCGGCGAGACTACTTGCACTGGCGTTATGTCCGTTAAAACCTATTCCACAGCGAGCGGGGAAGATATCGCTTCCGAAACCACCTCTGAAACAGGGGCCGGGCTAAATCCCAACGACTGTGCAGGGAATGTCGCCAAGAAACTGGCTAGCTTTGGCGGTTCTACGATTAGTGCTCGCGTTCAAGACTATTGGAAGCGGCGCAATACCTATGGCAAAGAGTACATCCTAACCCTCAAGGGTTCTTCGCTTCCGCTTATGACGCGTATGGCTTTCGCCAAGGCGATCAAATCGGTTCCTGGGGTCGTAAAGGATGTTCAGCGTTCTTCTTCTGATACGGAATATCAGGTTGTCGTGACTTATAAGGGAAGTGATCCAATTGATCAGGCTGTGGCAATGAACCTGGCATCCCAGAGCGCATTTGCCAATCTCGATTCCCGGACAGACGGGGACCAAGTGACTCTGTGTCTGGCATCGTGCGCGTCAATGGCCTCTAAGGCGCCGAGCGGTAAGAAAAAATGACTCACCGAAAATTGGCCGTCGGAGCAATTATTGCCGCATGGTTAGGTGGGCCTGCCTATGCCGCAGACACTTCCATGCGGCTCTTTCCGATGGCTAGCCTGTTTGTCCCGGATGGTGAGGCTGGCAAATGGGTCACGAAGGAGTTTACCCAAGCAGTCAACGCGCCTGAAGGTGGGCGCTTTTTTGCAGAGGCATTTCGAAAGTCTTTCCCTGATTCGGCGGGAGACGTGAACGATGCCAACAAGCGGCGCACCTTCGTCGTGTCGTTGCAAATACCACGGGCGTCTCTCTACCGTGTCGAAAAAGTGGACGGCACAACCGATGTCTATCTCCCCATCACAGGGAGCATTTACTTCACCAACCTCGTTACTGGCGAGGTGCTCTATACAGTAACCAGAACGCACTACCATGTGAGCTCGCTCCTTGGAAAGGCAGATACGGTTTCCCAAGAAAAAATCGGCCAACTCTTTCTGGATTCTTATAAAACATTGGTCGGGGAGCTTCTCGACAGCGCAAAACAGCAATTTCATCCCACGATCATTTCGGCATCGGTTAAGAGTGTCTGGAACGGACTCTTCATCCTGGATCGGGGGGAGGACCATGGCATTGCGCAGGGGGATGCACTTGCCGATGCTGAGATGAATACCTTACGTATTGTCTCGACCGGCGCAACGTACTCAGTTGGTGCGCTGGAACTTGGCAAAGCGGCAGTCGGAAAATCGTTCATGAAGCAAACCAATCAGACACTGGACGAGCTGAAAAAACCTAGGGTTATGATTTTGGTGGATAAGGTGCCGGATAAGTTCTCGACCGATGTGGTTCGTCAGATGTTTGCCGATGAACTGGGAAACAAGGCGCCAGTTAGCGTTATCCATGTTAACCCAATGTTCTCCAACATCCTCGCCACAAGCTTCTCGAAGTCCAATATTTCTAGTGAAGAAAGTGGAAAGAGGAAGCTACCAGATTTTTTTGTGAGGCTTTCCATACCTGAGGCAATTGACTTTGAGTTGCCAACAAACTTGCGATACAAGACCAAGCGGAGCTATTTGTCGATCGCTACGGCTGAACTTGTTGATCGAACTGGTCGTGTGCTCTATGCGACACAGGGTAAAGATCGTATCGATGATGACGTGACATCTGGAATGACATTCGACCGCGCAAGCCGCCGTGATATTTCCCTGAAAAATGCTCTGCTGACCCTGGCACAGCAATTCAATGCTGAACTCAAATTCAAGAAACTGGAGTTACCTATTACGCCCCAGGCCGACGGCGTTGCTATCACCGACGAATTGGGCGTGCTAACAATGGAGCAGGCGACTGTCGTTTATCGCAATATTGGCAGAATTGAAGGGATTACCGGTGACGTTAAGGTGCCCATTACTCGTATCAAGGTCAAAGGAGTCTCTGACGGGGCAGCAAGAGCTGCGCTTGATCTCGGATTTTCCGTACCGAAGATGGAAGTGCAAACCGGCGACATTGTTCGCATCAGCACCTCGCAGCAAGCACCAACCATTACCCGCAAGAGATTTGTTGCCTGCGGCACTGTGGAAAAGCTTGGCTCTGTGGCCTTGAGCCCATTTGGCGATCTCGCACTTAATGTGTTTGCCAAGAGCGCTAATACTCCATTCTTTATTCCGGAGTTTGGAGACCAGTTGGCCGGCCTTCTCGGCAAAACTACTCGCTTCGAAGATTCGCTCACACTAGCTAAGTCGACATACGACTATTGCGTAGAGCCAGTTTACCGCATCGACGTGGCGGATCGTCTCTGTGAAGGAGAGCCTCAGTCGTGTGCCCAAACAGCAATGGTAAGAATTACCTACAGAATTAAGCAAGGCCAGGCGGTGGTAGCGAAATCCGGCCTTGAAACCAAAATGACATCGGCGAGGTTCTACGCGACGGTTGCACCAGATGCGGAAAAAAGTACCGTCGAAGCTGATTTGTTGGACGAGATTAGCAAAATGGCGCCGATCATTGTAGAAAAACTGAGCAAGTCTCAGCTTAATTGATTTACAACGTTTCTCGAAAGGAGACATAAGATGAAAGTTTGGAATGCAGTTGGTGTAATGGCGCTTGCTTTCGGTATTTCCACCCATGCCCAAGCATTTGGCCTAGGCGGGCTTGTTGGTGGCGATAACAAATCCTCCGGGGGAGGCAACGTTGAGCAACAGATCGATGACTTTTTAAAGACTGCCGACCAAGCTCACGGGCTTACGACAAAATCTGTGGAGATTTTGGCCGGCGCACTTCTAACCAAGGATGAAACCGACAAGCTCAAGGCGGACATGGAAGCCGCGCAGGCCGTTGCAGATCCGAAAGAAAAAGAAGCGGCAGTTAGCAAAGTAGAGGCTGATCGTCAGGCTGCTCTGGCGAAAGTCGATTACCCGAAAAAAGCCAAGGAAATGGAAAAGGCGAACGACAAGAAAAAGCAGGCTCAAGTCGGCGCATCAATATATAACTTCATACTGGGACTACTCAAGGACAAAGAATTAGTGGACAAGGGTAGCTCGCTCGCATCTTCTGCTTTATCAAACCCGACGCTCATCACGAAATTGGGCAAGGTGAAAGACGTAATCGGATCGATTTCCGGGCAAATGGACAATATGACCAAGATTGCCGGCGGCCTCCAGAAACTTGCCAGCGTGGCTAAGGTTGGAAATCTTCCAACTAAGACGACGGATACTCCTAAAGAAATAGCTGACTAGACAGTCAAGTCTCTCTACCCGCGTGATGCGTTCGCCGACGACGTTAGATTACCGTTGACGGGCGCGTCCCTATCCTGAACCAGGAAGGTCAGACTTCCTGGTTCATATGCTTGTGTTTGTGAGCTCATTCTGCCTTTAACGTCTGCTTTCGGGTTCGATTGCTACCGATCACTGTCTGAATCTATCCGTCTCTTACCAGTACGAAGCGGAAGTACGGCCACAGTCGGTTGACCGACTGCAAAGGCCGAACATGAGACGTTTACCGAAAATCGCCTAAATTTATGCGACTGCTACTTTCCTGCCGTTCAAATTTGAGTTGCAAAGTTTCGTTGTTATCAACTTTAATTTTTCTCGGGCACTAGGTTGGCCGGTTCTACTTTCCAAGTGCCAGCAACAATCTTCTCCAGCCAAAAAAGTCCGATTACGGTTTTGACTTCGCAGATTTCACCTGACTTAATCATGTCCAGCGCTTGCGCCAAGGGTAGTGTGAAAATTTCGAGAAATTCGTCGGCATCGCGTCGGTGACCTTCGTATTCCAAGCCCTTCGCTAGGTAATAGACCAGTTGCTCATCGGCATAGCCGATGCAGGGATACACGGTCGTAACATAAATCCATTCGCGTGCTTTATAGCCGGTTTCTTCCAGTAGTTCGCGTTGGGCGCAGGCCAGGGTTGCTTCGCCGGGGTCGATTTTTCCTGCGGGTATTTCGATGAAGTCACGCCCGAGTGGGTAGCGGTGTTGGCGTTCTAAAATCAGTTCGCCGCTATCAGTGATCGGCAGGATCACGACAGCGCCGGGGTGGCGGATATATTCCCGCACCGAGGTATTGCCATCCGGCAGGCGCACTTCGTCCCGATGCACATGCAGTAGTTTTCCTGCATAGACTTTGGTGGTGTTGAGTTGTTGCTCATGCAGGTCTTTTTTGCGCATTGCCATTACTCCCGGTCAGAGCGGGTCATCTTACTGAATATTCCGGGGGCGTGGCGCGCAAAAAAACAGCCCCAGGGAACTGGGACTGTTTTGACCTGTGTTGTTGCTGATTAAGGAAAGGCGGGAATCGTTGCTTCCTGGAAACCGCCCGTGGCCTCGGGGTGGCGCATGGCGAAGAGCTCGCGAATTTCCACGACGCGCGATGCGGGTACATCGACCATCAACAAGATTTTTCCGGCTTCGATATCGCGCTCATATTGCCGTAAGCGTGAATTGGGCACCGAGCTGGCGATCATGCTTGATACCCATATGCCGAAGACCGAACCGAGTACGGCGCTAATCAGTAGCGTCACCAATTGCATGGAAACCCCGGTGGGTGGGAACAGCATCACTGCAATGCCCGCCATCACGCCGGCGACGCCGCCAACCACTAGGCCGGATTCTGCGCCATGCACGATATCGGAAGTCTGGAACAGGGTGGCTTGATGGAGCCCATCCAAAGAAATTCCTTCTTTGGCGTGGAAGTGCATGTGACGATCTTCGATACGCGCTAGTAACAAATCATTGACGATCTGTTTAGCGCTCACGAGATCGGGTAGTACAAAATAGAGTCTGCGTTTCATTTGCCGTCTCCTTTCGGTTGGAAAACTACTGAGCGATTAGTGCGGCCTAGACCTTGATTGCCAAAACCGCCCTGTACCTTATGTATAGTAATTTAGTAGGGTTTTGTCAAAACATGAGGGGAATTATTAAGTTATTGATATACTTGGGAATGAAAGCTGGCTAGGCAGTCGCTGGCAGTGCGGCTGGGTACGTGGGCTTGCCCCGTTCCCGGCGACTGCTAGAGGAAAGTCCGGGCTCCACAGAGCAGGGTGCCGGTTAACGACCGGGCGTCGCGAGGCGATGGAAAGTGCAACAGAAAATATACCGCCGATGGCCGCAAGGCACAGGTAAGGTTGAAATGGTGGGGTAAGAGCCCACCGCGGACGTGGTAACACGGACGGCATGGTAAACCCCACTCGGAGCAAGACCAAATAGGGGAACATAGGCGCGGCTCGCGTTGTTCCCGGGTAGGTTGCTTGAGCGCCGTGGTAACACGGCGCCTAGATAGATGACTGTCCACGACAGAACCCGGCTTATCGGCCAGCTTTCATTTTACGAGGTTTTACTTGATGAGCATTCCTGATACTGGTTCGCGCGTATTGGTGGTTGATGATGGAACGGCCATTCGTACCTTGTTGTGCAGCCTATTGAGGAACGCCGGTTTTAAGGTGGTGGGTGATACGGCGCAAGGTAAAGCCGCATTGGGTATGATCGGGCGCGCTGAGCCACAGATCGTTTGTCTCGACTATAACCTGCCAGATATTGATGGCCTCACCTTGTTACGCCAGATCCACGAAGCTTATCCTACGGTGGCGGTCGTCATGATTACGGGTTCAGATGATCCAAAGCTACAAGGCCAAGCCACGGAAGCGGGCGCAGCAGGCTTCCTGCTCAAGCCGTTTACGCAGGATCAAATTATCCAAGAATTAAAACATGTGGCGCATGCCCAGCGTCTGATGGATGGCATGTTGTTGACGCACGCGATCGATTCGCCGACGGTCGGTAAGCGCATCGTGATTGCAGAAGACAGCGATACATTGCGGCGATTGTTATCGATGATCCTGGCCGAGAGCGGTATGCAGGTGGTTGGTGAAGCGCGTAATGGCAAAGAAGCAATCGACATGGTGCTCCAGCACAAGCCCGACCTAGTCTGCATGGATGTTGAAATGCCGGTGATGGGTGGACTCGAGGCTTTGTCAGAAATTACGCGCGTGAGTCCCAATACGCTGGTGATGATGATTACCGGTCGATCCGACAAGAAGACCGTCAACGTAGCCGCTCAAAATGGCGCCAAAGGCTATATTCTCAAACCATACCAACCGGAGTTGGTGGTCGCTGTATTGGATAAGTTGTTTGCGCGCTTGGGGCAGGCGTAATCAATAGCGGTGGTCATGTTTTACACGATTTTGTTTCGTGAAGATCAAGCATCGATCTAAAGCTTAAGTGCTATGATGAATCGTAGGATCAATGCATTGAATTTATCGACTTTGTTATTCTAGCGAGGGAGAAAGTACGTGAGCCATATCGTCATTATGGGTGCAGGCATTGGCGGCATGCCTGCTGCGTATGAAATGCGCCAAGCACTGGGCGCCGAACACAAGATCACCGTGATCAACACGGTGGATTATTTTCAATTTGTGCCTTCCAATCCCTGGGTCGCTGTGGGATGGCGCACGCGGGATAACATGACCATCCCGATTCGTCCTTATCTCGAGCGCAAGGGCATTGATTTTATTGCGCAGGCAGTCAACAAAATTGACGCCGAACAGAACACGCTTACCTTAGCGAATGACGAGACGGTTCAATACGATTATCTCGTGATCTCGACTGGACCCAAACTGGCCTTCGATGAAGTGCCGGGCTCTGGCCCCGAGCATTTCACGCGCTCGATTTGCACGGTGGATCACGCGGAAAAAACTTGGGCAGCCTATGAGGATTTTATAAAAGACCCTGGCCCGATCATCGTCGGCTCGATGGCGATGGCCAGTTGTTTCGGCCCGGCGTATGAGTTCGCGTTTATTTTGGATACCGATTTGCGCCGGCGTCGCCTGCGCAATAAAGTGCCGATGACCTTCGTCACCAGCGAACCGTATATCGGTCATTTGGGATTGGGCGGGGTGGGCGATTCCAAGGGCTTGCTGGAACATGAAATGCGCGATCACCATATCAAGTGGATCACCAATGCCAAGGTCACCAAGGTGGAAGAAGGTATGATGTTCGTCGCCGAGCATGGCGCCAATGGCGAGGTGGTGAAAGAGCACGAACTGCCCTTCAAGTTCTCGATGATGATTCCCGCTTTTAAAGGTGTCGAAGCCGTGGCTGCGGTGGAAGGCCTATGCAATCCGCGCGGTTTTGTGCTGGTGGACGAGCATCAGCGCAGCAAAAAATTTCGCAATATCTTTGCTGCGGGCGTGTGCATCGCGATCCCGCCGGTGGAGCCGACGCCGGTGCCTACCGGTGCGCCGAAGACCGGTTACATGATCGAGTCCATGGTGACGGCCATTGTGCACAACATCAAGGCCGATTTGGCAGGTGCCCCCGCCGAGGCCAAAGCGACTTGGAATGCGATCTGCCTGGCCGATATGGGCGATACCGGCGCCGCTTTCGTCGCCCTGCCGCAAATCCCGCCGCGCAATGTGAGCTGGTTTAAAAAAGGCAAGTGGGTGCATGTGGCGAAAGTCGCCTTCGAGAAGTACTTCATGCGTAAGATGAAGATCGGCTCCTCCGATCCGCTGTACGAAAAGTATGTGCTGAAAATGCTGGGGATTGAAAAGCTCAAGGACTAGTGCGGCTTATCCCGTGCCACCCGAAACCCTAGCACAGAGTAGCGCGTATCCGGCGTATTCGCCGCACGGTAATTGACGCGTATCAGATGCGGTTCGCAGTGGTAGGAGCCGCCGCGTCGTACACGTTGCGTGCCGTTGCTGGGGCCTTGCGGATCGGTGCTGGGGGCGTTGGCATAGTAATTCTCGTGGTATCGGTCGGCGACCCATTCCCAGGCGTTACCCAGCATGTCGTAGAGGCCCCAAGCGTTGGCGGGCTTGCCGGCGACGGCTTGCGGTTCGTCCTTGGAATTTTTTAAATACCAGGCATAGTCATCGAGTTTTTCCTTGGGGAAGGGGCGCGCATCGGTGCTGCCGGCGCGTGCTGCGTATT
>Ga0315270_10002247_pt1 | contig 10210 bp, 8 predicted proteins | sample C1_bottom_MG_FD_204932 | JGI IMG/M metagenome (GOLD analysis project Ga0315270, IMG submission 204932) | Sediment microbial communities from Yellowstone Lake, YNP, Wyoming, USA - C1_bottom | ecosystem: Environmental > Aquatic > Freshwater > Lake > Sediment | place: USA: Wyoming | collected... | reverse complement strand
GGGTCTGTCTGACCGGGAAGATGAGCCACGCCATGCTCAAGGACGAGCACGGCGGGCAGTACGAGGAGCTGACCGGCAAGAAGAAGAAGGACGAGCCGTAACGCCGCTCGCGACGCACTCGCTACCCGCTGGCTAGGCTTTCGCCGGGCCGGCCTCGCCGTCCTTGCCGCGCCGGAGCGGCGACGGCACGATGGACACGGCGAAGAGCATCGCGCCCACGAAGCCGTTGCTGATCCGGGCCCAGAAGGAGACGTTCGGGAGCAGGATCGCAGACCAGAAGAGCACGAAGGAGAGCCCCGAGATGAGCAGGCGGAGGCTCATCCTCCCCGGCGAGACGAGCGAGATCCCGGCGATCAGCAGCGCCAGGATCCAGCAGAGCATGAACGACTCGCCGCTCTGCGCGAACGCGAACGTCGAGATCATGAGCCAGGAACAGAGGGTCGCGATGGTTGCTTGGAAGCGCATTCGGGGATCCTTCCGGTAGAGCCTGGCGCGTAGGTTCCGGAATCGCCACACCACCTGTCAAGGTGCGAAGCGAAAAACGACGTCGACTGATTCGGTCTACTTCTTCTTCTGGTCGGTCCGGAACGGGTGGCAGGCGGTGCACTTCCTCGACTCCGCGTGCCTGTCGGCCCCGGCGTGGCAGCGCAGGCACTCCGACTTCCCGGCCGTCCAGAGATGGGGCAGGTGGCAGGCCGTACAGCCTTGCCGGGCGTGGCGGGCGTGCAGACCGGCGGTCTCCGCCACGACGTGACAGTGCGCGCAGCGGGCGAGGGACTCGGCCGGAGTGGTGGCGTGGGGCTTGTGGCAGGTTCCGCATTCGAACTGCATGGGGGCGCCGTCGGCGAACCGGGCCGGGTGGACCCCCTCGCTGCGGTGGCAGCGCAGGCAGTCGCGCCGCGTGGGCAGGAGCCCCGGGTCCGGGGAGAGGAAGTCGTGGCAGACGAAGCAGTGAAGCTTCGCCATGCCCTGGGCCCGGACGGTGTGCGTGCCGTGGCACTTCCTGCAGGCATCGGTGAGCGGGTGAAATCCGTGCATCGCCTCGGCGTGGCAGGTGACGCAGGCGATCCCCTTTTCCTGGAAGTGAATGCGGTGACCGCGGGAATTGCCCACCTGGGGCCAGTTTCCGTCATGGGACAGGTGGCAGGAGGCGCAGGAGCCGATCTCGACCGGGGCGTGGGTCTTCGAGCCGCTGGGGGATCGGCCGGCCACGAAGGCGCGCAGCATCGTCAACCCCTGCTCCGGGGTGGAGTGGTGGCAGCGCTGGCAGGCCACGCTCTTGTGGCTGCCGTTCGACCAGAGGGAGAACTCCGGACTGGCCCGGTGGCACTGGGCGCAGAGGCGGGGATCGGTGTCGACGAAGCGCTTGAGGCGCCAGGCGCCCAGGCCGAACCCGAACAGGACGAAGGCTCCAGCGATCAGGACCACGTAAAAAAGGGGCCTCCGCTGCATGAGGGTGGCATTCTAGTCGAACGTTCCAGGAACCCGATAGTGACCCTCCGCCTCAAGCTCTTCGTGCTCATCGCCGGCCTCGTGGTCTTCTCGACGACGGGTGTCACGGCCGTGGCGCTCTGGCGGGATCTCCTGCGCGGCCAGGAACTGCTCCTGCGCGAGGGAAGCGCCATCGCCGCCTCGTCGGCACCGTCGGCCTCGCGGTGGCTCCTGCCGGGTGGCGTGGAGCCGGGGGGCAAGGAGCCGCTCGATTCGCTCGTCTTGCGGGTGCTTCGCTCCGGCCCCTTCGACCGGGTCTGGATCGTGGACCGCGGCGGTCAGCTCATGGCCTGCGCCTCGGCCTCCGACGAGCCCTGCCCCGAGCACGCGCCGCCGAGCATCTTCCAGCGCGGCGCGACCCCGCTCGAAGCCCTGCAGCGCCTTCTCTATCCGGAAGGGATCGTGGCGAGCGCCCCGGTGCTTCGCGAGGGCGAGCTCGTGGGGGCCTTCTATCTCGACTACAGCCACGACGAGGTGGTGGGCGACGCACGGCGGCTGGCCTGGGGCGTGGCGCTGGTGGCCGCCTTCTGGATCATGGTCGGGCTCGGGATGGCAAGCTACTTCCTCGCCCGGATCGCCCGGCCGCTCGAGCAGGTGGTCGCGGCCTCCGAGCGGCTCGGGGAGGAGGGCGGGGTGCAGCTTCCCGTCCCGCCCGACCGGGAGCTGGCCGATCTGGTGACGGCGGTGAACCGCATGTCGCTCCGGCTCGAGGAGCGACGGCAGGAGAACGAGCGGCTCATCGCCTCGCTCGAGGAGCGGGTCGAGCAGAAGACCCGGGAAGTCCTGCGCGCCGACCGGCTGGCCACCCTGGGCGGCATCGCCGCCGGGTTCGCCCACGAGCTGGGCAATTCACTGAACGTGATTCGCGGCTTCAACGCCGTGGCCCTGCGCGAGCTGCCCGATCACCATTCCAACCGGCCCGACCTCGAGGCGGTGAAGCGGGAGGTGGTGCGCGCCGCGACCTTGATGGAGCGCTTCCTGGTCTTCGCGCGGGCCCGGCCGGGCAAGGCCCAGGTGCAGTCGGCCGAGCCGGTACTTCAAGAGGTGGTGGAGGTGCTGGGACCGGCTGCCAAGACCGGCCAGGTGGCCATCGAGTTCCGCTACGACCCCGATGCCCCGGAGGTTCGCATCGACCCGGAACTGCTGCGCCAGGCCTTCATGAACCTGGGAGTGAACGCCATCCAGGCCATGCAGCCGGGCGGCGGCGGCGTGCTCCGGGTCTCGGGACGGCGGGACGGGACCGATCTCGTGGTCGGGTTCCAGGACGATGGACCGGGCATGGACGAGGAGACCCGGGCCAAGGTCTTCGAACCCTTCTACACGACCAAGGCCACGGGCACCGGGCTGGGGCTCGCCATCGTGCGGCAGGCCGTGGAGGGTCACGGTGGTTCGGTCTCGGTGGAGAGCCCGGCGGGCGGAGGAGCGGCCTTCGCCATCCGGATTCCGGGGGCCAAGGAGGCGGGATGAAGCTGCGCGTGATGGTCATCGACGACCTCGACTCGGCGCGACAGATGGTGAAGCGCGCGCTCGGGCGCAGCTTCGAGGTGTACGACTTCGCGTCGGTGGCCGAGGCGTTGCCGGCGCTCGACCGGGCCGAGTTCGACGTGATCGTCACCGACCTGCGCATGCCGGGCATCGACGGGCTGGAGGGAATGAAGCGCTTCCGGGCCAAGGTCCCGGAGATCCCCGTCATCATCATGACCGCCTTCGCGACCGTCGAGACCGCGGTGGAGGCCATGAAGGCTGGGGCCTTTGACTATCTGAAGAAGCCCTTCGACCCGGAGGAGCTCGAGGTCATGGTGGAGCACGCCGGCGAGCACGGCGCGCTTCGCCGGGAGAACCGCAAGCTGAAGCAGCAGCTCTCTGGGACCTTCTCCATCCAGGGAATGGTGGGAAAGAGCCAGCCCATGAAGGAGCTGGTCTCCATCGCCGAACGGATCGCTCCCTCCGACGTGCCCGTGCTCATCGAGGGGGAGAGCGGCACCGGCAAGGACGTGCTGGCCCGCATCGTCCACGGCCTCTCGAGCCGCGCCCAGGGGCCCTACCTGGCGCTCAACATGAGCGCCATCCCGGAGAACCTGGCCGAGTCGGAGCTCTTCGGCCACGAGAAGGGGGCCTTCACCGGCGCCGACCAGGCGCGCCCCGGCTTCTTCGCCGAAGCCGAGGGCGGGACGCTCTTCCTCGACGAGATCGGGCTGCTCCCTCCGCAGCTCCAGCCGAAGCTCCTTCGCGTTCTCCAGGATGGCGAGTACTTCCCGGTGGGCAGCCGCAAGGCGCACAAGGCCAACGTGCGGGTGGTGGCGGCCACCAACGAGAATCTCAAGAAGTCGGTGCAGGAGGGGCGGTTCCGCGAGGACCTCTGGTACCGGCTGCGCGTCGTTCCCATGCGCCTTCCGCCCTTGCGCGAGAGGCGCGAGGACATCCCGCTGCTCGTCGAACACCTGGTGCAGAAGCACGCGGTGCGACTGTCGCGCCCGCCGCTCATGCCCGACGCCGAGGCCATGCGGGCGCTGCTCGATCATTCCTGGCCGGGCAACGTGCGCGAACTGGAACACGCGCTGGAGCGGGCGCTCCTGCTGGCGCGCGGCGACCACCTGGCGGTCGGCGACTTTCCCCCGGAGATCGCGGCTCGCGCCGCCGAGATCGCTGGAGAGGGGCGCTACCGGGCCGCCCGGGACGCCTGGGAGCGGAAGTACCTGGAAGACCTGCTGCGCGAGGCCGGGGGCGCGGTGGGCAAGGCGGCCGAGCTGTCCGGGCTGCACCGATCCACGCTCTACGAGAAGCTGGCGCGTTACGGGCTCGTCGAGGGGGGCAAGGACTGAGTCACGGGCGACGATGACTCACGGTAGCGCCGGGTGGGCCGCTTGCTTCCCGTCGGCCTCGCTCCGGGCCAGGAACTCCCGCGCGCGTTCGACGAAGTGTTCGAGCTTTCGCGAGACGGTCCGCCGGGAGATCCCGAGCATGTTCGCGATCTCCTTGTGCTCCATGCCGTCCACGAACACGCCAACCGCGACGGCCTGGGTCACTTCGTCGAAGCGGGACAGAATGGCCTGCACGAGCCGCCGGTCCGGGTAGGCGCTGGGACCGTCACCGCGAGTGTCCGGCACCACGTCGAGATCCTCGGCGAGCGCGTCCTGGCCACGCTTGCGCGCATCCCGGCGAAGGTTCAGGCAGTGATTGGTGGCCACCCGGAAGATCCACGGAAGCACCGTTTCACGTTCCTGCAGCCGCTCCATGTCGAGGAGCAGCTTCACGAAGACCTCCTGCGTGGCGTCCTCGGCCGCCGCCCTCTCGTGGAGCAGCCGGAGACAGCGACGAAAAACCACCGGTCCAAGCTCCCTGTAGAGCCGGGATACCTGACTCGTCGTGTCGCCTGGCTTCATCACGTTGCTTCCCCGACCCGAACGTGGACTGTTTCACTCAACATCCGCTTGCACCTGTACGTTGTGCCTCGCTCCGGAAGAGCGCTTGTCCCGTCTTCGAGGGACGGATTCGTGTACTAAATATCTGAAATTATTTAACTAAATCTGCATCGCGATCTCGGATGCAGCACGCGTACAGGTCTCTTTGTGGAACAATCACGAGGCCTTGGATGGGCTGAGCTCTTCCCAGAGGCCTGCATCGGCCTCCGCAGCGAATCCAAAAAAACGAAAATTCTTCACATGGATACGGTACTGGCTTGATCTGAGTCAAAGATTAGAGATGGTGACGCGCGGGTGTGGCAGTTCGCGCAAGGGGAGCACCCATGAACCCAGCGAGCGTCGGCGATTCCCGGAAACTTCCGTCCCGTGGCGTGGTGTCGCGATGACCGCCTTGGCCGCTAGCGTGGGCGATCACTTCGACACCTACCTGTCCGAGATCCGCAAGGTCCCGCTCCTGTCGCGGGAGCGGGAACGGGATCTCGCCCGCTCCTATCGCGACACGCGGAACCAGGGGGCGGGCCAGTTGCTCGTGACGTCCAATCTTCGATTCGTGGTCCGGATCGCCCGCGAGTACTGCTCGGAAGGGCGACGGATGGCGGACCTGGTCCAGGAGGGGAACCTCGGTTTGCTCCAGGCCGTGGAGCGCTTCGACCCCGACAAGGAGGTCCGGCTCGTCTCTTACGCCGTCACCTGGATCCGGGCCCGGATCCTGAACCACATCCTCCAGTCGTGGTCGCTCGTGAAGGTCGGAACGACGAGCGCCCAGCGCCGCCTCTTCTTCTCCCTGACCCGCACGCAGAGGGAGATGGCGAGGCAGTTCGATCCTGGCGATCCGGAGGCCGAGACGGCGATGGTCCCCATGCTGGCGCGTTGCTTCGGTGTAGCGCCGGGAGAGATCGATGCGATGCGCCAGCGCCTCGACGCGCGAGACGTGTCGCTGGACGCCCCTACGCCGAGGGGTGACGAGTCGAGCATCGACTTCGTCGCGTCTGGTGATGCCCGGCAGGACGACATGCTCAGCATGGCCGAGGAGACCGACATCGACTGCGTGCGGGTGCGCGCCGCGCTGGGGTGCCTCGACGAGCGGGAGCGACTGGTCATCGAGCTTCGAGTCATGACCGAGCCCTCACTCACGCTGGAGGCCGTCGGCCAGAGGCTCGGCTGCGGGAGGGAGCGCGCGCGGCAGCTCGAGGTGCGAGCCAAGAAGAAGCTTCGAACGTGCCTGGAAGGCTGTGGCGTGGAGAAGGAATGTCGTGAATCGCGGGTGGTCGTCCGGTGCGTTTCCCGCCCTCAACCCCTCGGCCGAGCGGGCTGAACTGGGGCCTGAATCGGCGCCCATGCGGAAGAAGATCGTCCTTGCCGTCGTTGCCGCGGCCGTCGCTGCGGCCGCGTTCGTCGTGTCCCGTCCCGTGAGCTACCGCGTGGAACGCTCGGTGCTTGTCGGGGCGCTTCCTGTCGTTGTGGCGGACCAGATCACCGACCTGCGGCGGTGGCTCGCCTGGTCGCCGCGGGAGCGTCTCGACCCGGGGGCACAGCGAAACTACGGGGGCACCGCCACCGGCCTCGGCTCCAGCTACTACTGGTCGAGCACGGCCGGGTTGGGTCGGGGACGTATGACCATCGTGGCCGCGAGCCCGCAGCTCGTGGAGATCGAGCTGGAGATGGAGGAGCCTCGGCCGGCCGTGGCGGATCTCGAGTTCCGGATGTCGCCGGAAGGGAACGGCACGCGCCTCGCCTATGTCCAGGCCGGGTCCATGGGATACGCCGAGAGGGTGCTGCGCGTGACGTCGCGCGAGGACGACCTCCTGGGCACGGAGATCGAGCAGGGTCTCCTTTGGCTGAAGGCGGCCGCGGAGGCCGAAGGACGCGTGGACGTGTACCGCCTGGAGCGGTCGGCCCGGGCGGAAGCGACGCCCGACGCGGTACTCGCCCACCTCGGCGACCTGCGACGCTGGGCAGCCTGGTGGCCGCGGGAGTCGATCGATCCGGAGATGCGCCGAACCCATGGCGGCGCGCCGAGCGGACCGGGCGCGAGCTACTACTGGTCGGGCAACGACCAGGTGGGACAGGGGCGCCTGACCGTCATCTCGGCCAGCGCAGAGCGCGTCGTGGTCGAGATGGAGACCGAACGGCCCCGGCGAGCCTCCGTCGACCTCGAGTTCCGGCTTTCGCCCGACGGGACGGGCACGCGCATCGTCGGGGTGGCGACGGAGCAGCGCCCGGTCGGGAGCACGGAGCGCGCCCCCGACCCGGATTCGATCACCGCCAGCGAGCTCGAGAACGCACTCGCCAGGCTGGTATCCGTCGCCGAGGCCCGGCTGCCCTGAGGCGAACGTTCAGCGGAGCGGGTCCAGGAAACCCCCGGAAGGCGTCCGGGGCGTGCCGAGCGGGATCGAGCTGCCGCCACTTCCCACGGCCGGAATCTCCACGCGATCGTCGAGCACTCCGAACCCGGGGAAGAGGGTCAGGTTGAGCACGCCCGGCGTGCCACCGTTGGGCGCGGACAGGCTCGGGTGGTCGAAGGGAGCGCGCTCGTAGCGGGTGCGCTCGTCGGTGAGCGACTCCAGGAAGGCGACCAGGTCGGCGCGCTCGTCCGCCGATAGCCCGAGCGGGCGAACGATCGGGTCGGCCGAGGCGACGTTGTCGACGAGGAAGTCCCCTCCGCGGTCGTAGAACTCCACCACCTGGGCCAGCGTGGCCTGGCCGCCGTTGTGGAAATAGGGCGCGGTGAGAGCCACGTTGCGCAGCGACGGCACCTTGAAGGCCCCGTCCACGGCCAGGCGCTCGCCGGGCTGGAAGGGAGGGGCGAGCGGGTTCATCTGGTTGATGCCCGGGTCTACCGGGTCGGGGAGAAGCATCGTCGCGGAGGCCAGCAGGCGGGTCACGGTTGGGTCCCCGCCGGCGAGCGCGGCGATGCGGTCTCTGGCCTGCACCAACTGACCGGCGGCGGCCATCGGCTCCGGACTCGTGAACAGCAGGGTGTCGTCGGGGCCGAGCAGTGCGTCGGCATTGTCGAGGAACGCGATCACGTCCGGCGGATTCCCGACGGCCTGGGCCGCTTGACGGATCAGCGGGGCCGCCTCGCCGGGCCGAGCCAGGATGCGCGGCACCCCGCAGGAAGTGCTGGCGGCCTGGAGCGTCGCCCCCGCTGTCATCTGCGAGCGCAGGCAGTTCTGGAGCCGCCGCGCGTTCGCGAGGGGAAGGTTGGCGGGGCCGATGCTGGCCCCGATCCCGATGTCCTCGGCGGTCGGCCGCACGCCGATGTTGTAGAAGCCGGCGTCGTAGACGGCCACGCCGCCGTCCCCCATCACCATCCGCTCGAGAAGGTCGTGCGTCCCCTCGGGCGAGACCAGCAGCCCGCGCCGCTGGATGCTGGTCACGCTGGCGTTGGAGAGCTCGGGGCCGGCGTGGCACCGGACGCAGCCGGCCTTCCCGAGGAAGGTCTGGAGGCCGCGGATCGCCGCGGGCGTCATCGCGCCGTTGTCACCCGCCATGAGCCGGTCGAAGGGCGTGTCGTCGGCGACCAGGATGGCCTCGTACTCGCGGATGGCCAGCCCGAACAGGAGCGAGAAGTTGTACTCGGCGACGGTGAATAGATTCGGCCCGGTGCTGCTGCTCTGGCGGAGGACGGGGGAGGCGCCGCTCAGATCCACCTTCCACTTGCCTCCATCCCACCACTGGGGCAGGAAGGCTGCCTGCATGAGGGCCGTGTAGCTGCCGGTGATGCCCGGCGCGCCCTTCTTCTTGTTCTGGCTCGAGAGGGGGCCCAGCACGCCGTCGTCGACCGCGACCCGCTGGAGCGACAGCGGCAGCAGCTTCGAGGAGAGCATCTTGCGTCCCAGGTCGGCGTTCCTGCGGCCGCCGAACGACATCTCCAGGTCGCTCGTCGGTGGCCCGACGGCCTGCGAGGCGGCGGAGGCCCTGGTGATCTGGATTGGATGGAGGAAGGCTCCTGTCGCGAGGCCAGGCACCTTCACCACCTCGACCACCTGAGCGGTCCCGTCGAGCTGTCCAATGGGATCGACGCCGTTGAACTCCTGGCGCGCCCTCGAATCCCAGAAGTTGCGGTCGTTGAAGACGGAGTTGACCACCGACGGCGTGTTGCGCGGTTCGACGTTTCGGACCAGCACGCCCTGGACGTTGAAGGTGGCGCCAGGGCCGGAGCCCGAAGAAGGAACGCCTGAATCGTAGGGGAAGCCGACCTGGACGAACTGGGCGCCGAAGACGCCCTGCGACGAGATCACGTCGTTCGTGTCCGACAGGACCGCCGAGGTCCGGTCTGCCGGGTTGGCGATCCGGTGCAGCGGGAAGTCGGCGGCGGTGAGCTGCCGGTTCGGGCCAAAGGACGGCTGCGGGCCGGGGGCGCCGGTGCCGTTGTTGAATGCAAGATCGCCTCCCGGGACCACGGTACTCCGGAAACCTGGATTGATCTGGTTCCTGGAGCGGTTGTCCGCGCCGGCGTGGAAGTGGCACGAGGCGCAGGACTGCCCGTCGCTGCCGAGCTGCTGGTCCCAGAAGAGCGCCTTCCCGAGTTGCAGGAGCTTGGCCCGGTCGCGGACGAAGGTGGCGAGGTTGGGGGGGTCGGGCACGGGAACGGCCCGCAGCGATGTCACGCCGAGGTTCTGCGCCGCGAAGCGAAGCTCCGAAGGGGAAAGTTGCGTCGTGATCGTGGTCTGGGCTCCCGCCCGCCCGGCCACGAGAGCCCATGCTGCGCCTGCGCACACGAGGGAAGCTCTGATTGCCTTCGACATCTCCGCCCCTTCCTTCTGGATGTTGCTGACCGCCTCGAAGGAGAAGGTGGGACGCGGCGCGGCGCGCTGCCTGTCGCGCGACGTCGGGACGAAACGTGTCCTTACGCCCCATTCTTCCTGGGCCTGCGTCCCCTCTTGACCCGACTGGCTGCTGGCGGCGACGGGCCCACCTTTCCTGCATGAACGTCTGCCACCGTGCCTTGCTGGTCCTCGCCGTCGCCGTGCACACCGTCCCGGCCGTTGCGCTTCCGCCGCCCCAGCCGGTGGCGCCGTTCGACATGATCGGGATCCTCCAGGCGGCGACGGTCGCCGGGACCGACTCGCTCGCCGGCGGGACGCTCCTCGTCCACGGGCAGGCGGTCACGGTCCCCCGGAACACGGTGGTCCTGCTCCCGGCTGCCTCGCTCACCTGGCAGGAACTCTTCGGGCTCGCGCCCCAGCCGTATGGCCCGAACCAGACCGGCATGGCCCTGAGCGACGTCCCTGCGCCGACCACCTCCTGGCAGGTCCACGTGACCGGGAATCGCGTCGGCGACCAGTACATCG
>Ga0315270_10002245_pt1 | contig 10222 bp, 4 predicted proteins | sample C1_bottom_MG_FD_204932 | JGI IMG/M metagenome (GOLD analysis project Ga0315270, IMG submission 204932) | Sediment microbial communities from Yellowstone Lake, YNP, Wyoming, USA - C1_bottom | ecosystem: Environmental > Aquatic > Freshwater > Lake > Sediment | place: USA: Wyoming | collected... | reverse complement strand
CCGCCAGAAAAATATGCGCGCCGGATTTTTCCAGCATGACGGCTTCATTCATCAGCATGGTCAAGCCCATAGACTCCAATGGCGGCACCATCCGAACCGAATCGTGATTCCCCAGCACGCCGTATACAGGTTGCTTCAACACCGCCAAAATCTGCTGCATGCCTGCTAACGCACCGTCAATTTCGCCATAAGTACGCGCACGATAATCGCCCGTTAACACACAAATGTCATACTCCAGACCGACAATCGCGTTGATCAGCGCTTGCAAGTTGGCCACGTCCATATCCACATGCAAATCGGTTAAATGCAAAATACGATAATCGTTAAATGCTTCTGGCAGTTTAGTTAGCCTAATGTCATTCGTTCGCACCTGAATGGTTTGTGCATTGCGCTGGCCTCTTGCATAGAGCCCCACCAGCTGAATGCAATAACGAATGAGCGCATGAATGGAGTACCAGTTTTCGGGATGAAAAAAATTAAGCCCACGGCCAAACACATGATGGCCACTTTCTTCTTCGATACCCAGACGCTGCCGCGCATGCACCCGACCCAAACGTTGCGATAGTTGTTGCTCGATATCATCCAGAGAAAATTTACTCATACTGGCAGACCTACATTCACGAGGATAGTCTGGCTATAGTGGAACGGCATTGCGCAAAAGCTTTCGTCCAATCATCATGGACTGTCGCACGATGCAAATCGCAATGTGGATACCAGAACGATGTAGACACTTCCGCTAACCAGCTCCAGCCCGCACGGGCATTCAACATCACTTGCGAATTTTTTCCTAAAGAGCAACGCAGATAAACGTGGGTATTCGGCACAGCAATGTAGTGATCAAGCAAATGCAGTAACGCCAGCATTCCTTCCACATCTTCGTTCAGATCGGAACAGTCTAAAACTGGGCGACCCAGCATCGCTTCTAACGCTGCAATCTCACCTTCTTCAGGAAGCCGTTGCAGCGCAATCAGTGTGCCTTGCAGCGGTTGAATGCCAGAAGCAAAAACAGACAGGTCGATCTCACGATGCGCGCACGCGCCACCGACCAAATATTGTTGACGCTTTAGCGCAGTGCCTCCACGCCAGGTCAGCCCAATGTAAGGTGGAGATCCTGCCTTAGCCAAACGCTCACGCATCTTCGTCACTTCTGCAGTTAAGGCGGTAATGGGCAGCGGTGGCGGCATTGCCTGTGCAGAATTACATTGCAACAGCATCGGCAAATCGCCGAGAAATATTTCGACATCAGCACTCACACGTTCCGATCGTTCGATCACTTCATCAAAGCAGGAAAATCGTCGTACCAAAGGCAGTATCTTGGTAGTAGCCTGACAAATCAAACTAGCACCACGCTGCTGTAACAACGGAGCAAAGCGCATAAAAAATAGCTCGTCGCCGATACCCTGCTCTGCCCACAACAAAATACGCTTTCCGGTCAAATCCTCTGGTAACGAAAAAGCAAAAGACACATGCGGATGCTGACTCAAAATCTCAATTTTCGCCGGTCGATAATTATGTTCTTGCCAACCTTCTTCGAAAGATTGCGTTAGCAACAAAACCATTGCCAGATTATTGTGGGCAGAGCGTCCTTCTCCTGCTTTTTTGTTCGCTAATACCAACCGATATTGCTCAATCGCTTTGGCGAATTGATTCGACTCATAATAGGCCACGCCTAAATTCAAATGATAATCGGTGCAAGCAGGATTCACCGCAATCGCCCGATCATATAACGAAAAGGCCTGCTCGAAATCGCGCTGCTGAATGCACAAATTGGCGAAATTATTTAACACCAGATCGTGATTGGGATCGATCGCCAATGCCTGAAGAAAATACTTTTTGGCATCCTCCCAACGGGTTTCTCGCTGGGCAATCGCACCCAACATTGAATAGTAATCAGGGTTATTTTTCAGGTTAACCGCTTGTTCATAGGCTTGCGTAGCTTCAACAAACTTCCCCAGCTTGAAATAACAAGCACCAAGATTGGCATAAAGTGAATCGTCTTCGGTCTTGTCACACCGGCGAAAGCCGGTGTGACAAGAATCAACATGGACACCGGCTTTCGCCGGTGTGACAGCTTTGATCAGCTTTTCAAATTGCTCGGCAGCCAAGGCAAAATCGCCATTCTCTTTCCGCGCACAAGCCAACCGCTGTGTCACTTCAAAATCGGGATCAACAATCACCATCTTTTCTAACAAAGAAATTGCCGCGGGATAGCGCTTCTGCCCTAACAGCGCCCTCGACAACAGCATCTGCGCATACCGATGATTGGGTTGTGTCACCAATACGGCCAGCGCTTCTAATTCTGCATTTTTGGTGTCAGCCAATTCCAGGTAACAGTTAGCCAGGCTCAGCCGAATCGACCATTGATTGCGATCATTAAGTAATGCTTCTTGATAAATTTGCGCTGCGCGCGAAAAGTTTCGCGCTTTCTCATAAAGGGCGCCAAGATGAATGTGTGCATCCACTCTCGAAGGCGCCAGCTCCAGGGTAGCCAACAATGCTTTCTCTTCTAACTCGATTTGCTGCAACCCATGATAACTATTAGCGATATTGAAATAGTAGTCGGCCACCTGGCTTTGCAGGTCGATGGCCTTACCGATCAAATCGACGGACACATCCAACATATTCATTTGTTGCGCAAGCACGCCCAAGGCATTCCAGGCATCGGCAAAAGTTTCATCCTGTTCCAGAATACGACGATACAAATTCTCAGCCTTTAATAACTCACCTTGCTGATGCAATCGCACCGCTTCGTCAAATAATACTTGGCAGTTCATACTACATTTCCAATGGGAAAAGACTGGACATTCTACCCATCAACAGAGATACAATCCTATACTCTCATCGTAAGGAAGGTTTTTTTATTCCTACCCATTTGTGCCGCTATGAACTTTTAACATGCATCCCGAAATAAAAACTACTTGTCCCTATTGCGGCGTTGGCTGCGGCGTATTAATTCGCCTGTTACCCAATGGGCAACAGATCAGCGTTAAAGGCGACCCTGACCATCCTGCCAACTTTGGACGGCTCTGCTCCAAGGGTATTGCACTAGGTGAAACCATTGGCCTTGAGGATCGTTTGTTAGCGCCCAAAATCAACGGACAAACGGTTAGCTGGCCGCTGGCTACACAGACCATTGCAGAACGATTCCAATCCATTTTGAGAGAACATGGACCCGCAGCAATTGCCTTCTATGTATCAGGACAATTACTCACAGAAGATTACTATGTAGCAAATAAGTTAATGAAAGGTTTTGTTGGCGCGAACAACATCGACACCAATTCGCGTCTTTGCATGTCATCCGCTGTTGCAGGTTATAAGCGTGCCTTTGGCAGTGACACGGTGCCCTGCTCTTATGAAGATCTGGAGCGCGCCAAACTCATCGTATTGGCCGGCTCGAACACTGCCTGGTGTCATCCCGTGGTTTTTCAACGCATCTTGAAAGCCAAGAAAGATAATCCAGACATGATGATCATCGTGATTGATCCACGCAGAACGCCGACCTGTGATGTCGCTGACTTACATTTAGCACTAAAGCCCGGCACCGATGCCACATTGTTTAATGGTTTGCTGACCTATCTCGATCAGCAAGGTGAATCCAATCCGCTGTTTCTGCAGCATCATGTGGAAGGACTCGAAAACGCTTTACAGCAGGCCAAATTGTCGGCCGCTGACATTCCATCGGTTGCTGCCATCACCGGACTGAGCGAGTCTATTCTCAAAGAATTTTATCGTCTATTTGCACGCACTGAGCGCGTGGTTACTCTCTTTTCTCAAGGTGTAAATCAGTCTTCGTCTGGCACTGACAAGGTAAACAGCATCATCAACTGTCACTTGTTTACCGGAAGAATCGGTCGTGCTGGCATGGGGCCTTTTTCGATTACCGGTCAGCCCAATGCAATGGGTGGGCGCGAGGTCGGCGGACTTGCGAATCAACTCGCGGCACACATGGAAATTGGCAATCCGACACACCGTCAGATGGTGCAGCAATTTTGGCAGTGCCCTGACCTCTCTGATCAGGAAGGACTAAAAGCTGTTGATTTATTTCAAGCCATTGCCGCGCAAAAAATAAAAGCCGTCTGGATCATGGCGACGAATCCTGCTGTGAGCATGCCCAATGCTGAAGCAGTACGAGCGGCGTTACAGCAATGTGAGCTAGTGATTGTATCCGACTGCACCGAGCAAACCGACACTATGGAGTTCGCCCACATTCGACTGCCTGCTTTAACCTGGGGCGAGCGCGATGGCATGGTCACAAACTCCGAACGATGCATGTCACGCCAGCGCACCTTTCTGCCAGCACCGGGGCAAGCCAAAGCGGATTGGCAAATCATTACCGAAGTAGCCTGTGCCATGGGTTTTGCACAAGCATTCCCTTACCAAAATTCCCGCGATATTTTTATCGAATATGCACAGCTGTCCGGGTTTCAAAATAATGGCAGTCGTGATTTCGATATTTCGGCTTACAGCCAATTATCCAAAAATGAATATGATCGACTGCCGCCGACCCAATGGCCGGTCACTGCAAATGCGCCACAAGGCACTAAACGCATGTTTGCTGATGGCCGATTTTTTACGCCATCAGGCAAAGCGCGCATGCTGCCCATCGTGCCGCGCTTGCCCGCTTGTTTACCCGATGCGGAATTTCCATTTGTGCTCAATACAGGGCGCGTGCGCGACCATTGGCATACGCTGACCCGCACAGGAAAATCTCCACGCCTGAGCGCGCACAAAGTCGAACCTTATGTCGAGATACATCCCGATGACGCCAGGGAACGCAGCATTCAACAGGGAATGTTAGTGGAAGTATTCAACGCGCAAGGAAGTGTCGTGGTGCGGGCGCAGGTAGATGACAATCAGCAACGCGGTTCTTTGTTTGTGCCCATGCACTGGAATGCACAGTTCGCCAGCTGCGCCCGTATTGATGATCTGGTGTTCGCGGTGGTCGATCCCTTTTCAGGGCAGCCAGAATTCAAACATGCACAGGTTGATGTTTGCTTATATCAGCCAGCATGGCATGGCTTTCTACTCTCACGACGACGTTTATCAGTACGTGCCAACTACTGGGCATTAACCCGTGGAGATGGAATTTGGCGCTATGAAATCGCTGGTGATGAAGCACCCGACGACTGGGCTAAATCGGCACGCACGATGCTTTGCACTTCAGAACAGGAGGTAGGCTGGTCGGAATATTTCGATATAGCCGCCACGCGCTATCGCGCGGCAAGACTGGTGAATGATCGACTGGAAAGTTGCATCTTCATCGAGAAAGAATTTCATTTGCCTTCGCGGGAATATCTGGCCTCTTTATTCAAAAAAACCAGCATCAGCAATCAGGAACGCATGGGTTTATTGTCCGGCAAAGCCTTATCTGGCGTCGATCATGGCCCGATAGTGTGCGCTTGTTTTGGTGTGGGAAAAAATCAGATACTCCATGCAATTCAGGCAAAAGGTTTGACCACGCCAGAACAGATTGGCGCTGCATTAAAAGCGGGGACTAATTGCGGTTCTTGTGTGCCGGAGTTGCGGAAGTTGTTGCTGGAATCGGGGAAGTGATCCGCTCGCAATTTACAGATTCGCCCCTTCTCCCTTTGGGAGAAGGTTAGGATGAGGGTATATTAAACTCCCTCACCCTGACCCTCTCCCAAAGGGAGAGGGGACAAAAGCCACTGCCTCCAGGCTTTCACCTGAATAACAAAGAATGAAGGTACTTCACAGCCATGAAACAACAAAGCGTCCTCATCGCAGGTTGCGGCTACATCGGCACAAAAGTTGCCACTCTGGAACAACAAAGTGGCAACGCCGTTTCAGCCATCCTGCGCAATCCACACAAAGCCGCAGCGCTCTCGCTGCAATCCATCGAAGTCATCCTCGCGGATTTGGATCAGGCAATCAATGCAAATCTGTCGCTTCAAAACAAAGGTCTGTACTACTTTGCGCCACCACCGGAAATTGGCATACAAGACAGTCGCATCGAAAATTTTCTCAACCAAATTCCCGGTGTGCAGAAACCAGCAAAAATTCTGCTCATCAGCACTACCGGCGTATATGGGGATTGCGAAGGATGCTGGATTGATGAAAGTACGCCGTTGCATCCACAAACCGATCGCGCCAAGCGCAGAGTCGATGCAGAGCAACGCTTGCAGCGCTGGTGCGAACAGCGCAATGTGCCTTACATTATTTTGCGCGTGCCCGGCATCTATGCGCCGGATCGTCTGCCGGAAGATCGCATTCGCAAAGGGTTGCCCGTATTAGAAGAGTCAGAATCGCCCTGGAGTAATCGCATTCATGCAGACGACCTGGTAAATATTTGCATACAAGCGATGCACAGCGAGCTAACCAATCAAATTTATAATGTCAGTGACGGCCATCCGTCGACCATGACCGATTATTTTAATCATGTTGCCGATTTTCTTGGGTTGCCACACCCGCCACAAATTCCCTTGGAAGAAGCTAAGCGTGAAATGAGCGCGGGCATGTTGTCATACCTTGCAGAGTCCAAACGCATACGTCCGGATAAGTTGGTGCGAGAGCTGGATTATCAGATGTTGTATCCTTCGCTGAAAGAGGGATTAGTTAGATAGTCACGTCATGTTGGCGGATTCATCATTCCGGCAAAGGTCTGCACCGCCGTCATCCCGGCGAAAGCCGGGATCCATCTTTCTCAACTAATGGATCCCGGCTTTCGCCGGGATGACAGATTGCTCACCGGGATGACAGATTGCTCGCGGGAATCACGGGAAAATCACTACTTCATCATCGACTCACGCATCTTTTTCATCATGCCCCGCATTTTCATATCCTGCGACTCCGGCTTGGCGTCCGCTGGCAGATTAGGAGCAGTTTCCGGCGTGGAACTATTCATCGCAGGATCACCAATACCACTTAGCGGTTCAAAATAACCAGAAGCAGGCCAAACCGGCGTATTGGAAACATCAATAAAGTTTTGTCTCGTTGTTTTCGGTAACAAGCCATGTTGCAAGCCATATACCAGCGTCTGTGTTGCAGTCCAGGCAGTGCCATCATCTGGATTATTCAACGCCTTCAAGTCCGTAAAGCCATGATAACTGCACAGCACATCCGCATCATCCAACGGTCGACTGCAACCGGTAATGCTAACAATCTTATCGTTGGAGTAGGTCTGATGCGTGATTGGATCCCCGATCGAGAGAATGCGATGACCATCGGGTTTGGCCAGATCAAGTTTCACTTCAATACCAGAAAAACCACTCACCCAACCACCGGCCTGTTTGAAAGCAGTAGTGGAATACACTTCCGTTAGCAACGCCTCGATGATATTGCGCAAATTTCCCACCGACACTTTAGCGGTTGAAACGCTGTAAGAAACCGGGAAGTAGCGATAGACATCTTCCATGGTGATATCGCCAGTGGCAACGCTCTTGTCTTCATACAAAAAACCGGGAGGCGCTGCAGCCGCACTAAAACGGAAGGCCGGTGTGATGGCAACTTCGGTCCTGGTGATGCCACGCAAAATATCGGTGTAGGCATTGTTGAACGAACTTTCCAGCGCGTTATAGCGCGTCAGCAAAATTTCAGTATGACCAACAACGGTATCAATAGACTGGTGTAACGTTTCTGTTGTGAAAGGTGTCGAGATGGTTTTATTCGGATCTTTAACCAGAAAAGGCGCGCGCTCTTTCTTCACCAAAGCTGCCACGTTTACGTCCTCCGCCACTGCATCATTGACGATATTAAGCGTCCAGTTGCGTGCTGTCACATGCCCATTGGTGACGGTTATATCCATACGACCCACATAGCCATGATTACCAGATTCCACCACCAGCGCACCGCTGGCAGATTCTAACGGCTTAAATACTGCTTCGTGGGTATGCGCTGAAAACAACACATCCACCGAACCTTTATTGATTAACTGTGCAAGTCTGTAGTTCTTGTGAATACCCAACTCACTCATGACACCGACAATTTGCACACCCTGCTTGCGCAAGTCTGCTGAATAACGGTTAATAAGTTCAACATATTTTTCTTCGCCATCCAAAAACTCCAGACCCATCGCCATCATTTCGTGCATCTTGGGTACGATGTCAGATGTCAAACCAATCAATCCCACTTTGATACCACCCACATCCTTAATCCAGACCGCAGGCAACATCGTCTTGCCATTGCGCGCCAAGAGTACATTGGCAGCAAGACTTGGGTAGCTTGGACGTTTGATGTCAAAGGGCAAACTACTTGCCATCATCTTGGCAATTTTGCCATCTTTATCGGAAATATTTTGTTTGAAACGATCCATAAAAGTCGCTTTGCCGTTTTCATTTTTCTGCAGGAAAAAAGGCAAATCTTTATCTTCAAAATAACGAGCGCGCAATATTTGCGGGCCATAGGCAAAGTCCCAGTTTCCTGGCACACCAACATCAAAACCCATCGCGTTCAGCGGATCTGCAACCGCATTACCTTGGGAAAATTGCGCTTCCACACCACCATGAAAAGTATCGCCAATCATCATCGCCACACTATTGGGATTATCTCTGCGAATTTGTTTTATCACAGTGGCTACCCGCGCCATACCACCACGCTCTTCAATTTTAGTGGCCATTGGACCCTTTGCAGGATCGGGCACTAAATCTTTACTCGAGGTGAGATGGGCGTGAAGATCATCGTATTGGATAAAAGTTACGGTGCCGTTATCAATCGTTGCCTGCGCGCCACTAATCGAACAGGACAGCGCGAGACCGAGAAACAGAAGTGAAAATCTTTTCATTGAAGTGGTTCCTTTATATTTAGTAGAGCCTGATGCAAACGCACACTCTGAGCGAGTTAGAAGCGCTGCAAACAACAAAGTTCCTCCTGATAAGGATGTTGAATTCCGCACCTAGCCCGATGGTTCTTCTTGTAGCGTCCAGTTATCCAGAAAATAAACCTTTGGATAACCAGTGTTCTCTACTTTTACAAATTGAGGACGCTACATCTGCGCTGGGCAAAACAAACTGGCCTGGTCATTCAATGTAGGGCACAATGAAATTGCAGAATATTTCTATATTCTTAATTTATTATTTAACTTGGCGAATATTGATTCGAAATCACCATGACTGAGCAAGCAAAACATCAAATCGTAATCGTAGGCGGCGGCGCAGGCGGGTTAGAACTCGCCACTGCATTGGGCAATAAACTCGGCAAGAAAAACAAAGCCGACATCACGCTCATCGACCGTTCCCGTACCCACGTCTGGAAGCCTCTTTTACACGAAGTGGCGGCGGGCACTTTCGACTCCCACGAAAACGAGTTGGAATATCTCGCACAGAGCAGCAACAATTATTTTCGCTTTCGACTCGGCTCTATGCAGGGTTTAAATCGCGAACGCAAAGAAGTGTACGTAGCCCCAACCTTCAACGAAGAAGGTGAAGAAGTTGTACCTGCGCGCACCTTTTGTTATGACACGCTGGTAATAGCCGTCGGCAGCGTGAGCAATGACTTTGGTATTGAAGGCGTAAAAGAAAATAGTTTTTTCCTGGATACCACTCAACAAGCAGAAAAATTTCAGAAACGTCTGATGGAAGCCTATCTTCGCGCGCACACACACAAGCACATCAACAAACCTGGCGAGTTAGATGTAGTCATCGCTGGCGGCGGTGCAACGGGCATTGAGCTTGCCGCCCAATTACATAAGGTTTCTTTTTTGCTGGCCGCCTATGGCCTTGATGAAATCACACCATCGGATATCAAGCTAACTATTATCGAAGCGGCTGACCGCATCTTGCCAGGTTTGCCGCCAAGACTATCGGCTTCGGCGCATCAGGAATTGTCCGCCTTAAAAATTGACGTGCTAACCAATGAGCGCATTGTTTCCATTACACCCGAAGGCGTGAATACCGAATCAGGCCGCTTTATTCCTTGCTTCATTAAAGTCTGGGCGGCGGGCATCAAAGCGCCGAATTTTCTGAAGGATCTCGATGGATTGGAAACAAACCACATCAATCAGCTCGTGGTGCGACCCACATTACAAACCACATTAGACGATGATATTTTTGCTATCGGCGATTGTGCCGCTTGCGTCTGGCCGGGGAAAAACACCAATGTACCGCCTAGGGCGCAGTCGGCGCATCAGCAAGCCTCGCTGGTAGCAAGCTCCATTCGAAATCGTTTAAAAGGCGATCCCATTGCGGATTTTGTTTACAAAGATTATGGCTCGCTAGTGTCGCTAGGTGAATACAGCACCGTTGGCAATCTGATGGGAAATCTCACTGGC
>Ga0315270_10002244_pt1 | contig 10226 bp, 8 predicted proteins | sample C1_bottom_MG_FD_204932 | JGI IMG/M metagenome (GOLD analysis project Ga0315270, IMG submission 204932) | Sediment microbial communities from Yellowstone Lake, YNP, Wyoming, USA - C1_bottom | ecosystem: Environmental > Aquatic > Freshwater > Lake > Sediment | place: USA: Wyoming | collected... | reverse complement strand
TTTGCCTTACGGCGTGCTCCCAGCGCTGCATCAGTTCGTCGGCTCGGTCTCTGGCGAGTGTCGGCAAGAAGCGTCGCTCGGCCTGCCACAAACCGGACAGTTCATCGGTGCTCTTGTAGACGCCGCTGGCCAGACCAGCCAGGTAGGCGGCGCCGAGCGCAGTGGTTTCGGTCACGGCGGGGCGGACCACCGGGATGCCCAGCAAGTCCGCCTGGAACTGCATCAACAGGTCATTGACGCAGGCGCCGCCATCGACCCGCAGCTCGGCGACTGCGGCGCCACCCGCCGCAACCACATCACGGCTCATCGCCAGCAACAAGGCCGCGCTTTGAAAAGCGATGCTTTCAAGCGCCGCCCGCGCGATGTGCGCTATCGAACTGCCGCGCGTGAGGCCGGTGATGGTGCCGCGGGCGTCGGGTTTCCAGTAGGGCGCGCCCAGGCCGGTGAAAGCCGGTACCACCATGACGCCTCCCGAATCGGGCACGCTGCGCGCCAGTTCTTCTGCCTGCGCGCTTGTTGATATGGCATGCAGGCCGTCGCGCAGCCATTGCACCACGGCGCCGCCGACGAACACGCTGCCTTCAATCGCAAATTCGGCTCGCGGGCTGGTCTGCGCCGCGCTGGTGCTGATCAGGCCGTTGCGGGAGGTCCGGAATTCAGCACCCGTGTGCATCAGCATGAAGCAACCCGTGCCGTAGGTGTTTTTGACCATGCCGGACTTGAAGCAGGCCTGTCCAAACAGGGCGCTCTGCTGGTCGCCCGCCACGCCGCCGATGGCAATGGGGTGCCCCAGCAAGTCAGCACTGACTTCGCCATACAAGGCGCTCGATGGTTTGACCTCGGGCATCAGCCCCGCAGGAATGTCCAGCGCCTGCAGCAACTCCGCGTCCCACTGGTTGCTGTGGACGTTGAACAGCATGGTGCGCGAGGCATTGCTGACGTCGGTGGCATGGACCTGCCCCTTGGTCAGGCACCAGATCAACCAGCTATCGACGGTGCCAAAGGCCAGTTCGCCGCTGACGGCCTGCTGGCGCGCGTCCGGCACATTGTCGAGCAGCCATTTGAGTTTGGTACCGGAGAAATAGGCGTCGATCAGCAAACCGGTCTTGGCCTGGATCGTGGCCGCCAGCCCGCGCTCGCGCAGCGCGGCGCAAGCGGGCTCGGCGCGGCGGTCCTGCCAGACGATGGCGTGGTGAATCGGCACGCCGGTGCGCCGGTTCCAGACGATGGTGGTTTCGCGCTGGTTGGTAATGCCCAGCGCCCGCACGTCGCGGGCCTCGATGCCGGCCCTGGCGAGCGCCTCCCGCGCGGTGGCCAATTGCGTGCGCCAGATCTCCAGCGGATCGTGCTCGACCCAGCCCGGCTGGGGGTAGATCTGCGTCAGTTCCTGCTGCGCCAGGGCCTTGATATGCCCCTGGGCGTCGAACACGATGCTGCGCGAACTGGAGGTGCCCTGGTCCAGGGCGAGCAGATAGGTCATGTGGCTACCTCGTAACGTACTTGCGCCTCGGACAGCAGCGCCGGAAAAGGCTCTGGTGGTGGTGCGTCAGTGAAAAGCCGATCAATTTGGGATAGCTGGGCGACGGCCACCATCGCTGGCCGGTTGAATTTGCTTATGTCAGCGGCGAGCCACACTTCGCGTGCATGGGCAATGATGGTTTGTGAAACTTTGACCTCTCGGTAGTCATAGTCGCGAAGCGAACCATCAGCCTCGATGGCGGAGATGCCGATGACGGCAATGTCGACTTTGAACTGACGTATGAAGTCGACGGCAGCTTCGCCGATGATGCCTTGATCGCGACCCCGCACGACGCCACCGACCACAAGCACTTCGCATCCTGGGTTGGCGCTCAGGATCGTCGCTACATTGAGATTGTTGGTGATCACCCGCAAGCCCGAGTGGTGCAGCAGGGCACGGGCGACGGCTTCGGTGGTGGTGCCGATGTTCAGGATCAATGAGCAGTCGTTGGGCACAGCCGCCGCCACGGCGCGCGCGATGCGCGACTTGGCCTCGGTATTGAGATTCTCGCGCTGTTGATGGGCGATGTTCTCGATCGTGGAACTGGGGACACGGACGCCACCGTGAAATCGCGTGAGCAGGCCTTCGTCTGCCATCCGCTGCACGTCGCGCCGCACTGTTTGCAGCGTGACACCCAACTTGTCAGCCAGTTGCTCGACCGTGACAGACCTCTGCGCCTGCACCACCGAAAGCAATGTCAGTTGTCTGGGATTCGGATTCATTTTTCAATTTTCACCCAAGATGGAGAGGGAGGCTCACTGTAAAACGAAATAAAAGGAATGGATTTAGGGTTAATACCGATAGGAAAGGAGCCAAAACGAACAATAATTATCTCAATAGAAAAAGTTGTCCCAATTCAATCGATAAGGGAGTGCGATGCAGTTGACCCTTGAGGGCGTCAGCAAGAAGGCTGGTGCGCAGTCATGGCTGTACGAGATGAGCATAGCGCCCCGCAGCAACGCCGTGACGGTGTTGCTGGGCGCTACCCAGGCCGGCAAGACCAGTCTCATGCGCATCATGGCCGGACTTGACGTGCCCACGCACGGAACAGTGAAGGTCGATGGTCAGAACGTGGTTGGCGTACCGGTGCGCGAGCGCAATGTGGCCATGGTCTACCAGCAGTTCATCAACTATCCGTCGATGCGGGTCTGGGACAACATTGCATCACCATTGAAATTGCGGGGTGAGCATGGCATTGATCAGCGTGTGCGCGAGCTGGCCAAAAAGCTTCATATCGATATGTTTCTGGAACGTTATCCGGCAGAGCTGTCAGGCGGGCAACAACAGCGCGTGGCGCTGGCCCGAGCCCTGGCCAAGGGCGCACCCCTGATGCTGCTGGACGAACCGCTGGTCAACCTCGACTACAAGCTGCGTGAAGAGCTGCGCGATGAATTGAGCGCGCTGTTTGCAGATGGCAACTCGACCGTGATCTATGCCACAACGGAGCCCGGCGAGGCGCTCCTGCTGGGTGGTTACACCGCCGTCATGGATGCCGGCGAGCTGCTGCAATATGGACCCACGGCGGAAGTCTTCCACAAACCTGAATCGCTGCGCGTGGCGCGCGCTTTCAGCGATCCGCCCATGAATCTGCTGGCGGCGCACGCTACCGCCGGTGGCGTGCAACTGGATGGCGGGCCCGCACTGGCCTTGCAGCTGCCAGGTTCCACGACCCAAAAATTGACCCTCGGCTTGCGGGCCAGCGCACTGCGTGTCAACAGGGGCGAGGGCGACGTGGACCTGATAGGCAAGGTGGAACTGGCCGAGATTTCGGGCTCTGACACCTTTGTCCACGTGGCCACGCAAGTGGGTGAGGTCGTGGCTCAGCTGACAGGTGTCCACTACTTTGACTTGGGCGCGCAAGTCAGCCTTTACTTCGATCCGACGCAGATCTATGTCTTTGACGCCGCCGATATGCTGCTGCTGGCCCCGGTGCGCGGCGGGGGGCGTTGACATGGCACGAATTGAACTCGACCTGGCGCATGCCTACGGTCGCAACCCCAAGCAAGACAGTGATTACGCGTTGCTGCCCCTGCGAATGACCTTTGAAGACGGTGGCGCCTATGCGCTGCTCGGCCCCTCGGGCTGTGGCAAGACCACCATGCTCAACATCATGTCGGGCCTTCTGGCGCCTTCACAAGGCAGCGTGTATTTTGACGGCGTTGAAGTCACCCGGGCCTCGCCCCAGGCGCGCAATATTGCCCAGGTTTTTCAGTTCCCGGTGATTTACGACACCATGACGGTGGCCGAAAACCTGGCCTTTCCGCTGCGCAATCGCCAGGTTCCCAAGGCCCAAGTTGACAGGCGCGTCGCTGAGATTGCCGAAATCCTGGAAATGAGCGGCCAACTGAACCAGCGGGCCGCCAATCTGGCGGCCGACGAAAAGCAGAAGATATCGCTGGGCCGCGGCCTGGTCCGCCCCGACGTGACGGCGGTGCTGTTTGATGAGCCGCTGACCGTGATCGACCCCCACCTTAAATGGCAGCTGCGCCGCAAGATCAAGCAGATTCACCACGACCTCAAGCTGACCATGATCTACGTCACTCACGATCAGGTGGAGGCGCTCACGTTTGCCGACCAGGTGGTGGTGATGACACGCGGGCGCGCGGTGCAGGTGGGAACGGCCGCCGAATTGTTTGAGCGCCCAGGTCACACGTTTGTAGGTCACTTCATTGGCTCGCCCGGCATGAATTTCCTGACTGGCGTGGCGGCCCGGAACAGCTTCCTGATCGATCCGGTTGACTTGCCTATGCCGCCGTCGCGAACGCTGCCGCCTGGGGAGCTGAAGCTGGGGGTGCGGCCGGAATACGTGTCGCTGGTGGCGCCAGGCACGCCGGGTGCCTTGCCGATGTCCGTGACGCAAGTGCAGGACGTCGGGACTCACGTCATGCTGTGCGCCAGCTTTGCCGGTCAGAGCGTCAAGGCGCGCATGCCGTCTGATGCGGCGCACTTCTCCAAAGGCGACAACGTCTGGCTGCAGGTCATGACCGAGCACACCTGCTTCTACCAGAACGAGGAGATTGTGGCATGAGTACGACCATCAAACCAGTCAATCAAAAAGCCTGGTTTCTTATCTTGCCGGTGCTCGTTTGCGTTGCCTTCTCGGCGATATTGCCACTGATGACAGTGGTAAATTATTCGGTGCAGGACATCATCTCGCCCGAGCGGCGCGTCTTTGTCGGCACTGAATGGTTCGCCGCCATCATGCGCGACGAGGAACTGCACGGCGCCTTGTTGCGTCAACTGACCTTTTCGTTCTCAGTGCTCATGGTCGAACTGCCCCTGGGCATTCTGCTGGCCCTGGCTATGCCCGCGCAGGGCTGGAAGTCATCCGCGGTGCTGGTCATCGTGTCGCTCTCACTGCTGATTCCCTGGAACGTGGTGGGCACAATCTGGCAAATTTTCGGGCGCACCGACATCGGCTTGATGGGCGCTGCACTGCAGGGACTGGGCATTGAATACAGCTACACCGGCAACGCCACCCACGCCTGGCTCACGGTCCTGCTGATGGATGTATGGCACTGGACCCCGCTGGTGGGCTTGCTGGGCTACGCCGGCCTGCGCTCGATCCCGGACGCCTATTACCAGGCGGCCAGCATTGACGGCGCCAGCAAACTGGCAGTATTTTGGTACGTGCAACTGCCCAAGATGCGTGGTGTGCTGATGATTGCGGTGCTGCTGCGTTTCATGGACAGTTTCATGATCTACACGGAGCCCTTCGTGCTCACCGGCGGCGGCCCTGGCAACTCGACCACTTTTCTGTCGCAGTTCCTGACGCTCAAGGCGGTGGGGCAGTTCGACGTCGGGCCGGCGGCGGCCTTCTCGCTGATCTACTTCCTGATCATCCTGTTGCTGAGTTTCATTCTGTACAACTGGATGCAGCGCGTCGGCACGCAGGAGAAAGGGGGCGCTCATGGATAAGCCTGCTTTTCAGAAGCGCACCTTGTTCCTGCTGGCGTACATCGTCTTTGCCCTGCTGCCGGTGTACTGGATGATCAATATGTCGTTCAAGACGAACGAAGACATACTGTCCAGCTTTTCCCTCTTGCCGCAGCACTTCACCTGGGCCAACTACAAGACGATCTTGACCGACCCGTCGTGGTACTCAGGCTACATCAACAGCCTGATCTACGTCGGCATCAATACCGTGATTTCTATCACGGTGGCCTTGCCCGCCGCCTATGCGTTTTCGCGCTTCAGCTTTTTGGGCGACAAGCACGTGTTCTTCTGGCTGCTGACCAACCGCATGACGCCACCGGCGGTGTTTCTGCTGCCCTTCTTTCAGCTCTACTCCACCGTCGGCTTGCTCGACACGCACCTGGCCGTCGCCATGGCGCATCTCTTGTTCAACGTGCCATTGGCCGTCTGGATCCTGGAAGGCTTCATGAGCGGCATTCCGCGCGAAATTGATGAGACCGCCTACATCGATGGCTATACCTTCCCGGTTTTCTTCGTCAAGATCTTTTTGCCTCTGATAAAGGCTGGCGTTGGCGTAGCGGCCTTCTTTTGCTTCATGTTCAGCTGGGTTGAGCTTCTGCTGGCGCGTACCCTGACCAGTGTCAATGCAAAACCGATTGTGGCCATCATGACGCGCACCGTGTCGGCCGCAGGCATGGACTGGGCCACGCTGGCCGCCGCCGGGACCTTGACGATTGTTCCGGGCGCCATTGTGATCTGGTTTGTCCGCAACTACATTGCCAAGGGTTTCGCGATGGGGCGAGTCTGAACTGATTATGGGAGTCCTGGATGTTTGAATGGATGGCCTGGACAACACCGGTGGCCGTATTTTTCAGCTGCATCGGCTTGATGCTGTTTGGCATGACGATCTGGGAGCTGAAGTCGCCAACCGTCATACGGCTGGGCTTTTTGCCGCTGGCAACCACGCGTGGTGACCGCCTGTTTATTGGCCTGTTGAGCGCGGCCTATGTCAATCTGGCGTTCGTCGGCATCAGTGGCAAATTGGTTGGTTGGCTTGGCCTGGAGGCTGAGCCGTCGATCTGGATCAGCTTTGTCCTCTCCATGGCCGTGCTGGCATTGATCATGCAAAAAGGCTAGCGGCTGAAGTATCAAGGATCGGCTTGTTGTCCCCTGGAGCCGAAACAGCCTTTGAATCAGGGGTTATACACATCCGAGGAGTTTGAATATGAAGTTGCGGTATAGCGCATTGGCAGTGGCTGTTGCATGCTGCGCGATGTCCAGTCAGGGTTGGGCCGACGAGGCGGCAGCCAAGAAGTGGATCGACAGTGAGTTTCAGCCGTCCACCTTGTCGAAAGACAAGCAGGCTGCCGAGATGAAATGGTTTATCGATGCCGCTGCCAAGCTAAAGGCCAAGGGCGTCACAGAGATCAGCGCGGTCTCGGAAACCCTCACGGTGCACGAATATGAGTCCAAGACGTTGGCCAAGGCCTTCGAAGAGATCACCGGTATCAAGGTCAAACACGACATCATCCAGGAAGGCGACGTGGTCGAGAAACTACAAACCTCCATGCAGTCGGGCAAGAGCATTTATGACGGCTGGATTTCTGACTCGGACCTGATCGGCACCCATTACCGGTACGGCAAGATACTGTCGCTGACCGACTACATGGCCGGCACGGGCAAGGTTTACACCAACCCGGGGTTGGACCTGAAGGATTTCATCGGCACCAGTTTCACCACGGCTCCTGACCACAAGCTGTATCAATTGCCCACCCAGCAGTTCGCCAACCTGTACTGGTTCCGCGCCGACCTGTTTGCACGCCAGGACTTGAAGGACAAGTTCAAAGCCAAATATGGCTACGACCTGGGCGTGCCGCTGAACTGGAGCGCCTATGAAGACATCGCCGCATTCTTTAGCGAAGATGTGAAAACCATCGATGGCAAGCCGATCTACGGTCATATGGATTACGGCAAGAAGGATCCGTCTCTGGGTTGGCGTTTCACCGACGCCTGGTTGTCGATGGCGGGTGCGGCTGACAAGGGCATTCCGAACGGATTGCCCGTCGATGAATGGGGTATTCGCGTTGCGGCTGACAAATGCACGCCGGTTGGGGCGTCCGTGTCCCGCGGCGGCGCCACCAACTCGCCCGCTGCCGTTTATGCGCTCACGAAGTACGTGGACTGGATGAAGAAGTACGCGCCCAAGGAAGCCACGGGCATGACCTTCGGTGAAGCGGGCCCGGTGCCGGCACAGGGTCAGATCGCGCAGCAAATCTTCTGGTACACCGCATTTACGGCGGATATGGTCAAGCCGGGCCTGCCAGTGGTCAATGCTGATGGCACGCCAAAATGGCGCATGGCCCCCGGCCCGAACGGTCCGTACTGGAAAGAAGGCATGCAGAACGGCTATCAGGACGTCGGCTCCTGGACTTTCTTCAAGGACCATGATGCCAACAAGGTGGCCGCGGCCTGGCTCTATGCGCAGTTTGTGACGAGCAAGACCGTATCGCTCAAGAAGTCCATTGTCGGCACCACGTTCATCCGGGATAGCGACATCCGAAGCGACTACTTCACTCAAAACGCGGCCAAGTACGGCGGCTTGATCGAGTTCTATCGGAGCCCGGCGCGTGTTGCCTGGACGCCGACCGGAACCAACGTGCCGGACTATCCGAAGCTCGCGCAGCTGTTCTGGAAGAACGTGGCGGTTGCGGTGACGGGTGAGAAAACGCCGCAGGCTGCGATGGACAACCTGGCCGAGGAAATGGACCAGGTGATGGGCAGATTGGAGCGCGCAGGTATGGCACACTGCGCCCCCAAGCTCAACCCCAAGCAGGATCCCAGCAAGTGGCTGAGCGACAAGGGTGCACCCTGGAAGAAGTTGGATAACGAGAAGCCAAAGGGTGAAACCATTGCCTATGAAACGCTGTTGAACGCTTGGAAGAACGGCAAAGTTCGCTAGTCTGTGCAGTGAAAGACCTCGTGTTCTGACGAGAAGCGGTGTCGACTGATTGTCCACACCGCTTCTCGCTGGAGACGGCTTTGCCTGGGTCGTGCGAGCAGGCACGACTCGTTGATGTTGAAAATCCATTTCTATGGCCACCAAAACGCAGCCGCTTTCAACCCGTCGCGATGAATTGGTCGCGCGTTTCGCCCGTAACAGTCACTACGACATCGCCATCGTCGGCGGCGGCGCCACCGGTCTGGGCGTGGCGCTCGATGCGGCGGCGCGCGGATTCAGCGTGGTGCTGGTGGAGTCTCATGATTTTGCCAAAGGCACGTCGTCACGGGCTACCAAACTTGTGCATGGCGGTGTGCGCTATCTGGCGCAGGGCAATATCGGCCTGGTGCGCGAGGCGCTGCATGAACGCAGCACCTTGCTGGACAACGCGCCGCATCTGGCACAGGCCCTGGCTTTTGTCGTGCCTGCCTACAAATGGTGGGAACTTCCCTTTTACGGCACCGGGCTCAAGATGTACGACGTGCTGGCCGGCAAGGCTGGCTTGGGGCGGACTGAATTCTTGAGTGCACGGGAAACGCTGGCCCTGTTGCCGGCAGCGAAACCGCAAGGGCTGGCGGGTGGCATCAAATACTGGGACGGCCAGTTCAACGACGCCCGGCTCGCGCTGGCGCTGGCCCGCACGGCCGCTGAGCGCGGCGCGCTGCTGGTCAATTACTGCGGCGCTACCGACCTCATCTATGAAGGTGCAAAACTCGCCGGCCTGGTCTGCGAGGACGCGCTGACCGGGCAGCAGTACCGCATCAAGGCGCGCTGCGTGGTCAACGCCACCGGTGTCTGGGTCGATGAACTGCGGCAAAAGGACGGCGCGGTCAACAGCCGCCATGGCGGCCGCCCGGTCAAGCCCATGGTGGCGCCGAGCCAGGGCGTGCACATTGTGGTCGACCGCGAATTTCTGGGAGGCGAGACCGCACTGATGGTGCCCAAGACGGCCGATGGCCGGGTTCTGTTCGCCGTGCCGTGGCTTGGTAAGGTCATTCTTGGGACCACCGACACGCCGCGCAGCGACCTGGCGCGCGAGCCGTTGCCGTTCAAGGAAGAGGTCGATTTCATTCTGAACGAATCGGCACGCTATCTGCGCCGCGCGCCGCTGCGCGCCGATGTGAAAAGCGTCTGGGTTGGCCTGCGCCCGCTGGTCAAGCCGCAGGACGACGAGGGCGACAACACCAAGGGCTTGAGTCGCGAACATACCGTGCTGGTGAGCCGCAGCGGTCTGGTGACGGTCACCGGCGGCAAGTGGACGACCTACCGCGCCATGGCCGAGGATGTGCTGGACACGTGCATGAAGAAGTCCTTGCTGCAAAGCAGGCCCGGCGGCGTGACGGTCCATTTGAAACTGGTCGGCGCCGGTGCTGCCGCCACGCAGGCGGTCTCGATTGTCCGGCCGCCGGGGCTGCATTCCTATGGCGACGAGCAGTCCCTGCTGGGCAAGTTGCCGGGCGCCAGGACAGCGCTTTGCCCAGGGCTGACCGAGGCCATGGTTCGGTTTGCCGCCCGCCACGAATATGCCATCACGGTCGAAGATGTGCTGGCAAGACGCTCCCGCCTGCTGTTTCTGGATGCCCGGCTGGCTGCCTCGCTGGCGGCCAAGGTCGGCGAAATATTGCTGCAGGAGACGGGCCTGGACCCCAGGATCGAGGCTTTTTGCCAGCTGGCGCAGCAATATTTGCCTTTGCCGGACTGAAGCGGTTGACGGTTCAGCAATAGTTGTGCATAATGACGGGCTTCGCTTGAAAAAGTACGAAGTGTCTGCCCAACGAGAGTGACGCAAGTGGT
>Ga0315270_10002243_pt1 | contig 10226 bp, 12 predicted proteins | sample C1_bottom_MG_FD_204932 | JGI IMG/M metagenome (GOLD analysis project Ga0315270, IMG submission 204932) | Sediment microbial communities from Yellowstone Lake, YNP, Wyoming, USA - C1_bottom | ecosystem: Environmental > Aquatic > Freshwater > Lake > Sediment | place: USA: Wyoming | collected... | reverse complement strand
GTTGTGGTAACCCAGCGCATTATGCCGCTGGGGTGATGATCATGGCCGTGCTCGTGAACTGCTTCCATATCCGCTCCTCCTTAATTATTTTCTTAATGCTTTGATGTCGCTTGACTGAATAACATCGCCGGTTTTGTTACCCCAAGCGTTGCGCGTATAGGTAATGACCGCAGCAATATCAGTATCAGATAACTGCTTGCCAAATGCCGGCATAGCGGTACCTTCTTTACCGTCCATCACGATATTAATCTGTGCCTGTTTAGGACCATTAACAATCTTTGATCCATCGAGCGCAGGAAACACAGGTGCCATGCCCTCGCCTTTTGCCTGGTGGCAACCGGCACAGTTAGCTGCATACACTTTTTCACCGATAGACTTTAGTTCAGCGAGTTCGTATACCTTGCCAGCATCTTGTGACGCAGCTGCAACTTTTGATTTTTGCTCTGCCACCCATTTGTCATAGTCCGCTTGTTCCATTGCTTCGACTACGATAGGCATGTAGCCGTGATCCTTGCCGCAAAGTTCCGCACACTGACCACGGTAGGTTCCAGGTTTGTCAATTTTAAACCAGTCGTCCCTGATGAAGCCCGGAATAGCATCTTGCTTTAAGCCCAATGCCGGAACCCACCATGCATGGATTACATCATTCGCAGTGATCAAAACACGAATCTTTTTGCCTACTGGCACGACCATCGGGTTGTCAACTTCGAGCAAATAGTGCTCGCCTTTAGGGGCCTTACTATCAAGCTGATCGCGTGGCGTAGACAGAACGCTCATGAATTTAAAACCATCCTGCTGATAGTCATACTCCCACTTCCACTGATAACCGGTAACTTTGACCGTGATATCCGATGCAGAAGTATCCTTCATTGCAATCACTGTTTTTGTTGCAGGATAGGCCATTGCAATCAGAATGATGAATGGGATAGTGGTCCAGATAACTTCAACCATGGTGTTGTGGTGGAAATTTGCCGCCTTATGACCGACAGACTTGCGGTGTTTCAAAATCGAGTAAAACATAACACCGTAAACGACAACTGCAATTCCCACGATGATCCACATGGTTATCATATGCAAGTCAATAATCTGACGAGCTATTTCAGTTACAGGTGTTGGAAAATTTATTGCGTACTCAGCGTGAGCCAGCATTGAAAACATCGCCAGTGCAAGCCCTCCGCCAATTTTTTTTATCAGATTGGACATCATTCCATATTCCCCCTCGTTAATTTAAATACTTTGACGTTTAAAAAATTTCTTTGCAACTTGGTTATAACAACACGAGTCAATTGATATTAATTATTGCTCATTGTTAAATTCATTCAGCTGAACGCCAGGCTCATAGCTGTGTAGTAACGCAATGCTGCCCCATCGCTCCCTATCGATCCGCGACATTATGACGCAGGCATTTTACGTAATAGTGCATTACAATAAAATAGGTACAACCTGCGCAATATAACAAAAACCCAGTCTATTTGACAAGGTTTAAGATAGCTGCGGCAGCACAGGGGGCACAACTCATTGATTTGCAATATTGAGAATTAGCGAATATTAATATTCACTTCAAGCAGCTTATGAGCTCAGACTGCACATTTACTCAGGCAAGCCTGGTTCAGGCTCTACAGACGCGACTGCAATTCGGCGCGGGATCATATCCGCATCAAGCAAACGCTCGATACGTGCGAACACTTCAAAACGTGAAAACGGTTTCTTCATAAAATCATCCGCGCCAATCCGGCTGCCAAAGAATAATTCCGTGGCCTGCTCGTTGCCGCTAATCATGATAACCGGAATGTGACGTGTCAATGGATCCCTGCGCAAGGTGCGAAGCGCTGCAAAACCATTGACACCGGGCAATATGATATCGAGGAATATCAGGTCAGGCTTTTCTGCCCGGGCAATATCCAGACCCGTCTCAGCATCCAGCGCTTCAAGAGTGATAAAGCCCGCCGAGCGCAATATTTTCTTGAGGGCAAACACGATCGTTGGTGAATCGTCAATAATAAGAGCACGGGTATCGTCCCTTGCATTCAGCCGCTTCTGGCGCCGACGCTCACCTTTTTCGGTAGCACCCGTTTCACCAACCACCCCTGATTCAATTCCCGTACCACTAAAAGTTGACCGAATTTTATCGAATATTCCCACGACTTTCCTTTCTCAATCAAACGGAAACCAAATTCAAACCACGCTTGAATCGTATCGCTATACGGAGACCTTTAAACCATTAAGCTCATGCTTTCATGGCATTATGCCCGAACACAAACCTAATGACACACCCACGGGCTAATTCTTAAAATAACGTGGCCATACTTCAGGAAATGCGTAGACAATCCTATCCTGTGGCCCATGCATAACGAGGTTGAAGAATATCCACCTGTAGCCTTCGCTGCATCCGCCCAAAAATCTCAAAAACCAGATGCAAGATAAAAATACGCCACAGCGCGGCATAATTGAAGCGCATGTTCGACAAATTGCAGCAGTGAAACAGTTAAAACCTGCTAAATTATTATTTTATTATGCTCTGATATAGATCGTTAGTACCTTATGGCTGGAGCTCTGCAGATAACTGATCGCACTGACTTTTACTGGAACTGTCATGCTTAAAAATGCAGACATTGGCGAGTGTCTCATATAGATCAAGGCAGAGTCTATATGCCCAATCCACTTATTCCATAACTCAATCAAAACGACAGCAAAAAATAAACTCATTGCCGCCGCCCTAGTCTCACCTGCCGTTCAATGGCACCAGCTTTAGTCCTTACAGGCCAGCTGGCTGGTGCTACCGGGGTTTACAGTGCCGTAGTTATGACGGCCTGATCAGGACAATAATGGCTGTTATTAAGGAATATTCAATAAAGAAAACCTCGTCACAACGTCTATGATGCAATCACTGATAAAAAAAATTCAAACACCTTCTTGTAATTCCTCCAATGTCTTGATACAGTGCACCGTCTTTTAACCACAAGGGAGTCAACAAGATGAACAAGGCAGAACTGATTGATGCAGTAGCAAAGTCCACAAAACAAACAAAAACCAATGTTGAAGAAACACTGAACGCGCTGATGGCAGCTGTTCAAACTTCATTGGTTAAAGGCGAAAACGTTCAATTGATCGGTTTCGGAACCTTTGCTGTAGAAGCACGCGCAGCTCGCATTGGTCGCAACCCGGCTACTGGAAAAGAATTGAAAATCCCAGCCAAGAAAGTTGCAAAATTCAAAGTTGGCAGCAAGCTGAAAGATGCAGTTGCTGGCGTTAAAGCAAAGAAGAAGTAATCAAGCACAGCTCCTTAACGGAGCGTAGCGCCATGGCGGCCTGGTAACAGGCCGCCATTTCATTTTCCGCATTCCGGATTGCTTCCTGCATTTCATACCATCGCATACTTCCTCAAACCTCTTTTTTCACTCAATACTTCCGAAAGATAAGATTAGCCTGCTCTAGTGCCAATCAATTTCAGCCCTGCCCTGCTTAAGCAGCCAGCTATTGATCTGGGAAAAGGGACGGCTGCCAATAAATCCTCGGTAGACCGAGAGCGGCGACGGATGGGACGACTCTAGTACCAGATGAGATCTGTTGTGTGGAATCAACTCCCGCTTGCTCTGTGCATGTTTACCCCACAGCACAAAAACTCGCGGTTTATCAGAATTAGCCAGCGACGAGATGATTGCATCGGTGACCCGCTTCCAGCCAATATTAGCGTGAGAACCCGGGCTGCCAGGTGCCACCGTCAGCGCAGTATTCAGCAGCAATACGCCCTGTCTGGCCCAACGCGTAAGGTCAGTTGACACAGGTTGAGCCCCCCTTATATCGTCGGCCAATTCTCGAAAAATATTACGTAATGAAGGTGGCATTTTTACCCCATCCGGCACAGAAAAGGCCAGGCCATGCGCCTCCCCTTCACCGTGATAGGGATCCTGACCCAGAATGACGACGTTAACATCATCCGGAGCAAGCAGTTCCAGCGCGCGGTAACGATCAGCGGCTAACGGGTATGCCGTTCCATCCACATTCGGAATATCCTCATCCGCCAGCCCGCAGAATGTCATCCAGTTTTTTGGGAAGTTGCTCAATCCTTGCTCCACATATGCTTAGCCAAACTCAAAATTTCACAAAATTATAGCTCGCATCAAGCTTTCAGCTACGACTTTGCGACAACATCATAGTAAAATGCAGCTACATAGCACCGCTAACGCACGTCTAACCCACTCTATTTAAGTAACGTCATCCCCCTAAAATACCTCATGACTAATTCAATTCAAGCACTGCTCAAACTGGCAGAAAAAAATGACGCTGATGCGCAATATGAACTTGCCGAAGCTTATCGAACCGGCACCGATGTAGACGAAAACTTTAACGAAGCGCTGCGCTGGTATCGTGCCGCCGCCGAGCTGGGTCTGGCCGATGCGCAAAACAATCTGGGCGCGATGTATCTCGCCGGCATGGGCACGGATAAAAATGCTGTTGAAGCTGCCTACTGGTATGTGAAGGCAGCCGAGCAAGGCCAGATGCACGCGCAATTCAACCTCGGCATGCTTTACCTGCTCGGAAATGGCGTCGAACAAAGCGATGAAGATGCTGCAAATTGGTTGCATGCCGCCGCTGAGCAAGGCGACCTTGAGGCGATCTGCCAGCTGGGCACGCTTTACCAACTCGGTCGCGGTGTAGAGCAAAATTATGTGGCTGCAGCAGACCTGCACACGATTGCCGCGATTGAGGGCCATCTTGAGTCGATAGACAAACTTGCCGAATACCAGGAAGAAATCGAAATCGCAGCACTCAATGGCAGCATCGTGGCAGCCCTATGCATGGCAAAAAAATTCGACCACGGACTGGGTGTAAGCGAAGATGCAGCCCGGGTATATGCCTGGCTGCAATGGGCGAAACTGCACGGCACCCATGATGATGTCGAAGACGAGCTGGAAGAATGGGAAAGCTATGTGACCGCCATCACCAGTGTAGCCGATATGGCACACGGCAAAAAACTTCTGCAAGAAATGCGCGGTCGCGCGGATGAACTGATTTAAGCACTCTCGACCATGCTTCCATTCCGCCACATCAGCAACAGCATAATGCCACTATGAGTCAGCGTTTAATCTGGTGGTGGGCAGTCGCCATTCTTGGCGCTTTCGCCTATCTGTACTCCCTTGGTGGCATGTACATTCCTTCTACCGGGGACGAAGGACCCTATTTGCAGATTACCCGCATCACCGCAGCCACCGGCCACTGGCTGCCGCTGCAGCCGGCCGAAGGACTGGGTATCACCAAGCCGCCGCTGCTGTTCTGGCAAGGTCTGTTGGCAAGCAACTGGGGGCAGGATTGGGAGCTGTGGCGCTTCCGTCTGCCTATCGTCGGCTACACTTTTATGACGGCCTTGCTGGTGTTCTGGCTAACGCGTCGAGTGAGCGGCGATACCGAAAGCGCAGCCATCGCCGGTGTCGCATTTTTGGCCTTCACCTCTGTGTTCCATCACGGCAGACCCTTTATCACCAACCTGCCGGAAGTTTTTTTCCTGTCGCTGAGCTACTTTCTGCTTCTGCTGTACAGACAGCGCGGCTTTAGCCGCAACTATGCCTTCTGGATAGGCCTGGGTGTACTGGTGGGTTTCGCGGCATGGGTACGCTCAATTTTTCTGCTCGCGCCGACAGGTCTGGCACTCTGCATTTACCTGCTGTGGCAACGGCAATGGCGCATAGTCGAGTTTATCAAACACGATGCTCTGCGCCTGACGGCATTCACTCTCACGGTGCTTGCTGTATTCGGCGTGTGGTTCCTCATCGACCCCAATCCGGAGGCCATCGTCCGCGAGTTTCTGCTGGGAGAAAATATATCCAAACTCAAAACAGAGGGCTACTGGAACAATTTCTTTTCGGGCCCTTACCCGGTGTTTCCCGTCTGGTTTGGCATTTTCCGCAATGCCGGTTTTCTCGCCCTGCCACTGTTATATGTATTCATTACCAGTCTGCGGCGCTGGCGCCAGCTCAGGCACGAAGAGTACGCACTGTGGATATGGGTACTCGCATTCATCATCGTCTTCACCGTGCCAGCCCAGCGCCAGGATAGCTATGTGATGGCTACCATGCCCGGCATTGCGGTGATACTGGGGCTGCACTGGCGGGAGATTCCCAGCGGCTGGTTCCGTTTGTTCGTGCTGCCCTTGCTGGCCATCATGCTCGGACTAGGTTATCTGATGGTTTCCATCGCTCAGCAGGTGTTGCCGGCGGACTCCTATTCATACTGGCATTACCTGACCCCATTCACAGGCATTGCGCTGGCGCTTCTGTCACTGGTCTGCAGCAAATGGGCACCGCGCCTGTTTATCCCGCTTATCTTTATTGCATTTCTGTCGCTGGCCAGCGTGGTATCTCCGCTTGAGGGGGCATTGGGGCGCTTTGACACGCAAACCGTCAATGCGGTGCAAGGAAAAACTGTCTACGTCCCCTCCAACTTTCGTGCCCAGTACGAGCGCTATCGCTTCCTGTTACCGGGTGCTGAAATCCGCAGCTATGATTACGGCGATGATGCCAGCCGCGATCGCTTGCTGGCAGAGGGAGAGCTGGTAGTGACGGAACTTCCGCCACAAACCGGCAACTTTGATGCATATCACGAACTGGGAAAGAGGCTGACTGTGCGCAACCGTATGCCGCAGGAGGATATTGCTCTGGTTTTACGCGAGCGCCGCATGGATCTGTTATTCCGCCAGGAATTACTGCTGCAGGGTAAGCGCCCCTGATATCAATTAAAAAAGCCGGCATCAGCCGGCTTTTTTAATTCTGCAAACTGTCTTAAACCACGGTGCCAAACAGGGCGCCAACTGCAGCAGTCGCCCCCATCGCCAGCGCGCCCCAGAACGTAACGCGCATCGCGCCTGTAGCAACGCCTGCACCACCGGCACGAGCCGCCAGCGCACCGAGAAGCGCGAGAAACAGCAAAGAAGTTGCTGCCACCAGCACCAGCAAACTGCGCTCTGATGCAATAAAAGCGACCAGTAACGGCAACGCCGCCCCCACCGCAAAACTTGCCGCAGATGCGAGCGCAGCCTGCAGCGGGCGCGCGCTGAATTCCTCCGTAATACCCAGCTCGTCGCGTGCATGCGCGCCTATTGCATCATGATCCATCAGTTGTTTGGCGACCTGCTGTGCAAGCACCGGATCCAGTCCGCGTTTCACGTAAATAGCAGTCAGCTCCTTGTGCTCGCCCACATAATCCATGGCCAGTTCCTTACGTTCACGCTCGATATCCGCCTTTTCGGTGTCCGCCTGTGAGTGCACAGAAACATACTCTCCGGCAGCCATCGACATCGCGCCCGCAACCATGCCGGCGACGCCTGCAACCATGACGTCAGCATGTGTCGCATGCGCTGCCGCCACACCAATAACCAGACTCGCGGTTGAAACAATACCGTCGTTAGCGCCCAATACGGCCGCGCGCAGCCAGGCGATGCTTCCGGTACGGTGTTTTTCTGTAAGGTGTAGTGCCATTTGCCTGGAGCCTCCTGAAATCACTTTAAACCGCTAAAGAACCTGCTTGCTGTGTCAAAAATATATTAATAGAACATGTAGTTCAGCGTGAATTGCAAAGCTGATGATTGAATCTTGTCATTACTATTGCCCGGGTCTGCGGCACTCGTTGCCAGCAGCGTCACTTCAAACATGACATGTTTGTCGAATTCATAGCCGCCACCCAACATTAGTGCCCCGCCTTTTTTAGTAGTGATACTTCTCTCAAACGGAAAAGCATAATCGCTACCGCCTAGCGCAGCCAACATATAGCCTGATGGAGCAGCGGGTGCAAAATAATAAGTCGCACCAACTCCACTTATGCCGACCACGGCGTGAGCATCTTTTGTTGTTGTGCCATTGGCAACAGGCGTGCTGAACCACGAAGCATTGCGCACAAAATAGAGTGCAAACTGGTTAGTGATACCACCACCCATTTTGAAAGAAGTTGCCAGGCCCGATTTTGATTCAGTCAGATAGCTATTTCCATTCAGGCTATAGTCATTCTTGATGCTATGCAAACCTGCACCCAGCCCCAGGATAAAGCCCTCCCTGTTATCATCAAACGCAAAAGCTGGATTAGCTGATAAAAAAATTGCCGCAACGGCTACAGACTTAAAAAATCTCATATATTCCTCCCAAAAAATAACTAATAAACCTTTATCTGTGCATCCGTCAGTCCGGAGGGACTGTATCGAATAATCAACATACACCCTTTATTTTGCACTGCTGTATTTTTACTCCTTCAGCACTCCATACTCAACCATGATATTCAGGACGGTGCCGATATAAGGCTTGATGAGCGTCTGGTTCAAGCTTTCGACGCCAGTTTCTGTGGTGGCGGCCCAGATCAGATTGTCGTTACGGGCGTCATACAAATTTGTTTCCATCAGGGCGTATTCATATTTCGTTGTATATCCCGGTGTATTGATCGTTTCATACCCCTGGCGATAATAATCATGCCATTTTCCATAATATATAGGGCGATGAGAAACGGTGGCCGGATAATATACCCGCACGCTTCTTTTACTCACCAGCCGCGAAACAAGTACCGTATCTGCACCCATCTGCACTACCATTTTCGCGATGGCGGCCTGATCATCCTGACTCCTGTCGGGGAGGGTCGCATAGCTCGCTATGGCATCAGCCCCTCGCGCTTTAAGCTGCAGCACAAATTCATCTTCAAAAATTCTTCTGTATATCGGCTCCCTGGCTACGGCAATGACCATAATCCTTTGCGGGTGACCCAAATAGGATGGATCCTTCCATACCGATTTAATTTGTGTCGTCGAACAGGCTGACAGCATTACAGCAATCAATACCAACCCCGCCATGACGGGAGATTTACGCCAAAGCCGTGTCATTGCTTATTCTCCCTGCCGACTTCACTTGCTGCAATAACTTCCTGCTCCAGTGCGCTGGCATCAAGCCACGGTTGTATCAGCGGATCACGCGACACCGTCAACAGATAGTCATCCACTGCCCCGTGCTCGCTCACACCGTAGGTCAGAAAACGGAAAACAACAGGCGCGAACATCGCATCCGCAATGCTGTACTGCCCAAATAGCCAGGGCCCCGCAGCAGCATACTGCTTGCGCAGCTCGCTCCAGATAGTCTTGATGCGCGCTATATTGGCCTCAAGTTCGGCAGAACTCGTCACCTTGCGCCCCAGTGCGCGGATATTCATCGGCATCGCCTTGCGCAAAGGCACAAAACCGGAATGCATCTCCGCGCTGACAGAGCGCGCCCTTGCGCGGGCAGCGCGGTCAGCCGGCCACAACGCATGATGCGTTTCATATAAATACTCGCCGATAGCCAGCGTATCCCAAACCAGCAGCTCACCCTCGCAGTACACCGGCACCATGCCAGCAGGAGAAATTTCCAGCAGCTTTTGTTTTGCGCCCGGCACAAACAAGGGAATGCGCAGTTCATCAAATTCCACCTTCGCATGCTTCAACATCAGCCATGCGCGCAGCGACCACGAGGAATAATTTTTATTACCGATGACCAGAAGCGGCTTTTGCATGCAGACCTCCCATTTTTACGGAGCGAACAAATCGACTGCTCAGCAGACCCTGTAATACAGCGTAGACCAGCAATATCGGGTCCAGCAGATAGTCCCACAGATTATTGGACTCAAGCAGATGCAGGTTGAAGGCAAACAAAGGCAACAGCAAAACAATTGCCAGGCCGCGCATCGTTCCCAACCATGCAATGATGGAAGCGAGGCACAGCAGTACTGACATCAGCACAGGTGCATAGCCCAGCCGGTAGGGGTCAAATGCGCTCACACCCAGCACCAGCGGGTAAAACACCACACCGAGCAGTGCCACTCCCAGCAGCAGGGTGCTACGTGTGGCGGGCGCCAGCAGCCTGTAGTTAAACAGACGCTGCATCAGGATATTCAAAAATACGACCAGTGTGAGAATACTCAAGTCACCCACTGCACTGCGCAGCCATTGTGCTATGGACAAGCCATAGACGGGAAGAAACAAGCCTGCTACGAGCAAGACGGCAACGACAATCATGCGCTGGCGCGAGTCTTTTACCAACCTGCCCAGCAACACCGCGAGCAGCGCGGCCAATAGCAAGACCTGACCCACAAAGGGAAATATGTTCTGCATCATGCTCATGGTTTGTCCCCGTCCACCCAGTTATCATTGAAAGCGATATGTCGGATGCGTTTACGGTTCCAGGTATAGAGCAGATGCATCGTGCCGTTGCTGCTGCGTATCA
>Ga0315270_10002241_pt1 | contig 10228 bp, 8 predicted proteins | sample C1_bottom_MG_FD_204932 | JGI IMG/M metagenome (GOLD analysis project Ga0315270, IMG submission 204932) | Sediment microbial communities from Yellowstone Lake, YNP, Wyoming, USA - C1_bottom | ecosystem: Environmental > Aquatic > Freshwater > Lake > Sediment | place: USA: Wyoming | collected... | reverse complement strand
GTTACGAACCGTCTTCCCATTCTTCTCATCCGTCAAATCAGAGATGAAGTTGGCAGCATCCAGAATGAAATTCAGCTTGGCCTTCGGCTCCAAGGCAAAGTATCCGCGGTAGTCGAAGGTGCCGAACATATCCCCCACAATTTCGTGCAGCTCCAGCATCCTGGCCACGGCCTCTTCCTGATCATAGGCCAGTTGCCCTTTCCCCCTGCTTTCGGTATAAATGGACAGGGCGTTCTTCAGATCCTGGGCGATGCCGATGTAATCGACGATCAACCCACCTTCCTTGTCGCCGAACACCCTGTTGACCCGGGCAATCGCCTGCATAAGATTGTGGCCGTTCATCGGCTTGTCGATGTAGAGCGTATGCAGACAGGGCGCATCAAACCCGGTCAGCAACATATCCCGGACAATCACCAGTCTGAGCGGATTTTTTGGGTCTTTCAGCCGGTCGCCGATGGTCTTGCGGCGTGGTTTGTTGCGGATATGCTCCTGCCACTCCAGCGGGTCACTGGCGGAGCCGGTCATGATGACCTTGATCGTTCCCTTGTCGTCATCAGCATCGTACCAGTGCGGGCGCAGTTTTATGATCTGCGCATGCAGTTCGACACATATCCGGCGGCTCATGCAGACAATCATCCCCTTGCCATCCGCCGCCGCGATCCGCTGTTCAAAATGGTGGATCAGATCGGCGGCCACCTGCTGCAAGCGTCCCTTGCTGCCAACCACCGCTTCCTTGCCGGTCCATTTGGCAAAGCGCTTCTGCCGTTCGGTCAGCTCGTCACCTTCGGTGACCTCCTCGACCCGCTCATCCAGTGCCTGTTGGCCAGCTTGCGAAAGCTCGATTTTGGCCAGACGGCTTTCGTAGTAGATGCGCACCGTGGCACCGTCTTCCACAGCCTGCTGAATGTCGTATACGTCGATATAGTCGCCGAAAACCGCCTGAGTGTTTTTGTCTTCCTTCTCAATCGGCGTGCCGGTAAAACCAATGAAGGTGGCATTTGGCAGCGCATCGCGCATGTGGCGGGCAAATCCGTCGATGAAATCATACTGGCTGCGGTGCGCCTCATCGGCGATGACGACAATATTGCGCCGCTCGGAAAGCAGCGGATATTTTGCGCCCGTTTCCTCGGGGAGAAATTTTTGAATCGTGCTAAAGACCACGCCGCCTGAAGAAACTGACAGCAGTTTTTTAAGCTCTTCACGATTGGCCGCCTGACCAGGTGTCTGGCGCAGCAGTTGCCGGCAGTTGCTGAAGGTTTCGAAAAGTTGCTGATCCAGATCGTTCCGATCGGTGAGCACCATCAGGGTCGGGTTGCTCATTGCCTCGGCCAGAACCAGCTTCCCGGCATAGAAGACCATGGATAAACTTTTGCCACTCCCCTGCGTATGCCACACGACACCACCCCGCTTGTCCCCATGGGGTTGATTCCTAGCATTGGCAAAACCGTATTTTGCCGGATCTTCGTGGAACTCAGGTTGCGACTTCCCCTCCGGCGGCAATGCGGCCCGAATCGTCGACTCGATGGCCTTATTCACCGCATAATACTGATGATAAGCCGCCACTTTCTTGATGGTCTTTTCCCTGGTCTTCTCAAAAACGATAAAATGGCGGATGACATCGAGCAGCGTTCTTTTGTTCAACAGCCCTTTGATCATCGGCTCCAGGGCGGATTGACGCTTGGTATCGACAATGGTTTCACCGTCCCCGGTTTTCCATTCCATGAAGCGGGGATATTCGCTGGAGAGCGTGCCGACCTTGGCAAACCAACCGTCACTGATGATCAGAACGGCGTTGCAGATAAAGAGAGAGGGGATCAACTGCTTGTAGGTCTGCAACTGATTGAAAGCCGCCTTGACATCGGCGTTCTCGTCAGCGGCGTTTTTCAGTTCCATCACCACCAATGGCAGGCCGTTGACCAGTACCACCACATCGGGACGTTTGTTGTTGTGGTTTTCCAGCACCGTGTACTGGTTGACCACCAGAAATTCATTGTTGGCGGGATCGGCAAAATCCACCAGCCAGACCTTGTCGGTTCTGGCCTTGCCGTCACCGATGGAGAATTTGACATCAATGCCGTCCGTAAGCATCCGGTGGAAGGCTTCGTTGTTTTCCAACAGATTGACCGATACCGTGCGAAGCGCTTTCTTCGCAGCCTCTTCCCGAGCTTCGGTGGGGATGGCCGGGTTCAGGCGATCAATGGCATCCCGCAGGCGACCCTGCAGCACGACCTCAGTGCATTCACGTTCTGGATTTGCGCAGACACGGGGGTCTGCCCCAACGGTGATATCCGGGCCAAAGGCCACAGCGTAGCCATTTTCCTCATGAAGGATGCTGAGGGCTATCTGCTCGATTTCGGATTCATACAGTCGGCTTTTCATTTTATACCCTTCTATCGAACTATTCGAAAATTCCGAATAGTTACCTTCTGTATCCAATATGCCGTCAACGACAGATATTCCCCCATGGAAATAACTGCCTTTTGTCTTCCGGCGAGGCGTACAGGACGATTTCGCCGGGGATGTTCGTATTGTTTCTCATGGCACCACCAGTCCTATGATTGAATCTTTCTCTACCTCAAAACGAGTTTGAAGATGATCGAACGTCTTTTCGGTGCGAATCTTTATCGGTTCATACCAATACTTGCCATCCTTCTTCTTTTTATAAAAGCAGAGGTACGACTCATGGCCCATCGTATCCCTGTCAAAGTGAAGAAAGGGCGAGAGGCTAAAGCACTCAGCATCCCAAACCACAAAGAGCTGTTCCTGGCCAAGACCAATGACATAGTTCCTTTGCTGGTCGGTAAAGCTTGGATTTTCATAGTCCCGGTTCAGAGAGTGTCCTTTGAAGGTCTCGCAACGACAGATTGACGAAAAGGATTCGAATCGCAGGATTTTGCAGTTTTTCAGAAAGCGGGTCTTAGTCAGCATATCCCGAAAGATCGGCTCAATCTGTCGTAGTTCACTTTCGGCCTGCTCACGGGTCGGGGCGGCGTGATGGGAAATGTCGTTGCGAATATCCTGCAAGCACAGCAGGTCGTCATACAGGGTGTCATTGATTTCCTCGAATTTGAAACCGAGTTTGTTCTCCTTGCCATGGAGGATGATGCCCTTGATGTTCTGGATTTTCTGCTTGATGGCATCCGATAAAATCTTGTTTGTGTTGAAATGAGCGTAGCACGGGTTGCCACCCGGATCAATGGAGACAAAATGTTGCGCGGCCTTGAGGTCTATGCCCTTGTGCCGGACTTCCCCCATCACCAGCGCATAGAGTACAAAAACGACGGATTCCCAAGTGTCCTTCAAGTGTAGCAGTTTTCGAACCGGATCATTCGCGCCTTCACCTCGTTCGGAAAGACGGTAATTGAAGGCGATGCAGGCAGGGTAATCATCAAAGACAGTTGGCTTCAGGTCGTCAAAGTCCTGTTCCAAAAACTCGTTGAAGGCATCCTTATAGGTTGGATTGGCAAGCTCGAATAAAATACGGCTACGCTGGAAAGAAATATTGGCAATAATCACATCACCTTCTTCATCGAGGGATTCGTTGAATCGCTGGTAACGTTGATCGCCGTATTGCAATTCGTTGATCATACCTCGATCTCGCCAGACATGAGTTTGGGAAGGAGATTTTCCCTGATATTTACAAGGGTAGCAATTTGCTGATTTGAAATAGAAACCCCGCTAAACAATGACCTGCATATTAGATTAAATCTATCCAGCAACTCATTACTTGGAATCAAAGATGTCTGATTTACTAAATCAGTTTTAGTGACAAGAGGTTGAGTGCTACCACGATTTAGATTCTCAAAGTTAATTGTTTTTAACAAAAAATAAGCGTAGTGATAATTTTCATTTTTAATGGGTTTCAGTATTAGCACATTATCAGAGATCCAGACTTTTCCGCTTACGAGCTGAAATGTTCCGAGAGTGCCAACTCTTCCAGTTAAAATCAGTTCCTCATCGAACAAAAAATCATCAGAGAAGCCGATTCTGCCATTGGCACCAAGCACTGGAAAGCCATTGTCTTTGAACTGGTCCTTCTTCAGCCCCTTGCCCGAACTAATGTTCACGAGATCGCCCAACCTCCCAACCTGCCAATTCTTCGGGATCGGGCCTGTAGGGGCGGGTTCTGAACCCACCCCTACGCACTGCATTTCGCCGGTGGAGCCGGGGAAACGAAAATCCACAAACCATTCTTTGAAAATCTCTTGCGCGATGGCCTCCAGCGCGGCGTTGATCTGGCGGTTCAGTTCGATTTTTTCGTCCAACGCGGAGAGGATGGCGGCGATGCGGCGTTGAGTGCGGAGATCGGGAACTTCTATCGTTAAATTATTGAGTTGTTGACTTGAAACATTTGGAAAAGTTGATCCGGTTGCTTCAGCTAATAATAACGACAAATAGCTATCTATAATTCCTTTCAAGAATGGCTGGAAACTATATCCGCTACGGTGTCTTAACACCGCTAATCCACGACCAATAGCATACTTTTGATCAGCCCAATTCATTCTACCGGTTGTTGATCCTCTGACGCAAAAAAGCAAATCCCCCTCTTCAGAGATTTTTTTCGGATCAGTTGTGAATTGAATCGGGCACGGGTTGTTACTTCCAAATTCAGTTGGTCCATTTAATAATGGTGTTCCATCACCAATCGCATTACAGGTATCCCCCGAAGGAGATTGGCCCATCACAATTTCTGCAATTACACCAAGTGTTGTAGTCTTCCACCCCCCAGAGCTCATCCCCTATCCCCTCCCAACTCCGCTTCAATCTCCTCCACCGTCGGCAGGCTGGACTTGAGGTTCTCCGGTAGGGCGCGGGTCAGCTCGTAGTCGGAAATGCCGATAGGTTTGTGAATGTCGCGCAGGCTGTATTCGACCAGGATGCGGTCCTTGGTCTGGCAAAGAATCAGACCGATGGTGGGCTGATCGGCTTCGTTTTTGAGTTGATCGTCCACCACCGAGCAGTAGAAGTTCATCTTGCCGGCGTACTCCGGTTTGAAGTCACCCTTCTTCAGTTCAACAACGATGAAGCAGCGCAGTCTAAGGTGATAAAAAAGCAGATCGAGGTAAAAATCTTTGTCGCTTACTTCCAGATGGTACTGACGCCCGACGAAGGCAAAACCAGACCCAAGTTCCAGCAGAAATTTCTCCAGGTGCCGGATCAGCCCGGTCTCCAGTTCCCGCTCATGGAAAGGTTCCTCAAGGGTCAGAAAATCGAAAATGTAGGGGTCCTTAAGTAACTGCCGGGCAAGCTCCGATTGCGGCGCGGGGAGGCGGGTTGAGAAATTACTGACCGCCTGTCCCTGTCGGTCATGGACCTTGCCCTTAATCATCGCCGCAAGAGTGTCCCGGCTCCAGCCCTGTTCGATGGTCTGCTGCATGTACCAGATGCGGGTTGATAGCTCTTTGACCTTCTCGATGAGGATGACGTGATGAAACCATGGAAGTCCGAAGGCAAGATGAGTAGGGAGGCTGGAGACAGCCGAGTTGTCCAATTGTGCCACAATGTGAGGCACAATTGCGGAAGACATCTGATCCGTTTGTAATTTTGCAGCAGCCTGCTGCAAAAATGGTGGCTCGCCATATTCCCGGAAAAATCGAATCATGTATCCGATGTTTCGCTCGGAAAATCCCTTTACCTCTGGAAGTTCATTGCGAATATCCCTGGCCAGTCGCGGAATGATCCCTGCGCCCCAGCCTTCCATTTGCTGGCGCAGATGAATCATCCGCCCTATATCCCAATACATGGCGATCATCTCAGAATTGGCGGAGAGAAAGGCGCGAGTCTGTGCCTGACGGATTCGATCTTTGATCTCGGTCAGGAGGTTGCCGTAAAAGGCCAGATCAGAACTCATACCCAATCCCTTTCAAGTTCTCGCGGATGCTTTTCTCCAGTTCGCTGCCCCTGGCAAACTGTTCCGCCAGCCTGGTGGTGAGGGCGTTCATCTTTTCATCAAAGGGGATGCCATCATCCTCTTCCGCCTCGGTGCCGACATAACGGCCCGGCATGAGTACGTAGTTGTTTTTTCGCACTTCTTCCAGGGTCGCTGCTTTGCAGAAGCCTGCCTTGTCTTCGTAGGGTTGGGGCGAATGATTATTCTCCCTTACAGACCGCCAGGCATGGTAGGTGTCGGTTATCTGGGCGATGTCTTCGTCCGAAAATTCCTTGTTGCGGCGGTTGATCATGGAGCCTATCTTGCGGGCATCGATAAAAAGGATTTCGTCTGCACGGTTACGGAATTTGCCGTTGAACTTGTTGCGAGCCAGAAACCATAGGCAGGCGGGGATCATGGTGTTATAGAAGAGCTGGGCCGGCAGAGCCACCATGCAGTCGATCAGGCCCGCCTCGATCATGTTCTTGCGGATCTCTCCCTCGCCGCCGGAGTTGGAGTTCATGCTGCCGTTGGCCAACACAATTCCGGCTGTACCGCTGGGACTGAGCTTATGGGCGAAGTGCTGCAACCAGGCATAGTTGGCGTTACCGGTTGGCGGCACGCCGTATTTCCAGCGGCTGTCATCGCGCAGGTGTTCGCCGCTCCAGTCGCTCACGTTAAAAGGGGGATTGGCGAGGATGAAGTCGGCCTTCAGGTCCTTATGTTTATCGCTGAGGAAGGTATCGCCCAGCTCGATACGGGCGTCGATGCCGCGAATGGCCAGGTTCATCTTGGCCAGACGCAGGGTGGTGGGGTTGGATTCCTGCCCATAAATGGAGAGGTCCTTGATGTTGCCCTGATGTTCTTCCACGAAGCGTTCGCTCTGTACGAACATGCCGCCGCTGCCGCAGCAGCCGTCATAGATTCGGCCATGGTAGGGTTCGAGCATGGCGACCAGCAGCTTGACGATACTGGCGGGGGTGTAGAACTGGCCACCCTTCTTCCCTTCTGCATCGGCGAATTGACCGAGAAAATATTCATACACCCGGCCCAGCAGATCCTTGGCCTTGTGGTCGCTCTGGTTGAAGCCGATGGTGCCGATGAGGTCGATGATTTCGCCCAGGCGCTGCTTGTTCAGTTCCGGGTCGGCGTAAATCTTGGGCAGGACCCCCTTGAGCGACGGATTGATCTTCTCGATGGCGTCCATCGCATCGTCAAGCCACTTGCCGATCTCCGGCTGTTTGGCTCGATCCTGCAAATTCTGCCAGCGAGCCTTTTCCGGCACAAAAAAACTGTTGTGGGCCAGGTACTCGTCGGCGTCTTCCGGGTCGGCCCCTTCAAACTCCCCTTCACCTACCTTGAGCTGTTCGTACAGATCGTTGAAGGCATCTGAGATGTATTTCAAAAAGATCAGGCCAAGAACAATATGCTTGTACTCGGCAGCATCAATGTTCGAACGGAGTTTGTCAGCCGCCGCCCACAGAGTTTTTTCCAGTTCGTTGTTTTCAGACATATATAGTATATTTCTCGCCTTTACAGTTAAAATCTATCTTCTTTCACCCGGCACGGACTTTGCGATTTTGGGAATTATTTTTGTATTTCATATTTTTTCAGGCTAACAGCGCGCATCACCTTCGCGAAACCCGCCACCGAGTTTCGCGAAGGCGATGCGCGCCGTTAGCTTCAGCTATAAAGTGCCAGCTTGCATTGAACCAAGCTTTTCCTAACGGCGCAGAAAGCCGTGTCAATTCTGTCCAGGCGCGACAAATCAGAAATCTGCTTCTTGTCTGATCCAAACGGCGAGTCGGTGATCGCGGATTTCAACCTCATGTAGTTGTTCTCGTGATTCTCTCGACTGGTGATCGTTGCCGGAGCATTACTGCTGGCTAAGACGCCAAGCATGATGTCCAAGCAATTGCTCGCGGTCTTATGAAGTCGCAGTATGTGCTGCGCCTTGTCCTTTGTTGGGGTTCGAGAATACTCCGCAAACGAATCGTATATCTTCCGAAGACTTTCTTCGTATTCAGCCACACAACCCGCGACCAGTTCCCTTTGTTTCAGATTGTAGTTTATGTGCGTTGAGATAACGTAGGTGACGACCACGGCCAGAATAATGCCGACACATAATTGAAACACTTCGATGAACTTCACGTCCCAGAAAGTCGATGGCATTAGACCGCGGGAAGTGATCTGCATCCCGATATACATACCGACACAGAGGGCAAGGAGAGTGACTGTGCAGATTATTGGCAATACGAGTCGTTTCATTTGTCTTGTGATTCCCGGATGTACTTGTCGATTTCCTTGGGCAACAGTGGCTCCTCTTCGGACAGGAATGCCAGCCGCTTCAAGCATCTTTCAATACCGAATTCGCGCGCCAAGCCCCCAAATGCTTCTTCTAAAAATGACGTCGCATATCCAGCAACTCCGTCGAGGTTGATCTCAATTGGCGCGTTGTCTTGTTTGTCAGTAAACAAAGGAACAAGATGTGTCTTGCGAAACTCTTCACCAGAGTACGGCCCTTCGCTCGAATACCGAAATCCGGGCGTCTGGCTGAAATCTTTTGCAATGGAAATTCTATTCATGTGTTATCCTCACGCGATGGTCCACGAAACGAGAGTTCCGTAGAACTTCTGCTCCAAGTCCCCAAAGAGGTCTGTCCCATAGTTAACGTATCCATGATTCGACAATACTACCAGATTCCGAATTATACCCTCATCAAGGGTCTTCTGTATTTTTGGTAAACCTTTGCCTCTCCATTGTTCGTTTGTGCGGGTGCGGAAATCACCCTTTAACGCCGACTGAATCAATTTGTTGTCCGATGGCCACAATCGCTCGAAAATTTTCTTTCTCACTGTCTTTGGTATTCCCTGTCCGTTATCGAGAATGGCAAACGTCACGCTGCAGGACTGCTCGTCAAAGAGTGCCATTAACCACCATTTTGTGTGATACTCTTCGTGACCAGTGTAAGCATGCTCCCTCGTGTTGCCCATACACTCCAGAATAGTTGTGTATACCTTTCGGCGCACCAAAACAGGGATTTTGTCCTTAATTTTTTCATGCACAAAGAGCACGACCTCGTGTGCGAGTTTTCCTACAACTTTATCTGCGCTGCGTACTTCTAGAATGTATGTCTGATCTTTACGAGGCGTGTAGTCTGATTTGACGTAATTGTAGAAGCCAGATTCGGTAAAGATGTGCCCGCACAGTTTATCTTTTGGAGCATTGCCGGAAATGCATATCCCCCTTTTTGTTTTGAACATCTCCAATAGCGAGAGCATGTAGAGTATTGCGTCCGGAGTGATTTTCCTGACATTTTCCAAGTTCAAATTGACGCTATATTCATGGCGCAGCCGATCGAAAACATCATTGAAAAACAGCAATGTCTCTTCGGCATTCTCGACCAAGCTAAAGCATTCCGGGGCAGTAAAGTCCTTTACGATATGGTGATGAGCCTTGCGGACTGCGGACACCCGGACAGACCGACCCCGTTTGCGTTTTCGCTTCAGTCGGCGAAGCGCCACGCGGAACGAATGCCTCTTATGTTGCTCGTTTTGAAAGATCTTTTTCATTCGTTCAGCCCCAACAACAATAGATTGATCCGCATAACATGCGAATTTCTGTTTTCCTGTCCATATAATATGCCTTTTGATTTCTTGTCGAAGGCGTGGGAACCCGTTTGCTCTCAATTACTTGCTGTCTATCCGGCATGTTATACGGATCGGCATAACATAACCTCTTTTAATCGTTTCAAAGCCCGTCCACCGGACTGCGAACGACCGACGGGCCGCGGTTGAGGACATGGATAAGATCATCGTGGTCTTGACATCGCTCTGGCCCAAGAGTTCTTTTACCGTTCGGATGCCGTAGCTTCCTTCGAGCAAGTGAATGACGAAGGAATGGGGGGAACCCACTATTTGACAAGTGATTCTGTATGATAGTTCAGGACCACTTGTCAAATTTTTTAATGGAATAATAAAGCAGAGATCGACAATCCGGAATGAAATACCGCATCACTGCATGCTGTGAGGGATGATTTATAAGACCTTTACGGACGGTACCGCTGCAAATAGGCCTTAAGCTTCAGTTTTCGGCGGGTGTTCTCGGAGCTCATGTAGCGGATCTTGCCAAAAATCGGCCTGGCAGGACCCCAGGGACGGTCATAGCGGCCCAGTATCCAGAAAATTCCGGTGTAGGCATTGGGATCGCGGCCATCCAGGGCATAGGTGTTGTTCAGACGAATCATGGTCTGCAGCGCCTCCTGAGGGCCGGGTGACCATTCCAGGATCTTTTTTCCCCAGAGCATCCGCAGGTAATTGTGCATCCTGCCTTCACGAACCAACTGAATCTGCGCGGCAT
>Ga0315270_10002240_pt1 | contig 10232 bp, 15 predicted proteins | sample C1_bottom_MG_FD_204932 | JGI IMG/M metagenome (GOLD analysis project Ga0315270, IMG submission 204932) | Sediment microbial communities from Yellowstone Lake, YNP, Wyoming, USA - C1_bottom | ecosystem: Environmental > Aquatic > Freshwater > Lake > Sediment | place: USA: Wyoming | collected... | reverse complement strand
GTCGGGAATATTTTTGACGAACCGTGCTAAGCGGCGGTGCGTTTGCGCACCGCCCGACTTGATGATCGCGTAGGGATGCGTTTTTGTGCCTCAATTAGGCGGCCAGATACAAATTTGTGAAGGATGCTCGCCATGAGTGTCTGGTATGGGACGCCCTCCTCAGCAGCGCGGGCTTGCAGCCCCTCGAGGTCAAGCGATGAGATACGAATGTTGACCCGCTTGTTCTTGAGCAAGGTAGCCGTGGCCGATGCCTTGATCCGCGCGATCTCGCTTTTCTGGTTCCGAACGGATCTCCACTCTCCCCGATCGAAAGAGGCTAGAATCTCCTGTTCCAATAGTTTTTCGTCATTCATTTCACTTGTCTCCCGATAAGAAGTCGCGCGTCGCCTTGCGGCTCGGCATGATGCTTTTCAGAAAAATCTCGTTCTCGTTTTCAACGTAAGGAACGAGGTACGCGTAGCCTCGTATTGCGACCACAAGCATCTTTTGATGCCCATACTTTGCCCGGTTGGGATGGTCCATCACGGTGATGAGACCGCCCTGCGAGATCGAAGATAGAACTTCTTCGAATGAAACGCCGCGTTCCGCTTTGAGTGAAAGACTCTTTTCAGAGTTCCATCTGATGGGCTTCACGTCCGAGATTATACATCTGTGTGCCTTATGTGCTCAAGACGTAGAATGTTTTGCATGAGCGTACGGAGCCCAGGGGACTGGCTCAGCCGTCTTCGGCTGTGCCTGTCCCACTCCCAGACCGCCGCCCGCTACTGCTTCCGTTTTTGCCAGCAGGGAGATGTCGCTCGGGAGGATGCGCATCGCCTCAAGACCTCCTGAATCACCCAACTACGCCGCGCGTGCTCTCAGCCTGTACACTCGCCGAGCCTCGAACAGTGCAGGCTTCGCCGTTGCAGCGGAAGAGCAACGGCCGCGAGCAGCGGCAAGTTGTGTCCCGATTCATCCGGTCAGCGGCGTCAACGATCCTCCCGAGCGACTTTGAGGAATAAACTGGACGAGCTTTGAAGGATTTATAGAGACAGATGCGAAGCGTAGGCCAATATCCTCGTTCAGGTGCTCGCGGAGACCAAATCTGCAAAGCATGAGGCTGCTGTTCCGCGCGTCCCCTGCAACGCGTAGTTCTGCGGCATTTGATTGCGTACTGGATTGGCTGGTTGCGACCCTTAGCCGATGTCCACGACCGACCGCTTCCAGAGGGGGGGCTTACACCGATCCGCATAAGAACCCGTGATAACTGGTCCCACCGTCGCAACTCATTGAAACGAGGGTAGTTATGGCGTATTGTTCGCAAACAGCAGCGGCGTGTTATACGGACAGAAATGGTCGGATCCACCTCTTACGCGGATCCGCCTAAACACTGTTAGGCATCGAATAACGGGGGCTTTCCGAGGTCTCACTCACGGGCAGGTTGACCACCCTCATTCTGTGGGCTTGGGGAGCACCTAATGCGTACGAAATGGCTGACTGCATCCTTGGGAGCACTCCTGACCGGGTGCGCGGCCATGGCCCCGATGGTCATGACGGACGCACCCATGGACATGAGGGAGCCATTGGGATCATCCGAAGGTCTGGTCGTCGGCTCCATACTGGTGAGCCTTCGGGACATCAATGACCCCTCGGAATCGGACTCGTCGCTGATTGCAAGGGCGAAGCGGACAGAGGCGCGGGGAATCGGAACCCACCCCAGCCTGGACTCGACGCTTTCATGGCTATCCGGTCAGGCCAAGACGGACACTCAAACGTTTCTCGTGCGATTCGAGGAGCGGCGGGGCGTGTACTGGGGAAGCGCGGAGCCAGACCCGTCGGCCAAGCAATTTGCCCTTATTGTTGCACCTTCGGAAGAAAGGAATTTCATCTTGAGGTTGCCGGCAGGGTCCTATCGCTTTCTGTCGATGACTCTGCAGAACAGCGACCAGAAATTGAAAACTGTTCTTGGTCTGGCGTTTGAGGTGACGCCAGTTCGCGCTACCTATATCGGCCGGCTTGTCATAGCAATGCCAATAAGACTGCGGTTGCACAAGGGCGAGTATCCGTATGTTGTTCCTCGTCATGTCGAGGATGCGCTCGATGACAGTGTTGACGTTCTAAAGAGGCGTCATCCACACTTCACACAAGAGGTTGCCAAGAATCTCATGTTCCGAGAATGAGGCGAGGTCAGGGGGGCGATGCCTAACCCTTCGTTCGAGCCGACAGCCACCGGCGAGCCGGCGTCTGCGGCTCAACTCAATCGTTATAGGTCATGATCGACTCTCAATTAGCCAACGAGTTTGCAAATCATTGGGTCGAAGCGTGGAATTCTCACGATCTTGACGCAATTCTGTCGCACTACACAGATGACTTCGAAATGTCGTCTCCGGTGATTGTTGGCACAATGAACGAGCCATCCGGCAAGCTGAAAGGCAAAGAAATAATTCGGGCTTATTGGTCCAAAGCGTTAGCAAAATATCCTGATCTATATTTTGAGAAATTGCATGTTCTGGTTGGGGTAGGCAGCGTCACCATCATTTACAACGGTGTTCGTGGCTTGTCTGCTGAGGTATTTCATTTCAATAATCAGGCAAAGGTCTATGCGGCGTACGCCCACTATGACCTATAACAAGGCGTTGCAGTGGATGCCCTACACTGCACAGCTTCTTGCGCAATGTGCTTCGCACATTTTTTCGCGAAACAATCTGCTCCGTTCCGGTCACCACTGAACTTGGCGTTGGGCGACAGGCAGCTCGCCACTATTACTCACTCAAAAGGGGACTCTGATGACCATTACAAACAGCCAGTTCGGGACGAATGTGCATGAGGTTGCTGACCGAATATATCGCATTAACACGCCCGTCGTGATCGAAGGCGCAAGCGGGTTTTCGTTCAACCAATACCTCATCATGGATGATGAGCCATTGCTCTTTCACACCGGCCCACGAAAGATGTTTCCGCTAGTGCGTGAAGCGGTGGGAAGCCTTTTACCGGTCGAGAGCCTTCGTTACATTGGGTTCTCCCATGTTGAAGCCGACGAGTGTGGTTCGCTCAACGAATGGCTTGCCGTCGCTCCACAGGCAGTACCACTGTGCGGCACGGTTGCCGCCATGGTATCCATTAGTGACCTCGCTGATCGGGCGCCCCGCACGCTTGCCGACGGAGAGCTGCTTCTTCTTGGGAAGCACTCCGTGCGTTGGCTCGACACGCCGCATCTGCCGCACGCGTGGGAATGCGGCTTCTTGACAGAAGAGCTAACGTCCACATTGCTATGTGGCGACCTGTTCACGCAGGGAGGCGCTGATCTTCCGCCCATTTCGGAGTCAGACATTCTGGGGCCAAGTGAGGCATTCCGCCACCAGATGGACTACTTCTCGCACACGAAGAATGCCCGTGTGATGCTTGAGCGGTTGGCCTCGACAAACCCGTCAACACTCGCATGCATGCACGGTAGCGCATGGCGTGGTGATGGGGCAAAACTGCTTCGCGCTCTTGCGGATGAGCTATCCGCATGACTGGGTCCCTACTACCCATGGACATGTCGTCCAACCAGGCGCTCCAGCGGACGGCTGAACGCCGCCGCTGAGCTTTAGCGTCGTTAATGTGACAGGACTGAGGACCGCTTTACGGAGGTGTGATTTCAGCGCCGAACTTCCGCACATGGCCGATAGCGGTCATCGCGCGAGGAAGGCTACCCAGCGCAGTGCCACATAGCTAATAAGTCTCCTGCGGACGGTCGTGCCGTATAGCACTGTGTCCCAGGAACCCTGGTGGAAGGCAAGTCTACTTGGGAATCGAATACTTGTTCGATACTTCGTTCTGCTTCCGCATACGTCTGGCAGCTTTAGTTTTCGATGTAGGCGAAGTCATAGTCTTCTGCGTCACGTGAGGATGGTTGGGCTGACGGCGACTTGCGAGGGGCTGCAGGGCCTGTCGATGCCGTCGCCGAAGGCGGGTACAGTTTATTGCTTCAAGCTCATATAAGTGAGCGCCGGAGACGGTTGTCTTGCTTGCGACTTGCGCTGAGGCGTGGGCACCACACTTGTTGATCAGATGCGACCAGCTTCCAGCTGGCGATGCCGATGTTCGAAGTTCCATTCAGGCGAAGCGAGGAATGGAACGAGTTTCGGCGTCGAGCAGATAGGGAAACTTAGTGTGGTCGCGCCGAAGTGCCGGAGCAGGCGGGGCAACCCGTCTCTGCTGCCCACGGCCTAACCCCTCGCGGAGCAAGTGGTCCAACTATCCGAACAGGTCCATCTGGGTAGGTTGCGGCGGTTCGATGTTGAGTGTGGGGGCAGTTACTGGAGCAGCGGTGGGTTCGGCTGGTTTCGTGTTCCGATCCAGAAACTCTCTCAGTTTTTTGAAGTCCTCACGAAGCGGTTCGAGCATGCTGCCCTGGTGCAAGGCTGCAGCTGGGTGTAGCAAGGGGAAGAGGACAAAATCTTTCAAGTAGAAGGCCTGGCCGCGAACTTTTGTAATTCCTACCTTCCGTTCCAGCAACGTTTGCGTCGCCCAATTTCCTAACGTGCAGACCAGTTTCGGACGGATCATCGCGATCTGTTGCATGAGGAACGGCTTGCAGGTCTCGACTTCATCCGGTTCCGGGTCGCGGTTGTTCGGGGGGCGGCACTTGATCACGTTGGCGATGTAGATATCACTGCGTGATAATCCAGCGGATTGCAGGAGATCGTTCAAGAGTTTTCCTGCAGCTCCGACAAACGGCTCTCCCTGCTGGTCTTCGTTGAAGCCGGGCGCTTCCCCCACGAACATGACGCTCGCGTGAGGATTCCCCACACCGAATACCACCTTGGTTCGGCCCATCTTCGCGAGTTTGCAACGTTGGCAGTTGTGGAGAGAGGTCGCAAGTTCTTGGAGCGGTGTTGTGCTCATGATCGAATAGAGCAGAAGAAAAACACGATATCTTAGAAAGGCAGAGCTGGGTTGTCAATCTGGCTGCTTAAGAGGTAGGAATTGGTGAGGATGGCTTCTGCCACTAGTGTGAAGATCGCGAGCCCATGAATCCGCAACCTGACTACTCGACTCGATAGCCTTTGGCAGCCAGACAGGTATCGCGCATGGCGTTGATCGTCGAGAGTCCATGTAGGGCGCGGGCGTGATCGGTGGGGCTTTGGGGACCTCCGCTGAACGGGAAGGGCGTGCTCTGGTTGTAGAAGGAGTTTCCGTTCGCGAGTCTCGCCTTGTACTCGCACTCCATATAATCCCGCTCCACATCTCGTTGACTGAGTCCTTGCGGATTGCCGCCACGCTCATAGGGGCTGGAGGCGCACCCTATAAGGGTAAGCAGGAGTGCTCCCCACAGAGAGGCTCTTATAAATGGGTTTCTCATACGACATGTGACTTACCATCGGATCGAGTCCTCGTCAAGCCGGCTTATCAGAGGCGATCGCGTCGGCGCAGCGGTTGCCGCTGACAATGGCGCTTTCGAGGTTGGGAGGCCATCCTGTATCGGTCCAACTACCAGCCAGCAGCAAGTTGGCAATCGGACTGCGTTGTATGGGCCGATGTAATTTTGTCCCGGGCTTGAGTGAGAGGATGGTGTCCGGGATTGTCCGAGAGTGGGTCGATGCGATTCTGCTTTCCGGCATGAGGAGCCCCAACGATCTGAGCAGGTCGTGGATACGTATATCAAGATGTGAGTCCGGTCGAGTCTGTGCGATCTGGCTATCGGTTGTGACGAGTGAGAAGTTGGTGCAATTAGGCGTTGCCGCTGTGGCAAGTACCCAGTGAAATGATGTGTCGCTCAGCAGGATGAGGCGAGGTGTGGCACAGGGTTGCTCGGCCTGCACGTGAAGGCTTGTACTCTCGACCAATTGCAATTCCGTGAGTTGCTGAAAATAGGCGTAGCGGGTGAGCCATCGTTCAGGAAGCAAGGTTGTGAGCTGTTGAGGAGGCAGGGCTGCCACATACCAATCGGCTTGTAACAGAGTTCCATCCCGCAGCAGGACTCCCGAGATGCAATCTCGTTCATAACGAAGCTGGGTCGCCGCACGGTTGCACAGAATAGTCGCGCCGGCCTGGGTCAGTGTCTCGGTGATTGGCTGTATGAAACGAGCTTGAAGCGAATCCTGCACGACTAAGACACGGCTGTCCGGGCGAGTGCTCAGGAACAGGGGTTTCATCGAGCGCACCAAGACATCGGCGGACATCATGGCGAGGTCATTACCGGTCAACCATCGCGCGATAGGATTCCAGACAAGGTCGCGGGTCTGCGCGCTTTGACCGATTGATGTCAGCCATGCATCGGCGGTGCGCTGTTCCAGATCGGCAGGCAGCTCCGTATCGCCTTCCCATAGTTGTTCCACCCATGATGCCAGTTGCCATCGTTCCTTCCAGGGGATGCCTGCAAATCTCAAAAGATTTACCCAGCTGTGAAGAGGGGCGGGGAAGGAGCTGCGCGGGTAATGAACGAGGGAGCCATCTGGGAGACGAAACTCTAGTGGGATGGCTATTTTATCCGGCTGCTGTGAATTGGAATGCAGCGAGTGCAGTAGCGCTTGTGTTGCGTGATGACAGCCGAGGACGGTGAAGGGCTCAGGGCTGTTGTGAGGGCCTTCGCCTATGAGGGTCGTTCCAACAGCGGGGTGACGGTCGACGATTGTGACTCGATAGCCAAGACGGATAAGGCGGTAGGCGGCCGTGAGGCCGGCGAGGCCTCCACCAAGAATCACGACGGACTGAGTGGCTGTGGATGTCACGACATTCGGGAGCGGATCCACACAGCGGCGGCCACGGCTAGCCGACGACTGGTTGAGAGCCTGGCCCGAGGGCCGAATATCTGATGTCCGGGTCTCTCGATCCTTTGCAAAATGCGAAAATATACAGCGCGCATGATTTCAGAGACCGTCAGCGCTCGTTGGTCCTGTGCCGGTAGGGCATCGAACGCCGCCTGTGCTTTTGCATAGTACTCATGGGCCCTTGCGGTTTCAGAATGAAGCAACTTGTGGAGTTCTACGTTTTCCTGACGCTGGAGGATGGTCTGATCGGTACAGTCGAATTTTTTGAGGTCTTCTTCCGGCAGATAGATGCGGCCTTGAGCTGCGTCTGTTCCGATGTCTCGTAGAATGTTCGTCAGTTGAAACGCCATTCCGAGGGCGACGGCATAGTCCTGTGCCCTGGCCGACGTGGGGCCGAAGATATGGAGGCAGATGAGTCCCACGACCGACGCAACACGATAGCAGTAGACCGAGAGGTCTTGAAACGAAGCGTATCGAGACGCGGTAAGGTCCATTTCGACGCCCTTGATGAGCTCATCGAAATAGGCCTGAGGGATAGCCAGTTGCCTGACATAGTAGGCCAGGCTGATAGTCACGGGGAAGGTCGGCGTGCCACGGTAGGCTGCGTCAAGCTCGATCCGCCACCGTTGGAGTTCATCCTGAGGGTTACTTCCTGCCGGGGGCTCATCGACCGCATTGTCGACTTCCTTACAGAAGGCATAGACCGTGTACATCGCAGCGCGCTGCTTTCTCGGAAGAAAGAGGAAGGAGTAATAGAAGTTGCTCCCACTCTTTTTGGTGAGAGCCGTGCAGTAGGCTTGTGCGTCAGCAAAGGAGAGTGAAGTCATGGGTGTCGGTGAATCGGTAGTGGTCCAAGGCGGCGGGCCATGGATGCATGAATGTGATGGTCATCGGACGGGTGCAGGATAGCTGCCAAGAGTTCGATGCCGTCGATGAGGCGAGGGCCCGGTCTGCTGAAATAGGAGGAGGCGTCGACTAGGTAGGTGTGTTCGGCCAACGCAGATGAAAGTTGCCATTGACCCGGTTGTTGCATCAGTTGGAGCAGCTCCGTGTGCGTCCGTTCAACGGAAAATCCGCAGGGCATCACGATGAGGACGTCCGGAACTGCGGCCAAGACCTCGTCCCAGGTCACAACTCGCGAGGGGCTGCCAGGCTGGGCGAGGACATCCTGGCCGCCGGCTAGCTGGAGCATTTCAGGAACCCAATGGCCTGCGACAAACAGTGGAGAGAGCCATTCGATACAGACTACGCGAGGGCAATGAGCGGTGTTCTGGACGCGACGGTGCACAGCCTCGAGTCGGTCACGCAAGTGCGCGGCGAGACGATGGCCTTCCATCGACCGCCCTGCAGCATCGCCGATCCGTACGACATCGTCGATCACGTCATCGACCGTACCGGGGTTCAATGTGAGGACGGTCGGTTGTTGAGGCATGGAGCGAAGGGTGTCATGCAGTTGGTCCGGCGTAATGGCGCAGACGTGGCAGAGGTCTTGAGATAGCACCAGATCGGGGCGCGCTTCTCGCATGAGGTGGCCCTTTAGTCGGTAGAGCCGTTGTCCAGAGGCGACAAGCTCACGCACTTGTCTGTCGATGTCATCGCTGGCCAGTCCATCAGATGGAATCATCGGTTCAACCATAATGGGCACGCTTCTGACCGATGGAGGATAGTCGCACTCATGGCTGATCCCGACCAGTTCATCGCGCAGACCGAGTGCGGCAATAACCTCGGTTGCACTGGGAAGCAGAGAGCAGATTCTCATGGCTGAAAGAAGTCAATAGTCATTGGTCAATGGAAAAAACAGGATTCCATTCTCAATGAACATGTCGGTCGGTCGTCTTCACGATTGACGAGTGACCATTGACGTTATCCTTTCCAGAGTCGATCGCGGAGTTCGCTGAGACGAACCTCTGAAAGACTGTGGGTGACTGCATGGGCTTCATGCAGGTCATGGGGCGTGTGCGTGTTCGCTACGGCGAGAACTTTCATTCCCGCAGTTTTTGCGGCGCGGATGCCAGGGATGGAGTCCTCAATCACCAAACAGGATCCGGCGGTGATAGCCTGCTCTCGACGTTGTTGAGTCAATCCGTTGAGAGCGTGGAGAAAGGGGGCCGGATCGGGCTTTCCTTTGGTCACGTCTTCTGCGCTGGTGATGTGAAGAAATTCTTTGTGAAGCCCTGCCTGTTCAAGAATCACGTCGATCTCATGGCGGAGGGCGCCGGACGCGATGGCTAAAGGGTAGGTGGCGGCGGCTTCACGCACGAACTCGCGCACGCCGGGGAAAATGACCAGGTGATTCTTCACCGATGCCAGATAGGCATGAGCTTTTCGTTGCATGAGCTGTGCAAGGGCGGAAGGATCAGTAGGACGTTGGTGTGCCGTGAGTGCCGCGATGAAGCAGCCCCTATCGTCATATCCCAAGTAGTTGGCGTAGTAGTCTGATTCAGTCAGGCTGATGCCGATTTCTTCCAGCGTCTGACGAAAGCCGGCAAAATGGAGGGGCTCGGTGTCCGCGATCACGCCATCGAAGTCGAAAATAATCGCTGTGAGTGCGGCCATGGAATCGACTCAACCTGTGGGTGTGGTAGGGAATAGAAAACGGGCGGATTATAGCACAGGGAGATCGCTTGAAAAGACGAGAAAGTGTCTATCCCGTAGGCGCTATTCGCGTGAGAAAAACGGAAGGGTCAGAACTTCAGGCGAAGACGTTTTTCCGAGACCCAGCCATTGGCACCTTCGTCGGTACGTACCAAATACATCCAGCCGCTTGGCTGGAGATCGCCGTCCATAACAGTGAGCGAGATTCCGGGACGAACGATCGGTCCTGGCTTGATGCTCAATGAATCTGCGAACAGCGGAATGCTTCCTCCGGGAGCTACTTGGTCTCCCGTAACGGTCACTCGTTGTCCCTCACTGAACATCGGGTCGAGAGGCAGGTCGACCGGTGCTGCGGTTTGAGACAGTGCAGCATTTGCCGGAGCCGCAGTAGTGACGGCAGTGGCGGGAGCTGCTGGAGAAGTTGTAGAAGCCAATGGGGCTGGAGCAACGGTACTCGGACTGGGAACGGCTTGCGGTACGGGCGCTGGGGCCAACGGTTTCGGTTTCATGGCCACTGGTGATGGGGTGTTCTCACCCAGATAGGGACTCAACCACTCTGTCACCATGTCCGGTTCCATTGAGACATAGCCAATACCGCCGACAAGGACCAGGATCAGTATCCAGAGGACCGGGCTTCCCTTACTGGGTTTCTTGCGGGGATTCACCGGGCCCCGTGCCTTTGTGGCGATTGTTTGATCAAGTTCCTCGTCCGTGAATTCCAAATCCGGTTCTGGTTGGCGAGCGAAAAGAAGAGTCCAATCAAAGGGATTCAGGACCGAAGTCAGGTTCCCAGCGAGCGCAGCCATCAAGCACCTCCCTACTGAACGATTCGATCCACGTAGACTAGTCTGTGAAAATACCTATCACCATAGCCGAGTGGTGTCAATTTTGTTGAAGAATTCG